>ENA-UOVV01000477-UOVV01000477.1-compost-metagenome-genome-assembly--contig:-NODE-477-length-47143-cov-14.063158_pt1 | contig 47143 bp, 37 predicted proteins | sample MGYA00238155_ERZ761577 | MGnify/ENA primary metagenome ERZ761577 (study PRJEB28898, sample SAMN06268775) | compost metagenome | isolation source: Emeryville, CA | place: USA:Emeryville, CA | collected... | reverse complement strand
CTCGCCGAAGAAGACCAAGTCGCCCAAGCCTTCGCCCTCGCCGAAGAAGACCAAGTCGCCCAAGCCTTCGCCCTCGCCGAAGAAGACCAAGACGCCGAAGCCCTCTCCCTCCCCGACGCCTTCGCCCTCGCCGAGCCCGACGCCGAGCCCCGATCCCTCGCCCGAGCTCCCGCCCGAGGACGAGGAGAAGACCGAGCCGGGCGAGACGACGCACCTGACCGTCGTGGACTCGAGCGGCTTCATGGTCTCGATGACCAACACGCTCACGAGCCTGTGGGGCTCGCGCAAGTACGTCGACGGCTTCTTCCTCAACGACCAGCTCAACCGCTTCCAGAAGATCGCGGGCCCGAAGAACACCCCCGAGCCGGGTCGCCGCACGGTCTCGTGGAGCCTGCCGAACGTCGTCGTCGACGGCGAGGGTCGGCCCGTGCTGGGCATCGGCTCTCCCGCGGGCGAGCGCATCCCGATGATCCTCGGGAACGTCATGACGCTCTGGGGCCTGTACGGCTTCGAGCTGCAGGACGCCGTCGACGCCCCGCGCTTCCACGCCGCGGGCCGCGCGCTCGACATGGAGCGCAAGCCCGGCACCGAGGGCCTCAAGGCCCTCCAGCAGATGGGCTACAAGGTCACGGCGCCCATCCCGCGCAACCTGTACTTCTACGGCTCGGTCCAGGCGATCGAGGTGGACTGGGAGTCGAAGAAGGTCTCCGGCGCGCAGGACTCGCGACGCACGGCCTCCTTCGCGCTCTCGCGCGTGGGGGAGTAGGGACGACGAGGCTCGGTGCCGCGGCGTGCCGCGGCGCCAGAAGGCTCAGCGCAGGGGGTCGAAAGGCCGCAGCGCCGAGGGTGTCCTGCCCGTCGTGACGAGCTCGGCGAGCAGCTTGCCCGTCGCCGGGCCGAGCGTCACGCCCCACATGCCGTGCCCGCCCGCGACGAAGACGCGCGTCGAGCGCGTCGCGCCGATGAGCGGCAGGCCGTCGGGGGTGCAGGGGCGAGAACCCACCCACTCGTCCTCGCGGTCGTTCAGGTCGATGCCGATGCCCTCGCTGGGCAGGTCGCGGAACAGCGGGGTGCTCGCCCGCACGATCGCCGCGACGCGACGCGGGTCGAAGGGAGCCGTCGACCTGCGGAACTCCATCATCCCCGCGACGCGGAAGCGCTCGCCGAGCGGGGTGCACGCGACGCGCTCGTAGGGGAAGTACACGGGCCCGGTAGGCATGGGGCTCGCGGGCACGGAGAAGGAGTAGCCGCGGCCCGCGCGCACCGTGGTGCGCACGCCGAAGCGCCTTGCGAGCCGGCCGAGCGTCGCCCCCGTCGCGATGACGACGGAGTCCACGTGCAGGACCCCGGGCACCTCGGGGGCCGCCGAGGCCGAGCCGCCCGCGGAACGCGCGGCCTCCTCGGAGATGCCCGAGGCCTCGTGGCGCGGCGCGGCCGCGTCGGCGAGGACGCCGCCGGTCCCGGCGGACAGACGGACCCGCACCCCGGCGCCGTCCTCCTCGAGCTCGAGCACCTCGGTGTCCTCGAGGAGCGTGACGCCGCGAGCGATCACGGCCTCGCGCAGGGAGGCGACGTAGCGCGGGGGGTCGATGAAGCGCGTGTCGTCGAGGCGGATGCCTGCGGTGATCCGGTCCGAGACCGCGGGCACGAGCTCGCGCACCTCGTCGCCGTCGAGCAGCTGGTAGGAGACGGGCTGGCCCGCGGCGTCGATCTGGTCGAACTCGTGCTGCAGGCCCTTGCGCTGGCGCACGTCGGTGTAGGCCGCGACGAAGGGGGCCGAGCCGTCCTTGCCGGGCACGTGCGTGGGGACCTCGACCTTGCCGAGGCCGTCGTAGCCGCCGCGCGCGAGCTCGTCGAAGGCGTCGAAGGCGTGCACGTTGATGCCGATGAGCGAGCGCATCGCCGTCATCCAGCGCGAGGCCGTGGAGTTGCGCAGGAAGCGCAGCAGGAAGCCCCACAGCTCGGGGTCGAAGGAGATCGGCATGTACACCGGCGAGCTGGGGCTCGCGACGGCCTTGAGCCCGTAGGCGAGGATCGCCGGGTCGGGCAGCGGGGTGCTGATGCCCGGGGTGAGCCAGCCGGCGTTCCCGTAGGACGCGCCCATGCCCGCGCGCGCGGCGTCGACCACGGTGACGTCCTCACCGCGCTCGCGCAAGAACCACGCGGTGGACAGTCCCACCATGCCCCCACCCACGACCAGAACGTGCCCCATTGCACTCCTCCGTCCGTCAGCGACAAACCGAGCGGCTCGTGCCGCGCGGGGACTACTTCTGCGGCGGCCTCGTCATGCTCAGCACGTCGAGAGCCTCGTCGAGCTGTGCCTCGGTGACCTCGCCCCGCTCGACGTAGCCGAGCTCGACCACGGCCTCGCGGATCGTGATGCCCTGCTTGACCGCGTGCTTGGCGATCTTGGCCGCGGCCTCGTAGCCGATCACGCGGTTGAGCGGCGTGACGATCGAGGGGGAGGACTCCGCGTAGGCGCGGGCCTTCTCGACGTTCGCCTCGATGCCCGCGACCGTGCGGTCCGCGAGCACGCGCGAGGCGTTCGCGAGCAGACGGATCGACTCGAGCACGCCCTGGGCGATCACGGGGATCTGCACGTTGAGCTCGAAGGAGCCGCTCGCGCCGGCCCACGCGACCGTCGCGTCGTTGCCGACCACGCGGGCGCAGACCATGAGCACGGCCTCGGGGACCACGGGGTTGACCTTGCCCGGCATGATCGAGGAGCCCGGCTGGAGGTCCGGCAGGAAGATCTCGCCGAGTCCCGTGTTGGGGCCCGAGCCCATCCAGCGCAGGTCGTTGCAGATCTTGGTGAGGCTCACCGCGATCGTGCGCAGCGCGCCGGAGAGCTCGACGAGGCCGTCGCGGGCGCTCTGCGCCTCGAAGTGGTCGCGCGCCTCGGTGATCGGCAGGCCCGTGTCCTCGCGCAGCAGCTCGATGACGCGCTGCGGGAAGCCCGCGGGGGTGTTGATGCCCGTGCCCACGGCCGTGCCGCCGAGGGGGACCTCGGCAGCGCGAGGGAGGGCCGCCTCGAGGCGCTCGATCCCGTAGCGCACGGCCGCGGCGTAACCGCCGAACTCCTGGCCGAGGGTCACGGGGGTCGCGTCCATGAGGTGCGTGCGACCGGACTTCACGACGGTCGCGAACTCGCTCGACTTGGCCTCGAGGGCCGCCGCGAGGTGGTCGAGGGCGGGGATGAGGTCGCGAACGACGCCCGAGGTCGCGGCGAGGTGCACCGAGCTCGGGAAGACGTCGTTCGAGGACTGCGAGGCGTTGACGTGGTCGTTCGGGTGGACCTCGGAGCCCAGGCGCCGGCTCGCGAGGGTCGCGAGGACCTCGTTGGTGTTCATGTTCGAGCTCGTGCCCGAGCCGGTCTGGAAGATGTCGACCGGGAAGTGCGCGTCGTGCGCGCCCGAGGCGACCTCGTCGGCGGCCGCGACGATCGCCTCGGCGATCTCGGCCGAGAGCACGCCGAGCTCGGCGTTGGCGCGCGCTGCGGCCTTCTTGACGCGCGCGAGGGCCTCGATGTGGCCTCGCTCGAGGCGCGTGCCGGAGATGGGGAAGTTCTCCACGGCGCGCTGCGTCTGCGCCCGGTACAGCGCGTCGGCGGGGACGCGCACCTCACCCATCGTGTCGTGCTCGATCCGGAAGTCGCTCATGCTCCCATCCTCGCACCAAGGGCGAAGTTCCGGCGAGCAATCCGCAGGATGTGACCTGGGTTACTTTCGATCACGTCCGCCTGCGCGCGGGGCAAGTGCGGATTCCGTCACCAAGTGCCTTCTCGACGGCCGATCTCCTCCGAGGGTGCCGAGAGGACGCTCCTAGTAGTCGATGTCGCCCACGGCGTCGACCACGCGGACCCGTCCCTCGACGAGGTCGTACTCCGCGCCGACGACGGCGGCCTTGCCCTCGGCCACGCGCCGCGCGAGCAGCGCCGAGTAGTCATGGAGCATGTGCACCGTGTGGCGGATGTGCTCCTTGCCGAAGAGCTCGGGGTCCGAGGTGACCTCCTCGGGAGAGAGGCCGTCGGTGCGCACGACGCTCGGGATGACGCGGTCCACGACGGCCCGCACGAAGCCCGAGGGCATGGCCCCCGTGCGCAGGGCGTCCATCGCGGCGAGCACGGCGCCGCAGTGGTCGTGACCGAGGATCACCACGAGCGGGGCCGAGAGGATCGCGAGGCCGTACTCGATCGAGCCGATCACCGTGGTGTCGAGCACGTGGCCCGCGGTGCGCACGACGAACATGTCGCCGATGCCCTGGTCGAAGATGATCTCGGCGGCGACGCGCGAGTCCGAGCAGCCGAACATCACCGCGAAGGGCTGCTGGTCGTAGCCGACGGCGGCACGGCGAGCGGCGTCCTGGCCGGGGTGCTCGGCGATGCCCTGGACGAAGCGCTCGTTGCCGTCCACGAGGCGCTGCCAGGCCTCGGCCGGGGAAAGGGTGCTCGGCATGTTTCCTGCTCTTCCGCTCGGGTCGTGCTGGATGAGGGTGGTAAGGCTCAGTCGAGCTCGCGCGCCGAGGGCGGGTCCGCCCCGGGGCGCGAGACGGTGATCGCGGCGATGCGCGCGCAACGCTCGAGCACCGAGCGGAGGGAGTCCGCGTCGATCGCGTGCAGGGCCTCGCGCCGTCCCGCTCCGAGCAGCTCGGCGGACCACAGGCCGTCCACGAGCCCGCCCATGAAGGAGTCGCCCGCGCCGACGGTGTCCGCGACCGAGGTCGGGGGAGCCGAGACCTCGACGCGCACGCCGCGCGAGGTCACCGCGAGAGCGCCTTCGCCCCCGCGCGTCACGACGACGAGCGCAGGCCCGCGACCTACCCACTCCGTGAGGACCTCCTCGAGACTGCGGCCGGGGGCGTACCACGCGAGGTCCTCGTCGCTCACCTTGACGACGTCGGCGGCCTCGAGCATCGGCTCGACGCGCGCGGCCGCCTCCTCGGGCGAGCCCATGAGGGCAGGGCGCATGTTGGGGTCGTAGGTGATGCTCGCGGTCTCGCGGTGCGCGAGCACGAGCTCGAGGACCGCGGCGGCTCCGGGTTCGAGCACGGCCGCGATCGAGCCCGTGTGCACCACGAGGGGGTCGAGCTCGGGGGAGGAGGGGGGCAGTCGCCAGTCGATGTCGAACTCGTAGCTCGCGGCGCCCTGCTCGTCGAGGGTCGCGACCGCCGTCGAGGTGCGCTCGGCTCCGTCGGAGCCCGCGGCGAGCTGCACGCCCGAGCCTTCGAGGTGGGCGCGCAGCGCGGCTCCGCCCTCGTCCTGGCCGAACCACGTGAGCAGGTGCGCCTCACGGCCGAGGCGCGCGAGGCCGATCGCGACGTTGAGCGGGCTGCCGCCCGGGTGCGACTCGACCGAGCCGTCCCGCTGGTGCACGACGTCGATGAGCGCCTCGCCGACGACGAGGGCGCGCGGAGCGGTCACTCGAGCCCTGCCTCGGAGGACTCGTCGACGACGGCGGCCTGCGCCTTGGTCAGCCGCTCTCGCGCGCCGTCGAGCCACTCCTGGCAGCGGGCTGCGAGCCGCTCGCCGCGCTCCCACAGGGCGAGCGACTCCTCGAGGGTCGCCGAGCCCTGCTCGAGGGCCGTCACGACCTGCACGAGCTCGTCGCGCGCCTGCTCGTAGCTGAGCTGGGCGAGGTCGTCGGAGTCCTTGGGCTTCGGGGGCACGGCGTCAGTATCCCGCAACCGGGGCCCCCGCGGTGGCCAGGAGCTCTCCGCGAGCCACGCGCACGCGCAGCTCCTCTCCCTCGGTCACCTGCGCGGGGTCGCGCACCACGGCGCCGTCGGCCTGCTGGACCACGGCGTAGCCACGCTCGAGGGTCGCCGCAGGAGACAGCGCGCGCACCTGCGCGCGCAGCTCCCCGAGCCGAGACGCCTGGGCCGTCAGGAGGTCTCCGAAAGCCCGCCGCGCGGTGGTCGCGAGGGCGTCCACGGCGAGCTGACGCTCCTCGATCATCGCGACGGGCCGCACGAGCACGGGCCGCGAGCGCAGGGCCGCGAGCAGGATCCGCTCGCGCTCGAGCCCGGTCGCCACGGCCTGGCGGATCCGCGTGCGGGCCTGGGCGAGCGCGCGGCGCTCCTCGGCGACGTCCGGGACGACCCGCTTGGCGGCGTCGGTGGGCGTCGAGGCGCGCAGGTCCGCGACGAGGTCGAGCAGCGGGGAGTCCTGCTCGTGGCCGATCGCGCTCACGAGGGGGGTCGAGCACGCGGCCGCCGCGCGCACGAGGGTCTCGTTGCTGAAGGGGAGCAGGTCCTCGAAGGAGCCGCCGCCGCGCGCGACCACGATCACCTCGACCTCGGGCCTCGCGTCGAGCTCGGCGATCGCGGCGCTCACCTCGGGCACGGCGCGCGGGCCCTGCACCGTCACCCGGCGCACCTCGAAGCGCACCGCGGGCCAGCGCTTGCGCGCGTTGGTCACGACGTCGTGCTCGGCGTCTCCCTGCTGGGCGCACACGAGGCCGACGACGGCGGGCAGGAAGGGCAGCGCCTTCTTGCGCTCGGGGGCGAAGAGCCCTTCGGCCGCGAGCACGCCCTTGAGTCGCTCGATCTGCGCGAGCAGCTCCCCGAGCCCCACGAGCCGGGCCTCCTCGGCCTGCAGCCCGAGCGATCCGCGCTTGACGTGGAAGCTCGGCCGCGCGCGCAGCACGAGGCGCGTGCCGTCCTCGAGTCGCTGGCCCTCCGGCACGGCGCGGTCGAGGGTCGCGGCGTTGATCGTGACGTTGATCGAGGCGTCGACGTCGGTGTCGCGCAGGGTGAGGAAGTAGATCGAGCTCCAGCGCTTGAGGTTGAGCACCTGACCCTCGACCCACAGCTCGGGCATCTTCGCGACGTAGTCGGCGATCTTCACGTTGAGGTGCCGCACGGGCCAGGGGCGCTGCGGCGTGGTCTCGCGCGCGAAGACGGGAAGTCCCGGTTGCTCCATGTGCCCTACCCTCCCACGCCCCGCCCACAGCTCCTTCGCACGACGCCGCCTAGGATGGAGCCGTGACTGCTGACTCGACCGCCACCGCCAAGCGCGTCCTCCTCGCCGCCCCCCGCGGGTACTGCGCGGGGGTGGACCGGGCCGTGATCGCCGTCGAGAAGGCTCTCGACCACTACGGCGCCCCGGTGTACGTGCGCAAGGAGATCGTGCACAACAAGTTCGTCGTCGAGACCCTCGCCAGGCGCGGGGCGATCTTCGTCGACGAGACCGACGAGGTGCCCGAGGGTGCGCGCGTGGTGTTCAGCGCGCACGGCGTCTCCCCGGCCGTGCACGCCGCGGCCGCCGCGCGGAACCTCGCCACGATCGACGCGACCTGCCCCCTCGTGACCAAGGTGCACAAGGAGGCCGTGCGCTTCGCGAGCGAGGACTTCGACATCCTGCTCATCGGCCACGACGGCCACGAGGAGGTCGAGGGCACGCAGGGCGAGGCCCCCGAGCACATCCAGGTGGTCAACTCGCCCGACGACGTCGACTCCGTCACGGTGCGTGACCCCGAGAAGGTCATCTGGCTCTCCCAGACCACCCTCTCGGTCGACGAGACCATGGAGACCGTGCGCCGACTGCGCGAGCGCTTCCCGAGCCTGCAGGACCCGCCGAGCGACGACATCTGCTACGCGACGCAGAACCGTCAGGTCGCGGTCAAGAAGCTCGCGCCCGAGTGCGATCTCGTCATCGTGGTCGGTTCGGCGAACTCCTCGAACTCCGTGCGCCTCGTCGAGGTCGCCCTCGACGCGGGCGCGCGCGCCTCGTACCGCATCGACAAGGCGGACGAGATCGACCCCGCGTGGTTCGAGGGCGTCACCACGGTGGGCGTCACCTCGGGTGCCTCGGTCCCCGAGATCCTCGTGCGCGAGGTGCTCGAGGCCCTCGCCGAGCGCGGCTACGGCCAGGTCGAGGAGGTCCGCACTGCGACGGAGGACCTCATGTTCTCCCTGCCGCGAGAGCTGCGCGCCGACCTCAAGAAGGCCGGCGAGGCCCCGCCGCGCCCGCGCCGTGGCGAGCGCCCCGAGCTCAAGATCGAGCACGTCTCCTAGGTCGAGCCCGTCTCCTCGGTCGAGCACGCCTCCCACGGCGAGCGCGGGCTCGAGTATTCCTCCCAGGACGACGACGGGCGCCCACCCCGAGGGGGGAGCGCCCGTCGCGATGCTGGGCGGCTCAGCTCAGGGCGACGACGTCCATGACGAGCACGAAGGCCGACTGTCCCTCGGACTTCGGCACCGCGATGTACACGCGGCTGCCCACAGGCACGCCCACGAGCTCGGCGAGCGGGCCCTGGGCCGCGACCTGCAGCTGCTCGGGAGAGCCGTTGTCCCAGGTCGAGTAGCCCGGGTTCTCGTCGAAGGACTCGATCACGTACTGCACGACGACGGAGTCCCCGGCCTTGACCTCCTCGCCCGAGCCCTTCGCGAGCACCACGGAGGACTGCTCGCTCGGCTCGGCCGCACCCTCGGGCACGGTCAGGGTCGCGGGAGCACCGAGCTCGCCGGAGACCTGGGGGCCCTCGGCGGGGAGCTCGTCCCCGGGGGTCGCGTCGGCCTGGCCCGCGGCGTCAGCGCCGAAGGTGTCGACGATGTCGACGACGAACACGATCGTGTCCTCGCCGCCGATGCCCGCGCCCTCGTTGCCCGTAGGGCCGTAGCCGAGGGCCGGCGGGAGGGACAGCAGCACGCGCGAGCCGACCTTCTGGCCCACGAGGCCCTGGTCCCAGCCGGCGACGACGTAGCCCTTGCCGATCGGGAAGGCGGCCGGGGCGCCGCGGTCGTAGGAGTTGTCGAAGACCTCGCCGCCCCAGACCTGGCCGAGGTAGTCCGCGAGCAGCAGGTCGCCCGCCTCGACGACCTCGCCGTCCCCCTCGGAGAGCACCTGGACGGCGCCCTCGGAGAGGTGCTCCTCGGCCGGGAAGCTCAGCTCGGGCTTCTCGCCGAAGGAGCCGCTCGCGGTGGGCAGCTGGTCCGCGGGGACGTCCGCCGAGAGCGTCGCGGCCGCGGTGGGCTCGCTCGTCGCCTCGTCGGTGCTCGTCGACGCGCTCGGCGAGGGCTCGCTGCCGCCGTCGGTGGCGCAGCCCGCGAGGGCGAGGGACGCCCCGAGGACGAGGGCGATCGGGGTCAGTGCTGCACGGCGCACGAAGATGCTCCTGGGGTCGAGGATCGCGCCCGGCCGTCGCCGGGGCGCGGTCCAGTGTGCCCCACGAGCCTGAGAGGCGCCTGAGAGGTCCAGCTCAGGGGTACAGGCCGCGGATCTGGTGGGCCTCGGCGACCCGCCGCACGCCGATGCACAGCGCCGCGTCGCGCAGGGACAGGCCCTCGCGCCTCGCGACGGCCGCGACGTCGGCGTAGCCCTTGCGCATGCGGTCCGCGAGCTTGGCCTCGATCTCGTCGAGGGTCCACCAGTAGGCCTGGTTCGCCTGCACCCACTCGAAGTAGGAGACGACGACGCCGCCCGCGTTGGCGAGGATGTCCGGCACGACCACGACGCCCTTGTCGGCGAGCACCTGGTCCCCGGCGGCCGTCGTCGGGCCGTTCGCGCCCTCCACGACCCAGCGCGCCTGGACCGAGCGCGCGGTCTCGCCGTCGATCACGCCCTCGATCGCGGCCGGGACGAGCACGTCGACGTCGAGGCCGAGCAGCTCGGTGTTCGAGATCGGGTCGGCGCCGGGGAAGTCCACCACGGAGCCGGTGCGCTCGACGTGCTCGAAGACCGCCGGCACGTCGATGCCGCTCGCGTTGAACAGGCCGCCGAACTCGTCGGAGACCCCCACGACGCGCGCGCCCTGCTCGTGCAGGATCGCCGCGGCGTGCGAGCCGACCTTGCCGAAGCCCTGGACCGCGACGCTCGCGTCCTTGACGTGCATCCCGCGCTCGGCGATCGCTGCCGCGAGCGCGTGCACGACGCCCGCGGAGGTCGCCGTCGGCCGGCCGAGGGAGCCGCCGATCTCGAGGGGCTTGCCCGTGACGACCGCGGGGATCGTGTACCCGTGGTTCACCGAGTAGGTGTCCATGATCCAGGCCATCGTGCGCTCGTCGGTGCCGAGGTCCGGGGCCGGGATGTCCCGCTCGGGACCGATCATCGGCATGATCTCGCTCGTGTAGCGCCGCGTGACGCGCTCGAGCTCGCCCTGCGAGTAGGAGCGCGCGTCGATCGTCACGCCTCCCTTGGCGCCGCCGTAGGGCAGCTCGACGATCGCGCACTTCCAGGTCATGAGCATCGCGAGGGCGCGCACCTCGTCGAGGTCGACGAACCTCGAGTAGCGCACCCCGCCCTTGCCCGGACCGCGCGAGACGTTGTGCTGCACGCGGTAGCCCGTGAAGAGCTCGACCGAGCCGTCGTCCCGCCGCAGGGGGATCGTCACCGCGATCTCGCGGCGCGAGCTCGCGAGCATCTGGTGCATGCCCTCGTCGAGACCGAGGATCTCGACCGCCTTGGCAAGCTGGGCGCGGGCCTCGGCGAGCGGGCCGCGAGAGCTCTGCGAGGGGCCGTCGGCGGGGGACGTGGTCATTCGCTGCCTCCTGGTGGGTGACGGTGCGGCCCGTCGGGTCGCGACGTCGGCCGCTCCCACTCTGGCAGAAGGGATGCGAGCCCGCCCGGGGTTCTGCTCGCGTCCTCGAGGCCCCGCCCTCAGAGGGGTCTCAGTCGACGAGGTGCCCGTCCTGGAGGCGCACCGTGCGGTCGGCGAGCTCCATGAGCGACTGGTCGTGGGTCGAGACGAGGGCGGTCATGCCCTGGGCGCGGACCACCGACTGGATGAGGGCCATGATCGTGCGGCCCGTCTCCGCGTCGAGCTGACCCGTGGGCTCGTCGGCGATGAGCACCTGGGGGGAGTTCGCGAGTGCGCGGGCGATCGCGACGCGTTGCTGCTGGCCGCCCGAGAGCTCGCCCGGTCGCTGCTGGCCGTGCTTGGCGAGGCCCACGAGCTCGAGCAGCTCGGCGACGCGATCCTCGCGCTCGGCGGGGCGCACGTGGCGCAGGCGCATGGGCAGCCCGACGTTCTCGGCCGCGGTGAGCATCGGTACCAGACCGAAGGTCTGGAACACGAAGGCGACCTCGTCGCGGCGCAGGGCCGTGCGCTCGCGCTCGGAGAGGGACGTGACCTCGCGCTCGCCGAGCCGCACGGTGCCCGCCGTCGGCCGGTCGAGGCCGCCGATGATGTTGAGCAGCGTCGTCTTGCCCGAGCCCGAGCGGCCCACGAGAGCCACGAGCTCGCCGCGGGGGACCTCGAAGCTCACGTCCGTGAGCGCGAGCACCTCGGTGCCCGCGGGCCCGGGGTAGACGCGCGAGACGCCGCGCACGGCGATCGCCGCCTGGGTCGAGGTGGAGAGGGTCTCGCTCACGAGGGGGCTCCGTCCTGCTCGGTGGGCGCGGCCGGGGGAGCGGCGTGCCGCGTCCCGTCGGGCCACACGCCCACGTGGTCGGTCTCGAGCTCGAGGCGCACGCGGTCGCGCAGGCCGAGGGCCGAGCGGTACTCGGCGGGCAGCTGGAGGCGGCCCGCTCGGTCGAGCATCGCGTACTCCTCGGCGATCAGGCGGTGCTGGCCCTGCTCGTCGATCTCGGTGCGGCGCACGACCTCCGAGCTCGTGCGCCCGTCACGGATCGCGACCGTGCGGCCCACCTGGGTCGCGACGGCCTCGTCGTGCGTCACGACCACCACGGTCGCCCCGAGCTCGGAGTTGGCCGAGCGCAGGGCCGCGAAGACGTCGTCGCCGGTGGCCGAGTCGAGCTCGCCCGTGGGCTCGTCGGCGAAGAGCACCTCGGGCCGGTTCGCGAGGGCGACGGCGATCGCGACGCGCTGCTGCTCTCCGCCCGAGAGCTCCCCGGGTCGGCGCTGGGCCTTGGCGCCCATGCCGAGGGCCTCGAGCAGCTCGGCCGAGCGCTTCTTGCGCGCCCTCGCGCGCACCCCCGCGAAGGCGAGGGGCAGGGCCACGTTCTCCTCGGCGCTCAGGTACGGCAGGAGGTTGCGCGCCGTCTGCTGCCAGATGAAGCCCACCACCGAGCGGCGGTAGGCGAGCCGGTCGGCGTGCGACATGCGCAGCAGGTCCCAGCCGGCCACGCGGGCGCGGCCCGCCGTCGGCACGTCGAGGCCCGAGAGCACGTTGAGGAGGGTGGACTTTCCCGAGCCCGAGGCGCCCACGATCGCGATCATCTCGCCCTTCTCGACGAGCAGGTCGAGGCCCTGGAGGGCCTGCACCTCGATCTGGTCGACCTGGTAGATGCGCACGAGCGAGTCGCACACGATGAGCGCGTCGGCGCCGTACTCGTGGTGCGAGCGTTCCGTGACGGTCATGACGAGGCTCCAACCCTGAGGACTTCGCTGAGCTTGTCGCGTCGGTGGGCGAGCACCTCGGCGAGGACGGCGACCCCGAGCAGCACGACGGCGGCGGCGACGATCGCGAGGACGAGCACGGGGTCGACCACGAGTGGTGGGTCGGCGACCCCGCCCGTGAGGACGGCGAGCCCGAGGGTGGGCCCGAGCAGGAGGAGGATGAGCGTGCCTGCCGCGAGCCCGCCCGCGAGGGCTGCGAGCACGACGGGCGCGAGCTCGCTCACCGCGAGCCACCAGCCGTAGCCCGCGCGCAGGCCGAGGGTACGCAGCATCGAGAGCACGAGGCCGCGCGCGCCCGCCCCCGCGAGCACCGTGGCGATGAGGGCCATCGCGACGAGGGCGGCGACCGTCGCGACGGCGTAGGCGAGCATCGACTGCACCCCGCCCACGAGGGCCGAGCCGCGGTTGGCCTCGAGCCACGCTCCGCGAGAGCTCACCTCGAGGTCGACGAGCTCGCGCACGGCCTCCTCGGCGCCCGGGCCCGTGACCCAGACGGTCGTGCGTCCGCGGGGGGAGTCCATGCGGGCATCGACCTGCGCGAGGTCCACGAAGACGGTCTGTCCCTCGACGTAGCCCGCGAGGGAGAGCGCCGTGGTGCCCACGAGCTCGCCCTTGAGGTAGGCGGGACCGAAGTACATCGCGACGGTGTCCTGCGAGCTGCGCGCGGCGAGGCGCGGGTCGACGACCATCCGCAGCGGCTCGTCCGGCCCGGCCTCCTCGAAGGCGGGCTCGAGGGAGGAGGGGTCGGTGCCGGGAGTGCTCGCGAGGACCTCGAGCAGCTCGCGGTCGACGGCGAGGACGGTGAAGGTGTCGGAGTCCGCGCCGAGGTCGATCGTGGTGCGCGCGACGATGCCCGTCGCGACGTGCTCGACGCCCTCGGCCGCCCGCAGGGACTCGAGCTCCTCGGGCGAGAGCGCCTGGTCGATGCGCACGTCCGCCCCCACGCGCTCCCAGGCAGCGGCCTCCTGGCCGGACTCGACGATGCGTACCTGGAGGGCGCCCGCCGTCGTCACGCCCACGCCGAGCGTGAGCGCGAGCAGGGGCAGCACGGCTACCGATCGGCTCGCGGTCGCGGCGGCGAGCAGCCCGAGCGGCCCGCGCGAGCGGCGCGTGAGGGAGCCCGCGGCGCGCACGGGGTAGGGGAAGAGCCGCACGACCACGAGGGTCACGGAGAGGCACAGGAGCAGCGGCACGACGGCGAGGAAGGGGTCGATGCCCTCCGTCTGGGTCTGCAGCACCCCGCGGCCACGCAGGGTCACGACCCCGGCCGCGGTGAGCGCGAGCACCGTGAGCTCGACGACGAGGCGCTTGAGCCTGGCCCGGCGAGCCAGGCGCGCGCGGTCCTGTCGGTTCGCGGGCTCGCGCCGGCCCGTCCACGCACCGCGCGCGGCGAGACCACCGATCACAGGGGCCGAGGCCACGGAGGCGAGGGCCACGGCCGCGAGGGGGAGGGTCGTCCCCGCGAGGCCCTCGACGAGCAGCTGGGAGATCGCGACTCCCACCGCCATGCCGAGAGTGGTGACCACGAGGGACTCCGCGAGCAGGCGTCCGACGACGGCCAGCACGGTCGCCCCGCGCGCCCGCTCGAGCGCGATCTGGCCCGAGCGGCGCACCACGAGGAGTCGGGCGAAGAGGCCGATGACGACGGCCGCGACGCCCACGACGCCCGCCGCGACCACGGACATCTGCGCCATCGCGGCGCGGGCGGCCCTCGGGTAGGCGGCGAGGAGCTCCTGGAGCTCGGTCGAGAAGGTCACGAAGCGCAGCGCGGGAGTGAGCGCGGTGGGCTCGGCGCGCACCTCGGCGAGCTCGAGCACCGCTGCGGCGGCGGTCGATGCGTCGAGACCCTCGGGCTCGACCGCGATGCGGATCGTGCCGCGCGAGGCCTGGTCGAGGGCCGCAGAGAGCTCCTCGACCGCCTCGGGGTGCGCGAGCACCGTGCCGCGCGCGAAGGCAGGGGCCGTGGGCCGGGCGGGGGCAGAGCGGGGCTCGAGCACCTCGGGGGCGATCGACCACACCTGAGCCGCAGCGTCGAGGGGCTCGACGATGCCGACGAGGCGCAGCCAGCTCCCGCGCGCCCCGGAGCGCGAGACCTCGGCCTCGGAGCCGATCTCGAGGCCCAGCTCCTGGGCGACCGCTGCCGTCGCGACGATCTCGAGGGGGTTGCGCTCGCGGACCTGGGGCCCGGGGGCCTTCGGCAGCTCGCCCTCGACGAGGCGCACGAGCTCCGCGGTGGGGACGCCGACCTCGAGGGAGAAGACCTGCAGCTTGCGCTCGCCGCTCCACTCGAGGGGCTCGAGAGCAGGTTCCTCGCCCTCGACGGCCTCGCCGCCCGAGGCGGGCGCCTCGAGGGCGGTGAGGTCCAGCGCGGGAGTGACCACGGCGCTCGAGACCTCGCCCGCGACGCTCGCGAGCGCGGGCGGGAGCTTCTCGCCCACGTCCTCGGCGGCCTCGAGGAACTGTCCGAAGAGCTCTCCGCGCAGCCCTGCGTTGACCGAGCCCGAGTTGCCCACCGAGGCGCGCAGGAGCAGCTGGGCGCGGTCCCCGGCCCGAGCGACGACGTCGGCCGCTCCGCGGTCCACGACGTCGAGCACGAGTCGCGGGGCGACCACGGAGAGCAGGGTCGAGGCGACGACGAGCAGGAAGGCGACAGTGAGCAGGGCGCGGTCCCGCCACGCGCGCCGGCGCACGACGAGCCCCCCGAGCGCGGTGGTCTCGCGGAGCCAGCGGCCCAGGCGGTTGCCGCGCTCGGCGTCCCGCTCGCGGCGCACCCGCTCCTCGCGACCGATCGTCCGCACCTCGATCTCGCTCATCGTTCCTCCCCGGCGCGCAGGACCTGGGCCGGGTCCGTCGCGCGCAGCGTGCGCGAGACGACGGCGACGACGGCGACGAGCAGCAGGGCCACCTCGAGCACGAGGAGCGCGACCTCACCCCAGGGCAGCAGGACCGTGACGGGAGGCACGGGCCGGGTCCCGTCCGGGGAGAGCGAGACGAGCGGGGCGACGAGCCATCCGAGCAGCGCGCCGAGACTGAGCCCGAAGAGCGTCGCGAGCCCCGAGATGAGCATCGACTCTCGAGCGACGACGCCGAGCAGCGCGCGGCGCTGCAGGCCGATCGCCCGCAGCTGAGCGAACTCGAGGTGGCGGTCGCGCACCGTGACGGTCGCGTAGACCGCGTAGCCGATCGCCGCGAGGAGGCTCGCCCCGAGCACGACGAGCCAGAGCACCGCCTGCACCCCCACGCGCAGCGGGGAGTCGCGACGCTCGGCGGTCTCGGCCCTGCTCGTGGTGATCTCGCCGCCGAGGGCCTCGACCGAGGCGCTCACGGCCTCCTCGGTCTCGAGGGACCCGTCGGCGAGCTCGAGCCACCACTCGAGACCGCCCGAGAGCTGGGCGCCCTGCTCGACGAGGGCCTGGGAGAGGAGAGTCAGGTCGGCAGCGACGGCGCGCGAGCCCGGCGAGACGCTCGGCAGGTTCTCGACGACGGTCTCGAGGCGCGCGGGCACGACGGCCTCGCCCACGCGCAGTGCGAGGCTCGCGTCGCCCGCGTTCGCGAACTGCCGAGAGACCCCGGGGGTCGCGGCGAGCGGCACGGCGATCGTCGCGGGCCAGGTCATCTGCGAGGCCGAGCCCGGGAACTGCGCGATGCGGAAGCCGCTCGTGAAGAGCTCGATGCGCATCAGCTCGCCCTCCTCGGGCGTCACGGACTGGGGCTGCACGTCGACGACCTTCGCGAACCAGCTGAGGTCCGCGGGGGGCTCGACGGTGGAGCGCTCGAGCTCGGTCTCGCCGCCCGCGCTCGTGCGGCGGTCGATCGCGGTGAGCTCCGAGACGGCGAAGGTCATGCGGAACTCCCGGCTGCCGTGCTCGCGGAGCCAGGCCTCGACCTCGGCAGAGGGGACGGTGAACCACGCGGTCTGCGCGGCCACGAGGCGCAGGGGGCCGCGCAGCGCGGCCGTCGTCCCGGGGAGCGCGTCCGGCGGGTCCCCCTCCGCTTCCGACTCCTCGTCAGCCGCGTCCTGCGCGGTCTGGCCCTCGGCGTCCTGCGCGGAACCCTCCTGCGCGGGCGCGGTGCCCGGCACGAGGTCCACGAGCACCGTCGAGCGTTCCCCGTCCACGGGCAGCGCCCCGGCGTCGAAGGTCTGCAGGAGCCCCGAGGCGTCCTGGATCACGAGGCGCAGCGAGGAGCTCAGTCCCGGCATGGGCTCGCGCGACTTGTCGAGGAGCACCTCGAGCTCGATCGCGTCGGTGCCCGCGGGCAGCTCGATCCCGGGGAGCAGCTCGGGGGCGGTCTCCTCGAGGGCGTCGAGGCCCTCGCGCACTCCCGCGTCCCCCGCGAAGGTCGAGCGCAGCTGGGCCCGAGCCTCGGCGTCGAGCCCGAGGACCGCGGTGCCCGAGGGTCCCACGATCGCCCCCCGCGAGCCGAGGTTCCCGATCTGCCCCTCGGCGCGCAGCACGGCCGCCGCGCCGTCCACCTCGTCGAGGGAGGAGAGCGCGAGGGGCTGGGCGAACGCGGCCCCCTCGACCCCGGCGACGCGAGCGTCGGCACCCGTCGCGAAGCCGGCCTGCTCGCCCTGCGAGGCGCGCCAGGTGGTCAGGAAGGTCAAGGAGAAGGTGCCGACGGCGAGAGCGAGGGTCAGCAGCAGCACCGCCGAGCTCGCCCGCGCGGGGCGACGGCCGATCTCCCAGGCCGCGAGAGGGGTGACGGCTCCTCGTCCCTGGGCCGCGACGCGTTCGGCGAGGCGCGAGGCGGGCGGGAGGACGCGCACGCACAGCAGCGCCCCTGCGAGGAGGGCGAGGGCGGGGCCCAGCACGAGGAGCGGGTCGATCGTGATCCCGGTCCCCCTGCGCACGAGCGGGGACGAGTACTGCTGGAGCTGCCAGTAGGCGAGGGCCGCGAGCGCGACGACGGCGAGGTCGAGGCCCGAGCGCTGCAGGAAGCCCTTGCGGTCGGGCCGGGCGCGCTCGGCCTCGGCGTCGACGAAGGTGCCCTGGCGGCGCAGCAGCGGGGAGACGAGGACGACGGCGAACACCGTCGCGGCGAGCCCTGCGACCACCCAGGTCTGCGGGCTCAGTCCGGGGTCACGGTCCATGCCGGCGCCGCGCATCGCCGGGGTGCCGGCGAGCGCGAGGTAGAGGGCTCGCGCGAGGAAGGGGCTCGCGAGGGCCGTGACGAGGCCGAGAGCGATCGCCTCGCTCGCGCCCAGGGCGAGGATCTGCGATCCCGCCGCGCCGCGCGCCCGCATGAGCGAGCGTTCTCCCGCGCGTCCCTCGGCGACGAGCCGCGCGGCCTGCAGCAGGGCGGCGACCGCGAGCACGAGCAGCAGGAGCCCGACGACGAGCACCGTGGCACGCGTGATCGTCAGGGCCGTCGCGGTCGCGCCGAGCGGCCCGGCGAGGGCGGTGGACACGGTGACGGTGTCGACGTCCGCGGCGTCCACGCGGCGGGGGACCTCCTCGGCGGCTCCGGCGAGGCGGCCACGCAGCGCGTCGAGCTCGGCGGGCGAGAGGCTCGCGAGCTCGGGCTCGTAGCTCGTCAGGAGCACCTCGCGCGCGGCCGCGCCCCCCGAGAGCACCTCGCGGTCCATGACGAGCGGGCCGACGAGGTCGGTCGTGACCAGTCCGCCGCTCTGCGGGACCACGGCGTCGGGCTTCCAGCCGGTGCCCCGGGTGCGGTCCGAGCGCCAGTAGTCGCCGCCCGGCTCCTTCGCGGCGTAGAGCCCCGTGACCTGGACGTGGACGCGGTCGCCGAGGCCGAAGGTGCCGCGCAGCTCGAGCCGGTCGCCGAGCTCGATGTCGAGGACCTCGAGGATCTGCCGGGGGGCGAGCACCGGGACCACGGTCGCCGTCCTCGTCTCGCCGTCGGAGACGATCTCGTCCTCGAAGGGCGCGCCGGGCAGGGATCCTGCGGTGAGCTCGACGTGCTCCTGCACGCCGTCAAGGGCCGCGAGGTAGGCCATCGCGGGGGAGCGCTCCTCGCGCATCACGAGGTACTGGGTCGAGACGACGTGGCTCGAGACGGAGTGCGGCGTCGGGCCGAGGACCTCGGCGAGGGCGGCGTGCGTGCGCTCGGCGGCGGCCTCGACGTCGCCGTCGAGATCGTCCATGAGCACGCGCACGTCGATGCGCGTGCTCGCCGGGTCGGTCTCGCCCAGCACCGTCGAGAGGGCGAAGCGCTCGGTCGCGTCGACGAGCAGGGACATGCCCGCGAGGAGCGAGCCCGTGACGAGGGCGACGGTGAGCGCCACGAGCAGGATGGGCCACTGGGTCAGGCCTCGGCGGGCCGCGGTGCGCACCCGCCACGGGGCGAGGGTCCCCTGGCGCACGGAGGGACGGCTCACTCGGGGCCTCTCATCCTGCGCTACACCTCGCTGTGCGTCGAGCGTCTCCGGGTGGCGACGCTCGGCCCAGGATAGCCACGGGTGGTCGCGCTCCCGCAGCCTTCGACCTCATCGTGATCGAATCGATGCGAGGGGCGGGGGAGAGTGCCGCGCGACCTGCGAGCCGGCCGGGGCGGCCAGGGCCGTGAGCTTCGGCGCGTCCTCCGACGCGGCCTCGAGGTCAGCCGAGGCCCTTCCCCACCGCGAGCCCGAGGCTGAACAGCGCGACGCCGGCGAGCACCTGCGCGCCGAGGTAGAGGCTCGCGCGGGCGAGCCTGCGCTCGCGCACGAGGAGCACGAGGTCCAGGGCGAGGGTCGAGAAGGTCGTCAGGCCTCCGCACAGCCCTGCGCCCAGGATCGCAAGGCTCCGCTCGTCGAGGGGCGCCCCCGAGAGCACCCCGAGAGCGGCCGAGCCGAGGGCGTTGACCACGAGGGTCGCCCAGGGGAAGCTCGCCGCCTGCAGGCCGTGGCGCGTCCGGGCCGCCGCGTGGGCGCGCTCGACGCCGAAGCGCAGGGCCGAGCCCACGCCGGCCCCGAGCCCGACGGCGAGGGCAAGGGCCCAGCTCATGGCGCGTGCGCCTCTCGCGACAGGCCGGTCTGTGGCGCGCGCCGGCGAGCGAGCCGCAGCCCGAGCCCGAGCCCGAGCGCTGCCGCGAGCACGCTGCCCGCGAGGCTCCCGGTGAGGTAGCCCGCGGCGGGCAGGGCGCCGCTGCCCGCGCCGATCGACTCGACGGCGGCCATCGCGGCGGAGTAGGTCGTGAACCCGCCCAGGATCCCCGTCCCCGCGAAGGGCCTCAGCCAGGCCGCGACGTGCGGGCGCGCGGCGCCCACGAGCAGGCCGAGGAGTCCTGAGCCGAGCACGTTGACCCCGAGGAGCGCCGTCGTCGAGGACTCGGCTCCCGTGAGCTCGAGCACGCCCGTGCGGGCGAGCCCTCCGAGGGTGCCGCCGAGGACGACGAGCGCGAGGAGCGTCAGCGTCGCGCGGGGGCGCGGTGAGTCAGGCGCCACCGGTCGCGGTGGACTCGCGCACCACGAGGTCGGGGCTGAACTGCGTGTGCTGCGGGTCCCGGTCGCCGTTCTCGAGCAGGTCGAGGAGCATCTGGCCCGCCGTGCGCGACATCGCGACCACGGGGTTGGTGAGGGTCGTGAGCGAGGGGGAGGTGCTCACGCCGAGGTTGTCGAAGCCGATGATCGCGACGTCCTCGGGGATCGCTCGCCCGCGCTGCAGCAGGACGTTGATCGCGCCCGCGGCGATGAGGTCGGAGGCCGCGAGGATCGCGTCGGTGTCGGGGTGCTCGTCGAGCAGCGTCGAGGCGGCGTCCGAGGCGGTCGCCGCGGTGAAGTCGCTCGAGACGATGCGGTGGGTCTCGAGCCCTGCGGCCTCGAGCACGTCGATCCAGCCGCGCAGGCGGTCGCGGCCTGCGGCCATGTCCTGGGGGCCGGCGATCATGCCGATGCGCTTGCGACCCGTCGCGATGATGTGCTCGGCCGCGAGGCGTCCCCCGCCGTAGTTGTCGACGTCGACGTAGTGCAGGCGGCCCACCTCGTTGAGCGGGCGTCCGACGAAGACCGCGGGGATGCGCGACTCGGCGAGCACCGTGTCGAGCCGGTCGGACTTGTGGTGGGAGACGACGACGGCTCCGTCCACGTGCCCGTTGCGCAGGTAGCGCTCGGTCCGCTCGGACTCGCCGGGGCGTGAGATGACGAGGACGAGCTGCAGGTCCGAGCCGGCGAGGGCCGAGCTGAGGCCGTTGAGGGTGCCCGAGAAGAAGGGGTCGGAGAGCACGCGCTCGTCGGGCTCGGGGATGACGAGCGCGATCGAGTCGGTGCGGCGCGTCACGAGGGAGCGCGCGGCGCGGTTGGGCGTGTAGCCGAGCTGGGCGATCGCGGCGTCCACGGCGGCCTGCGCGCTGGGGGAGACGCGCTTGCCCCCGTTGAGGGCTCGCGAGGCGGTCGAGCGGCTCACTCCGGCGAGGGCGGCGACCTCTTCGAGCGTGGGAGCCGCGGCGCGCGGCTGCGTGCGCGCGGACTGGGCGTCGTCGACCGACATGCTGGAAACTCCCCGGACTGGATCGCCCCCTGCTCTGGGAGCGGTGCCAAGCCAGACTACCGCCTGGTCGTGGCCCTTTCCGTGATCACGCGCCGCCGTGCTCGCGCAGCCACTCGAGGCCCACGCGCTCCTCCGCGGCGAGCGCGTGGCGCACCGCTCCGGCGGCTGCCTCCTCGACCGCCGAGGCGAAGAGCGGCACCTGGGCGCGCACCTGGGTGTCGTACTCGAGCACCGAGGTGCCCTCGGGGGTGCCCACGAGGTGAGTCGTCCCGGTGACGCGCACCGGGGCACCCGCGATCTCGAGGGCGACCGAGCCGCGCCGGATGCCGTCCTCCTCCTCGCCCCAGGCGATGGCCTGGCGCACGTCGAGGGTCGCGCCCACGAAGGAGCGCATCTGCGGCGGGATCTGGTCGGTGGGCACCCAGCGGCGCGTCGTCACGGTGAAGGCGCCGACGCCGCTGGCGTCCCCCGTGACGTCGACCGCCTCGGCCGTCCCCTGCGTCGCGGCGATCACCCGGTGCTGGTACTCGGGGTCGGCGATCATCGCCACCACCCGAGCGGGCTCGACGGGGTACCGCAGCACGGCCTGAAGTCGCACGAGAACCTCCTTCGCGCCGGGCGGCGCGCGCTGCCCTGCGCGATCTGCCCCGGCACGCAGAGCCTATCGGCCGCACGCCCGTCTCGGCGCGGCGGACCGGGCGCGGACACGCGCCTGCGCGCGCTCCAGTTCTCCTAGGCTGGGGGAGTGTCCACACTGAGCGACCTCGTCGAGCGCCACGCCGAGCTCGACGCGGCGGACGTCGAGTGGCTCCACCTGCTCGTCGGCGACTGGCAGTTCATCTCCGACCTCGCCTTCGCCGACCTCGTGCTGTGGCTCCCCACGCGCGACGGGGACTTCGTCGCGATCGCGCAGGCGCGCCCCTCGACGGGTGCGACCGTGCACCACGACGACATCGTCGGCTCTCGCGCACCGGGCGGCCAGCAGCCCCAGCTGCGCAAGGCGCTCGAGGACGTCATCGCCCAGCGCTCTCGTGAGCCGCGCTGGTTCGGCTCCTACGCGGTGCGCGAGGAGGCGATCCCCGTGGTCCGCGCGGGCAAGGCCATCGCCGTCATCGCACGGCAGACGAACCTCGGCGGCGTGCGCACCCCGAGCCGCCTCGAGCTCAACTACGTCGAGGCCGCCGACGACCTGCTCGGCATGGTCGCGCGCGGGGAGTTCCCCTACACGGACGTGCCCACGGGTCCGCGTCGCGGCGCCCCGCGCGTCGGCGACGGGCTCATCCGCCTCAACTCCGAGGGTGAGGTGCTCTACGCAAGCCCCAACGCCCTCTCGTGCTTCCACCGTATCGGCGTGATCGGGACCCTCGTGGGGCGCTCTCTCGCCGAGGTCACGACGGAGTTCGTCGAGCAGACAGGCATCCCGGTGGACGAGTCGCTCCCGCTCGTGGTCACCGGCCGCGCCCCCTGGCGCACGGACCTCGAGACGCGCGGCGTGGCCCTGTCGATGCGCGCGGTCCCGCTCCTCGAGGACGGCGTGCGCCACGGCGCGGTGCTGCTCGTGCGCGACGTCTCCGAGCTGCGCCGCCGCGAGCGCGAGCTCATCACGAAGGACGCGACGATCCGCGAGATCCACCACCGCGTCAAGAACAACCTGCAGACCGTGGCCGCGCTCCTGCGCCTCCAGTCGCGCCGCATGACCAACCCCGAGGCGCGCGCGGCCCTCGACGAGGCGATGCGCCGCGTCTCGACGATCGCCACGGTGCACGAGACGCTCTCCCAGACCCTCGACGAGTCGGTCGACTTCGACGAGTTCATCCGACGGAACCTGCGCCTCGCGGCCGACGTCGCGGCGGCCTCGGGCCAGGTGCGCACCGTCATGAAGGGAAAGTTCGGCCTCATCCCCGCCGAGGACGCGACGGCGCTCGCGCTCATCCTCACCGAGCTCGTCACGAACGCCGTCGAGCACGGGCTCGCGAACCGGGCGAGCGGCGAGGTCGAGGTGGAGGCCGAGCGCGACGGGGACCTCCTCGTGGTGACGGTGGCCGACGACGGCGCGGGGCTCACCGACGGCGAGGGTCCGGGCAAGGGCCTCGGCACGCAGATCGTCCAGGCGCTCGTGCAGAACGAGCTGCGCGGGACGATCACCTGGAGCCCGCGCGAGGGCGGCGGCACCTCGGTGCGCATCGAGGCGACGCTGCGCACCCCGCGCCCTGCCGCCTGAGCAGAGGCTCGGCGCCGGGGCGAGGTCGCGCGCCGGTGCCCCGCGCTCGGTGCGGAGCCGACCCCGCGCACGACGAAGCCCCGCCGACCCGAAGGTCGACGGGGCTTCGAGGAGTCGTGGTCCGGGTTCAGCCGGCGCGACGCTGACGGGCCGTGCGGCGCTTGAGAGCGCGACGCTCGTCCTCCGTCAGACCGCCCCAGACACCCGAGTCCTGGTTGGTCTCCATGGCCCAGCGGAGGCACGTGTCGACGACGTCGCAACGACGGCACACGGCCTTCGCCTCCTCGATCTGCACGAGGGCCGGCCCGGTGTTCCCGATCGGGAAGAACAGCTCGGGGTCCTCGGTCAGACACGCAGCGCGGTGGCGCCAATCCATCAGGTCTCCATCTCAGTCACGGCAGCGTTCGGCCCGGGGATGCGGGCGCAGGAGTGCCAGGGCAAAGGTCAAGGGGGGTTGGGACAACTGCCTACTAGCCTCACACCGCTGGCGCCCTACCACAAGAGGGTTTCTGGACCTAATCGCGCCCAAGGCCTGTCGTCTTGGTCACACCAGGCATCCGATCCCCGGTCCACCGGCCTTAGGGTTACCGGTGATGTCCAGTCCAACGTCCTCGGGCCGCTCGGTGTTCCCCTCGCCTGCCGCGAGCCGCCGCGGCGCGGCCGTCCTCGTCCTCCTCGAGGCCCTCGTGCTCGTGGGCTTCGCGGTCGCCTGGATCGTGTCCCTCGTGCGCGGGACGGCGGCATATCCGCAGGCCGTGGCGGGACTTGCCGTCTTCGCGCTGCTCGTCGCGGGGCTCTTGTGGTCGTGCGCGCGGGGAGTCCTCGCGGCCAAGGCCTGGACCCGGGCGCCCGTCGTGACCTTCCAGCTCCTGCTCGGGATCATGGGTGCCGAGTGGGTGCGCGGTGACGCCCCGCTGCTCGGGATCCTCGCCGTCGTGGTCGCCGTCCTCGTGGTCGTGCTCGTGCTGCGCCCCGGGTCCGTCGAGACCCGCCGGCCGATCGCCGCCGACGAGGAGTAACACGCCCGAAACGCGCGATCGGTCCCGAGATGTCCTCGCGCGCGAGAGCCCTACCCGGGCGCGAAGACCTGCACCGGGGTCGTGCGTGCGCCCGCCTGGACCACCCCCCGGCCGGGGTGACGTGGGTGGACAGGGTCGGCGTCCCAGTCGAGCGGCGTCCCGAAGACCTCCCCGCTGCCCGGGGAGAGCGGGGAGAGCACGAGCCCCGTGCGGCGCGAGCGCAGGCTCGCGAGCGTGCCGCGGTAGGCGCCGAGCACGGCGTCGAGGCTCGCGCTCGCGAGCACGGCGCTCCCCGACTCCACGAGCGCGTCGAGCGTGTCGCCGGCCTGGGGCACGAGTCGAGTGAGCTGGTCGAGGTCGTCGACCACGAGGGTCGAGGGCGCTGCCTCGAGCAGCGCGAGCACGCTCTCGGCCTCGAAGTCGCTCGAGGGCCCCGCAGCCCGGGCCAGCTCGAGGACGCCGGGGTCGCGAGCGATCGTCGTCGTCGGCGTCGTGGAGAGAGCGAGGCCGCGCACGAGGTGGGCGAGGGCCGTGCTGCGCCCCGAGCCCGGGGGGCCGACGACGAGCGCCCCACCCTGGGCGGGCAGGGTCACGGTACGCGCGCCGTCCCCGCCGAGCCCCACGGGGAGCCCCCGACGCCGGGGCTGGGCGCTCGGAGGGCGCTCGGCGAGGAGCGGGATCGGTGCGAGCCTCGGCCCCGGCCCTGGCGGCTGCTGCGGGGGCGCGGCGGGCGGGAGCGCGACCTGGCAGATCACGGGGTCCTCTCGCGCGGGGACCCACACGGCCCGCCCGGGCCCGCGCCGAGCCCCGCTCAGGGCGCGCGGCACGCCGGCGAGCTCCTCGGCGACCGCGTCGCCCACGGGGAGCACGAGCCGCTCGGTCACGAGGCCCGCCCAGGCGCCCGAGGGACGCGAGGCGCCCGCGGCGAGGGCCACGGATCGCGAGCGCAGCAGCTCGGCGAGCCGCTCTGCTCCCGCACCGCGTGCGACCGACTCGAGGGCGAGCCAGGCCTGCGCGAGGTCGTCGACGAGCAGGAGCGAGCGCCCGGGGGCCTCGCGCAGCAGGGTGACGAGGCGAGCAAGTCGCCGCGGGTCCCCGCTCGCGCACACCGTCCCCGGTGCCTCGCGCGCGTCCGGCCAGAGCCCCGCGGGCAGGTCCACGGCGTGCACGGACCATCCGCGCTCGAGGGCCGCGCTCCCCAGGGTCGCGAGCGTCGTCGAGCGTCCCGCGCCCGGGCCGCCGAGCACGAGGAGGTGTCCCGCTGCGGGGTCCCACACCGCGGTCTCGCGCGACTGGCGCGCGGGCAGGTCGGCGAGGCCGAAGGGCAGCAGACCAGGGTCCTCCGGGCCCGCGAGACTCTCGAGCGGCACGGCCTCGGGCAGGGCGCCGAGCCAGGGAGCGCGGGGCCGCGGCGCGCCCGGGGCCCAGCCCGCGGACGCCTCGCGGACCGCCTCGACGAGGTCGAGCGGCGCGTCCTCTCCGGCAGGCCCCGGCGTGGGCTCGGAGCCCGCGAGCCGGACGAGCGGGGCCCCCGCCCCGAGCTGGGCCACCTGCAGCTCCTCGACGGGCCCGGGGCCTCGGCGCAGCAGGGCACGCCCGGGGAGCGAGGGCGGGATCGCGGCGGCGTCGGGCACCTCGAGCACGTCGCTCGAGTCGGAGGCGTCCGTGACGCGCAGCGCGAGCCGCAGCGCGACGTTCGCGCGCAGCTCGCTGCTCACGACGCCCGAGGGCCGCTGGGTCGCGAGCACGAGGTGCACCCCGAGGGAGCGGCCCTGCGTCGCGATGCGCTCGAGGGCGCCCATGAGCTCGGGGAGCTCCTCGGCGAGCGCCCGGAACTCGTCGATCACCACCACGAGCCGACCGGGGTGCCCGGGCTCTCCTGCGGGCCAGTCGCGAAGGTCCGCGAGCCCTACCCGCGCGAGCAGGGCCTTGCGAGCCCGCAGCTCGGCGGCGAGGCCCGCGAGCGCGCGAGCGGCGTCGAGCGGGTCGAGGTCCGTCACGGTGCCCACGACGTGCGGGAGCCCGGCGAGCGCCCCGAAGCCCGCCCCGCCCTTGAAGTCCACGAGCGCGAAGGCGAGCGCCGTGGGCGGGTAGCGGAGCGCGAGCGAGGCCACGAGGGCGCGCAAGAGCTCGGACTTGCCCGAGCCCGTGGTCCCCGCGACGAGGACGTGCGGCCCCTCGCGGGCCAGGTCGACGGTGGCAGTGCGCCCGTCGCCCGCCGAGCCGATCACCGCGCGCAGCCCGCCGTCCGCCTGCTCCCAGGTGCGGGAGATCTCCGCCGCGCTCGCGGGCAGCCCGAGGGCGCCGAGCGTCACGGAGTCGGGCAGTCCCGCCGAGCCGAGGGCCTCGACGCAGCGCCAGGAGGCGATCAGCCGGGCCTGCTCCTCGGCCCAGCGCGCCGAGCCCGCGAGCACCCGCACCTCGCGGCGCCCCTCGGGCCCCTCCCACACCCCGCTCGCGGCCTCGAGCCGGGCCGTGCACCACGAGGGGACGCGCTCGGGGTCGACGAGCACGACGACGCGCCCCGCGCCACCCAGCTCGGGACGCCCCTCGGCTCCGTCGACGACGACGAGCTGCGGGCCCCCGCCTCCCTCGAGCCACGTCCCCCAGGACCAGCGCCCGGAGCGGGGTCCGAGCACCTCGAGGGCAGAAGGCCTCGCCGCGAGGACGAGCGTCGCGGCCGCCTCTCGAGCGCCAGGACCCGTCACGGCGAGGAAGCCACCGGGAGCGAGCCTCGCGAGCGAGTCCTCCTCGGGCGGCGGGGCCCCGGAGAGGACGGCCCGGGCGAGCTGCGCGGTCAGGAGACTCGCGTCGAGCTCGAGAGGAGAGGGCCCACCGGGCTCCTCGGACCCTGCCGCGAGCTCGGGCTCCTCGGCGGGGGCGGGCCGCTGGGCGAGCACCCCCGCGAGAGCGGGGCCTGCGAGGCCCAGGGCGAGCAGGGCAGGGTTGCGCGTGCCCGCCGCGAGGGCGATCGAGCCGAGCGCGGGGGCGAGGGCCGTCGAGGCGAGGAGCAGCGTCGAGCTTCGCGGCCTCCGGGCGCGCCGGGCCTCCGGGCGCGGGGCGGTCCGCAGCTCGAGGAGGCTCGAGCCGAGCACGACGCGCTGCCCGACCCGCCAGGGGATCGGCCAACGAGGTACGGGCAGCGAGCCGCGACGCAGCTCGAGCCTCGCGCCGTTCGCGGAGCCGAGGTCCCGCACGCGCACCCTGCGCCTCCCGGCGCGCAGCTCGAGGTGCGCCCGTGAGACGAGCGGGTCCGCGAGCCCGAGGCGCTCTCGCGAGCTCTCGGCCGGGGTGGCTACCGCGCCCCCGGCGCGCCCCACCTCGAGCCGGTTGTCGAGAGCCTGGATCCTCCCGGCGTCGGGCCCCGCCACCACCGCGAGGTGCCGGGGCGCGCGCACGGCCGCGAAGGTCTCGTCCTCGGGCGCGGCCCCGAGCGAGAGTCGCGCCCCCGCGAGCACGGGGAAGGTGCCCGCCCGGTGCGCGTCGTCGAGCTCGAGACCCGCGACCACCACAGGGGCCGAGAGGGCCGCGGGGCAGGCCGCCACCGCGGCGATCCGCTCGCGCAGCTCCCCGAGCGTCGCACCCGCTGCGATCTCGAGCTCGGTCCCGGGCAGGCCGGGTCCGGGGTCGAGGGTCACGCGCACGCGACCGAGGATGGCTGCGCGCCCCGTCCGCCGTCGGGCCGCCCCGGACTCCCTGTGGAACGGACGAGCGCGCCGGGAACAGTCCCGGCGCGCTCGCCCTCGTGCAGCCGACCGACGCTCGCCCCTCCCGCGAGCCCCGGCCGGACCTCAGTCCACCGCGAGGGCCGCCACGGGGGGCGTCCGGGTCGCGGTCCGCGAGGGCAGGACGCTCGCGAGCAGTCCCGCGGCGAGGGCCACCACGAGGATGATCGCGAGGTCGCGCCACGGCACGGCGAGCCTGAGCCCGCCCGAGGAGGCGAGCAGCAGGGTCGAGCCGGCCCAGCCGTACACGAGGCCGAGCACCGCGCCGAGCGCGGCGCCGACCACCGCGATGATGACGCCCTCGATCGCGAGCATCCCGCGCAGCTGGCCGCGCTTGAGCCCGATGGCCCGCAGGGTCGCCGACTCGCGGCGCCGCTCGATCACCGAGAGCGAGAGCGTGTTGGCCACGCCCACGATCGCGATGATCACCGCGACCCCGAGCAGGCCGATCACGATCGCGAGCATCGTGTCGATGACCTCCTGGTAGCCCGCACGCTCGACGGCCGCGCCCTCGACCTGGGCGATCGGCACGCCCGCGCTCGAGGAGAGGTCCGTGAGGGTGTCGCGCAGGCTCGAGACGACGTCCTCGGGGTTCGCCCCGGGCTCGAGGCCGATCCACAGCGAGCTCGTGACCGGCGAGCCGCCGAGGCGCTCGAAGTCCTGGCTCGCGAGCCACAGCTGCCCGAAGGCCTCGGCGTCGTGCTCGAGCTCGATCGTCGAGGACCCGACCGTGAGGCTGATCGTCTGGCCGTCGGGCACGTCCATCCACTGGGGAGCGGCGATCGTGCCCGGCGAGGGGAGCGTGAGGCCGCCGCGGGCGACCTCCTGCGCGGCCTCCTCGTCGATCGTGTAGATCGCCGAGTCGGACCAGGTGTCGCCTCCGGTCGAGGCCGTGCCCATGAGCGTGAGCACGGGAGCGACGCGCGCGACGCCCTCGGTGCTCTCGACCGCGGCGAGCTGAGCGTCCGTGAGCTCTCCGGGGCCGTTCATGTCCCACGGGGCGTTGACCGCGATGTCCACGGGGAAGTTCTCGTCGAGCAGCGAGTCGAGCGAGTCGCGCGCCGTCGCGGCGCCGGTGGACATCATCGTGACGAGCCCGGCACCGATGAGCAGGGCCGAGGCCGTGGCCGTGGTCCGGCGCGGGTTGCGCACCGAGTTCGCCGCGGCGACCTTCCCCGGCACCCCGCCGAAGCGGTGGGCGAGGAGGCCGAGCCAGCGCGCTGCGCCGGGCACGAAGTAGACCGCGCCGATGAGCACGCCCGTGATCGAGACGGCCCCGCCGAAGATGCCCGCGAGGACGAAGAGCGAGGGGTCGCTCACGTCCGTGGCCAGCGCCGCGAAGGTCGCGGCTGCGAGGATCCCCCCGCCGACGACGACGCCGAGCAGGGCGAGCACGAGGCGCACCTTGCTGCTGCCGCGCACGGGCTGGAGCTCGAGCGGCCGCAGCGCCGCGAGGGGCGCCACTCGGGTCGCGACGCGCGCCGGGGCGAGCGCCGCGAGGACCGTCACGAGCGTGCCGGCCGCGATCGGCCAGATCACGGCCGCAGGCGTGAGCTCGATGACCGAGGGCACAGGGACCGCGAGCTCGAGGGTCGGGACGATCCACAGCGCGGACTGCGCGAGGAGCACCCCGATCGCGAGGCCGACGGCGGAGGCCACGAGCCCGACGATGCTCGCCTCGAGGAGAACCGAGCCGCGCACCTGGCGACGCGTCGCCCCGACACAGCGCAGGAGCGCGAGGGTCTGGGCGCGCTGGGCGACGAGCACCTGGAAGGTGTTGGCGATCACGATCGAGGCGACCACGAGGGAGATGCCCGCGAAGGTCAGGACGAAGCCCGTGAGCACGTCCGTCTGGCCGGAGAAGGCCGTGACGGTCTCGTGGGCGAGCTCCTCGACGGTCTGGACGTCGACGCCCGGGATCGCCTCGGCGAGAGTGTCGCGGCTCGCCTCGAGCCCGGAGTCGTCCTCGAGGAGCACGAGGGCGCGCCAGGGCAGGGCAGGCTCGCCCCGGGCCTCGAGCATCTGGGTCGCGAGCGAGTCCGTCACGATCGCGACGGGGCTGTCGAAGTTGAAGCCGGCAGGGTCCACGAGCAGGCCCGTGAGGGTCACGGTCCAGCGCGCGGGCTCCTCGTCGAAGCTCGCGAAGTTCGCGATCGACAGCTCGTCGCCCACCTGCAGCCCGAGCCGCTTGGCGGTGTCGCCCGCGAGCGCGATCTCTGCGTCGGAGGCAGGGAGGCTGCCCGAGGTGGTGACGGCGGACTCGAGGCGAGGGTCGCTCATGCGAGCGGCGCCCCACGCGTAGTCCGCGCGTCCCTGGTGCTCGACCTCGAAGGCGAGCTGGACCACGGGGGAGACCACCTCGACCTCGGGCGCGTCCGCGACGCTCGCGAGCTGCTCCTCGGAGAGCGGCCCCTCCTCGCCGGAGACGACGAGGTCGGCGTTGGCGTAGCTCGCCGAGACGGCGTTGTAGGCCGTGGTCCGCACGATCTGCGAACCGAGCAGGGCCGCGGCCACGAAGGCCGAGCCGAGCGCGATCGCGATGCCGGCGGCCAGCAGCCGCCCCCCACCGCGTCGCAGCTGGGACAGGACGAAACCGCGCATCAGCCGGCCACCGCCTGGGTGACGGGCGACTCGAGGGTGCGCAGGGCGTCGAGGCCCGCGAGGACCGACTCGGGCGTCGGGTCCTCGATCGTGCCGGCGATGCGGCCGTCGGCGATGAGCACGACGCGGTCGGCGTAGGCGGCGGCCGTCGGGTCGTGGGTGACCATGATGACCGTGCGGCCGAGCTCGCGCACCGAGCGGCGCAGGAAGCTCAGCACCTCGGCGCCCGATCGCGAGTCGAGGTTGCCCGTGGGCTCGTCGGCGAAGACGACCTCGGGGCGCGCGATGAGGGCGCGAGCGATCGCGACGCGCTGCTGCTGCCCGCCCGAGAGCTCTCCGGGGCGGTGCGAGAGGCGCTCGCGCAGGGCGAGGGTGTCGACGAGCTGGTCGAACCACTCGCGGTCGACCTTGGCGCCCGCGAGCTCGAGGGGCAGCAGGATGTTCTGCTCGGCCGTGAACATCGGCAGCAGGTTGAAGGACTGGAAGACGAAACCGATGCGCTCACGACGCAAGAGCGTCAGTGCGTCGTCACCGAGGCTCGTGAGCGCGGTCTCGCCGAGGTGCACGGTCCCGCTCGTCGCGGAGTCGAGGCCCGCGAGCAGGTGCATGAGCGTCGACTTGCCCGAGCCCGAAGGGCCCATGATCGCGGTGAAGGCGCCCGCCTGGAAGTCGACGTCGACGCCCGCGAGGGCGTGCACGGCGGCGGCGCCCTCGCCGTAGACCTTCTTCAGGCCGCGGGCGCGGACGGCAGGGGCGGGGGTGGCGCCGGGGGAGCTGGCGTCGTTCAGGGTCACGGGGGATCTCCTCGGTCTGGGGTACCCCTCGACGGTATGCGGCACACCCTCGCCGCCGCGTCGCCCCCCGGTCGGGTTCTGCCCTCCCCCTGGGGGCGGACGGGACCGCGAGCGGGGTGCTACCCGCCCTGGGGTCGCACGAGCCCCGAGTCGTAGGCCATGACGACGGCCTGCACGCGGTCGCGCGCCCCGAGCTTCGCGAGCACGCGTCCCACGTGCGTCTTCACGGTCGCCTCGCCCACGAAGAGGTCGCTCGCGATCTCCTGGTTCGAGCGACCCCGGGCCATGAGCACGAGCACCTCGCGCTCGCGCTCGGTGAGCTGGCCGAGGGTCGCGTCGAGGCTCGCCGTGGTCTGCGGGTCGGGCAGGGCCGAGGCGAGGTGCTCGATGAGCCGGCGCGTCGAGGAGGGCGCGATCACGGCGTCTCCCGCGTGCACCGTGCGGATCGCCGCGAGCATCTCCTCGGGCGGGGCGTCCTTGAGCAGGAAGCCGCTCGCTCCCGAGCGGATCGCGGAGAGCACGTACTCGTCGAGGTCGAAGGTCGTCAGCACGATCACGCGCGGGGTGGGGCCTGCGGCGGTGATGCGCTCGGTCGCCCCGATGCCGTCGAGCCGGGGCATGCGGATGTCCATGAGCACGACGTCGACCTCGCCTGCGCGCGCCGCCGGCAGGATCGACTCGAGCGCGTCCTGGCCGTCGTCGGCCTCGAGGACGACCTCGAGGTCGGGCTGGGAGTCGATGACCATGCGGAAGCCCGCGCGGACGAGCTTCTGGTCGTCGACGAGGGCGACGCGGATGGGGCTCACGAGGTTCCTCCGGGGACGGGCAGGGGGAGCTGGGCGCGCACGCGGAAGCCGCCGCCCGGGCGGGGGCCCGCGGAGAGCGTGCCCCCGAGCATCATCGCGCGCTCGCGCATGCCGAGCAGACCGTGGCCCTGGCCGTCGTCCGTCTGCGTCGAGGCGCCGCGACCGTCGTCGGACACCTCGATCGTCAACGAGGTGTCGGTCCACTGGACGAGCACGGTGACGGTCGGCTCGGGTCCCGCGTGCTTCATGACGTTGGTGAGCGCCTCCTGGCAGATGCGGTGGGCCGTGAGCCCCACGCCCGGAGGCAGGTTGCGCGGGGTGCCCATGCGCACGAGGGAGACCTGCAGCCCGCTCGCTCGCACCTGCTCGACGAGGGACTCGAGGTCCCCGCTCGCGGGCTGCGGGGCGAGGGAGCCGTCGCTGTCCTCGCCTTCCTCGTCGCGCAGCACGCCGAGCAGGCGGCGCATGTCCGCGAGAGCGGCGCGCCCCGTCTCGGCGATGGTCTCGAGCGCGTGGGTCGCCGCGCCCGGGTCCTTCGCCCCCGCGTAGCGCCCGCCGTCGGCCTGGGCGACCATCACGGTGAGGGAGTGGGCGACGATGTCGTGCATCTCGCGCGCGATGCGAGCGCGCTCGGCCTGGGCCGCGAGGCGCAGCTCCTGCTCGCGCTCGACGGCGAGGCGCGCGAGGCGCTCGTCGCGGATCTTCTGGGCGTCGATGCGCGAGGCGCGCAGCTTGCCGGCGGCCCACGAGACCACGAGCATCGGGACCGTGACGAGCAGGACCACGAGGCTCGCACGCGGGTCGATGCCCAGGAAGGGGTCGCTCACCGCGACGCTCCACGTGAGGAGCATGCAGCCGAGCACGCCCGTCGCGAGGGCCGTGCGGCTCGCCCAGCGGGGCCCGTAGGCAGAGATCGAGTACGTCGCGACGAGCACGGCCAGGGTGTAGAAGCCGATCGCCTGGTAGCCGTGCAGCAGCACGACGATGCCCGCGAGGTACACCCCGACGACCGACACCACGGGATAGAGGCGTCGCACGGCGAGAGGCGCGATCATCGCGAGCGGGACGAGCAGCGAGAGCCCGGTCCACGCGAAGAGGCCCTGGTCGAGCAGGAGGCTCACGGCGAAGAAGGCCGCGGCGATCGCGCCGTCGACGACGGGCGTCACCCAGCGCGGGCGCAGGGGAGCGTCGTCGGGGGTCACGCGGCAAGCCTAGGAGCGGCAGGCAGGCGCGTCGTCGCCCCGGGGGATGAGTCGCCGTCCGACGCCGGGAGGAGGCCGGCCCGACGGCGGATCCGAGCCTCGACAATGCCGAGTCAAGGTGAGCACTTGGTGCAGACATGACCTAGCATGGGCAGATGACCCGCGTGATCCTGGCCGAGGACGACCCCGCCATCGCCGAGCCCCTGGCTCGAGCCCTGGGTCGAGAGGGCTACGACGTCGTCGTCCACGACCACGGGCAGGGAGCGATCGACGCGGCCGCCCAGGCCGACCTCCTCGTGCTCGACCTCGGGCTGCCGGACATGGACGGGCTCGACGTCGCTCGCGCGGTGCGCAACCGCGGCCTCACCGTCCCGATCCTCGTGCTCACGGCGCGCGCGGACGAGGTCGACCTCGTCGTGGGCCTCGACGCGGGCGCGGACGACTACGTCACCAAGCCCTTCCGCCTCGCCGAGCTGCTCGCCCGCGTGCGGGCGCTCCTGCGGCGCACGCACGGCGAGCCGGTCGACGAGGACGAGCTGCGGGCCCAGAACATCCGCATCGACGTCGCCGCGCACCGCGCCTTCCAGGACGACCGCGAGCTGCACCTCACGGCCAAGGAGTTCGAGCTGCTTCGCGTGCTCGTGAGCGCGGCGGGCACCGTGGTCTCCCGCGAGCAGCTCATGCGCGACGTGTGGGGCGCGGACCCGAACGGCTCGACCAAGACCCTCGACATGCACGTCTCGTGGCTGCGTCGCAAGCTCGGCGACGACGCGAACGCCCCGCGCTACATCTCCACCGTGCGCGGCATGGGGTTCCGGTTCGAGTCCCCGAGCCACTAGGGTCGCCGGGTGCGCCGTCGGGTCCTCCAGGCGACGGTTGCGGCCGTCACCGTCGCCGTCATCCTGCTCGGCTTCCCGCTCGCCTTCATCGGCGCGCAGATCGTGCGCCAGAACGAGGTCCGTGAGCTCGAGCAGCGCGCCTCCGCGCTCGCGCGGCAGGTCGACACTCGCCTCGAGCGCGAGATCGAGATCACCGAGGGGCTCCTCGACCTCTACGTCGGGGGAGACCGCTCGCTGACGGCCTCCGTCTTCGTCATCACCCCGGACAACCACCAGATCAGCGCGGGCCCCACGGTCACGGGACAGGCGATCCAGTCCTCGGTGCGTACCGAGCAGGGTGCGACCGTGCTGCTCTTCGTCTCGCGCTGGGACCTGTTGTGGGTCTCGGCCCAGGTGGTGCTGCTCGTGATCGCGGCCGCGATCGTCGCCTTCGCGGCCGGCATCGGCATGGCCTTGTGGCAGGCCAACCGCCTCGCAGCCCCGCTCGTGTACCTCGCCGCCTACGCCGAGCTCATCGGCACCGGCCAGCTCCGGCACGACCTGCGGCGCTCGGGCGTCGAGGAGATCGACCAGGTCGCCCTCGAGCTCTCGCGCTCCGCGGACCGCATGGCCGAGCGCCTCGCGGTCGAGCGGCAGTTCGCCTCGGACGCCTCGCACCAGCTGCGCACGCCGCTGACGGCGCTGTCCATGCGGCTCGAGGAGATCATGCTCGCGACCGACAGCGAGGAGGTCCGCGAGGAGGCCCGGATCTCTCTCGAGCAGGTCGAGCGCCTCGCCGACGTCGTCGACGACCTCCTGGGCCGCTCGCGCCAGGCCCAGGGCGGCACGACGCAGCCCGTGAACCTCTTCGACCTCGCCGAGCAGCAGATCGAGGAGTGGGAGCCCACCTTCCGCGCCGCGGGCCGCAGCCTCGAGCTCGAGGTCGAGCCCGAGGTCGAGGTGCTCGCGACCCCCGGGGCCCTCTCGCAGGTGATCGCGACGCTCGTCGAGAACTCCCTCAAGCACGGGGCGGGGACCACCTGGGTGCGCTCGCGACCCTCGGGTCCCGGGGACGGCACGGTGCTCGAGGTGGGTGACTCGGGGGACGGCGTGCCCGACGAGCTCGCCCCACGCATCTTCGAGCGCGAGGTCTCAGGCGGCTCGGGCACGGGCCTCGGCCTCGCTCTCGCTCGCGACCTCGTCACGGCCGACGGCGGGCGCCTCGAGCTCGCCCAGCGCCGGCCCGCGGTGTTCGCCGTCTTCCTCGCGGGGGTGCCGCGCTCGCTCGACCCCGACGTGCTGCTGCCCAAGGGCTCGGTGATGTCGACGCCGCACCCGCCGACGCCGCCGACGGCGCAGAGCCCGCGGGACTGACCGGGCCCGCGGGACTGACCGGCTCGCTCAGCGTTCGGCGTCGGAGGCCGTCAGGCCCGAGCCCGCGGCAGGCTCCTGGGCCTGCGCGTGGAGCTCGTGCGCGACCTCGGCGAGGGCCTGGGGCGTGCCCGTGAAGACGAGGAACTTGTAGCAGAAGTACCGGAAGACGGTGCCGAGCCCGACGCCGACGACGTTCGCCGCGATGTTGTCCGCGAGGGGGCTCGTGAGCTGGAGCACGTAGTGCGAGAACCACAGGCACGCGACCGCGATGAGCATGCCGCCACCGTTGACGAGGGCGAACATCACGAGCTCGCGCAGGCGGCCCTCGGTGCGCTGGCGCGCGAAGGTCCAGTAGCGGTTGCCGAGCCACGAGACGAGCGTCGCGACGACGACGGAGATCACCTTCGCGGTGAGCGGCTTCTCGCCGAGGAGCTCCCCGGGGCCGAAGCGCAGCAGGTTGAACAGGCCCAGGTCGACGACGTAGGCGACCGCGCCCACCGAGCCGAAGCGCGCGAGCTCGGCGATGCGCTGGGCCCACGCGCTGCGGGTCTTCTCACCAGGAGGCACCCGCGGAGGATATCCCCTCCCGGGCGCTAGGCTCCCTCGCGTGGGTGCTCCTGTGGTCGCTGTCGTGGGTGGCGGGCAGCTTGCCCGGATGATGGCGGGGCCGGCGGCCGCGCTCGGGGTCCGGCTGCGCGTGCTCGCGGAGTCCGAGAGCGCCTCCGCGGCCCAGGTGGTGCCCGAGGCCCCCGTGGGCCGCGCCGCTGACGAGTCCGCCCTGCGCGCCCTCGTCGCCGAGCCCTCGCCCGCCGCGGTGCTCACCTTCGAGCACGAGCACGTTCCCGGCGCGGTGCTCGACGCGCTCGCGGCCGAGGGAGTCTCGGTCCAGCCGGGAGCCGCGGCGCTCGTGCACGCCCAGGACAAGATCGTCATGCGCGAGCACCTCAGCGGCCTCGGGGTGCCCGTGCCGCGCTGGGCCGCGCTCGCCTCCGAGGCCGAGCTCGAGAACTTCCTCGCCGAGGTCGGGGGCCGCGCGGTCGTGAAGACCTCGCGCGGGGGCTACGACGGCAAGGGCGTGCGCGTCGTCGCCTCGCCCGCGGACGTGGCCGACTGGTTCGCCGCGGCGCGCGAGGGCGGACCGGCCCTGCTCGCCGAGGAGCTCGTGGGCTTCTCGCGCGAGCTCGCGGTGCTCGCGGCCCGCTCACCCTCGGGCGAGGTGCGCACCTGGCCCGTGGTCGAGTCCCGTCAGGTCGAGGGGGTCTGCTACCTCGTCACCGCCCCTGCGCCGGAGCTGGACGCGGCGACCGAGCACGCCGCGCGCGAGATCGCGGTGCAGATCGCCGAGGGGCTCGGCGTGACCGGGGTCCTCGCGGTCGAGATGTTCGAGGTGCCCGGCGTCGGCGTCCTCGTCAACGAGCTCGCGATGCGCCCGCACAACTCGGGCCACTGGACGATCGACGGGGCGGTGACGAGCCAGTTCGAGCAGCACCTTCGCGCCGTGCTCGACCTCCCGCTCGGGGACACGAGCGCTCGAGCCCCGTGGACCGTCATGGCGAACGTGCTCGGCAGTGCGCGCGCCGAGATCACCGAGGCCCTCGCCGAGGTGACGCAGCGCGACCCGGGTGCCAAGGTGCACCTGTACGGCAAGGACGTGCGCCCGGGCCGCAAGCTCGGCCACGTCACCGTGAGCGGGACGGACCTCGACGAGGTGCGCGCCCGGGCCGAGGCCGCTGCGGCGATCGTGCGCGGCGACGAGGGTGGACCGATCTACTGGGGAGAGAACCATGGCTGAGCCGCTCGTCGGGATCGTGATGGGTTCCGACTCCGACTGGCCCGTGATGTCCGCCGCCGCGCAGGCGCTCGAGGAGCTGGGCGTGCCCTTCGAGGTGGACGTCGTCTCGGCGCATCGTCAGCCGCACGAGATGGTCGCCTACGGGCGGGACGCCGCCTCTCGCGGGCTGCGCGTCATCATCGCGGGGGCCGGGGGCGCGGCGCACCTGCCGGGGATGCTCGCCTCGACCACGGTGCTGCCCGTGATCGGCGTGCCGGTGCCGCTCACGTACCTCGACGGGATGGACTCGCTGCTCTCGATCGTCCAGATGCCCGCGGGGGTGCCGGTCGCGACGGTCTCGATCGCTGGGGCCCGCAACGCGGGGCTGCTCGCGGCGCGGATCCTCGCCTCGGGTACCGACGAGACCGCCGAGCGGCTGCGTTCCGCGATGGCCGAGCTCCAGGTGGCCCTCGGCGAGCAGGCCCGCGCGAAGGGGGAGGCCCTGCGGGCGCAGCTCGAGGGTGGTGCGGGATCTTGAGCTCAGGTACGGATTCTTGAGCTCTGGCGTGCCGGAGCGGTTCCCTCAGGACGCCTAGACTTCCAGCGATGAGCATCTTGGTCACCGGCGGCGCCGGGTACATCGGGGCACATGTCGTTCGCTCTCTCCAGGAGGCCGGCCGGGACGTCGTCGTCGTCGACGATCTCTCGACTGGACGTGCGAGCCGGGTCGGTGAGGTGCCCCTCGTCCAGCTCGACCTCGCGGGTCAGGGCGCCTTCGAGCGCCTGCGCGAGGTGATCCGCGAGCACGCCGTCGAGGGCGTCGTGCACCTCGCGGCGAAGAAGCAGGTGGGCGAGTCCGTCGCGCGGCCCGAGTTCTACCACCAGCAGAACGTCGAGGCCCTCGAGTCCCTCCTCGCGGCCCTGCGCGAGGAGCGCGTGGAGCGCTTCGTCTTCTCCTCCTCCGCAGCCGTCTACGGCGAGCCGCCCTCGCGCGTCGTCGGCGAGGACGAGGAACCCCGGCCCATCAACCCCTACGGCGCGACGAAGCTCGCGGGCGAGCGGCTCATGGCCGAGGCCGGGCGCTCCTGGGGACTACGACACGTCTCCCTGCGGTACTTCAACGTCGCGGGGGCGGGCTCGGAGGAGCTCGGCGACCCGGCCGTGCTGAACCTCGTGACGATCGTCTTCGACCTGCTCGACCAGGGGAAGGCGCCTGTGATCTTCGGGGACGACTACCCGACGCCGGACGGGACCTGCGTGCGCGACTACGTGCACGTCCAGGACCTCGCCGAGGCGCACCTCGCCGCCCTCGAGCACCTCGACTCGCAGGGGCCGCGCTCCGCGGTCTTCAACGTCGGGACCGGCACGGGGGCCTCCGTGCGCGAGGTGCTCTCCGCGATCCGCCGCGCGACGGGGGTCGAGACCGAGGCCGAGGTGCTGCCCCGCCGCGCCGGTGACCCCGCCGAGCTCGTGGCGCGGGTGGACCGCATCGCCGCCGAGCTCGGCTGGCAGGCTCGCTTCGGCCTGCAGGAGGCCGTCGAGAGCGCGTGGGCCGCGTGGCGCCGTGATCGCGCTGCGGGCCTCGAGCCCATCCGCGCGGCGCGCTGAGCTCCGGGGAGGCGCGCCCGCGCGCCCCAGGGCTGTGCGCTCAGCGACCGAGCCCGCGGTACTCCCAGCCCGCCGCGCGCCACTTCGCAGGGCTCAGCACGTTGCGCCCGTCGATCACGCGCTTGCTCGCGACGACCTCCCCGAAGTCCTCGGGGTCGAGCACGACGTACTCGCGCCACTCGGTCACGAGCACCACGAGCTCCGCACCGCGCGCGGCCGCCCAGGCGTCCTCGGCCTGCTCGAGCTCGGGGTGCGCCTTCGCGACGTTCGCGAGGGCCTCGGGGTCGGTCACGACGACGTCGGCCCCGAGCGAGTGCAAGCGCCGAGCGATGTCGAGAGCGGGGGAGTCGCGCAGGTCGTCGCTGTTGGGCTTGAAGGAGGCGCCGAGCACCGCGACGCGCTTGCCCGAGACGTCCCCGTCGAGGGCCTCGACCGCGAGCTCGACCACGCGCTCGCGGCGGCGCAGGTTGATCGCATCCACCTCGCGCAGGAAGCCGACGGCCTGCCCGACCCCGAGCTCCTCGGCCCGGGCCGCGAAGGCGCGGATGTCCTTGGGCAGGCAGCCGCCGCCGAAGCCGACGCCGGCCTTGAGGAAGAGCTTGCCGATCCGCTCGTCGTGGCCGATCGCGACCGCGAGCTGGGTGACGTCCGCGCCGGTGACCTCGCAGATCTCGGCCATCGCGTTGATGAAGGAGATCTTCGTGGCGAGGAAGGCGTTCGCGGCGACCTTGACGAGCTGGGCCGTGGCCATGTCCGTGATGATGCGGGGGATGTGCCGGCGGAGCTGGTCCTCGTAGACCTCGTCGAGCACGGCCGCGGCGATCTCGCCGTCGGGCCCCTCGGGCACGCCGTAGACGATGCGGTCGGGGTAGAGGGTGTCCTTGACGCCGTACCCCTCGCGCAGGAACTCGGGGTTCCAGACGAGTCGCGCGCCCGTCGGGGCGATCTGCTCCGAGAGCCGCTCGGCGGTGCCGGCGGGAACCGTGGACTTGCCGACCACGATCACCGGACCGTCCTCGTTCTCCGGCTTCAGGTGGGGGAGGAGCGCCTCGACAGCGGCGTCGACGAAGCGCAGGTCTGCGGCGTCGGAGCCCTGCTGCTGGGGCGTGCCGACCGCGATGAAGTGCGCCTGGGCGTCCGCGACCTCGGCGATGTCGGTCGAGAAGCGCAGGCGGCCGCTCGCGAGGGAGCGCTCGAGGATGTCCTGGAAGCCAGGCTCGTGGAAGGGAGCCTTGCCCGCTGCGAGCGAGGCGATCTTCGCCTCGTCGACGTCGATGCCGACCACCTCGTGCCCGAGGTCCGCCATGCACGCTGCGTGGACCGCTCCGAGATACCCGCACCCGATCACCGAGAGTCGCATGACCCGCAGCCTACCTGCGAGAACCCGCCGGACCTGGGTCCCGTCCTGGGACCTGGACGGGACGCCGGCGGGTCGAGGTCTCGACCCACTCAGCCCGGGACGCCGCCGTACTCGCCCGGCTCGAGGCGCCCGGCCGCGAGGTCCTCGAAGAACTGAGGAGCCTTCTCGGGGTCGAGGAGCACGGCCGAGCCGATGCCGCCGGGGCGGTGGTCGAGGGAGGCGATGGGCGGGGTGCCCGTGATGCCGCCCTCGCCCCGGGCGGCGCGGAAGGCGAGCGCGAGGCGCGCGATGTCGATCGCGCTCGTCCCCTCGGAGACCGTGAGCACGTCCGTGCCGGCCCGGGCGAGAGCGAGCTGCTGGCCCGGCTGCCAGAAGTTCGAGGGCTTCGCGAGCTCCTTGGAGACCGCACCGATGAGCTGCTGCTGACGCTTCGCGCGGCCCACGTCGCCCTCGGGGTCGGCGTAGCGCATGCGGGCGAAGGCGAGCGCCTTCTTGCCCTTGACCGTGTGGCAGCCGGCCTTCCACTTGAGCTTCGACTTCTTGTCGTCGACGTCGTGGTCGTAGCACAGGCGCACGCCGCCGACGGCGTTGACGATCTCGCCGATCCCGTCCATGCCGATCTGCACGTAGTGGTCGACCGTCATGCCCGTGAGTCCCTCGACGGTCTCGACGAGCAGCGGGGCACCGCCGAAGGCGAAGGCCGCGTTGAGCTTGTTGCCGCCGTGGCCCGGGATCTCCACGTAGGAGTCGCGGGGCAGCGAGATGAGGGCCGCCGGGCCCGAGGCGGGCTGGTGGAGCAGGAGGATCGAGTCGGTGCGGGCGCCAGCGGTGCCGTCGTCGAACACCGAGCCGTCGCGCTCGTCCGAGCCCGTGAGGAGGTAGGTGGTGCCGGGGGTGCCGGCAGCGCCCGAGAGGGCGTCGACCCTCTCGAGCCGGCCGTCCGCCCAGATGAGCAGGCCGACGGGCCACGCGAGGACCAGCACGAGGACCACCGCGACGACGGCGAGAACGAGCTTCTTGCGCGAGCGCCGGCGCGGCGGCACCGCTCCCGCCGCAGCGGCGCCGCGAGCCTGACCCTGCCGCACGGGGGCGGGACGGGCGGCGGAGGGGCGCGCGGGGCTCGCCGCCGAGGGTGGGACAGCTCGCGCGGCCGCAGGCCGGGCCGAGGGGCGCTGGGGAGCAGCCGGTCGCCGGGGTCCGACCGGCACGGCGTCCCCGGCGGCAGGGCGCTGCCCGCCGCCACCGGGCGCGATGCTCGGCGGCGGGGTCGAGCCGCTCACGGGACGGGCCGAGCCGCCGGGCCGCGCGCGGCTGCCAGGTCGCTCGGGACGCTCCGGCATCAGGAGCAGAGCTCCGCGACGTCGTCCGGCGTGATGGAGCCGTCGTCGGTCTCGACGTCCGACGGGTCGGGGCTCGCGGGGGCGCTGGGCGAGCCGCTCGGGCTCGCGCTCGAGCTCGGGCTCGGCTTGGGCTTCTTCTCCTTGATCGGCTCGTCGCGAGCGATCTTCGCCCAGATCTCCTCGACGCCCTCGGCCCAGATCACGCGGTTCGGGTCCTTGGGGTACGCGACGTTCTTCGGGGTGAGGAAGGTGATGTCGCTGCCCTTGATGTCTCGCAGCGAGTACGCGAGGCCCGCGAGCGTGGGGATCGAGGCGAACTTCTCGTTCGCGGCGAGCGAGCGCGTCGCGGCGTCGAGGAAGCGGTAGAGGTCCACCTGTTGCGTCAGGAGGTTCTTCGAGAGCACCTTGTTGACGGTAGCGCCGAGCAGCTGCTGCTGCCTCTCGATGCGCTTGATGTCCGATCCGTCGCCCAGGCCCTTGCCGGTGCGGGCGCGGGCGTAGTCGAGGGCCTTCTTGCCGTCGAGCTCGTTGAGGCCGGGCATGAGGTGGAGGTTGTTCGCCTTGGGGGCGTAGATCTCCTGCTGCACGCAGACCTCGACGCCTCCGATCGCGTCGACCATCGTGATGAAGCCGGAGAAGTCCACGACGAAGTAGCCGTCGATGTAGACGTCCGTCATCTTCTCGACCGTGGCGATCGTGCAGGCCGCGGCGGACTCGACGTCCTCGCCGACCATCGCGCCCCACGCGAAGGCGTTGTTGAACTGGTTGTACGCCGCGACCGTGGACTTGCCGTTGGTCATCTGGCACGGCGGGATCTCCGTCATGAGGTCACGCGGGATCGAGATGAGCTCGACCCGGTCCCGGTCCGCGGAGATGTGCATGAGGATCGTCGTGTCCGAGCGCATCCCGCCGAAGTGCCCGCCGATCGAGCCGTTCTCGCCCGAGCGGTCGTCCGAGCCGATGAGCACGAGGTTGAGGGGCTCGCCCTTCGAGGTGTCCTCGGGGTCCTTGGGCTTGGGCGTGGGGCGCGAGGTGATGAGCGCCTCGATGTCGCCGCCGCGGATGTTGTTCTGCAGGTTCATGTACGCCGTCGCGGCACCGCCCACGCCGAAGGCGAGGATCGCGCACAGGGCGATCGACAGGGCCCGGGCGACCGAGGCGCGCGGGGCGGTCTCAGCGTGCCGGGGGCGCCGCGTGCGACGGATGGCGTGACGGGGCTGCAACCTGGACTCGCTCTCGTAGAGGTGCCCCGGCGTCGGGGACGCACAGGGGGCTGGTAGCCATCAGATCTTAGGTCCGCAGCGCTCTGACTTGGTGGAACACCCGAGCCAGGGCCGTGGAGAAACTGTGCAGAGCCTGTCACGAGGACAGCCGCGAGAGCCTCTCCTGGATGGCCGCGACCACGCGCGCGCAGTTGCCGTGGTCGCGGAAGGTGAAGGCGGCGTCGACGCGGGCGGCGAAGCTCGGGTCCATGGTGCAGCCACGCTCGAGGATCTCCTCGAGAGCGTCGATCGTCTCCTCGACCGTCCCGACCACGGGGCCGAAGCCGTCGCGCTCGTGCTCGAACCAGGAGACCGAGGCGTGGCCCTCCGCGTACTCGTCCGGGTCGAAGTGCGCGTACACGACCGGGGTGCCCAGGTACGCGACGTCGAAGTGCACCGAGGAGTGGTCGGTGACGAAGGCGTCGCAGCCGCCGAGCAGCTCTCCGAAGGTCTGCGTGGCGGTGTCCGCGCGTACCGTGCGCGGGCTCGAGAGCTCGAAGTCCTCGAGGTACTGCGCGAGGTTGTAGTGCGGCAGGAACTGCAAGCGGTAGTCGAAGCGCTCGAGCACCTCGTGCAGGCGCGGGCTGTGCAGGAAGCCCCGCAGGAAGCGCTCGTAGGTCGAGCCCTCGAAGGGGACCTTGGCGACCTCGTCGTCGCCCCCGAAGAGCTTGGGCACGAGATAACGGCGCCACGTGGGCATGAACAGGATCGTGCGCGTCGAGGGCGCCTTCTCGAGAGCGTCGTAGCGCGGCATGCCCGTCTCGCGGACGTGGTCCCCGTAGCGCGAGCTCTCGCGCAGGGCCGCCGTCTCGCGGGGGTTGACGCTCAGATACAGGTCGTAGCCGCCCGTACCGCGCTTGACGGTGTTGGCCGAGACGTTGACGCCGTGCTTGAGGTAGACGCGCAGCGCCCCCACGCGCCACGCGAGGTGCTGGGTGTAGGCGCGCAGCGGCCACTGCCTGGGCACCATGTGGTTGATCGAGTACGCGTTCGCGAGCACCGAGGCGTGCATCATGAGCAGCTGGTGGCGCAGCGACGAGTGCTGGACCACGTTCCCGAGCTCTGCGACGCGCGCCGCGTGCGGGCTCTTGCGGTCGATCACGTAGTAGACGTCCCGCTCGGGGTGCGCGGTGCGCAGGTGGCGGAAGAGGTGCATGCCGTTGTCCTGCGCGGTGTCGACGCGCTCGCCCACGAGCCAGATGTCGCGCTTGGCGAAGAAGGGCCGCGTGATCAGGCGAACGAGCCGCGCGAGGCGCATGCGGTAGCCCGCCGAGCGGCCGCGCAGCACGAGGCCGAGGTCCTTGCGCACGAGGGCACGGTTCCAGCGACGGTCGTCCGCGGGGGAGGCCCCGTGCTGGAGCGTGAGCCAGGTGTGCTGGTCGCGGCCGCGCGTGTGCACGAGGTAGCGGCTCGCAGGGGAGTCGCCCTGGCCCGGGAGGAAGACGGTCCGCGCCGGCGCGGTGACCCCGGGGCGCGCGCGCATGAGGCGCCGAGGGCGGATGGCCTCGTTCTCGGAGGGGACGATGAGCATCACGCGGTAGTTGCCCTCGGGGAGCCCCGCGAGCGGCACGACGGCGCGCAGGTCCTCCCAGCGGCGGCGGCCCGCGTTGTCGATGCGCTGGCTGAGCTCGGCCGGCACACGAGCGAGCAGCTCGTTCGTGCCTGAGCGGAACAGCCCGATCTCGTAGCTCCAGGGCGGCGGCTCGGAGTACATGCGCCCGAGGGCCGCGCGCGCGAAGACCTCGATCGCGCCCTCGGCGGGCACGGGGTCGATCCCCTCGACGACGTTGTTGCCGTGCGCGAGCGCGATGCTCGCGAGGTAGGAGCGGCTCGCGTCCTCGAGCTCGGGCGATCTCGCGAGCCACGCGCCGAGGTAGACCTGCGCGAAGAGGCTCGAGCCCGAGCTCGTGGGGAGCAGCAGCGGCATGTCTCCCGGGGCCTCGAGCTCGAGGGCGAGCGCGCGGCCGTGGGAGAGCGCGAGCTGCCGCTCGAGGATCTCGAGCGCGCGAGATCCCACCCGCGAGAGCCGGGTCACGGCGACGAAGCGCGTCGGGGTGTCCACGAGAAGCTGCTCGAGCAGGGCGAAGGCGGCCTCGCGTCCCTCTCCCTCGTCCGAGGGGACCTCGACGACCTCCGCGGGCTCGAGCGTCTCGCGGACCGCTGGCAGCACCGCGGTGTCGGTCGGACCGTGCAGGACGACGATGCGGGCGCCGTGCAGCGCGGTCTGGCTCCGCCACTGCTCGAGCCAGGCGGTCACGGCCGGCATGTCCCCGCGCGGCACCACGAAGAGCGTGAGCTCCTTCGGGTCCACCGGGACGGGTCCGACGGCGTCGTTCTCGGGCGCGAGATCGGTCACGCGTTCTCCTCCGGGAGCTCGTCGTCGCGGTTCGTGGTCGTGGGGGCGGTGCCGAAGGCCTCGTGGGCGAGGAGCCCGACCCACTGCTCGCGCGAGTTGCGCAGGAAGTGGGAGAGGTCCGCGGCCCAGGTGTGCCCGCCGGCGTCCGCGTAGCGCATGTACAGGTAGCCGATGTCGTGGGGCTGGTAGGCCGTGCCGCCCGCCTCGCGCACCGAGCGCAGCAGGGCGGTGTCGACCCCGCGCGGCACGGCGGGCCAGCCGCCGACGGCGCGCAGGTCCTCGGCCGAGAGCAGGATCGTCGCGCCGGCGACGCGGTGCGTGAAGGTCTCCCGGGCGCCGTAGACGCGCCGCACGGTGGCGTCGAGGGCCTCGAGGTAGATGACCGTCGTCGTCTTGCCCACGAGGGTCGCGCCCGAGTAGCTGTGCGCGGCGACGAGGTCCCACAGGTGCTCGACACCCACGTGGTCGTCGTCGTCGAACTTGCCGACCAGGGTGCCCGAGGCCATCGCGAAGGCCTCGTCGATCACGGAGCCGAAGATCTGCTCGGCAGGGAACTCCCGCACCACGAGCGGGCGCCCGCCCGCAGCCTCCTCGAGCCCTTCGGGAGCGGGGACGCCGTGCAGGCCGACGACGATCTCGAGCTCGGGGTAGTCGAGCGAGGCCATCTGCCGCACGGCGCGCGCGACGAGCTCGGTGCGGCGAGTGACGAGCACGAGACTCACGGGCGGCAGCGCGGGCAGCAGGGGCGCGAGAGCGGCGCGGCGCTGGCGGACGGCGAGCACGTCCCACTCGAGGTCGCCCACGATCCCTGCGGGGACCTCGGCGGGGACGAGAGCCCCTAACGGTGCGGGCAAGGCGGAACGCACGGCTGCGTCGCGGAGGCCGACGACGGTCGTCCCGCGCGCGACCGCCCGGTGCAGCACGTGCGCGAGGGCGCTCGCGTGCTGCTCGGGCACCGAGCCGTGCAGCTCGAGCTGGTGGACGGTGTCGAGCGCGGGGAGGATCTCGCCCAGGCGAGCCTCGAGATCGCCCCCGGCCGACCACGTGCCGCCCGAGCGGCCGAGGGACCAGCCGCGCGAGTCGAGCTGGATCGAGGTGCTGCGCATCCGTCCCGAGTCCGGGACCTTGCCCACGGGGTTGTCGAGACGGATGGTCACCCGGGAAGTCTAGGACCCCGCCTACGATGGCGGTCATGCGTCCCGTCCTCGCCGTCGTCGACCCTGCCGGGGCCTCCGCCGGCGAGCTCGACGCGACGCGCGCGAGCCTGCGCGGGCAGGTCGCGGCGGTGCACGTGCTCGGCGAGGGTTCGGCATCGCTCGACGGCGTGGCTGCCGTGCTCGTCCTCCCCGCGGGGATCGTCCTCGCTCGAGGGGCCCTCGCGCGGCTCGCGCGGCACGCCGCGATGCCAGGGCGTCAGGTGACGCGCGTCTTCCTCCCGGGACTGGACCGCCCCGTGGCGCTCTGGCGCCTCGAGCTGGTCCGGAGGGCCGGCCTCTCGCTCGAGCAGCTCGCGCGCGGCGGGACGGAGCTCGAGCGGCCGCTCCTCGACCCCGCGGACGGGCGCGCCCGTGCCTGGGTGCCCGCGGACGAGATCGGGGTCGAGCGGGCCGAGAAGGCCTCGCGGACCTGGCCCTGGGTCGCGGGGCTGCGCCTGGGCGCCGCGGCACGGGTCGCCGGTGTGCGCTCGCGGCTCGGTCAGCTCAAGCGCGCGCGGGCGCTCGAGGCGCAGCGCGAGAAGCAGCGTTCTTCGTCCTAGCGCGGGGTGCGGAACACCCAGCGCGCCGCTCGCCGTCGGACCTCGCGGTACTCCTCCGAGGCGCCTGCGAGAACGTGCTCCACGGGCTCGCTCCCGCGCACCACGCGCCCGTCGACCTGCTCGCTGAGCGCGCCCCCGCGCGGCAGCCGCACGGGCGATGGCGGCGGGGTGCGCGGGACGAGCGGCGCGACGTCGGGAGCGCCCTCGCTCGCGAGGTCCAGCACGAGCTCGGCCGCCTGCGCGGACCCCTCGGGCGCGGGCAGCGAGCCCATGGCCTCGCGCAGGCGCGCGCGCTCCGACTCGTCGAGCAGGCACTCGACCGCGCGCCCGAGGTCCGAGCCGTCGGAGACGAGGGCCACGCCCATGGACTCGAGCCCCGCGCCTCGCGCGAGCTGGTCGTCGGTG
>ENA-UOVV01000476-UOVV01000476.1-compost-metagenome-genome-assembly--contig:-NODE-476-length-47203-cov-6.979320_pt1 | contig 47203 bp, 44 predicted proteins | sample MGYA00238155_ERZ761577 | MGnify/ENA primary metagenome ERZ761577 (study PRJEB28898, sample SAMN06268775) | compost metagenome | isolation source: Emeryville, CA | place: USA:Emeryville, CA | collected... | reverse complement strand
CCATCAAACATTATGAGGCAGTAAGCGAAGAAGATGATGCTGTAAAGCTCGGAGAAGCCATTGTGAAGATGGATGAACTCGGCGCCTGGGATTTCGACGCTAAGGTGAAACAGATATTGGGCAAGCTGAACATTCATCACCTCAATCAGCCGGTGATTACTTTATCCGGAGGGCAAAGAAAGCGGGTAGCACTTGCGCAAACGCTTATTGACATCGGCTTTGAACATAAACATGTATTGCTGATTATGGATGAACCTACCAACCACCTGGACGTAGAAATGGTGGAATGGCTGGAACACTATCTGAATCAGGAAAAGGTGACGTTGTTGATGGTAACGCACGACCGTTACTTTCTGGATGCGGTATGCGATGAAATATGGGAACTCGACGGAAGTAATCTTTATGAATACAAAGGCGATTACGAAAACTACCTTGAGAAAAAAGCTGCACGCATAGAAAGCATGCAGGCAACCATCGACAAGGCGCGCAATGAGTACCGGAAGGAACTGGAATGGATGCGTCGTCAGCCTAAGGCAAGAACCACCAAAGCACGGAGCCGCGAAGACAATTTTTACAAAGTGGAGGCTGTGGCAAAGCAGCGTATTGTAGATGAAAAATTGTCGTTGCAGGTGAAGATGAATCGTCTGGGAGGAAAGATAGCAGAGTTGAAAAAGGTTTATAAAAGCTATGGAGATAAGGTGATTCTCAAAGGATTCGACTATACGTTCAAGAAAGGCGAACGCATAGGAGTGGTAGGAAAAAACGGTGCAGGGAAATCTACTTTTCTGTCCTTGCTTCAGGGGCTCGAACCGGCAGACAGTGGTAAAATCAACATCGGCGACACCGTGGTGTTCGGAAACTTTTCACAGCAGGGGCTGGAGATCAAAGAAGATATGCGTGTAATCGAGTATGTGAAGAATATCGCAGAAAGTTTTCCATTGGCAGGTGGCGGAAGTCTCAGCGCTGCGCAATTTCTGCAGTTGTTTCTATTCCCACCCGAACAACAATACACTTATCTGTCAAAGCTGAGCGGAGGTGAGAAAAAAAGACTTCAGTTGCTCTCTGTACTTTTCAGGAATCCAAACTTTCTTATTCTCGACGAACCTACCAACGACCTTGATCTGCCAACACTTTCCGTGCTGGAAAACTTTCTGAGTGAATATCAGGGTTGCCTGCTGATCGTTTCGCACGATCGCTATTTTATGGATCGACTCGTTGATCACCTTTTTATTTTTGAAGGGGATGGCGTAGTAAGAGATTTTCCCGGGAATTATACTCAGTATCGTCTGGAACAAAAGAACGAAGCAACCAAAACTGCAACCGCACCGGCAACTTCGGATAATAATAACAATGCGCCCGTAACGGCTCTCCCCGCAAAAAAGAAGTTGTCTTATAAAGAGCAGCGCGAGTTTGAACAGCTGGAGAAAGAGATTCCCACACTGGAAAGTGAAAAAGAGCGGATCACCATAGAAATGAGTAATCCTGATCTTCCGTTTGAAAAGCTGCAACAACTGAGCACTCGCATTGCTGAAATTTCGCAGGAACTGGAAGAAAAAGAATTGCGCTGGCTGGAACTGAGCGAGTATGTTTCGTAAATGATTGTGGCATTCTTGAGTTCGGGTCCGGTATTTATTGGCATATTTGTATAGCAGGGAAAAGTTCTGCGCACATGAAAGTGAAGTATGATGAAAAGTTGTACGAAGCTCAGCAGCGTTTTTTTGAAAGCGGTGCAACCAAAGCGTATGCTTTCCGGCGAAAGCAACTTCGTATTCTAAAGGAAGCTGTCAAAAGTAACGAGAAGGAGATACTACATGCACTCTACATAGACCTGCACAAATCAACAGCCGAAGCTTACGGAACTGAAATAGGCTTTCTGTATCAGGAAATAGCTTACATCCTGCGTCACCTGAATGACTGGATGAAACCGCAGCGCGTACCTACTCCACTTATGGCTCAGCCTGCAAGCAGTTATATTTATCGCGAACCGCTGGGACTTACCTTATTGATCGCTCCATGGAATTATCCGTTTCAATTATTGATGGCGCCGCTGGCAGGAGCAATTGCCGGAGGAAACTGCGCTGTACTAAAGCCGTCTGAGGAAGCACCACATACTGCAGCAGTGATAGAAAAACTTATTCACGATCATTTTCCTAAAGAATATATCTCCGTGATACAGGGTGATGGTTCAGTACTAGTGCCTGATATGCTGCAACGGTTTCGTTTTGATCATGTGTTTTTTACAGGAAGTGCCGCTGTCGGAAAAAAGATTATGGCTGTTGCCGCGGATAAACTCACACCTGTCACGCTGGAACAGGGCGGTAAAAGTCCCTGCATTGTAGATGAAACAGCTCATCTTGATCTGGCTGCACGACGCATTGCTTTGGGGAAATTCATCGATGCCGGTCAAACCTGCGTAGCGCCTGATTATCTGCTGGTACATCGTTCCGTTCGCGACGTACTCCTTCAAAAACTGAAACATACCATACAAGAATTTTTCGGTGCAGATCCGTCTTCCAGCGAATCTTATGGTCGTATAATTCATCGCAAACGTTTTGACAGGATTTGTCAATTGCTTCAAAAGGGCACGATCATTACTGGTGGAGAAACAGTGAGCGAAACACTGTACATCGCACCAACAATCCTAACAGATGTCAGCGTTGAAGACCCGATCATGCAGGAGGAAATTTTCGGTCCGGTACTGCCTGTACTTACTTTCGACCGGATAGAAGAAGTTGCCGAGATTATTGATCGAAATGCCCGACCGTTAGCTCTGTATCTTTTCACACAAAACAAACAGACCGAACGATTCATTCTGAATAAAATTCGCTTCGGCGGTGGTTGTATCAATGATACTCTGATGCACCTGAGTAATCCCAATCTGCCCTTTGGCGGACTGGGCGGCAGCGGAACCGGTGCCTATCATGGCAGGTACAGTTTTCAAACTTTCACACACGCAAAAGGAATTCTGAAAAGCAATTCCCGCATCGACGTTTCCTTCCGATATCCGCCATATTCCCGCTTTGCAGAGCGATTACTGCGCTTTCTTTTGAAATAAACGGTCATTTATACGGCAATAGTTTTGTTGTGCTTGCAAATGACCTGTTAACCGGGGTTTAAGCGCTCGTTAACCGTTTATAAAGCCGTCGTTAAATCGTCCTCAGAATTTCCCCGCAGGAAGAAGCCGCAGCATCTTTGCATCATCAAACAAACAAAAACATCAAACACAACGAAAAATGAAATCACAAGCTTTGCACCTCACTTCAGTTCAGCCGCTCGCTTTTTCTGTAAAAGCAGATGTAGCAATCAAAGTAATCCTCTTCGCTGCTATCCTTACTTGCGTAAACCTGGTAGCTTTTATGTAACAGCGCTTTGATTAAACCGCACTATGTTTCAACAGTCCCCTGCAAATATTCTTCACGATAGAAGGACCTTCATAAATAAAGCCGGTATATACCTGTACTAACGACGCCCCGGCATTCAATTTTTCGATAGCATCTTCTGCTGTAAAAATCCCTCCCACCGCGATGATGGGAATTTTTCCGCCACTGTTTTGATGAAGATAACGGATCACCTCCGTTGCTCTTTCTCTTAAAGGTTTTCCGCTCAATCCTCCATTACCTATGGCTTCCACCTGTGCAATCTCTGTTTGAAGGTTGCTTCGATCGATGGTAGTATTGGTTGCCACAATGCCCTGAATACCCGATTCTGTTACGATCTCAATAATGTCATTCAGTTGCTCATCTGTAAGATCCGGGGCAATTTTCAACAATAATGGTTTCGGAGTACCCAGTTCGCTATTGATCTCTTTCAGTCTTTTCAGGATTTTCATCAGCGGTTCCTTGTCCTGCAGCGCTCGCAAGCCCGGGGTATTGGGACTGCTTACATTCACCACGAAATAATCGACAACATCGTACAACGCACGGAACGCAGCTTCATAATCCAAAAGTGCCTCTTCATTGGGAGTGTCTTTATTCTTACCAATGTTACCCCCGATGACCAGTTTCTCTTTCCGGTTACGAAGCCGCGCTGCTGTAGGTTCTGCACCGCCGTTGTTGAATCCCATACGGTTGATCAGTGCCTGATCGGCAGGTAAGCGAAACAATCTTGGTTTAGGATTTCCCGGTTGCGGCCTTGGCGTCACTGTTCCTATTTCCACAAAGCCGAAGCCCAGACAGGCTAAGGCATCTGTAAAGCGTGCGTCTTTGTCGAAACCTGCTGCAAGGCCCACAGGATTCGGAAAACGAATACCCCAAAGTTCTCTTCCAAGCGAAGGATCGCTGAGGACAAAACTTTTTTTCAACATCAGGCGTGTGGGGGCAAAAGAATAGAGCTTTCTTAGCCGTTCCATCACCATGTGGTGTACCTTTTCCGGATCGATCGTAAAAAGGACTTTTCTGATAAGACCGTACATGACGCGCAAAGATACTATCGCCATTTGTCTATTTTTAACAAAACCGACCTCCACGCTTAGATACGATGCTTTAATTTTATTCACTCTATGCGCCTTCTGCTCAGCTTTCTCTTCAGCATATTTGTTACGGTATCGTTTGCTACAACTATTACGGGAGAAATTATCGATGCGCATACCAAAGCGGCTATCGGGCAGGTAAGCATTGTCAATATCCATACAGAAGTGAGCACGGTCAGTGACAACCTGGGGAGGTTCACCATTGTCGCTTCGCACGGACAACTGCTGGAGTTCAGAAAATTAGGTTATAAAACATTACGCATCCGCATTCCGGAAGGAACGATTCCGCCTTATTTCCGTTTAGTCATGCAGCAGGGGCCTGTAGAGCTTCCGGAATTTGATGTAGCGGGGCGCGCTCGTGACTGGAAAAAAGACAGTATTCGGTATTATGAATTGTACAAAGGAGCTATAGAGTTTGAAAAGCTCGACGGTTTGGACATCATCCGACATCCTTTCAGCGCGTTGAGCAAGAGAAATCGTCAGATCTGGGCTTTTCAGAAAGAATATAATTATTGGGAACAGCAGAAGTTTATAGACTATACTTTCAACGAAAAACTGGTGAGTACGCTTACAGGATTATCCGGCGATAGCTTGCAGGTGTTTATGAAACGTTTCCGTCCGAGCTATGATTTTTTGAGAGCAATAAATGAGTATAGTTTCTACACATACGTCAAGGAAAGCGCAGAGTATTTCAGAACGGGCCGGAGAAAGTACACTCCGGTGATTCGAAGATCTGCTAACTAAATTTATTGGAAGTAGGAATATTGTTCCTTCATCATCTCGTAAAAATCTTCGGCAGTGGAACAGTTATGAGCCTGATTGGCGATTCCATAAAGGTTGCCGTTGATATTGAAAAAAGCAATCGCCTTGTCGGGATTCTTAATGTAGTGTTTCTCGTCTTTCACCTGATAGTCGTCTATAATCAGGTTGATCCCGCCTAGTTCGAATCTCCAGGACCTGTCATCATTCCGCACGATATTAAAGGGGTACATACTGCACAATTTTCCCTGATTAAAGCAAAAACCAGGCTATAAATCTCTACCACTTCCTCCGAAGAGTGCTTTCGAAAAATAAAAAACGGCTCACTCCCGAAACAAAGGATATAAAGAATTGTAAATCAATTTGTTTTAAGTCATTCCGGTTAGTCATAGAAAAATAAAAAAATAATTGCGCATCGCCCTCCGGGGAGAATATTCATTTTTTCATTTCAATTTAATGCCAATTGTGGAATTGGTTACACAACTGCATTCGCAGCACTCTGGAATTTCAATCATTAATCTGAAGAGCTTGTTTCTCTGACATTTAACCCCTTAAAGGGCATTTTTTTCCGGTATGGCCGGACGAAGTTCGTAGTGAGTTAAAACAATCAGCGATATGAGAAGCATTGTATTTTTGTTCATTTTCCTTCCGCTTCTGACATCCGGACAACAACTGCGAAATGATCGTGTGTTATTGCGAAATGAAGGTATGGAACATGCTTATCCCAGACTTTCAGCCGATGGTAAACAGATTTTGTTTCAGTCTAACCTGACAGGCAAATGGCAGCTTTACATGCTGGAAATAACATCCGACAAACTAACTTGTATCACACAAGACAGTTTCAACAACAATTTTCCTGATTGGAGCTCCGATGGAAAGTATATCGCTTTTGTAAGCGATCGTAATGGAAATGAAGAAATATACCTTTTGACAACAACCGATAAAAGGTTACAACGCATCACTAACCATCCGGCGCGGGATATTCATCCCTATTTCAGTCCGGACGGAAAATATCTGCTGTTCAATTCCACCCGCGGCAATGGTTCGCTGGACATTTTCCGGTATGATCTTCAACTAAAGAAAACAGAACGAATTACAACCACGACAGATCATGAGACCTGCGCACGTTACAATGCAGATATGAGCCACATGGTGTTTCTCAGAAACAACGATCGGACCGACGATATTTTCCTGAAGAGATCGGATAACGGGCTGGATGTAAATCTTACACAAACACCCGATTACATGGATGGATGGCCAATGTTCAGTCCCAAAGGAGACTGGATATATTTTACTTCTGCGGAAAGTGGTCGTCACAGCATTTATCGCATACGTACCGATGGCAGCGAAAAGACGCAAATAACTTTTCCTTCCGAAGGACAGGAGGATGCCAGAATTTTTGTCGGACTTGACGACAGGACAATTGTGTACAATCGCAGAGAGGGCAATACCATCGAAATAAGGATGGCTGAATTACTTTGACAGCTCTTCAATCAAGTATCTTATAGAAAACAGAAAGCTGCCTTTGCGGGCAGCTTTCGTAATTTTTGATGGAAATAACTTACAGTCGTCCTCTCAGTGTAAATACCAGATTCCGTCCGGGTGCGTGAATGCCCGAAGCAAAATTCCGGTAATTGTAGTCGAGCATATTCTCCAAAGCCATTTCCACTCCCAGGTAACGATTGATCTCATAGCCTGCACGAAGATTGAGCGTGTACCAAGCCGGCATTCCTTCCGGTGTGGCGTATTGATGATTGTCTTCTCCAAGCGGATTGTAATCTTTTATGTACTTCCAGCCATTGAAAAGTGCATAAAACTCAGTTGACAATCGTCCTGGTTTATACCGTGCGCTCACTTTCCCAAAAACAGGTGGCACATGGTCGAGCGGCAGTTCAACACCATCCGCGCCATAGTATCTGCCATAGGTATAGTTTACCGTACCGTAAAGCGTCACATGCGGATGCAGTTCTGCGGTGGCAGCAGCCTGAAAACCGTACACATAAGCTTTGGCCTTGTTCTGAGGCGCCACTACATTGGTGGTATCTCCATTGTACACGATCTGGTCAGAGCCATTAAAAGTAAACTTATCAAGCACGATCGCATTGCGAAACCAGGTGTAAAAACCGCTTGCTTCCAGTTTCAACCAGTTGTTGTAGATGTAAGTAATACCCAGATCGAGGTTGTAGGTGTATTCCGGTTTCAGATTCGGATTGGGCACTACCAGTTGTTCACCGCCAGCGCTTTCAAACACCTTGGACATATCGTCCACATTCGGCGAGCGGAATCCCGTTGCACCGTTCAAGGCTATGCGTAGACTGTTGACGGGCATGTACACCAGTCCCAGATTGCCACTCAGCGCTGTGTGATTTTGTTTGGCTTCATCGAAAGGAAAATTGAAGAAGCTGGTATCATTGAAACGCGATCGCAGGCTTACGTAGTTAAAGCGGATACCATCATTCAGAATAAGCTTTTGCGGAATGATCTTGTAGAAATGCTGTGCGTAAACAGCGCCATAAAACATTTTACTGCCTCCACCGGGGTAACGAGTGTCGAGTGGACCTCGCGCACCGTTATTGATATTGCTGGTGTAAGCCGTACTGTTCACGTCGTTGTATTGCCCGTCTGTACCTACCGTGATCTCATGTTTTCCTGCAAACTTGCGCAGGTCCACATTATATCCGATCACTTTTATTTTTTCGATCCTGCTTTCCCGGTTAGCTGCTCCACGTTGTCTTTGATGCCGACTCTCTTCGATGTCCTGATAGTTGACACCAGCTTTCAACTCATCAATAAAGCTTCCCAAACGAACAGCGTTTAGCTGATAGGCAGCCATCAGACGCTCTTGAGGGCCATAGTACCATTCAGCCCAACGAAGTTTTCCATTTCTCACATCTGTAAGACGATCGTAACGAGGAATATCGCTGCTGTTTGAATATTGCAGGTTCAGTGTATGAGATACCTTCTCGGACTGTTGAAACAGAATTTTCTCCATCAGATCTACCTGCGTATAGCCCGATTGCTTTTGTACGTTCGGGTCGCTGTTGGCTACGATACTGTCCATTCCATTCATACGCTCCACATATTCATTTCTCAAACCGAAATCGCCATAAAAAGGATTGCGATACGCACCTTGTCGGAGATCGCCGAACTTGCTGTAAGTGGCAGAAGTCAGGAAAGCAAACTTTTTCAAGCCAATGTTGAAATCCAGATGTCCGGTATGTTCATCGTAGGCAGAACTGTAACGGTACATCGCGTTTGCATCTGTACGGAGCTTCCCATTGGTTGAAAGCTTAGGGTCTTTCGTTTTAAAAACAATGACGCCACCCAATGCATCACTTCCGTATAAAGTGGAGGCAGGTCCATACATGACCTCGGTGCGCTCCAGCAGGTTGTTGTCAACTGTGATGGCATTTTGAAGATGGCCTGCTCTGTACACTGCATTGTTCATGCGCACGCCGTCAATTACAAGCAATACCCGGCTGGCTTCAAAACCGCGCAGCACGGGGCTTCCACCACCAAGCTGACTTTTTTGTACAAATACATTGCCTGTCTGTTCCAGCATAACCGCTGAAGTCTGAGGCATCATCCATTCGATTTCCTTTTGGTCAATAACCTGAATAGACTGAGCAACATTTTTTTTATTCTCTGCAAACTTATTGGCAGAAAAAACGAACTCATCAAGTTGCAGACGCTTCGTGGTATCTGCCTGCTGGGCAAATGTGGAAGCACTGAACACACTGAGTAATGGCAAAAGAATTTTTTTTTGCATTTGCAAAGAGTTTGTTTTAGAAATAACACTCACATACCGGAACTAAGCAAATCGTTTATCCGGTTGTATTGTTTCAGAATAAGATGACTAACCCTTTGAAAATTTGGGAGGAGGAGAAGGAATTTCGGGTGCGACGGGAAATAAGCAGTTTGTACGAGCTGAAACAGATTTTGCAGAAACAGGTTCCAGCGCAAAGAGTGGTACATCTTCAATCAATAGCGTGGCGTCGAAAGTCCAAAAAACGGTTTTGTTCTTTCCCTTTTTTCCATGACTATGATCTTCAAACAAACGTCGCAGCCATTTAAACAATTTATCTTCTTTCGAATCGAAATGCCCGGTAAGCATTAAGCTGGAATCAGTTTCTTGCCGCTGTTTGATGTCGAACATTTTTCCGTAGTACCGAATCTCATCCTTCTTCACCCATACAACATCCTCTTCAGCATACTTGCTGATCTGCAATGTGAGCATCTGTTCTTCACGCAGGTTTCGCAAATAATGATAGCATACGGTCCGCATCGATTGCCAGACAATAAGTCCCGACTGACTGATGAACAACGACAAGGCTATCAGCATCACGGGAATCCCGGCCAGAAGCGATCGTTTGCTAAAGTTCCGTTTCAATTAGGTAGCAGGCTGAACCATTTCATAGATTACCTGTAGCAGTGTCTCTCCTACAGCTTCCAGTGTATTTTTATCGATTACACTCATGTCGTCATTGTGTGTGTGCCAGTGCGGGGCAAAGCCAGAGCCCATGCCGGTTTGTAGATTGATGATATCTATGGTGGGAATCTTTGCAATGGTATTGACAAAATAATGATCGTCTGTAATCTCTCCGGCAGCTACAAAGGGGAAATAAGAAGAGAAACCTGCTGTGTTTGCCGATTGCCATACCTTTTGTTGAATATCGCCCGCATATTGAGTTGATATCCCTTCCAGCGGAAAACGTGCGTTTCTTGCACCCACCATATCCAGCAATATGCCAAAGCTTGCCTTATATCCCGGTATGTGAGGGTTTCGTGCCCAGTACTGAGTCCCCAGCGCATAACTGTTAGTACCCCATTCACCCTTCCCGTAATCTTCCACGTCGGTAAACAAAATGTCGATTCCCAGATCTTGCGGTAAGGGCTTCGACCGGATTTGTCTTGCGATTTCAAGCAATACACCTACTCCACTTCCGCCATCGTCTGCACCGAGTATAGGTTTGTCCTGATCCTTCACGTCGTTGTCTGCCCAGGGACGAGTATCCCAATGCGCCAACAGTAAAATCCTTCTGCCGGCATTCGGATTGATGGATCCTATCAGGTTAATGCAGGGAAGCATTTGTCCGTCGCCACCTCGTACAGAAACATCCTGCACATATACCGTATCGCAGTAAGCACGCAACATCTCTTTCATCCAGTTTGCGCAGGCTCTCTGACCCTCGCTTCCAGGCATCCTTGGACCGAAACTTACCTGTTTGGCGATATATGCGTATGCAGAGTCAGGATTGAAATCGGGCTTATCAATTTTTACAGTTTGTGTTTCCTCTGAAGTCGCAGTATCGTTACTCTGATCACTATCTTTACACGAAATCAAGAGGCTGATCGCAGTGCAAACAGAGAAGAAGTATAGTTTATTCATACAAAAAGCCTTGCCGGTTAAGGCAAGGCAAAGTAATTAAAGTTTTCTCTAACAAGCATTATTTAAGAGGGACTTCCACGACTTGAGCAACCTCTTTGTCGCCCTGCTCGTCGTTATGAACAACTGCAACGATATGGCAATTGTCCAGATCCCATTTGTCCAATTCAACATTGCTAAAGAACTTCGGCTCATAAATAAGCTGTGTTTCGTACACAAGTCCCGGTTGCTTTACAGCTATCGAATCCAGAATGCTGGTGCCAATACCTACAGGGGTAATAAAGTCGCGAAATACATGATTGTGTTCATATGCATCGATCGTAATGGTGCCGTCGTATTGTGCATCGATTATCTTGCTTTCCAGCAACCATACGCTCAGGTTTTGCTTTTTTGTTACTTGCGTATTATAAACCACTTTTACTCGTACCACTACTTTTTTATAAGCAGAATCATAACGGCTGGTAACGCTAAGGTTTACCGGCGATGTTGCGGTGCTTCTTTGGTCTATAACTGTTGTCCACTGATTTTTATTTACCATAAAAATACCGGAACCCTGCTGAAGACGATCCACGGAGGCCGCCGGCTTAGCATTTACATTACCTCCCAGATAATTATTGATCATATTCTGCACATCATTGTTAGCAAAATAATACTTCGATTTGTTGGGAATTTTATCGGTAAGTGAACCGGAGTGCAGCGCTACGATGACAATTTTATCAGGATGTGCTGCATCGTAATTTTTAAGGATCGTGGCACCAGCGGGACAGTTCGGGCATTGAACGCCTGTGTATTCCTCAATCAGAATCTTTTTTGCCTGAGGAGCAGGTGCTGCTTCGGTATAAGTGGTATCGAAGGCGCGCTCTTTAAAAGAAGTATCGGTATTTTTTGGTGTGAAGTCGATAGCCGGACCGATTTCTTTACATGCGCTCAGAAGAAACAGCATGGCGCTTCCCGCGACAAATAAACCCTTTTTCATTGTACAATTTATAAATCGCTACGAATTTAAATAAAGATGAGCAGACCCGGTAAAAATGGTCTCCTTGTATTTTGCCCTAACTTTACTTCGATAAAAGGCTAAACAATGGAAGAAAGTAAAAGACAGAAGCAGGTGGCAAAGCTCGTCATGGAAGAACTCAGCGATATCTTTCAGAGAGAGGGATACAACATCGTGGACGGTGGGATGATATCTATTTCAAAAGTAGTAATGACGCCCGACCTGCTCGAAGCAAGAATCTATCTCAGCCTGTTTCAAATAAAAGACCCGGCAGTGCTGTTGCACCAGATAAAGGACAAAGCCTGGGAGTTTCGCAAGCAATTGGGCGCCCGGCTGAAAAATCAGCTTCGCCGTGTGCCTGAAATTCAGTTCTTTAATGATGACACACTCGATTATGTGTTTAAAATGGAAGACCTGTTTAAAAAGATACAAGAGGAGCGGGAACAAAGAGAGAAAGAAGAAAAAAGTAATGACGAATAGTGTTGTGAGGATTAGCAATTTCTCCATAAACTTCCAACCATTTTAGCGCAACAATGTTTCTTATAAGGCACCTGGCATGGCGGTACCTGCGCGGTAAGCGAGGCGCCAATATCGTACCTATTCTGTCGCGTATCAGCATGGTAGCGATAGCTGTGGGTAGTTGCGCAATGATCGTCCTGTTTTCGATCTTCAACGGGTTTGAAAGCCTTATCAAAGACCTTTACAAAGCCTTTTATCCGGAGATAAAAATTACAGCGGCAAAAGGAAAATTCTTTGCTGTGGATGAACCCAGGTTCGCCGCATTGAAATCTATCGACGGCATAACGGCAGTGACCCGTGTGATCGAAGACAATGTTCTGCTCAACGCCAACGACGAACAGCAGGTAGCCACGCTGAAAGGCATTGAGCCCAACTACCGCAGCGTGAACGATCTGCGTCCCTATATGTACGACGGTGTTGATTCTGTCACCGAAAATCCTATTCCCACGGCCCTCATTGGTTTACAAACAGCTAATCACCTCGGCATTGATATTCGCAATGTATTCAGCAGACTGTCTATTTATTATCCTAATACGGAAGCTGAAAATCTTTCCCTGAATCCTCAGTCTGCTTTTCAGAATCTGCAATTACAACCGGAAGGCATATTTCGGATACAGGACGAATTTGATAGTCGCTATATTCTCGCTCCCATTCATCGAGTGCAGGAATTATTTCTGCAACCCGGCAAATATTCAAGCATTGAAATTGCTTTATCGGGTGCAAATCCTGAAGCCGTAAAACAAAAAATCAGTCAGTTGCTCGGCAATGCATACCGCGTCGAAACACGCTATGAGCAAAACAAAACCCTTTACATGGTAATGCAGTCCGAGAAGTGGGCTGTGTACGGCATTTTGGTACTGGTGCTGCTCATCGCCTCGTTCAATATGGTTGGAGCACTTACCTTGCTGGTGCTCGAAAAACAAAAAGATATTGCCATACTGAAAGCTATGGGTGCAGCTAACGGAACCATCCACGCATTGTTTATCACCGAGGGAGTGCTATGGGCGGTCATAGGTGGCGGGGGCGGTATCGTTGCCGGAGGATTGTTTTGCCTGGGGCAGCAGCATTTTCACTGGATAAAACTTCAGGGTGCTTTTATCATAGATGCATATCCCGTAGCGATGCAATGGACCGACTTCATGGTGGTACTTCTTACAGTCGTTGTAGTCGGATTGCTGGCATCCTGGTATCCGTCAGTGCGCGCTACCCGAGCGCAGGATCCTTCGCTGAAAAGCGCCTAAACTCAGATCAGCGTTTTTATTTTTTTCTTTCGCCATCAAAAAAGCTTCAAATTCCCTTGTCTTTGCGAAAGAAACAGTTATTTTTAGTACCCTTCAAAACCGTATTGATTAACCATTTTAAAACGCAGGGAATTTCTCATGAAAAGTGCAGCGAAGATTATCAAATCACTCCATACCGACAGCGAAACACTGAGCGCAATGTTCCTAGGCTATTTTGTTTTGCTGGCTGTATCTGTCAGCATTATTTTTGGCAGTGTCGGAAAAACTAACGACACCGTTGCCAGCAAAGATGCTGCACCCACACAGGTTCAAATACATTGACCTTATGGAAATATCGAAGGGGCCGGTTTCAGCCGGCCCCTTTTTTATGAATTTATGCGATCCTGGATCATATCCAACACTCTACGAATGCGGCTCATGGTTTCTTCTTTTCCAATCATTGCGGCAATATGAAATACTCCCGGACCGTATTTACCACCTACCAGCATGATTCGAAGCGGCAGCATTACATCCCCTTTTTTCAATCCGAATGAAGCAAGCCTGCTATTGAAATCTTCTTCCAACGCTTCCGGTTGCCAGGCAGTGATTCCATGCATATTTTCCAGCCAGTGATCGAAGAAATTCCGCTTTGCTTCATTCCATTTTTCTGCGATAGCAGGAAGGTCGATATTGTCGGGCGCCCTGAAGAAGAAATGTCCCTGATCCCAGAAATCTGCCAACAAATGGCAACGCTCCTTGATCAACGCAACAACCTCTTTCAGATAACTTTCATCAGCTGTTACGCCATGTCGTTCGATAAATGGTTTAATAAGCCTTGCGAGTTCCTCATCTGATTTTTTCAGAATGTACTGATGATTGAACCATTTCGCTTTCTCATAATCGAATTTTGCCCCGCCTTTATGAACTCGCTCCAGAGAGAATTTTTCCACAAGTTCTTCCAATGAAAATAGTTCCTGTTCCGTACCACTGTTCCAACCCAGCATTGCCAGCATATTCAGAAATGCTTCCGGCAAAAAACCTCTTTCTTTAAAACCTGTAGTAGTTTCGCCTGTATTGGGATCTGTCCAGTCCATAGCAAATACGGGGAAACCTAAACGTTCTCCATCACGCTTGCTGAGTTTACCATGTCCATCGGGTTTCAGGATCAGGGGAAGGTGCGCCCATTGCGGCATCTTATCTTCCCATCCGAGATATTTCCAAAGCAGAATATGTACAGGAGCACTTGGCAGCCACTCCTCTCCACGAAAAGCATGTGTGATCTTCATGAGATAATCATCAACCACAACTGCCAGATGGTAAGTCGGCATTCCATCAGCTTTCAGAAGCACCTTGTCATCTACCAGACTGGTGTCGAACTCAACATCACCGCGTATCAAATCTTTCAACTTGACCACGGTGTTATGAGGCATTTTTATGCGCACCACGTATGGAGTTCCGTTACCCAGCAATTCCATCACTTTTTCCTGCGGAAGCGAGATCGAGTTGCGCATCTGCATCCGTGTGCTATGGTCGTATTGCGGACTGGGATTGGCTTCTGTTTTCAAACGGCTGCGCATATCTTCCAATTCCTCAGGCGTATCGAATGCGTAGTATGCATAACCGTCGTCGATAAGTTGCTGCGCGTATTGGAAATACAAGTGCTTGCGTTCACTCTGGCGGTAAGGACCGTAAGCACCGCCCAGTTGTGGACTTTCATCGGGAAGCAACCCACACCATTCCAGACAGCGCAGAATGTATTCCTCAGCACCTTCTACATAACGCTTTTGATCGGTATCCTCTATACGCAACACAAAATCTCCTTTATGTTGCTTTGCAAACAGATAATTGTAAAGCACCGTACGGACACCACCAAGGTGAAGACCTCCGGTCGGACTCGGGGCAAAACGAACTCTTACCTTATTCATAGGGGGCAAATTTAGTCTGGATTATCGGGAAAAAGGAAAAGACCGGGATTGCCGGTCTTTATGTTATTTGCATATGCTGCGTACATCAGAAGTTGATGTACTTGATATCTTCCTGTGCACGGTTATAATCTTCGTGCTTTCCAATATCGAGCCAGTATCCTAAAATGGGATAAGAGATCAGCTTTTTACCGCTTTTCAGCAGCTTTTCCATCAGATCTGTTACATTATAGAACTGGTCGTCGGGAACCATGGTCAACAATTCTTTTTTGGCAATGTAGATACCAGCATTAGAATAGTAAGTGTAGCGTGGCTTTTCTTTAAGAGAACTCACCACATTGGCACCATCTACCTCCACAACACCATAAGGTATTTCTACCTGATAGCTGGTAGTTGCCATTGCCATATCTGCTCCGGAACGAATGAAAGTCTGGAAGAAATGGTTGAAGTCGATATTAGTGAGGATATCGGAATTCATTACAAGGAAATAATCGTGCTCGAGTTGCTCTGCCAGTTTAACCGAGCCGATTGTTCCCATGGGTTTATCCTCGCAGATGTATTCTATGTTGACATTCTTTTCCGTTCCATCGCCGAAATACTCCTTTATCTGATCTGCAAGATAGTTGACGCTTATGTGGATATTCTTTATCCCGAATTTGATCAGCCGGTCGATATTGTGTTCAAGAATAGGTTTATCGCCTACAGGAAGCATGGGTTTGGGCGTATGCTCGGTCAGTGGCATCAGCCGCTGTCCACGTCCACCTGCCATAATGATTACATCTGCGGGTATCAGCGAATAATTGATTCTGAGGTTCAGAATATTTACAATCTGTCCGTTGCGATCTACGATAGGGATAATCAGAAAGTGTCTTTTCTTCAGCTCAGCAGTATCTGCAAGATGCAATTCGTCTTCGCAGATAAACAGCGGATCGGGCTGTATATAATCCAGCAAGGGCGAGTCGAAATCGAGCCCCTTGATAAATCCACGCCGCAGGTCGCCATCAGTGAGCGAACCTAGCAAGCGATTGTTGTAATCGCAGACAAACAGGATAGCATCCGATCTCAAATCATTCAGTTTGATCAGGGCATCACGAACGGTTTCATGTTCGTAAATGATGTGCATCTGTGTGTCCGGCATAAAGTATGTAACTGGCGAAGGAGCTAAAGATAACATAACTCTGTTTTGAATACTGCTAAACTATTGAGCTCCGTTGCGTTGGGATAATTTTAGAGGCAGAATAACAGTAGAAAAACAAGCCGATAACAACGCATAAACAAAAGCGCATGAACCGAAATTCATGCGCCTGAAATAAGGATAAAGAAAAATTATGCAATGCTGTGGGCAACGTCTGTGCTGGGAGCCAGCGTCTGCTGCGCAAAGGGGCGATAACTGCTGGGAATATTCACCAGCCGATCTTCAAGCCACCGGGCTTCTGAAAGCGCATCATGCTGACAGTGACTGTACATCGGCAGTTTGTGCAATAAAGTCCAGCAAGGTCTGGTCATCACCTTCGCTTCATTGGTTTCTTTCAGAAACAGATCGCGGGCTGCCCTGTCGGGAAGCATCACTGTATTCAGCCAGTTATTAGGTACAGCATCTTTTACAGGCTGAACCAGTTTCAACGCTGTTCCTTCAAAGTATTCAGAATAAATACGAGCCAGATCTTTCTTATTAATCAGTATTTCCGTCAGCTGTTCCAGTTGAGCACAAGCCAACGCAGCATTTAGATTGGGCATCCGATAGTTATATCCCACCTCATCGTGTGTAAACTCCCAGGGATGGGGCAGCTTAGCGGTGGTAGAAAGATGTTTGAGCCTTTCTGCTAACGCCTTGTCGTGGGTAATGATAGCACCACCGCCGCCGCAGGTCACGGTCTTATTGCCGTTGAAAGAAAAAGTGCCCATCAGACCGAAGTTGCCGGTATGTGTACCCTTGTAATAACTACCCAATGATTCGGCGCTATCTTCAATAAGGACAATTCCATATTGCTTACAGATCGCAGCTATCTCATCAATACGACATGGAAATCCGAAAGTATGCATCGGGACACAGGCAGCAATACGTTTTCCATTTGCCTTGTTGATACATCTGCCCTCGCGGACAATCGCATTTGCGTTCAGAAAGTTTTCCAGCGCTACCGGTGAAAGTCCCATCGTATCACGGTCTACATCGAGAAATATTGGCGAAGCGCCGCTGTGCGCAATGGCGTTGGCTGTAGCAACAAAGCTTAGCGGCTGGGTGATCACATCATCTCCGTAACCGATACCAGCAGCCACCAGCGCGAGATGCAATGCTGTAGTGCCATTGGTTGTGGCAATAGCATATGGAGCACCTGTAAGCGCTGCCATCATTTCTTCAAAGCGGTTCACATAGGCTCCCACCGAAGACACGAAAGTGGAATCTATGGTATCTGCCAAATAGCGTTTTTCGTTTCCCCCGAAATAAGGCGCATGCAGTGGAATGAACGCTTCCGGCTCCTGAAAAGTGGCGCGGATGAAAGCAATGATGTCGTTATACATTTTTATACTTTGGATCGTCAGGGTTGAGAATAAAGCCATCATCTAGCACCTTCTTTATCTGCCGGATTCCGTCGGGCACGGTAAACATCAGTTTGAAGCCCAGCTTGTTCTTTATCTTTTCGAAGGATACACGATAGTCGCGCGGATCTTCGTTTTTCTGCACATACTGAATGCGTGATTCCGGCAAAACCTTCATCACTTCATCAACGATCATTTTCTTCTGATAATTCTCTGAAGTATCGCCTACATTGAAGACATCAAAAGCAACGATTTCCTCTGCCGCTTCAATAACACTTACCACCGAACGTGCTAAATCGTACACATGGCAGTAAGGACGCCAGAATTGCTCGCCAAAAATGACGAGTTCTCTTCCCAAAGCCAGTTCCTTGGCAAACTCATTAACGGTAAGATCAAAACGCGGACGCAGCGACAAGCCGTACACAGTAGAAAACCGCAAACAGGTTGGTTTACATTTATTCGTCTTTGGCTGTGACAACAAAAATTGCTCAGTAGCAACTTTTGTTTCTGCATACAAAGAAACAGGAGCAAGTTTCGAATCCTCATCTACATATTTATCCGGATCTTCCATTTTGCCGTAGTTGCTGCAGGTAGACGCAAATACAAACTTTGAGACGCCCATTTCGTTGGCGATTGTATAAAGCAACTTGCTTCCTTCAAAATTGGTTGAGCGTGCAAGATCAGGTTGTTTAGCACAGGCGGGATCACCAACGATGGCTGCCAGATGCGCAACGCTGTCAACGCCCTGCATCGCCTTACGCACATCCGCTTCATTTCTTATATCCCCCTTTATGAACTCAAAATTGGGATAGTTCATCAAATCGATGATGGGTTCGCCTCCGTACATAAGGCTGTCGAGTACACGAACCTGATATCCTTTTTCTAATAGCTGGCGGGTAACTACGGAACCAATATATCCGGCTCCTCCGGTGACGAGTATTTTCTTTGACATAAAGCAAATGATATCGCGCAAAACTATTGGCATTGCGACACAAACAGGAAAAAGCGCTCTGCTAATAACAGGTGCTTAACAGAGGCTAAATACTCATTTTCCGGTTCAGGAAAGGATAGTGGTACAGTTGCGAAAACCTGCTGGATTTCATCAGTTTGCTCATGGCTTCAGCGTGACGAAGATGATGCATATCCGAACCGCAGTAATCATACAGATTTTCATCAAGAAGCTTTTCTGCCATTTCTTTCACCGGGCGTCCATAATATCCCGTAAGTGCTATTGCATTCAGTTGCAGATAACAGCCACGGTCTTTAAATTCTCTGTAAGCCTGTGGTTTCAGATGGTAATAATTGTACCGCTCCGGATGCGCTATGATAGGTTTGTACCCTTTGGTCTGCAACTGGAAAAGAATCTCGTTGATCCGCAGAGGCTCGAACATAAAGGAAAACTCGATCAATACTTCGTTGCCATTAACAGTAAGCAGCGGACCAGCATCGAGCATTTCCATAAAGCGCTCATCTACATAATATTCAGCGGCAGCTTTTACCGGGAAATGAATATTGTTCTCCTGCAAAGCCTGGCGAAGCTCATTTAAGCCATTGTTGATGGTAGCAGGAGTATTGGGAAAATAATCCGACTTGATATGCGGAGTGGTGACGATGCTTTCAAAACCCATATTCATCAACTCCCTTATTAGCCCCAGACTGTCTTCAATTGTCTGCGCACCGTCATCAATACCGGGGATGAGATGAGAGTGCATATCGCTCTTAAGGAACGACCAGTTCGCATCTTCTTTTAAAGCAGGAAATGAGGGAGTTTTTGCCTTTTTCGATCCAAATAGTCTTGAGAACATGCCTTTGTTTTTCTCCGGAATGTGTGAAGATAACCATAATGACGGAGTTGCAGAACATCTGATGGGAAAGGCTTTACCCTTCGTAAGTTTGTAGCCACATGAAAAAGGACATTGAGAATAACTCCGACATACAACTTCTGGTAAATAGTTTTTATGAGAAAGTAGTTCGCGACACGACCATCGGATTTCTGTTTAATGATATCGCTAAGGTCAATTGGGAAAAACATCTTCCTGTGATGTATCAGTTCTGGCAACAGGTGATCTTCAATGATGGAGATTACAAGGGAAATCCTATGGTGGCGCATCAGCATCTTCATCAGAAATCGCCTCTTACCAAGGAACATTTTCAACGCTGGCAGGAGTTATTTCTCGAAACGGTAAATGATCTCTTCGAAGGACCCAATGCTGAGATTGCCCGGCAGCGTGCTATAAGCATCGCCACTGTCATGCAGCTAAAAATTTTGCATGGAGGCATTGGACAGCCGTAAAATCCCGCAACTCTATTTTTTGCCGCAGAAGGAACAAAAAATTCTATCATACAAGATCATGGCTGCTTCGCAAGAGGCAGCCTTTGTCGTTATTCAACATTGTGGAACGATGTTTTAGGCTGTTTGGCATAATCTCCACATTATGAATACAAATTCCTCTGTAGAACCAAAGACCTCTGTAAATGTAGATATACCGGAAAGGATCGCTTCGGCACTGTTTGGATCCTGGCTACTGGTAAACGGATTGAAAGCCAACAGTCTGACACGCATGGCGCTGGGCGGATATTTAATATACAGGGGAGCCTCCGGACATTGCCCTTTGTATAGTGCCCTGAGGAAACCACATCTCCCCGACCCCGTGCGCAACATTAATATTCGTACAACAGTACAGGTGCACAAGCCTCTTCATGAAGTGTATAATTTCTGGCGTAAACTCGAAAACCTTCCACAGTTCATGCGCCATCTGAAAGAAGTAAGGCAAATCGACGACCGAACCTCCCATTGGGAAGCTTTTGTTCCCGGCGGACTTGGAACGGTGAGTTGGGATGCGGTGATCGTAGAAGAACAGGAAAATGCATTCATCGGCTGGAATTCCCTCCCGGGTGCAGCGATTGAGAACGCAGGCAAGGTAGAGTTTCGCGAAATCGGTGACGGCTGGACAGAAGTATATGCAGTGATCACCTATCGCGCCCCTTTGGGTTTTGCAGGACAAGGTGTTTCGGGTTTATTAAATCCTCTTTTTGAAAAAATGGTGCGGCAGGATATCAAAGACTTTAAACGACATATCGAATCCGGTGGTAGCCAGGTATCCGAAATCACGGTAAAATAATTACGATCATGGAGTCATCTTGTGTTTTGCTTCATCTGCCACTGAGGAAATTAGTCCTTACCTTTGCGCGGCTTAAATAATTGCTGCACAAACGTTGGACCCACAAGTTTCGCATTCTTCCAGTTATCCCGTCATGGAGCATTTTTATACGCTCCAGGGAGAAGGCTTTTATGCCGGTCAGGCTGCCTATTTCATTCGCCTGGGTGGATGCGATGTGGGCTGTGTCTGGTGCGATGTAAAAGAAAGCTGGGATACACAGCAACATCCTCAGATGCACACAGGGGAAATCGTACAGGCTGCCTTGAACTTTCCGGGTAGAATTGCTGTGATCACCGGAGGAGAACCTTGTATGCACAATTTAGCCCCGCTTTGCGATGCACTTCACGCTGCCGGCTTTCGCGTTCATATCGAAACTTCCGGCGCACATCCGCTGAGCGGTACACTCGACTGGATTACCCTTTCTCCTAAAAAGTTTAAAGCGCCTTTGGATGAATGTCTGGCTAAAGCCAGCGAACTGAAAGTGGTGGTATATCACAAATCCGATCTTGACTGGGCAGAACAACATGCACTCAAAGTTTCTGCCGAATGCCGTCTTTATCTTCAGCCTGAATGGAGTAAGCGCGATGCAATGACTCCGCTAATCATTGATTATATTCATCGCCATCCAAACTGGCAATTATCTTTACAAACCCATAAGTACATCAACATACCATAATGACCATACTGGAAGCCGTTATCCTCGGAATTGTAGAGGGACTTACTGAATATCTGCCTGTTTCTTCCACCGGACACATGATTTTAGCCAGCTATTTCATGGGTATTCAGGAAGATCCTTTTACCAAACTGTTTGAAGTCTGCATACAACTGGGTGCTATACTTTCAGTCGTAGTGTTGTACTGGAAACGTTTTTTCGATTTTTCGAAATGGCAATTTTATGTGAAGCTAATCATCGCAGTGATTCCTGCCTTGATACTCGGATTTTTATTCAACGATGCCATCGAGAGCTTGCTGGAAAGTCCGCTTACCGTTTCTATCACACTTATTCTCGGAGGGGTTGTGCTGTTGTTTATTGACAAGGCATTTAAGAATCCGCAAATCACTGACGACCAGCAGATAAAGCCTAAGAACGCACTGATGATTGGTCTCTGGCAGTGTATTTCGATGATTCCCGGTGTAAGCCGTAGTGCAGCAACCATTATAGGTGGTATGCAGCAAAAACTTACCAGAAGTGTAGCTGCAGAATTCTCATTTTTCCTGGCTGTTCCCACCATGGCGGCCGCTACCGGTTATTCTTTGATATTGAAAGATTGGGAAGTAAATGGCGCAGAAGTAAAGGGATATGAAATGCTGGCGCAGGGAGACAATCTGATTCATTTCAGCGTAGGTGCGCTGGTGTCGTTTATTGTTGCGATGGTGGCTATTAAATCATTCATCACTTTCCTGCAAAAACATGGATTCCGCGTATTTGGCATTTACAGGATCATAGCCGGATTGATCATGCTTTTCTTACTCGGTATGAAACATGTGTAATCGCAACGTTGTTACACTGAGAAGATTAAAACTTTCAATCAGGCTTCTTCCGGCTTCCAGTTCTCAAACAGCAAATTGAGATAACGATTCTCTTCTTTAGTGATGACATTATCTGCCTTGGTGAGTTTTACCGCAAAGCAAATCAGCTTATTGCGTTCTTCTTCGGTGGCGTCATCGTAAAAATCATCCATCATTTTCAGGAAATGACCTTCCCATTCCTCGGGACGAAGATTGCTGATGATCGCCATTTCCCGGTCGAGGTTTACCCTAAAGGGAAATTCCTGCACGAGATAGTCACGTATCACCTTATCTTCTTCCGAACTCACACGAAAATCAACAGCAGAAAGGATCATCAGAAGATGATAACCGGCAACCGTTTTATTGAGTCTGTTATTAGGCATAAATCAGTGCTTAAATTTTAGCTCTGTGATGCAAGGAGCAGATCCAGGTCGGTATATTTCAGATTAAAGCGCTTGGCGATCGGAGCATTGGTCACACAACCCTTGTAGAGATACACACCGTTTCTGATTCCCTGCTTTGCCTGTATCAGACCTTCCATTCCTCCCATGTCGGATACCTGAAGCATGATAGGCATGAGCACATTGCTGATCGCTCTGGACGCCGTACGCGATACACCCGATGCTATGTTGGGCACACAATAGTGAATCACATCGTAGCGCTTGAAAATCGGGTTTTCATGAGAAGTAACTCTCGAAGTTTCAAAGCAGCCACCGCGATCGATGCTTACATCCACAATGATCGAACCCGCTTTCATATTACTCACCATTTCCTCTGTTACTACCACCGGCGTTATACCGTTGATCGGCTTCAATGCTCCCACTGCAACATCGGCGGTAGAGAGCTCTTCGCTAAGAGTAACCGGATCAATCACCGAAGTAAAACATCTGCGACCAATATTATTTTGCAAACGCATCAGCCGATAGATCGAATTATCAAATACTTTCACGGAAGCGCCCAATCCCGTAGCTGTGCGCGCAGCAAATTCCCCCACAATACCGGCACCGATAATGAGCACCTTCGCCGGCGGCACGCCGGATATTCCTCCGAGCAAAATGCCTTTTCCGTTGTGTACATTGCTGAGATATTTTGCTGCTGTCAGTATCGCAGAACTGCCGGCTATTTCACTCATAGAGCGCACAATCGGATAAGTGCCTGCATCGTCTTTTATAGATTCAAAGGCAATAGCGATGATCTTTTTGTGCATCAGTTGCTCTACCATTTCCGCTTTTAAAAACGGCATATGAATAGGAGAGATGATCACCTGATTGGGTTGCAGCAAACTCAGCTCCTCTTCTATGATCGGTGCAGACTTGATGATGGTTGTCGCCTTGTACAGATCAGCCTTATCGTACACTATGCGTGCACCGGCCTCACTGTAGTCGCTGTCGAAATAGAAAGAACCCTCGCCGGCATTGTGCTCCACCGCCACTTCATGTCCGTTATTTACCAGCACGGAAACCGCCTCCGGAGTCAACGCAATACGGTTTTCCTGAAAAGCTGTCTCTTTTGGAATACCGATAAAAAGTTGTTTTTTCTTAGGCAGTATCTCAAGCGTCTCTTCTAACGGGACATAGGAAAATGAAGGGGAAATGTAAGGTCTTTTACTCATGCCGGCGCACTGCTTTCATTAGCGAGAAAAGTACAAAACATGTTTCGATTATGGAAGTCATTTAACATAGTCTTGTTAAATCATGCCAAGGCTGGCTTAAAATGTGTAAATAGCGTAGTGGTTATCTTGTTATTTCTATTTTTGTAAAGGACGAAGAACAACGGCATGATCAAACAAACGCAGCATCAAAAACTGCTACAGAAGCTATCTCCACAGCAAATTCAGCTTATGAAATTGCTGCAGATACCTACTGTAAACCTGGAAGAACGGATCAAGGAAGAAATGGAAGAAAATCCGGCGCTTGAATATGCCGATGAAGAACAGGAAACCGACGAGTATAATCTGGACAACAACAACGACGACTCCGGTGACGCAGAAAGCGAAGAAGATGTAGAACTCACAGACGATACTGCTGAAAAAGTTGAACTTGATGATTTTTTACGTGCAGAAGACGAGGGCGATTACGGATATGGCGATGATTATTACGGCGGCGATCAGGAAGAAAAAAGCACGCCGGTAAGAGTAGAAACCAGTTTCCACGAATATCTGCTCAGTCAGCTCAGTCTTCTGGAACTTGACGAACAAAGACAGAAAATTGCGGAGCAAATCATTGGAAGCATAGATGAAGACGGATACCTGAGAAGAGAACCTTCTGCACTGGTAGATGACCTTGCTTTCGGACAGAATGTTTATACCACACTGGAAGAAGTGCAGGATCTGATCACACAGATACAACAACAATTCGATCCTCCCGGTGTTTGTGCCTGGACACTTCAGGAATGTCTGTTACTCCAGTTGAAACGTCTTCCACAGACACCCGAGGTAAAGAACAGCATGGAGATACTGGACAAGTATTTCAATGAGTTTACCAAGAAGCATTACGAGAAAATCCAGAAACATCTGGGCTTAAACGATGATGATTTTAAACGGGTCATTCATCAGATCATTAAGCTCAATCCTAAGCCTGGCTCAGCTTTCACGGTAGTAAATAAAGCTGAAAGCTATATCATTCCCGACTTCTTCGTGTTTAATAATAATGGTAAGCTGGAGCTGTCGTTAAACTCCAAGAACGCTCCGGAGCTTCGTGTATCCGAAGGGTATAAAGAGATGATGCGTGCTTATGAACGCAGCAACAAAAAGGACAAAAAACAGAAAGAAGCGGTGATGTTCATCAAACAAAAACTGGATGCCGCCAAATGGTTTATTGATGCGATCAGGCAAAGACAACATACTCTGTTGCAGACCATGCAGGCGATCATCAGTTTTCAGCATGATTTCTTCCTGACTGGCGACGAAACCAATCTTCGCCCCATGATTCTGAAAGATATTGCCCAGATCACGGGACTGGATGTGTCAACTGTTTCGCGTGTGGCTAACAGCAAATTTGTCCAAACAGAATTCGGCACGTACAAACTCAAATATTTTTTCTCCGAATCGTTGCAAACAGAGAGCGGGGAAGAGGTTTCAACCCGGGAAGTAAAAAGCATTCTTGCCGATATCATCAGCAAGGAAAACAAGCGCAAACCTTACAGCGATGAAAAGCTTACCGATATGTTGGTGGAAAAGGGATACAATATTGCCCGCAGAACAGTGGCCAAATACCGCGAGCAGTTGAACATTCCGGTTGCCCGACTGCGGAAAGAGCTATGATGTTTCTTCAGTGAAATATTGCTTCGCTACCGCGTCGAGAGCCTTATAAAACTCCTCTCCATATTTTCTGATCAAAGGCGTTTTCAGAAACTGATAGACGGGAACTTTCAGTTGATTGCCGAGCTTGCAGGCAGGCTTGCAGAGTTTTTTTCTCGGCTCATAATTTACCGCATGAAATCCTTCTGATTCTGTGATACGGATCGGATACAAATGGCAGGATATGGGTTTCTGAAAATTGACCTTTCCTTCTATCCATGCATTTTCTATTGCACATTTCACGACTCCTCCTTCATCTACATAACCATACGCACAGATACCGCCGTTGACTGTAGGTGTAACATAACCATACTCGTCATCCCAGGTATGCGTGCCCTGCGCTTCAATTTCACGAACATAATTTTCAGGGATATATGGCTTTACAATCGAATAAATCTCTGCCAGTATTTTGGTCTCCTCTTCGGTAAGCGGTGCTCCGCAATCGCCATCTACGCAGCAGCCACCTTTACATGCACTCAGGTCGCACACAAAATGCTTTTCAACTACTTCATCACTTACCAAAATATCGTCGATTGCTATCATGAAACAGAATTTGTCGCCCCAAACGGAATGAGCGCACAAAGGTCGGCAATAAATGGGAATTCCAACGGTGAGGAATTTAAGAACAGGGAAACACCTACATGTTGATGTAGTTCATCAGCAGGTTATAACGGTCCAACACGTCTTCATAATGAGCTTGTTCGCCATAAACCTGCTGGACTGTGTATTTGTGTCGTTCCAGTGCGGAAGCAAGTCCTGAAAGATCGGTGCGGTTGGTCTTTAATGTTACCTCCAGTTTGCCGGTTGCCTTATTGGTTGCGAGTTGTGTACTGATGATGATCACATCTTCGCTTTCACAAAGCCGGGCAATTTCAGACAGACTGTAATCGCGGGGATCAAGTTCGATGACGATGATACCGCCCGGATTGTCTACACCGCTATTTTCTGTGATGTATTTCAGCAGATCGTCGCGGGTGATCGCGCCTATATAAGTGTTTTCATTGTCCACTACCGGTAGCACCGAAAGATTTTGCTGGTGTGCTACCCTCATGGCTTCGTATGGATGTCCACTGGCAAATACTGCCGGACGATAATTCAAAAAATTTGCTTTGCTTAAGGGAGATTCGGGGGTATCCCAGTCAAGTACATCATTTTCCTGCACCAATGCCAGATACTTTGCATCCACTACAAGTGGAAGTTGGGTGAGGTTGTTTTCCTCCATGAGAAACAAAGCCCTGCTTCCGGTATCGGTTGGCAGAAGGGTTGGTACTACAGGTGATATTAATTGTTCAATTACCATTTTTACGACTCACGATGTCTAAACTCGCTGTATATACAACAATACAAAACCTAAACCAGTTTACCAACCGGCTACGGAATTAACATTCGCATGACAAAGAGTCGCTTAGGGGATCATGATTTGTGACGCTCCAGAAAGTCGCCAAGTATTTTATTGAACTCTTCAGGCACTTCCATCATAGGTGCATGTCCGCATTTGTCGATCCAGTGCAGCTCAGAATTTGGCAGCAGGGTGTGAAATTCTTCTGCTACCATGGGGGGCGTAATTGTGTCATTTCTGCCCCAGATCAGGCACACCGGCACTTTGATATCTTTCAGTTCATCGCCAAGATTATGTTTGATGGCGGAACGTGCCAGCGCTATGATCTTGAGTGCCTTCAGCCGGTTGTTGACAATGCTGTACACTTCGTCAACAAGTTCTTTGGAAGCCACCTTAGGATCGTAGAAAGTGAGTTCTGTTTTTTTACGGATATATTCGTAGTCTCCACGCTTAGGGTAGGTTTCGCCCATTCCGTTTTCAAACAAACCGGAACTACCTGTCAGCGTGATTGTCTTTACCCGATGCTGATGTTTCAAGGTGTAAACCAGACCGACATGCCCTCCGAGGGAATTTCCCAGCAGATGAACGTTCGTCAGTCCTTTTGCCTCCACAAACTTGGCAACGAATTTGGCAAGACCGGACACCGTAGTATGAAGCAGATCGAGCTCATACAACGGCAGCATGGGGATGATTACCTTATGTGTTTTCTTGAAATGATCAACGAGGTCTTTAAAATTACTAAGCGCACCAAACAAGCCGTGCAACAGGATCAATGGTTCTCCTTCACCTTCCTCAACAAACTTGAATTTACCTAAATGTTTGATTTCGTATTCCATCAGGTGCTGAATAAACGGTGCTAAATTACTATTGTTTCATAGAATAACATACGGGGGCTTTGGTGAATATAATAAAATGTTCATTCACTTCGCAGGCTTATACCCAACCTTGATGATGTCTTCCGTAACTTTGCCCGTCTTTCAAAAATATGCTGTCATACCATCGTTCGTCTGCTTCAGGATTCTGCAGATTAAAGACCAAAGAAGTACGTATCGGAAATCTCCTGCTGGGAAATGGTCATCCCGTACGCGTACAAACCATGACCACCACCGATACGATGGATACGGAGGCTACCGTAGCGCAGACAATTCGTTGTATTGAGGCAGGTGCGGAACTAGTTCGTATTACCGCTCCGAGCAAAAAGGAAGCGGAAAATCTGGCCGCGATAAAACGTGCCGTGCGGGCAGCAGGTTACGATACTCCATTGGTGGCAGACATCCATTTCACGCCTAATGCAGCAGAAATCGCAGCCAGAATTGTTGAGAAAGTGCGGGTAAATCCCGGAAACTATGTCGACAAGAAAAAGTTTGACTTTATCGAATACACCGACGCCGAATACATGGCGGAAATAGAACGTATCCGCGAGCGGTTTACGCCACTGGTGAGAATTTGCCGGGAACATGGAACCGCCATGAGAATCGGTACCAATCATGGTTCGCTCAGCGATCGTATCATGAGCCGATATGGCGATTCGCCCATGGGAATGGTAGAAAGCGCCATGGAGTTTCTACGCATTGCACGGGATGAAAACTACCATCAGATCATCCTGAGCATGAAATCGAGCAATCCGCAGGTAATGGTGCAGGCTTATCGTTTGCTGGTTGCGACCATGCAGGAAGAATTCGGAGCATGTTATCCGCTTCATCTGGGTGTTACGGAAGCGGGCGACGGTGAAGACGGAAGAATCAAAAGTGCAATCGGGATCGGAACATTGCTGGGAGACGGGATCGGTGATACAATTCGCGTTTCACTCACAGAAGACCCGGAGTTTGAAATACCGGTATGTAAAGACATTGTGAAACGGTATGCATCGGACATAATATCCACTGAGGAGAAGAACATTGCTTTACCATACAATCCTTTCAGCTATCAGCGAAGAACTACACAAGCTGTCGAAAATATCGGCGGAAAGAATGTTCCTGTAGTAGTTGCCGATTTCAGTCATAAAGATTCCATCAACGCTTCCGATCTGGAGGCAATTGGTTATCGGTACGATGCTGTTTCTGACAAATGGAACATCTCAGACGCAGCGGCAGATTATATTTTTTCAGACGATAAGCTGCTCGACGTTTCACTACCTGGTACATTGAAAGTTATTTGCAGACCAGATGTGTGGCAACGGGCTTCCGATAAAGATAAATATCACCCGCTGTGGCCGGCGAAGGATTACGGCGCAATGACGGATTTTCCTCAGACACTTCATTTCGTTTTGCTTGATACCCACACTGAAGAAAAAGTTTTATCCAATCTCCTACAAAAAGCCAAAGCAAATCCGTATCTGGTAATCTGTGCCGAAAGTTCTGCACCCAACGCGATGGTTTCACTGCGAGATTTTGCAACACGTTTGATGCAGGAGGGAATAATGACTCCTGTGATCTTACGGGCGGGAAACAAAACGGATACTGTAGATGAACAACTGGTTGGTTTATCTGCCGACACGGGAGGCTTATTGCTCGATGGCATCGGTGACGGTATCTGGCTGCATCGTTCCGGTGCGGAGCTGCACAATACACAGATCAGCGGTCGTACTTATCTGGAAGTGAAGAATGGTTTTCAGTTTTTCAACAACACTGCATTTTCCATCCTTCAGGCAACGCGCACGCGCATCAGTAAAACTGAATACATAAGTTGTCCCAGTTGCGGACGCACTCTATTTGACTTGCAGGAAACAACTGCCAAGATTCGTGCAGCTACCAATCATTTGAAAGGTGTTAAGATTGCCATCATGGGCTGTATCGTAAACGGTCCGGGAGAAATGGCAGATGCAGATTTTGGCTACGTTGGCAGTGGTCCGGGCAAAATCACTCTGTACAAGAACAAGGAAGTGGTAAAGCGAAATGTACCCAGCGAGATTGCAGTGGCCGAACTGATACAACTGCTGAAGGATAATGGTGTATGGATTGAGCCGGCAGCAGCAGTCGCGTAACTTCATTGTGCCTCTAATCGTTCAATCCCTTTCTCACTAAAATTTCAGGCAATATTTTCTGCCCTGACCATTCTGGTTTGGCTTTGTAAAGCAGAACAAATAATAAAAGCGAAATGTATTTACTGAGCCGAACCTGCTGCTTCAACCGATAACTGTTCGGCATCCTGACGGCTTTTTCTGTCCAGCAATACCAACAGAGCTATAGACAAATAGAACAATGCGCCTACCTTATGGGTTTCCAGAAGTTCTGAAAAGAAATTGTTGACGAAACCGGCGGCAAACATCATGGCAAGTGCCAGCGTTACTTTTTTGTAAAAACGATCTTTAAAGCGGTAGTATATCTTCTGCGCCTGCGCAAAAACTGCTGATACCAATATCGCATATAAGATCATCGCCGGCCAGCCCTGCTCCACCAGCATGTACAAATAGTAATTATGTGTGGTTGATTTTTCTTCGTTGCGACTTACATAGGTGCGAAAGGCTGAAACTGCATAAGGTTTATAATAATAGTAAAATGAGTTCGGACCATAGCCGGTAAGAGGTCTGTCTCCGCTCATTCTCACACCTGCTATCCACCTGTACAGTCGTTCCATCGAAGACATATCCTCGCCGCGGAAAGTGGCAATCACGTGGTCCGTCCAGGTATGGTGCATATAGGTCTGATGATAGTTCGGACGGAAGTTCATGAACTTGTTGTCCTTGATCATATAGACCAGCAACAGTGCCATCATTCCGTAAAATACGGGCATCACCAGGTTTACAAGACGCAACCTGATAGCAACATAAATTACCCATGCAAACAATACGGCAAGCATGGCTGCTCGGGCATAGGTAAAGTAAATGGCAGGAAGGAAAAACAGAATAACGAGAAGCAAGGGTCCGCGTATAAGCCAGCTTTTACCTTTAGAAAGCGAGAAGGCAATACACAACACCGGAAAGAACATTGACAACACCGTAGAATAATCTACGTGATTGTAATACAGATCACCGATCGCTTTTTCCACCTTGCGGAAGTTAAAAGCGATAAGATAATGTCGGTAGAAAATGATCATTGCCGTTGCGACAATCGGAATCATGGTTACCCAAAACGCCATACGGTAATCCTTCTTTTCGCGAAACACAAAAACAGGCATCACAAAAAAGGAAACCATAAACCAGCATTTCGCCAGGAAGAATTTTACAGAGTACAATGGTTCTTTTGAAAAAACCACTGCTACAATCAGCCAGATGAATTGCAATACTATAATGACGGTAAGGGGATTGCGCCACCACCAGTCCGGGAGAATTTTTGGATTTCTCGTCCACAACAACACAAACACCAGCAGAAATACCCACATAATAGGCTCATCGGGCACTGTAGTGGACAGTGTATAATCGAAAAACCACAGTTGTATGGATGCCGGTATAACGAACAGAAGAACCCAGTAGGCAGTCTTCCAATTCACCACCGTCAACAGAGCGAAGAGATAAACAAAAGGCAGTGCAAGGAAAAGATAAGTTCCGGTAAGCGCAAACAACGCCACGCTCAATAGCAGGATAGAAAGTCCTGCTATCTTACTTATCTTATCGTTAAAATCTAGAAGTCTGAGCATTAGTCTCTTGCCTGTACTACTTCACGGTAATAGGTAGTGATCATCAGATAAACGATGCTGAAAAACAGTCCGAGGAAAAAGCAGGCTGCCAGCACAATAAACCACGCCGGACCTGCAGGATCTACAGGAGGGCGCGCAACAGTCGTATTGTGAAAAAGCTTCATTCCGTCCTTTTCGGTACCTGTTGCATATTGGTTTTGCAGAGAGATATATCTGGACCTGTCTATCACCAACATGTCCTTTGTTGATTCAAAATTCTGGATGAGCTCAATGTAACGTCCGGGGTTTTTGCCATTCCCGACAATCTTACTCATTACCAGGTTCTGACGATTAGGACTGATAATATCATAGATACCCGACTCGTCGCGAAGAGAAGAGAGCGTATCTGTCAGGGCATTGATAGCGCTGTCCAATTCTCTTACTTTATTATTGATGGAATTGAAAACGCCTGCTCTTCTGGAGTTGTAGAAGCCGCGATAAGCTAGTTCAATATTGGAGACCGTTTCATTCGCTACGGTTGCAGCCATCACCGGATCAGGATCGGTGAAATACACCTCCATCATCTTGTATTCCGTTCTCTTTATCTTAAGCGCATCTCCAAACTTTTCCTTTAGCTCCTTACGCTCTTTTGGATTGTCGAGACTCAGTTTGCTGGCCTTATCATAGCCCGTATTGCGAATGATCGTGGCAATCACAGTATCGCTTTCAGCCAGCGCAATGACACGGTCAATATCATCCTCGTCGCCGAAATAGTCTGTATAACGACTGTCTGCGCCGGCAAAGATGTTGGAACGATCAAGATACATGGGGTTGCTGACGAAAAACGCGGCTTTCGCTTCATATTTCTTCTTACGAACCAAATGGAGAACCAAGCCCAATACCAGCGCCACCAATGTAACGGTGATGATGAAACGCCTGCGTCGTTCTATGATGCGGAAAATATCGACCAGGTCGAAACGAGTAGTGCTCATGAATGTTGTGTATGATTAACTGTTGCGCAAAAATATTCTTTATCAGATAACGGTTTCGCCTGCCTGCATTTTTTCTGCATTCTCGGCAAACTGTAAAGCCTCGATCATTTCCTGAATATTTCCATTCATGAATTCATCGAGGTTATAAATTGTCATGTTTATCCGGTGATCGGTCACACGTCCCTGTGGGTAGTTGTAGGTACGAATCTTTGCCGAACGGTCGCCGGTACTCACCAGACTTTTCCGTCTTCTGGCAATTTCTTCTTCATGTTTCCGCACCTGCTCTTCGTAGAGTTTAGTACGCATCATCTGAGTTGCTTTTTCACGGTTGCCCAGCTGTGTACGCTCTGTCTGACAGGTGATGACGGTACCCGTGGGTATGTGTGTCAGGATCACCTTGGTTTCTACCTTGTTTACGTTTTGTCCTCCTGCGCCGCCGCTTCGTGCAGTTTCCATTTTCAGGTCGCTTTCCTTCAGCTCAAAGTCAATCTCCTCAGCTTCCGGCATCACAGCTACGGTCGCTGCAGAGGTATGCACACGTCCACTGGCTTCTGTTGCGGGCACACGTTGCACACGATGCACACCACTTTCAAATTTGAGTGTTCCATACACATCCTCACCTACTACCTCAAGTTGTATTTCTTTGTATCCACCAACAGTTCCTTCTGTCTCCGAAACAATGGCAATTTTCCAGCCCTTCCGTTCACAAAACCTGGTGTACATACGAGCCAGATCGCCTGCAAAAAGACTTGCCTCATCTCCTCCTGTTCCTGCTCTGATCTCTATGATCGCATTCTTTTCATCCTGAAGATCTTTTGGTATCAGCAAGCGTCTTATTTCTTCTTCAAGCTCCTCTTTTTGTATTTCTGCCTTTTCCAGATCTTCTTTTGCCATTTCACGCAAATCGGCATCAGTTTCTGTTTCCAAAACCTCTTTCCCAAAAGCGATCCCATCCAGGCATGCGCGATACTTCCGGTAAGCATCTACAATCGGCTCCAGTTTTCGATACTCCTTGCTTACAGAGGAAAAGCGCTTATTATCGCTTACAATCTCCGGGTTTGTCAGCGCAATTCCCAGATCATCAAATTTTGCTTTTATCGCTTCCAGCTTATCCAGCATAGATGTTTATTCTCTTTTTCCTTTTTGCACTTAGCTTGTTTACTACTATGGAGCATCCGTTGCGTCGCACTCTTGTACGTTCAGTAATCCTACGCAGCATAGCCAAAAAACAAACCGCTAATCTGCCAGAGCAAGATTAACGGTTATATAATATTGATCAGTGGCTACAAAGTCCGCTTTACTTCTACTTCTTCATAACCTTCGATGATATCACCTACGCGAATGTCGTTGTAGTTCTTAATGCTCATACCACATTCATATCCGGCTGCCACTTCCTTCGCATCATCTTTAAATCGTTTCAGCGATGCAAGTTCGCCGTTGTACACCACGATACCATCGCGCACCAGGTTCACCTTCGTCTGACGAGTGATCTTACCATCCAGTACATAGCAACCGGCAATGGTGCCTACGCCGCTGATCTTGAAGACCTCTCTTACTTCCACATTGGCTACGGTCTTTCTTTCCACCTTCGGCTCGAGCAGGCCTTCCATAGCGCTCTTCACCTCTTCGATCGCGTCGTAGATAATGGAGTATGTTCTGATCTCGATGTTCTCCTGCTCAGCCAAACGCGATGCCTGCATAGACGGGCGCACCTGGAAGCCGAGAATGATCGCATCGGAGGCTGTTGCCAGCAATACATCCGACTCCGTGATCTGTCCTACGCCTTTGTGCACCACGTTCACCGCTACTTCTTCCGTAGAAAGCTTTTGCAGTGAATCGCTCAGCGCTTCTACCGAACCATCGAAGTCGCCCTTGATAATAACGGCAAGCTCCTTGAAGTTTCCGAGCGCCAGTCGGCGACCGATTTCGTCGAGGGTAATATGCTTGCGGGTGCGGATACCCTGCTCGCGCAGAATCTGTGCGCGGTGGTTGGCAATATCCTTGGCTTCGTTTTCGTCTTCGTAAACTTTGAATTTTTCACCTGCCTGAGGTGCACCATTCAAACCGAGCACCTGTACCGGAGCAGAAGGTCCGGCCTGTTGAACACGCTGTCCGCGCTCGTTAAACATAGCCTTCACCTTACCATAGTATTGTCCGCATACGATCATATCGCCCTGCTCCAGTGTACCATTTTGCACCAGCACAGTGGCTACATATCCACGTCCTTTATCGAGCGATGCTTCAATTACCGAACCTGTACCAAAGCGGTCAGGATTGGCTTTCAGTTCTAACAATTCGGCTTCCAGAGCAACTTTCTCAAGAAGCACATCTATATTCAGTCCTTTCTTGGCAGAAATTTCCTGGCTTTGGAATTTACCACCCCAGTCTTCAACCAGGATATTCATCTGAGCCAGTTGTTCTTTGATCTTTTCAGGATTTGCACCTTCTTTATCGATCTTATTGATGGCAAAGATCATCGGCAGATTGGCTGCCTGAGCATGCGAAATGGCTTCTTTTGTCTGAGGCATGATCGCATCGTCTGCTGCCACTACGATGATAGCGATATCAGCCACCTTGGCACCACGGGCACGCATGGCGGTAAACGCTTCGTGGCCAGGAGTATCGAGGAAGGTAATCTTCTTACCATCTGCGGTAGTTACCTGATAAGCACCGATGTGCTGAGTGATACCACCTGCTTCTCCGGCTACTACATTTGCACTGCGTATGTAGTCGAGCAAGGAAGTTTTACCGTGGTCTACGTGACCCATGATGGTAACGATCGGCGCACGTGGTTGCAGTTCGTCTTCAGAATCTGCTATATCCTCTTCTTCGTCAGCTTCCTGCTCCAGGTTGATAAATTCTACTTCATATCCGAATTCTCCGGCTACCAGTTCAATCACCTCCGCATCCAAACGCTGGTTGATAGACACCATGATGCCGAGGCTCATACACTTGCTGATCACTTCCGCGAAACTTACATCGAGCAGGTTGGCCAGTTCGCTTACCGAGATAAATTCTGTAACCTGAATTACATTGTTACCTGCACTTTCTTCGGCTGCCCGACGTTCAGCCATTTCCTCACGCTTGTTACGGCGGTATTTAGACTTCTGCGTTTTACCGCGGGTATTGCCGGCAAGTTTGGCTTGTGTCTGCCGGATTTTTTCCTGTATTGCTTTTGCGTCGATCTCTTGCTGTTGCTGCGTCTGAGGCTGGTTACGGTCATTTCTTCTGCGATCGAACTTGCCGCCGCCCTGGCCCAAGCCACCACGACGGTCACCCCCGCCGCGAGATTGTCCGCCTTGTCCCTGCTGCCCGTATCCACCACGGCGGTTGTCGCGTCCATGTTGACCTTGACCACCTTGTCCTGCCTGATCGGATTTAAGATTTTCCGGCTTTTTCTGTACCGGAATACGTTTGCGGCTTCTTTTTTCCTTGCTGTCTCCGCCACTACCTGACACCGGCAGTTCTATCCGGCCGATGATCTTCGGGCCTTCAAGTTTCGGAGCCTTCATTTCAATATGTTCAGGCTTATCTTCAGGAGCTTCCTCCTGCTTAGGCTGCGCTGTTTGCGGCGTTTCCTGTGGTGCGCTTTCGACGGCAGGTTCTGCATCTTTTTTCGCAGACTCTTTGTCCATTTGTGGTTGCTCCGTCTGAGCTGTCTCTACCGGCTGGTCTGTAGCAGATATTGGCTGCTCCTGAGTATCTTCTTCCTTTTTAGCTGCCTTCTTACGGGCGGTTGTTCCCTTTTTAGGACGGGAAGAAAGATTCATTTCATCGAGGTTGATCTTACCCAGGACATGAGGTCCCTCAAGTTTTGGAACTTTCTTTTCTATATGTCCGTCTTCGGCATCTTCAGCCTCCGCTTCTTTTGGCTTTGGGGATTCTGCCTTTGCTGGTTCGGCGGAAGCTTGCACCGGAGGTTCAGCAGTTGCTTCAGTTTTTTTCTCCGGCTCGGGCTGAGTTGCAGACACCTGAGGTTGTGGTGTTTCTTTTGAAGGCGCAACCTCTTTAGGCTCTTCCTTCTTTTTCTCAACAGCAGGCGCCGGCTCTGCTTTCCGGGCAGACGGTAGAATAATCTCGTCCTCTTTCGATTTCTTTTCTACAAGAGAACCTTTTGGCAATGCAATTTCCTCGCTCTTGCGTTTAGCGAGTTTATCCTGGGCAAACTCTGCCTGCAAGGCGTCATACATTTCTTCAGTAATCTTGGTATTGGGATTACTTGCGTTGATCTCAAACCCCTTTCCTGTAAGAAATTCTATAAGCGTCTCCTTACCAATGTTAAACTCTTTGGCTGCTGCCAGTAATCTTGGTGTTTTCGTTGCTGTTGCCATTCGAAAATTTAGTCAAACAATATATCGCTGCGGTTCGCTGCCGGAATTTGACCTAAAAGCTACAAACCTACGCTATTTTACTCAATTGCGCCTGCTGTAAAGCGCTCACAAACACTCTTTACTAAGTGTTTACCAACATCGTTCCAAAAGAGGTGGCTAACGTTATTGTTCGTTCTGGAATTCCGCCTGGAGGATACGTTGTACATCCTTTACAGTTTCCTCTTCCAGGTCTGTACGGCGTACAAGTTCTTCCACAGACAGTTCCAATACGCTCAATGCAGTATCACAACCTATCTTCTTAAATTCATCTATTACCCACTCGTCAATTTCATCGCTGAATTCGTCGAGGTCTATATCGTAATCGGAACCAGTATCCTGAACATCGCGATAAACATCAATGCTCATACCAGTAAGTTCCTGCGCCAGTTTGATATTCACACCCTTTCTGCCGATAGCCAGAGAAACCTGATCGGGATCGAGGTACACATCAGCGTGCTTTTCCTCATTGTTGATCTCCATCCGCGTAATTTTTGCGGGTGTAAGTGAACGTTGAATCAGCAACTGAATATTGTTGGTAAAATTGATGATATCTATGTTTTCGTTGCGCAGTTCGCGAACGATGCCGTGTATACGACTTCCCTTCATACCTACACAAGCACCCACCGGATCGATACGATCGTCGTAGCTTTCTACAGCTACTTTGGCTCTTTCACCCGGTTCGCGCACGATTTTTTTGATCACTATCAGTCCGTCCATGATTTCCGGCACCTCAATTTCAAGGAGTTTTTCGAGGAATGACGGATGCGTACGGCTCAATATGATGACAGGGCTGTTGTTGCGCATTTCTACCTTCTTTACCACTGCCCGTACAGTCTCTCCTTTTTTGAAGAAATCTGTAGGGATCTGCTCTGACTTGGGAAGAATCAGTTCATTGCCTTCATCATCAAGCAGCAAAATTTCTTTCTTCCATATCTGATATACCTCTCCGGTGATGATCTCACCCACGCGGTCAGCGTATTTATCCAGCAAATTTTTCTTTTTCAGATCGCCGATACGCGCAGCCAGTGTTTGCTTGGCGGCAAGAATAGCACGGCGCCCGAAATCCAGCACGTTGATTTCTTCGTAAACTTCTTCGCCTACACTGAAATCGGGATCGATCTGCTGGGCTTCTGCGAGTTCAATTTCAAGATTATCATCTTCAGAAAAACCATCTTCCACGATGGTTCGCCGGCGAAATATTTCAAGGTCACCGGTTTGGTCGTTTACAATTACGTCGAAGTTTTCGTCGGTACCATACTTCTTGCGCAGCAGGGTTTTGAAAACATCTTCAATCACCTTCATCAGGGTAGGACGATCTATATTCTCCGCCTCTTTGAAATCCTGGAACGACTCGATAAGATTGATACTTGCCATGTTGATCAGTTTTTTATTCCCAAAGGGAAATTGACTGTTTAGAAAACTATTTGAACTACTATTTTTTTGATGTCTGTAAAAGGAATAACCATCGTTGTGGTCTCTTTTTTCTTCGGAATTTTTACTTCCAGCACAATGCTATCTTCGGTCACTTCTTTTAGCACGCCGATTTTATCGGCGCTATCGTCGGGAGGTGTCACTGCCACCGTCCTGCCAATATTCTTTTTGTATTGGCGTATGGAGGTTAATGGCTCATCTACTCCGGGACTGCTTACTTCCAGCGAAAAATCTCCGTCGGGGAACATACCGCTTTCCTCTATAAGTGCATACAATCTGCGGTTTACCTTCGCGCTTTTATCCACGCTTAGTCCGCTGTCCGCATCCAGAAATACCTTTATGTTGTTGGTCGGCTTTATCTTCAGATTTACAATGAAAATATCTGTGCCTTCCAGCAGCGGTTCAAGAAAATTTCTTATCTGATCTAATATTTCTGCCATAGGTTAAAAAACAAGGGAACACTGTCGTGTCCCCTGTCGTTCGAATTAATTCCGATGCAAAAGTACGATAAAAAACTATTTCGTGAAAATGTAAAGTTGGCAATCACCTACTGGTACGTTGTAATGTTGTTAAAACGTAGAAACATCATTCAGCGATTCTTACCTTTGAGCCCATGTTATTTCGCATTCTGCTTTGGGCTTTCATTTTCTTCATGATCTTCCGATTCATTGTGAGATTTGTATTTCCTATACTGAAAATCACACGCGTTACGCAAAGCAGACTCCGGCAAATGCAGCAGCAAATGGAAGAGATGCAGCGTCAGCAACAGGCAGCACGTCCTCAGCAGTCGCAACGCGTGAAAGAGGGCGACTACATTGATTATGAGGAGATAAAGTGATTCCTGCTATTATTCCGCCTTATATCCAGGCAAAATCATTACCAATAAAAAAGCAGCCTTGAGGCTGCTTCGGGTTGCATTCGCTGCTGCAACTTTACCAGATTTTATTTCTCGAATTTTCAAATCCTTTCGGCTTGACGATTGTGAAAACCCTTGAGATGTTAAAGCCAAAATGAATATCTCCCTTACCCCAGTCGTTAACAGTTTGTCCCACCAGATTTCTTTCCGAAATAGCAGTTGAGTTGGAAAACAGCAACTGGAATACGTGACCGCCCGTTTCAATATCCAAACCAATGGTAAGCGGATTGCGGGTCATGGTACCCGGCTGGCCTTCTACAAAACGTTTGGTTTCTTCAAACTGATAGTAATATTCTGCGGTGAGCGAAATCCGATTGGAGACCTTCAGACGTCCACCGATACCCAGGGCGATTACATCGTTCGGTTCGTTTTTATAATTCACCAGATTGTAATGCACATGCGTAGGCATCAACTGCAGAGAAAGGGCGTTACTGAACTTTCTTGCGATGAGCAGTTGATTGACATAAGCCAGGCGGTTCGAAAAATAATACTCCAGTGTATCCGGAAGGTTTACCTCATTTGTCTGTACGGAAATCGCCCCCATATAACTCAGGCTGAAAGGCATACCACCGTTTTCTTTTTGCCGCAGCAGTCGCAGCTTTGCGAAACCGTCGTACTCTTTCATAAAGGAGCTGCGCCCAAAACCTACCATTAGCCAGTCGGTGATCCCATAGTCGAAACCAATGCGGGTAGTAGCGCCATCCAAACCGAAGAAATCTTTAAGACCGGAATTGATTAACCCAAAGCGGTGATTGACCCGAAAATCCAGTACTCCCCTGGCGGTGTTTTCAATGCTGTGACCATTGGCAATACGAGTAGTCTTGAAAGTAGCCGTTGTGTATTCATTGGCGGTTGTGGCAGCCTCGCTTTCAAGCATTGCCATGAGATCGTCATCGCCATTGCCAGTGTCATTCCCTTGTGCCTGGACGGAAAACGAACCAAGACCTAAGACAAATACGGAGAGAATAAATTTCCTGATGTGCATGATCTAATGAATGTGAATTGTATGCCGGAGATGTCCTCTACGGAACCTCAGTAATTACTTACGATTTAAGACTGAATTTACAGTTACTTCTATTTGCTTCGCAATCTTACTTTCTACCATTGATGGAATCTTGATACCATAGTCAGTCGGTTTCACAAGAAATTTTGCATTGGCGGTAAGTGCATTCCCTTTTATTGTTATCGTACCGGGAAGACTTACCTCTTTTGTGACACCATGAATGGTAAGTTTGCCCTGCAGTTGTACAGGATAGTTGCCGTCCTTGCCGAAACTGACCGCATTCAATTGTGTAATTCTGCCTTTAAAATCTGCTTTGGGGAACTTGTCGCTTTCCATGTAGTTTTCGTTGAAATGTTCCTGCATCAGCGCCTTTTCAAACTTGAAACTTTTGATCGGTACAATAAAGGCAACATCTCCACTTTTGGCATCTACCACACCTGATACATCGTTATTGAAGGCTTCGATATTTTCTACGGGAGTCGAAGAAAAGAAAGTTACCTTTCCGGTACGGGTCATGTATTTTTGAGCCAATCCATTTACTACACTGCTGCAAATGATCAGCGCAGCCATAATTGTCCTTTTCATATAGGCTTGATTTAGGTTAATTCTCATTATTCAGGTGTTCCTTTATTAATCCACGCCTGAAACTGTGCTAAGGTGCATGGGTCTAGTTTGGGCATATCTTTCGGCATCGGGAACGGACCTGTATGGTTGAGCGCCGACATCAGTTTTCCGTTGACAGCGGCGGCTTTTAATCCGGCATAGCTACTCAGGTCATAACCGGTAGGAGCAAAGCTTGCATGGCAGCCTGATGTGGCACACTGATTGTCGACAATACCTTTCAACCTTCCGTTATATGTGACGTTCAATGTATCGCAACCAGGCCCGGATGGCTTCGGATATAATTCTTCATGATTATCATTGTAGCAGCCTGCCATACCCAATCCCGTGACGGTAATAACGACAGCGATCAGCTTTTTCATCTTTTCTAATTTGATTTGATCAAAGTAAATACTAATTGCCAGGCACATCTGTGCAATCTTGCTTTTCCTCACCTACATTCCTGCATCCGGCTTTATGCAATCTGAAAGCAGCACAACCGTTGTAAACCCTGTACAAAATCCTTTTATCACCGTTGTCTCTCCTGCATAATAGATACCTGCAGTTTCGCGCATGGTACACTGTACACCAGACAAGGGATCGGAGCACTCCAGCAAAATCACATCCTTGCCATCCTGATTTTTAGAAATTTCCGCAATGGTTCCACTTACTTCAATCACCTGATTCAGGTAGATTGAATTTGCCTTTTGTTCATCATTTAGAAAAGCACTACTCAACTCTTCTGCCGTAATTTGTATGCCCTTTTTATCGTCCACTGTCTCATGTGGTTTGTTCCACATCAGCCAGCCTGCCGTAGCAGCGACGATAATCCCGGCGAATAATAACAGCAGCACTTTCTTCATGCTAATAATTTCCTGGTAAAAATATTCCGCACTGTATTACAAACACATGACACAGGGACGAAACGGGAAAACCGGCAGATGAAAAAGAGTTTACCTGTATTCGCCTGCCAGCCAGTCCTTAAAATCGGCTGAGCGCTCTGAGCTTACTACCGGCTGTTCCTTTACCGGAGGGTTAAGTTTGATGATCACACGTGCTTTGGTATAAGTGCGCATTTCTTCTATAGCTTTCAATGCAATAAGGTATTGCCTGTTGATCCGGAAAAAGTCCTGAGGGTCGAGGATGTGTTCAAGTGCATCCAGATTCTGATCCATCGGGAAGTTGCGTCCTTCAAACGTTCTGGCAAAAGTTGCTTTATTCTCGCTATAAAAATAGGCTATGTCAGTAACAGAAAGCGTTTTGATATGCTCGCCGAAGCGAATCATAAAGCGTGTTTTATATACCGGAGGTTGTGAAGGAATTTGCACCGTCCGCAAAGTTTCGCTGCGACTGAAAAAATCCCGGAACCGATCTAGTTTTGACAGTGCATTTTCTATATCCTGCTTTTTTACGGGCTTGAGAAGATAGTCGATACTTGATGTGCGAAATGCTTCCATGGCATATTGATCAAAGGCTGTGGTAAACACCACAGGGCATTCAATATGCACCATCTTAAGCAGGTCAAAAGCTGATCCATCTGCGAGATGTACATCCATAAACACGAGATCGGGATAGGTGTTTGTACCGAACCACTCTTTGCTTGCCTGAATACTGTCCAGATGTGCAACAATGACTGCATGAGGCACTACTTCCAGAATAAGCTTTCGAAGTCGCTTAAACGCAGGCAATTCATCTTCGACAATTACGACGTTCATATCCTCTTGCACGCTTTTGATATAAAATTACAGTCTGCCCTTCAAAACAATTAAGTTTTATAGCAGGGGAAGATAAACCACATATTCGTTATACTCCCTCGCAAAACGTGTCTTCTTTTTTGTTAGCAATTCATAGCGTTTTTGAATATTGACCAGCCCCAAACCTGCGCCCTTTTCTTTACTTGCTTTTGGCCGGATGGGATTGCTTACCCGAATCGTTTCCTCATCTGCAGTAATCGTAATCGTAAGTGGCTGCGCCCTAGATACTACATTGTGCTTGATAGCATTTTCTACAAGCAACTGAAGCGCAAGCGGTACAATCCTTTTTGTCCGCAATAGTTCTTCCGGAATATTGGTCACGAGTTGCAATGCCTCGCCAAAGCGACTCTTCTGGATGTGCATATAGTTGCGTATGATTTCATACTCCTCATCCAACGAAATAAGATCGCGGTCTCTGTACGACAACATATTTCTATACAAATCGGCCAAGTGCACGGTATAGTCCATAGCCGATTCCCTGTCCTCTTCTATCAGGCTTACAAGGGTATTGAGACTATTGAACAGAAAATGAGGATTGACCTGACTTTTCAAATGTTCGTATTCAAACATCATCCGCTCCTTTTGCAATCGGGACATCTTCCTCAAATTGCGCTCTCTTATTTTCACGTATCCGTATCCCAGTCCCAATAAAGCAAGGGATGCAAATGCCACAAACCAGCTTTTCTGCCAAAAGGGTTTCACTATAATGAAACTGTAGCGATCTTCCGATACGGAACTAAAGTTTTTGCTCAATGACGCCTGTACCCTAAAAGTAAATTCGCCGGAAGGCAGTTGTACAAATGGTATTATCTCGTCGCTGGTGTATATCCAGCTTGTATCATAATTACTCAGTTTGTAGCGATAATGCAGGCGCTCAGGATTGGAAAAGTTCATACCATCGTAGCGAATGGAAATATGGTTTTCATCATGCGCAAAGCGTCTTTTTTCGGGAGCCACAGGTTTATTGAACAGGCTTACAGAACTGACAGTGATGGAAGGCCGGATATCTGCCGATTGTAAAGAAGCGGGAAAGGCGACAAAACCACGTTCATAAGGAACATACACCGTCCCGTCCAGATCTTTGGCTATGCAATTGGGAATGGAAAGAGTGGAATCTATATCCAGGCCCAACCGGCGGTTGAAATGACGGAATTGTCTGTTTTTAGGATAAAACTGGTCGATCCCTTCTTCCGTTACCACAATCATCTCACCGCTTCCTGTGCCCGCCAATGCATAAACATTCATATCCTGCAACCCATGATCGACTGTAAATTGCTCCCATCTACCATCGGTAAACCGAAACACTCCCTGCGACAAAGTACCGGCCCAAATCGTACCTGAAGCATCTTCCCCGATGCAGTAGACCACATCGCTTTTCAGACCTGCAGAATCATTCCAGCGATGATAACGCGTTCCATCAAACATGCATACGCCACCGCCGTCTGTTGCCATCCAGACTCTTCCCTTTCTGTCGGGATAAAGCTGATACACATAATCGCTTCCGGTGCCCGACGATTTGTTATGATGCCTGACTATCTGCAACAAAGCTTCTCCTTCCATTATCAGGGCTTCCTCTACACCATTGAGGCTGGAAATCCAAAGATGGTCCTGTATCCCCGTCACACTCAAAATATGTCCTTCGGCAAGACTCGCTACATTCTTTACCGCTGTTAACGTTTCGGAGCTATACAAAAACAAACCTTTTCCGAAAGTGCCGATCCACAAATTGTGGAACTCATCAGCATAAATGCAGGTGATAGAAGCAGGAAGTCTGATTACCGGTTCGGGCAGTGTTTTTTCATCCACCTTCCATTTGTAAAGCATGTCATTCTGCGTAAACCACAGATAGCCTCCTTCTCCATAAGTCATTGCAGTGAGCTGTTGCAGCTGATACCCCTCTGGAAAATCCAGCTTATATGCATACAACGCTGTGGTCATCAGCAGTCCTTTGTTGGTAGCGCACCAAATGTTACCGGACTTATCATTGACGAGCTTTGTTATCTTGATATCATCGTACGCATAAGGAGTAATCTCCAGAGAATCATCAAAGATTTTTCCCCGCAAAAGATATCCTTCCTCCGTCCCGATCCAGGCTTCTTCAGCACTGATCGGAAGAATATCGTTGATCTGTCCCCAGGCCCAGCGTGTTGACATTCGGAAGCGGCGAACGGTTGAATGCTCCGCATCGAACAAAGCAAGGCCTCCTTCCTGTGTACCTACCAGAAATTTTTTGCGTCCCGGTATAGGTTTGAATACACGAACTATGTTGTCGGGCAAACCTTGCAGGCTGCTTACCACATCTACTGTTACGGTATTGCCATTCCATCGCACACAGTTTATTCCACGATCTGTAGCCAGCAAAAGAGTGGTATCGGAGAGCAGAGCTGTGTACACAAAATTATCGGCGAGCCCCTGTGCTGTAGTCAGCTGCCACCCGGCATGATTAGCCACCACAAAAACACCTTCCTCTTCTGTAGTAACAAACAGAAAAAGTCCTTTGACATGAATGGAAGTAATTGCCGACGAAGGAGCCGAATGAGCTATATGATAGGGTATAACTTCTGTTCCCCTTACAATGCCGATCCTGCCGTTTTTATGTCCCACATACACTTCTTTATTTTTTACCGAAAGTGCGGTGACAGGCTGCGCTATACTATCGTGGATCATTGTAAAGCTGCGTCCGTTAAAGCGATACACTCCCTCATCAGTAGCCAGCCACATATAACCATCAGCAGCGTAACACAGGTCGTTGACCTTAACCGGCACCCGCGATTCACTCAGCCATACATGCTTTGCAAAGGGTTTTTGAGCCCATAAGCAGCAGGACCAAAGCATTACCAGCAGCAGAAATAAATGTTTCATCAGCTAGCGGCGTTTTTCCAGGGTAGCGTTCACAGATACGTTGATTTCCGGCGCGAGTTTGTTATTTACAACTTTGGGAATCTTGATGTTGTGATCTGAAAGAAGCACCGGAAAATCGGACCGGACAATCATCTTACCCGCACCTGACTCAATTGATACACGGATGATTCGCTCCTGCTCTACTCCATGTATTTTGAGTTTGCCCTTCGCGCGTATTTGGTATTGTCCGTCCCTGGCTAAGTCTATATCCTCAATAATTTTCCCCGAGAAATAGGCCTCCGGGAACAGAGAACTTTCCATATAATTCTCATTGAAATGCTCCCGTTGTAAGGGGCTGTTAAACCCCATAAACGAACTGATCGATATTTTAAAAGCAAAGACTTTCCGTTGCAGATCAACCATGCCTTTTAATCCGGCAGATGAAGCACTGATCAATTCTTTGGGAGCATCTGAGTGAAAGCTAATCGTACCTGTACGTACCTCATAAATGTGCTGCGCCCGCAAGATGGCAGGACACAAACACAACAGAAATATTACCAGAACATACCTCGGCATTGCTTTAGAATAATATAAAATTAAGCTTCTGTGTCAATCTCCGCACGGTTCCACTACTCAAAATAATTAACTACCGGAAAGTAGCCGCTCATAGCTTAAGTTTCCTTTAAAGATATTCTCTGTCTGATGGCATAGACTTGTTTCGTCAATATCAAACTAAAACAATAGTTATGCGAGTCATCCCGACAAGAGTACATGCCGTACTCGACTATCTGATGGGTATGCTTCTGATAGTGGCGCCCTGGCTGCTAAACTTTGCGCAAAATGGTCCGGAAACATGGGTGCCGGTAATATTGGGCGTAAGTGTGCTAATATACAGTATATGTACCAACTATGAGTTCGGCGCTTTCAAACTGCTTTCCGTACCGGCGCATCTTACACTCGATTTGCTGGGCGGCCTGTTTCTCGCTGCTTCGCCCTGGATCTTTGGCTTTGCCGAATACATCTATCTGCCCCATGTGATTTTGGGTGTGTTAGAAGTGGCTGCTGCGCTGATGACCAAAAGAGTGCCCGAAACGGGAGCCGCCAGTAATCTGGGAAACCCGAAGTATCATGAGCACGCACATTAAGAAGGGAAAAGAAAGCTGTCGTATTCTAGCGCAACTGCTTTTCCCAACTCTTTGAAATAGTAGAGGGTATGAGAACTAGTTGACACTTTTGATTTTTTAGTAAAGGGAATCAGACAGAAAGCTGATTGGCGTAAGCAGTTCTACCGCAGCCGTAGCCGCAGCTTACGAGCACGGCCCGCTAAGCAACACAGCACCGAACAATAACAAGGATTAACAGAGCGTAAGTGCCGGATACACACAAGTCAGGCTTATTCGTACTCTTGCGCAGTTCGGCGTAGTCTCCGACTACGGCGCAGCGGGACATCAAAAAATACTACCAACAGCTCCTGGAAATAAATTGACTACGCTTTACCTGAGGGGAGGTCATGTGCGCCTTTTGCATTTTCTATTATGGATTAGGAGGCTGACTCGAAATTTTGTCAGCCTCCTAAATTTTAATGTTTCACAAAACTCCGGCTTCGGGTCTGACCATCTTTGCCAATAA
>ENA-UOVV01000474-UOVV01000474.1-compost-metagenome-genome-assembly--contig:-NODE-474-length-47286-cov-30.520569_pt1 | contig 47286 bp, 48 predicted proteins | sample MGYA00238155_ERZ761577 | MGnify/ENA primary metagenome ERZ761577 (study PRJEB28898, sample SAMN06268775) | compost metagenome | isolation source: Emeryville, CA | place: USA:Emeryville, CA | collected... | reverse complement strand
GCCAGCAGAGTCGGGATCATCACGTGTCCTCTCCGTCGTGTTCAGACGGCACGGCCAACTGCGTCAACCATTGCGTTGCCCAAAGCGGTGAGGGGGAGACGATGGGTGCCGGCCACGACGTGGGCGAAGTCCACATCGGCCAGGGTGAAGATCACGTCGTGATGCGCCGCCGCATGTGTCGCCGAGCGGGGTTTGTAGGCTTGTCTCGCGAGGCACTCGATCTGCCGCTCCGTGCCGGCCAGTGGGTGGCCTTCGGGTACTCGTTGTCGAGTGCGGCGAACTTGAGGGTGTGCCTAACGATCCCGCAGGGCCCACCCACCGATAGCGTCAGCAAATCCTGCAGGGTTCTTGGTGCGGCCAACGAGTCGAGCACGGTGCGCGGCTGCTCGACCTCGACCCGCAGGCGAGGTTCGTCGTAAAGCACCGCTTCGTGCCGGCTGGGAGTCAGGAAAACGTTAGGTACCCCGTAGGCGAATGTCCGGGGCCTTCAGGCGGCACGCCCATCCGTGGTGGCGAAACTTGATCGGCTGGCGAGATCCGTCCGGCATGCCTCGGCGATCATCGACGATGCCATCGCCAAGGGCTGGTCCCTCGTCGTCCTGGACAACGCGCTTGACCTCACGACCCCGGGAGGCCGGGCGATGGCCAACATGCTCGCCACGTTCGCAGAACTGGAGCGTGACCTGATCTCGTCCCGGACAAAGGACGCGCTCGCGGCTCGCAAGGCACGCGGTCTCAACAACGGCCGCACGACCGCCATCCCCGCTGGGGTGCTGCGCCGGATCGTGACCTCTCGCAATGCCGGTGCCCCGTTCTCGAGGATCGCGCGCGAGCTCACTGCCGAGGGAGTGTTGTCGCCCACCGGGCTACCCACCTGGCAGGAGTCCACAGTCCGTCGCGCGTATGGGTCTGCTATGGCGCACGTACGAGAAGTATCCCGACGCACAGGCAAGGCCTACGAGGTCCACTGGCGCCAGCAGGAGCGGAAGATGCAGCGCACCTTCACCGTAAAGCGCGACGGGGAACGGTTCGCCCTGAAGGTGGAGAACGAGATCGCCGAGGGAGCGACCACCGCCCCGCTGGTGCGACGCGTGCCGACCGTTGCGCAGGTGTCGAGGCGTCTCTGGAGGCGTCGCGTCCCGGACTGAAGGAGCGGACGCACCGGTCCTACGTGTCCATCTATCGGAACCGCGTCCTGCCCACCTTCGGCAAGCGCAAGGTCACCGAGGTCACCCGCGCCGATGTGCAGGCCTGGGTGACGGCTCTCCACGGCGAAGGCCTCGCCCCGCAGACTGTCCACCACTGCTACGTCAGTCTCGAGAAAGCCTTCAGGTACGCCCAGGACGACAGGCTGATCTCGTACAACCCCTGCGACTCAATCCGGCTCCCGAAGAACGCCGACGCCCACGACTTCGCGCCTGTGTTCTTGACGCCCTCCGAAGTCGAGACCCTGGCCCAGCACCTGGACACCCTTGCGCCCTATGCCCTGCTGCTGCGGTTCGCCGCGTACACCGGTCTCCGCGCCGCCGAGATCACGGGCCTGCGCATCCGCGACCTGAACCTCAAGGCTGGACACGTCGAGGTGCGCCAGACACTCCAGCGCATAGACGGGGAGTGGCAGGTCGGCACCCCAAAGTCCAAGCGCTCGACGCGCGAGGTGCCCTTGTTGACGCGGGCACTGAAAGCCGACATGCGCGAGTACCTCTTCGCCCACCCGAACCGCACCAACCCCGACGCGCTGCTGTGGCCAGGACGGATGCCGGGGACGCACGTCGTGGACTTCTCACGCGTCTTCGATGTGGCCTCGTTCCGGAGGAACTACTTGCGGCCCGCGCTGTGCCCTGGACATGCCAGAGATGCGGTTCCACGACCTGCGCCACACCTACGCGTCGCTGATGCTCAGCGTCGGTCGCCCGCCCCACCGCGTGAGCCGCTGGATGGGCCACGCGAGCCTCGTCACCACCGACACGATCTACTCCCACCTGTACCCCGGCGACTATGCCGAGGAGCGCGACGAGGTCTCGCTGCGTTTGGCGGCGCAACGCTAGGTTCGCGTGTCAGACCCACGGAGCACACTGGGCGCATGGACCACCACGAGATGATGGAGACGGCCGTCACCCACGACCGGTACGGGCGCTACGTGTTCGTCTGGCGCTGCACCTGCGGACGGAAAGGCTCCGGCAGCCCGACCGAGAGGGCCGCGTTCGCCGCCTACAAGCGCCACCTTCAGTCCCGTGCGCGGCGAGAGCACTACTAGGAGCGGCATGGACGCATCGAACTGGATCAACCTTGGCATCTTCCTGCTCACCGCTGTTGCGGTCGCGTTGGCCGCGCGCCAAGCCGCCAACGCCAAGTCGTCGGCTCAGGACGCCAAGACCCACGAGGAGGCGGCGCTAGAGGCCTCGCGCAAGTCTGCCGAGGCGAACGAGCGCGCCGCCGTCGCGTTGGAGGAAGCCAATGCGTTGGTGCGAGAGCAGGTGCAGACGCCGCGCTGGCAAGTGACCCAACTGTCCGACGAGAACTACCGTGTCGAGAACCAGGGGCCCGGAGCGGCCCACGACGTGAGCATCGGATGCGTGGAGAATCCCGACGCGATCATCCACACGGGCGAGCATCCGAGAGCGGTACTCGACGAGGGCCTCGCTGTCTCGTTCATCAGAATGCGGGCATGGGGTATGGCATCGGACCCAACGCTGGTCATTGCGTGGAATGATCCCGACTCGGGCCAGCGCGACGAAGTCCGAGTCACGCTCTAGGTTCGCCTACTCCTCGTTGAGTTCGTCAAGTACTTCAAAGGGGGACTCAACGTCGCCGCGCCAGGCTTCGAGGCCCTCGCGGACTGCGAGGAACGCGACGACGAGAGCCGCTACCGAGTCCGCCCACCACCAGCCGAACAAACTGTTGAGCGCGAGACCGACGAAGACAGCGCCGGAGAGGTAGACGCAGAGCATGAGTTGCGTGGCGTCCGCCAGAACGCTTCGCGAATCAAGTTCGCGACCGGTCCGCGTCTCAACCCATGCGAGGAAGGGCATGACCAACAGGCTGAGCGCCGTGATAGCGAGTCCCAAGGGGCTGTGATGAGGGCTTTCCTGGCTAGCGAGGGCGCGCACCGCGTCGATTGAGACGTAGGCCGCGAGCGCGAAGAACGCGATCCCGATTGCCCGCACCGTCGCCTTCTCCCAGCGTTCGGGGTCCTTTCGGGTGAACTGCCAAGCGATCGCGACCGCCGAGAGGACCTCGATCGCGGAGTCCAGCCCGAAGCCAATCAGCGCCGCCGAAGATGCCAGTACCCCTGCCCAGATCGCCACAATGCCTTCGACGACGTTGTAGGTAATGGTGAACGCGACGATGAGGCGCACGCGGCGGTGAAGTACCGCTCGGCGTTCCGCAGTGAGGGGCGCTGTCACAACACGGGTCCGCAGCATCCGGGAATGGGGCATGCGTTGTCGATGCACACCGCGTTCTCGTCCACGGCCAGCGTCGTGTCGACGAGCGCGGTGAGCGCCGCAGCGAGGTGCGGGTGCGAGATCTCGTAGCGGGTCTGGCGTCCCTCGGGTTCGGCGACCACGATCCCGCAGTCTCGGAGGCACGTCAGGTGGTTGGACACGTTCGAGCGGGAGAGTCCGAGCGACCGCGACAGCACGGCGGGGTAACTCGGCCCGTCGAGAAGTGCCATGAGTATGCGCGAACGGGTGGGGTCGGCCATCGCTCGCCCCAGCCTGTTCATCACGTCAATGCGAGAAGCAATGGTCAGCATGCGATGACTATACAGCACACGATGAACTGTCATCGATGAAGTCCCGCGACGATTAGAAACACTCGGCGAGCGCCGCGTTCCAGGTCCCCTCGGCACGTGGACGGGACTTGGACGGGATTTCCCTTGCACGCCACCCATGTAGCGACCACAAAACAGTGATCTACCAGGTGGGCCCCGTGGGGCTCGAACCCACGACCCGCGGATTAAAAGTCCGCTGCTCTACCAACTGAGCTAGAGGCCCGTGGATCATCGTAGTCAGCCGCGCGCCCCCTCGTTGCCCACGTCCACGCCACAGCCAGCACCCCGCCTAGGAGCGCTCCGGCCGAGTTCAGCAACACATCGTCGATGTCGCCTACGCGCCCAAGGCCCAGTTGGGTCGCCTCAATGGCCACAGAAAGCAGCAGCCCGACGCTGGCCGCAGTAAGCACCCGCGCTCGCCTTGAGAGCCACGCGACTAGGGCGCCCACCGGCACAAACATCAGCACGTTTCCTACAAGGTTGAGAGTCGCAGAGCCGTCGCGGTTGTCAAGATTTCGGTTGATTTCTTGGAAGAGCCGCAGGTTGAGCCCGGTGCCGCCGCCGTCTCCGAACACGAGCACCAGGGTCAGCCACAGGATCACGCCAACGGAAGCAAGTAGCGCTAGCCACAGCAGTGCGCGCACTCGTCCTTGGAACGCTGCGCCCACCACGAGCGCACCGCCAAGAACGGCGGCACCCATGGGCGCGTACTCGGGAAGAGCGGACATGACTGGCTCAACGTACAGGCTGCGCAAACGGTGCCAGAACGGCCGCCTAACGCACCAAGCCCAACGCCTCGAGCCCTCGCCAGCCCATCGCCTTCGTATCCGGGCGGTCATTCATCGCGATCCCCACGCACTTCGACAGCGCAATCGCGCGCGCCCGCGCAACCAGCGCGTCATCGACTCGCCCGGTGAGTCGGCCATATTCTGCGAACATCGCCTCCACGCCCTCGGCCGGCATCAGCGAGTAGGCAAACCCCAGGTCCACCGCCGGGTCGCACGCGGCCATGGACCCCCAGTCAACGATGCCGCCAAACCCGCCATCAATGGACAGCACGTTCCCTCCATGCAGGTCGGCATGCGACCACACAAACTCCTCACGCGGGGGGTCCGGCACAGCGAGACCAGCGGTCCACACCGACACGGCCGCAACCTCATCCAGCGCCTCGCCACCCGGCCCGCCCTGCTCAGCGAGCAGCCTCACGCGCCGCAGCGTCCGCTCCGCCCGGTCGCGCATGGGAATCGACTGCTCAATATTGACCGGTGCCTCGCCCGGCGCCATCTGGTGCACTTGCGCCAGAGCCCGCCCCAGCGTCGGGCCCTCTGAGGCGAGCAAGGGAACGTCAACCGCCATGTCTCCCGGCAGCCACGCGACTATGGCCCACTCCCACGGGTACCCGGCGCCGGGTTCGCCAACGAACGGAAAGTGCGGGTACGGAAAGTCCCAGCCTGGCGAGAGCTCCGGCAGCCAGCGGGTCTCCGCAAGGAGGAACTTCACGGCGTGTTCCGTGCGCGGCAGCCGCACGGCGAGCGCTCCGCCCAGCCGGTACATCGCGCAGTCCCAGCCCTCGAAGTGCTGGCCCAGCGGCAGATGCGAATACTCGGGCGCCTGGGCGTCGACGAGTGCGCGAGCCGTGGCGACGGAGATCGACTCGTGCGCAGGCGGCGGAACGGTGTCGAAGCTCACTGCGTCTCTTTCACACCCGCGACGGCCTCGCCACGCGCCAGCAGGTGGTCTTGAAGAACATGGTCCCCACCACGACGCCCGCGACGAAGATCGCGGCGATGACGCCCGCAATGGACGCGTAGCCGTTGGCGGGGTCAAGGAATGGGTAGGGGAACCAGCCGTCCGTCGCGCCGCGAATGAGCACCACAATCGCCCACAGCACGGGGTAGACGAGCACCACCCACACGTGCCGCAGTGGCAGCGTGCGGCGCGGTCCCTCGACAAGCCAGTCCACGAGCAGCGCCACACCGCTGAGGGCATGGAGCGTGAGGTTGGTCCACTCGAATATTGGGTCAGTGGTCACGGGCGCGAGCAGCGTCCAGTACACGGTCACCACGATGAACAGATAGGTCGCCGCGCAAGCTCGCAGGTATTCGAGCCATTGAGGGCGCTCGCGACCCGTGCGCGGCGCCGCCAGAATCAGCGCGGCCGCCCCAATGAGGTTGTTCTGGATGGTGAAGTAGCCAAAGAAGTTGAACGGGTTGAACGTGCCGTTGCCGATCGCCCAGTTGAGGGAGGTGACAATCGCGGCCAGCATTGCTGCGGCGATGACATAGCGGGCGACAGTGACCACAAGTCTCATGGTCCGACGCTACCCGCCAGCAGCCCTGCCCTCCAAGAACTCGCGCTCGGCGTCCGAAGGCGCCAGCTGGGCGGCGGCCAAGTACGCCGCGCGCGCCTCCTCGGTGCGGCCCAGCCGGTCCAGCAGGTTCCCGCGCGTCGCGTGCCACAGGTGGTAGCGCTCAAGCGGCAGCCCGTCGACGATCGACAGCGCGCGCTCCGGCCCGTGCACCTCCGCGACCACTACGGCCCGGTTGAGCTCTACCACCGCTGTGGGCTGGTGCGCCCACAGCTGGTCATAGACGGACAGGATCTGCGCCCAGTCCGTCTCCTCGTAGCGCGCCGCCATCGAGTGAATCGCCGCGATCGCGGCCTGCAACTGGTAAGTGCCGGAATTGCGCCTCGTCATGCACTCGGCGATGATCGCCCGCCCCTCGCGAGCGAGCCCGGCATCCCACAGCGACCGGTCCTGCTCGGCGAGCAGCACGATCTCGCCGTCCGCGCCAAAGCGAGCGGGGCGTCGGGCCTCTGTGAGGAGCATGAGGGCAAGCAGGCCGCGCGCCTCGAGCTCCTGCGGAAGCAGCTCAACCAGCGACCGGGTGAGCCGAATCGCCTCGCGACTGAGGTCCGGCACATCCGTCTGCGCCTCGCCGTAGCCCTGGTTGAACACGAGGTACAGCACGGCGAGCACGGCACCAAGGCGCTCCGGCAGCTCCTCTGCGGACGGCACGCGATAGGGGATGTGCGCCGCGGCAATCTTGCGCTTCGCTCGCGTGATGCGCTGCGCCATCGTCGCCTCCGGCGTAAGGAACGCCCTGGCGATGTCGCGAGTCTCGAGTCCCGCGATGAGCCGCAGCGTGAGCGCCACTTGGCTCTCGAGTCCCAGCGCGGGGTGGCAACAGGTGAAGATCAGTCGCAGCTGGTCGTCATCTACGGGCTCGTCGAGGCGCTCGGCGACGGCCGACGCTGGATCCGGTTCCGTACCGTCGCCCGCCAAGCGGGCCGCACCTTCGTAGCGGGCTTGGCGGCTGCCCTCGCGCCGCGCAACGTCGATCGCACGGTTCTTGGCGGTGGTGACAATCCACGCCGCGGGAGACGGCGGGATGCCGTCGCGCGGCCACATCTCAAGAGCGCGCACGAACGCGTCCTGCACCGCTTCCTCCGCGGAATCGATGTTGCCAAGCATGCGCACCAGCGTCGCGACGGCGCGGCCGCGCTCGAGGCGGAACGCCTCGACCGCAGCCTCTTGCGCCTGCGTCACAGCTGCTCGCTCACGTGACCCTGAAGCGGCCGCAACTCCACGTCACACAAATGCGTGGCGATGAGGAACAGGGCCATCAGATGCTGTGGAAGGGTCGGACTTCTACGGGAACGCCGCACGCCGCGGTGGCGCGCTTGGCGAGGTCGATCGCCTCGTCCAGGTCAGCGGCTTCGATGACCCACAGGCCGCCGACCATCTCCTTAGTCTCCGCATGGGGGCCGTCTGTCACGAGCGCCTGGCCGTCGCGGACGGCGACAGTCGTGGCGGTGTCCGGGGCCTCAAGCCCGCCCATGAAGACGATCTTGTCCTTGATGGACGCGTTGAACTCGCCAACGCGAGCGAACATCTCCGCGTCCGCGCGGGGGTCTGACAGCGGCGGGTTGTCGACGTAGTTGTGCATGACGCTGAACAGGTACTGAGTCATGGCTACTCACCGTCCTCGAACGGGCGCACCTCAACGGGCGCCGCGCAGGCGGTGGTGGCGCGGCCAGCGACCTCAAGCGCCGCCTCGCGGTCGGGAACGTCGATGACCCAGAAGCCGCCAACGGCCTCCTTGGTCTCGAGGAACGGGCCGTCGGTGGTCACCACCGAGCCGCCGCGGTTGGTGACCACGGCCGCGGTGTTGGGGTGCTGCAGCCCACCGCCAAAGACCTCGATGTCCTTGATGGTCTGGTTGAACGCGTCAACGTCCGCGTAGACCTCCTCGACGCTCTTGTCGCCGAACGAGGGGTTGTCGTAATTGTGATGAACCGTAAGCAGGTACTTCGCCATGTCTGCCTCTCCCGTGGGTATCTCCCACTCTGACATGTCCACGAATGGCGCGTCCTGTTCTCGACACTGCCCCTATAGGCCCGACGCTATGAGGGCCGCGAACGCCACCGCGCCAGCGAGCATCGACCAGCCTTGGGAGCGCCGCCACAGGGCCACCCCGATCGCCACCACGGCCGCGAGATGCCAGGCGCCGAAGGCGCGCCATTCGCCGTGGTCCAGGAACAGCGCGTTGACGATGATCGCGCCCATCGCGGCCGGACCCACCATGCGCAACGCTCGCCGGATGGGGGCGGGAATCTTCTCCGGGTCGCGCAGCAGCACCACGCCGCTGATGCGGATCAGGTACGTCCCAAGCGCGGCGAACAGGAAGATCAGCCACACGGTCATGCCGGCTCCTCCTGTTCCGGCCGTGGGGCCGCCCGACGCTGCTCTTGCCAGGCCTCAAAGCTCGCCCCCGCGATCATTCCGGCGACGATGCCGAAGAACACGTTGAGGGCGAACGGCCAGGTGCGGCCCAGGAGCACGACGGCTGCCGCGACCGCGATGGTGACGAGCTCCGCCGGCTTGCGCAGGCCGGGTACCAGCACCGCGATGAACATGAGCGGCACGATGAAGCCCACCTGCCACTTGTCAGGGATGACGGGTCCCAGGATGAGACCGATTGCCGTGCCCGCAAACCAGACAAGGACGAAGGGGAGCGCGGCGCCCATGGCGAACCAGCGTCGGCGCACGGGATCCGGGTCGTCTGCCTCCTTCATGGCGACCACTGCCGCCTGATCCGTCATGAGGTAGGCGAGGGCGAGCCGCCAGCGCAGGGGGAAGCCCGCCCAGGCGGGCGCGAGGGCAGCCGAGTACAGCGCGAAGCGCGCGTTGATGAGGACGGCCGTGAGGATCGCGACGATGGCGGGAGCGCCGGCGCGGATGGCCTCGACGATCGCGATCTGGGAGGCGCCGGCGACCACCGTTGCCGTGCCGAAGAACCCGGCCCACGGGTCGATGCCCACGTCGCGGACCAGGGCGCCGAACGCCACTCCGAAGATCGCGGAACCCACCATCAAAGGGGAGATGGCTTTGAGGCCGTCCCAAGCGTCGGCCCATTGCTTTGGTGCAATTCGCAGAACCGGGCGTCGCGTCATGCGCGCCAGTGTTCCACACCCGGGTTGCGGTACTTGAGTGTCGCGAAATCGCCATTTCGCGACACTCAGATACCGCAACCGGTGGGGGTGGGAACAAACCGGGCTCCACCAGCGTCCTCTAGGAGTGGCCGCTTGCGGTCATACGGATAGAAGTGCGAGCCGCCCGGCGCCCATTCCCCCCCAGGGGCAGCCGGGCGGCTCGTGCCCCGCTTAGGCTGGGGCTGAAAGGAGCGGCAATGTCTCCCAACAAGATCATCAAGACCGATGACGAATGGCGCGCCCAGCTGACCGACTTCGAGTTCGCGGTGCTGCGCGAGGCCGCGACCGAGCGCCCATGGACCGGCGCGCTCCTCGACGAGAAGCGTGAGGGTGTATTCCGCTGTCGCGCGTGTGGCGCAGAGCTGTTCACGTCCGGCACCAAGTTCGACTCCCATTGCGGCTGGCCCTCGTTCTACGAGGCGAAGGACAACGACGCGGTGGTGCTGCTTGAGGACCGCAGCCATGGCATGGTGCGCACCGAGGTGCGCTGCGCGACGTGCGACTCCCACCTTGGCCACGTGTTCCCCGACGCGCCGCAGACCCCCACCGGCGACCGCTATTGCATCAACTCCGTCTCGCTGACGTTCGACGAGGCCAAGTAGATGGTGGAGCACCGCTTTCGCCGCCCGGCGATGCTCGACATGGAGCTCGCCGACCAGATCGTTGGCGACATCGATCCCGCCGATCGCGCCCTCATTGCCCATGAGACTGCGGCAGCGATCGTTGGTCAGGCTCGCGAAAGCGGTGACCCCGAACTGGTCGCGCGACTCGTGCGGCTCGTGGACGAAGAGGGCGTCGACACTGTCGCGATGATGTGGGCCAAGGCGGATCCACACACTCTCCCAGGCGCTTTATGGCGGCTGTACATGCTGCGCGAGTGGGTCTCGCATGACGCGGCTTCCGTGGCGCGCTCGTATCACGAGGGTGTCCACGCGGCACATGTGCGTCACGCCATTGCAGGTGTCGAGGACCCGCCGGGTCCCGACGAGATCCGACGCCTCGCTGACACCATCCTGCGGGGCGTGTTCTCCGGTGACCTCGCGGTCGCGCTTGACCGGGCCGGCGCGTTCTGCCGAGTTGTTGCCACGGGGTCGGCGTTTGAGGCTTCTACCGACGAGGGGCACGCGGATGCGCGTGCCCACCGCACCACGCTGCGCGCCTCCCAGCTGCTGAGGACCGGAGAGGACCTCGAGAAGTGCGCCGCAATGTGGCGAGACGGAAAGCTCGACTGAGCTGAGCGTCGGGCCGGAAGCCCACGGGCGCGCGGAGGCGACCCCAGCGTCGGGCTGGCTGGAATGCTCCGCACGGATGAAGTGACGGAAGTGACTGGTGGGGACGTTTATGGGTTCCGCCAAGTCACACGCGCCTCATCTGTCACTTTGTCCGTGCGGAGCGTCCCATTAGGCGCGGGGGCGGGTGCGCGGATGCTGGGTACTCAGGCTCACGGCCCGTCATACGTGGTGAGATGGCAACGTCTGCAGGGCCCTGCGCCCCAGGACCCTGCGCGCGGGACTTCCCCCGCCCTCGAGCCTTCGCGCGTGGCTGAACGGCTCGAATCAGGCCCCGGAAAGGGCGTACCCTTGATGTCGACGTCGGGCAGGGTAGCCCCGGGCTCCAAATTCAGCCGCTGCGAGCGGCCTTCGCGCCGTCAGGCGCTCCCAGCCCGGCGTCGCTCACCAGCCGCGAACCCGGAACCTACGGGTGCACGCGCAGCAGGTGAGTCTCCACAGCGACAGACCGCGGCCCGTTCTCGGTGTCCGTGATGTGCGCCACGAGCACGCCACCGGCAGGCAGGTACGGATTCTTCCGCGGCAGCGCCCCACGCGTATAAGGCCTGGTAGAAGCCCTAACCATCTCGACAATCGTGGGCAGTGTGGGCCGGTGCACGCACACCGCGCGGTTGTGACTCTTGCCCAGCAGGTTGATCATCACCTCCGCGGTGCGCAGCGGCGCCTCCGCGTGGCCCGGCTCCGTGAGCGCGCCGTACGTCTTGATCTCCAGACCGGCCGCCTCCGCGTACGGAGTCACCGTCTGGATGCACCGCACCGCGGGCGAGGACGCCGCTCGCGTCACCCCGTACGCGGCAAGCAACGGCACCAGTTGTTCTGCCCGACGCTGCCCCGTCTTGGTCAGCGGCCTTTCCTCATCTGGTCCCAGCCAGGCTTTGCGGCGCTTGGCGCGGGCGTGGCGCACCAGGACGAACGCGCGGGTGTCGAGCCGTCCCTTGTGGAACGCCTCGACGAGCACCTCGAGGGGGCGCAGGTCGTCTTTGAACGTGATCTTGCGCTCGGCCTGCTCGATGGTGAGCCAGCGCACGCGGTCCACCTCATGCTTGGGAGCGCTCTTGACCTGTGGCCGCGCGATGACGGCTTTCGATTCGGAGGAGACCACCTGCGCGGCCCAGTACCGCACCACCTTCTGCTTACCGGCGCCGATGGGGTAGCGGAGCGTGGGAAGCGGCTGACCAAGCACGATCTGCTTGCCGGTCTCCTCCGCCACCTCGCGGATCGCGCACTCGGGCAGCGTCTCGCCCTTCGCGAGCTTGCCCTTGGGCCACGACCAGTCGTTGTAGCGGGGCCGGTGCACGGCGAGGACTTGGAGCTCCCCCTCTTTGACGCGCCACACCAGAGCACCGGCAGCGACAACAGAACCGGGGGCCTTGACCTTCGTCACTGGCGGGAGACCCTGCGCTTGGGCTGGCGGGTGATGTAGATCGACTGCAGGTCGTCCAGGTGGCCGCCCTTGTCGTCCCAAGCGCGACGGGTCCACTTGCCGGTGGAATCCAGGTCCCAGGCGGCCACATCGTCGGACATCGCGAGGTCGATGTTCTCGATGAGGTCGGCGACCTGAGACGGATCGGTGATGGACACCAAGGTCTCGATGCGACGGTCGAGGTTGCGGTGCATGAGGTCGGCGGAGCCGATGAACACCTCGGGTGCGCCGCCGCCGCTGAACGCGTAGATGCGCGAGTGCTCAAGGAAGCGGCCAAGAATGGAGCGCACGCGGATGTTCTCGGACAGCCCGGACACGCCCGGGCGCAGTGCACAGGTGCCGCGCACCACGAGCTCGACCTTCACGCCCGCCTGCGAGGCGCGGTACAGCGCATCGATGGTGCGCTCATCGACAATCGAGTTGACCTTGATCTTGACCCAGGCCTCTTCGCCGGAGCGAGCGCGGTCGGCTTCGGCGTCGATGCGCTCGATGAGCCCGGACCGCAGCGCGGTGGGCGCCACGAGCAGGCGACGGAATTTGGCCTTGGGCGCGTAGCCGGACAGCTGGTTGAACAGCTTGGCGAGGTCCGAGCCCACCTCGGGGTCGCGCGTCAGCAGGCCGTAGTCCTCGTACAGGCGAGCGGTGCGCGGGTGATAGTTGCCCGTGCCGATGTGCGCGTAGCGGACCAGTCCCTCGTCCTCTTGGCGCACCACGAGCGAGAGTTTGCAGTGTGTCTTGAGGCCAACGAGGCCGTAGACCACGTGCACGCCGGACTCCTCAAGCTTTCGCGCCCAGGAGATGTTCCGCTGCTCGTCGAAGCGCGCTTTGATCTCCACGAGCGCGAGCACCTGCTTGCCGTTGCGCGCAGCCTCGATGAGGGCGTCAACGATGGGCGAGTCACCGGAGGTCCGGTAGAGCGTCTGCTTGATCGCAAGCACGCGGGGATCGGAAGCGGCCTGCGACAGGAACGCCTGCACCGACGTCGAGAACGAGTCGTAGGGGTGGTGCAGCAGCACGTCGCCGCGAGACACCGCCTCAAAGATCGACAGCTGCTGGGCGGTCTCCACCGGAGCCAGAGCATGGTGCGTCGTGGGACGGAACGCCGGGTACTGGAGCGACGGCCGGTCCAGGTCCGCGATCAAATTCAGGCCCGTGAGGTCTAGTGGCGCGGGAAGCGTGAACACGTCGTTCTCCGTGATGCCCAGCTCACGCACCAGCAGCTCGCGAGCGGCCTGCGACATGCCCTCCGCGACCTCGAGTCGCACGGCGGGACCAAACCGGCGGCGCAGCAGTTCGCGCTCCATGGCCTTGAGCAGATTCTCCGCGTCGTCTTCCTCGACTTCGACGTCCTCGTTGCGGGTCACGCGGAACGTGTAGTGGGTGACCACCTCCATACCTGGGAACAGGTAGTCGAGGTGAGCGGCGATGACCGCCTCGAGCGGCACAAAGCTGCGCGGCTCATCAGAAAGCGAGGCAGCGTCGGTCACCTGGGAGGCCTGGCCCGCGGCGTCCACCGCGAGGAAGCGAGGCAGCGTCTCCGGCACCTTCACGCGAGCGAAGTAGTCCTTGCCGGTCTCGGGGTCGCGGATGGAGACCGCGAGGTTGAGGGACAGCCCCGAGATGTACGGGAACGGGTGTGCGGGGTCCACCGCGAGCGGCGTCAGCACGGGGAAAATGTCCGTGCGGTAGAGCTTGCGCAGTCGCTCCTGCTCGTCCTGGCCCAACTGGTCGTAGCGAACGATGTGGATGCCCTCGTTCGCAAGTTCCGGGCGCACGTGGTCGACGAACAGCGACGCGTGCCGGTCCATGAGCGCATGCGCGCGCTCCAGCAGCGCGTCGACCAGTCGGGTGGGGCTCATGCCGGTGGCGCTCGGCACCGCGAAGCCGGCCGCGATGCGGCGCTTCAGGCCCGCAACGCGCACCATGAAGAACTCGTCGAGGTTCGAGGCGAAGATCGACAGGAATCGCGCGCGCTCAAGCAGCGGCGTCGAGGGGTCCTCCGCGAGCTCAAGCACGCGCTCGTTGAACGCGAGCCAACTGAGTTCGCGATCGAGGAATCGGTCCGCGGGCAGCGCCGTCTGCGCAGGCGACTCTTGCGCGCCAATAGCAGGCACGGGATAGGTCTCCTCCGAGTCGGTGACTGGTGCTTCGCCGGGGACTGGCCTCGGCATCGGCGCGGCGTCGGAGACGTCGATGCTCTCGGACATGCGCCCATGGTGACATGCCGCGTGCCTCGCGCGCGACCCGCACGGTTACGGTCCGGTTAAGCCTGTGGAAACCAGGCCCGACGCTGTCTCACCTGGGGCACCTCGCTCGCCACAGCGTCGGGCCGCGTTGTGGGGTGTTTCTGCTTAGTCTTGGCCCATGACCCGGCTACCGAATCGTCAGTTGTGGCACGCGATCTGGCCCGGTCTGGCGGTGACGGCGGTGGGCATTGCGGGCTACGCCGTGCTGCTCGACTGGGTGAAGGAGCAGGAGTGGCTGTGGGCGGCCGACGACCCCATCCTCACGTGGTTCCACGACCGGCGCGGCGGAGTGCTGACGGACGTCATGGTGTTCGTCTCGTGGGTGTTCGGGCCGGTGGTGCTGCCCGTCCTGGTGGCGGTTGGCGCCGCAGTGTGGGGCTGGCGGACCAAGCAGTGGTTCAACGTTGCGGTGCTTGTGGGCGCCATGCTGCTCGCCGCGCTGCTGGCCGTGGTACTCAAGTACGCGGTGAATCGGCCGCGCCCGCCGGAGGAGTTCTGGCAGGAGCCAGGCGGCGTGAGCATGGCCTCATTCCCCTCAGGGCATACGCTGTGCGCCGCGACGCTGGTGCTGGTTACGGCTTTCCTCGCGTGGCGCACGGAGCGGTCCAAGAAGGTGTTCCTGTGGTGGCTCGTGGGCTCGCTCGCGGTGGCCGCCGTGGTGGCTCTGTCGCGGCTGTACCTGGGCTATCACTACCTCACCGACGTCACGGCCGGTTTCTTCGCGGCGCTCATGGTGCTGGGGGTTGCGGTGGCGGTGGTGCGAGTGTGGGATGCGCGGGACGACCATCCGCCAGCGTCGCTCGCCTGAGTTACGCCGAGTCGACGATCTCGCGCAGCCAGGCCAGCGCCGGAATTGCCTGGGCGCGTTGGAACTCCCTTAGGCCGGAAATTGCCGGTACGGGAGGGTCGGTAGACGACACGGCGAAATAGCCCGCGAGCGCGGCAACGAACGCCCGCTCCTCCGCCACCGAGACGTCGCTCGCCAATGGGTGGGCGCGAAATGCCGCCCTCGCGCGGCCACCGCCGTTCATCTCGAAAGCAGGCAGAAGACCGGCGAGGTCGAGCCATGGCGCTCCCCGGGAGGCATATGGCCAATCAACGATCACCACTGTGCCTGCGGCAATTAGCGCGTTGTCGGCGCGCAAGTCGCCATGCACAAGTACGTCGCCCTTGCTCGCCTCGATCGCGTCGCGCTCAAGTTCAACGAGGCGGCCCAGAGCGCCACTGATCCACTCTCCGTTGGCCCCCAGCGAGGCGAGTCGAGCGGCCCGGTCTGGCGCGCTCGCGAGGCTCTGCCAGCGCTCGAAAATGTCGTGCTGATACTCGTGGAATGGCGGCAGACCCGGCGGCGCGGGGACGCGCGAAAGTTGGGTCAGTACGTTCCACATTGCGCGGGCGTGATCCTCGTTGTGCTGGGGCCGCGGGTGCTCGCCTTCAACACACTCCGTCGCGAAAGCAAACCACTCACCCGCCTCAACGGCCCACAGGAGAGCCGGCGCCGGCACCGAGCGAGGCAGCAGCGCGAGCACCTCCGCCTCGCGCCGGTTCACGTCGATGGACCACGGGTCTCGCGTGGCGCTCATGACCTTGAGGAACTGCCGCTCGCCATTGGCAAACGTCACCACGCCCGCGAAGCCGGGGCTGAACCCAAAGTTCGCGCCCTCCACGGACTCCACGCCCGCGCCCGCGCGCTCCTCAATGAGGGCGACCAGTTCCGGTGGCACCCAGCTCCACGTCATGCGACGGGGGTTGCTTGGGAGCGGCGCCGTGGTCGACATTGCGTCAGTGTCGCACGCCTCGATACGCGCCCAATCGTGGTGGCGCGTTGGAGGAGACGATCAGAATACTGGCGTCCGTCACTCCGTCGGATTCCGGCCAGTCGCTGGCTGATACTTGGCGAGACACGTAGTCTGAACAGGCTACGAGCTAGTCGGCATGAGAGGGGGGTTCGCGTGGGGTTTGCCAGCAGTTCTCTTGCGTTGCCCAGTGCTGACCAGATGGTCGCTGGCGTCGCGGGACGGCGGTTCCTCATTGAGATGGCTGCCAAGAGTTCCGCCGAAGCGCACTCGGCAGTGTTCGATATGGGGTTGGCCTTGTGCCACGGCAGCACGGGCGGGCTTGAGCGCTTCGAACGCGATCTACTTCGCGCAATCGACGCAGCGCAGTTGCCGCGCGAGCAAACGGAAATTCGTGCCGCACTGTGGCGGTCGATCCAGGAAGCCGTTTACTGGGAGGTCCCGAGCTCGCTAAGCCTCGTCGCGAACATCGCGAGCCTGCGCGACGCTCTACTTTCATTGGCGCACAGCCTTACGGACGCCGGCTCCGTTGCTGATGCTTTCACCCCTGAGGTGGGGCAAGCCACGTTCGAGGGCCAGTGGACGCCGCGGAGGGTCTCGGTGACCGACTGGCGCCGGGCGTGGGAGCGGGACAACGACGCGTTCCGGAGGCTACGCAACCGCAGGTTGTGGCTGGCAGGGCAGCGTCGGAGACCCTTGGCGGGCGCGTGGTGGTCCGCTCCGCTGGGGTTGCCATGCACATCGGACCTTTGGGTGGGAGGCGTGCCTGCGCTGCAGTACACGCTGGAGGACGACCCGGGAGGCACAGATGCGGTATCGCGCATGGTCGCGTCCGGGCCCGCGTCTACGCTCGTGATCAGCGACGCGTCCGTATGGACCCAACTGGTCGCCGATTACCCGTTGGTCGTTACTCCCGTAGTTGCCGACGAATGGGGCCAAGCGTTCGGCCGGGATGGCGAGTGGGCCATCCCAGACTGGGAGCAGGTCGCCGCCAAGTGGGATGCCGTCTATCTGCCACTGGGTGTGTACCTTGCGTGCGCGGGGCAGATGCTAGAGGTTGACCCGTCTACCGCGACAGCTATCGCGGGCTTCGCTGCCGGGACCACCTATTGGCTTACAGAGGAACCTCAGTTGGTCCCTACCGTCAACAGATGGGTGCGGGCCGAAGACGGGCGCGTGTGGGTCGCGAGCGCCAACGGCTCCTAGGTACCGCAGACCAGATCGGTGTCTGGGCTGCGCGTGACGAGTGAGAACACGCAGTGATCCCACCGCACCACGACGTGCTCATGGAGAGCGAGCCAAGTCGTCTTCTTGCTGTTAGTGCACTTGACCTCTCGGTCGGTGGGGCGGTACGCGGCGACACCAGAGTTGCCCTTGTACCAACTGTCGACCACGCTGCTGCCCGTCCCCCAGATGGAACGCTTCTTCATAAGTACGGTGTTGATCGCAAGCTTCTTCTTTGTTGTCACGCAGGCAACAGTGGGCTTAACTCCCGCGGTGCCGTAGTTGCCGCTCTTGCGCAGGTGCACATTGCTAGCCTTGGCCTCACAGTCGGTACTAGGAATGTTTGGCGCCAGCGCGGTCAATGCGGCAACCCCGTAGTCCCACGTAGCCACGCTCTCTTCATGTGGCACAACGACGGTCTGCCCAGGCTCGATAGCTACTGCGAGAGCGTTCAACTCGGCCTCACTGAGCCCGTCGAGACCAACCGTGATCATATCCGCGATCGCACTGGCCGCCTCGGCCGGTAAGTCGCTCGCCAGGATCACGTCCTCGGAATCCTCTCGCTGTGCCATGTTGTCTGCCGCGAATCCCGCGTTGATTGCCGCGAGCAACGCGCCAATGAGAAGTGGCGCAATGGTGCGGAATATATGCTGCTTGCTCAACTCGTGCCCCCCAGAAGGAATTGCCTTGGTGCGTTTCGCGCAACGCTGCGATCCTGGTCGCCATCGAACTTATCGCATCGCCGCCGCGGGCGTTACGGCAATTTCCGCCTCCTGATGGAGCAGCTGCATTTGGTCACCATATCGTCAGCAGTCACTGTCGTTTTGGGGAGACAGCGTAGAGGCTCTCTAGCGACGGCTATGCGTCTGGGAGAGTTCCGGCGGCCAGCCTCTGGTGCTACGGCGGGTGGGAAGACTCTCCGATGCATCTGCGCGACTGACAGGCAAGAGAAGCCCCGTAGGTCGGGCAAGCCAGTGAAGGTTCTCTAGTGAGTGCAGAAGGCGCTGCGGAAGATGTGCAGGCTGTGTCACACGTGGAACTCACCAACGACGACCGGGGCGGTCCGCGCAGTGCACAGTCGGCGACGCGCCCGCGTCCAGCGGCGCGCTGTCGCGGCGCCGTGGTCGCGATTGCGCGAGTGCCACGCGCCCAAGGTCCCACCCCACGCGCGGCCCACTTGTGCCAGTCTCAAACCATGCGCGCAATGATCCTCAAGGAGTTCCGCGAACTGCGTCGAGACAAGCGCACCATGGCGATGCTCATCGCACTTCCCATCGTGCTGCTCGTGATCTTTGGCTACGCCGCGAACTTCACGATCGACGAGATCTCCGCGCAGGTCGTTGGCCCGCAGGCGGATGCCGTCGCCGCCCAAGCCCCGGAGCTTTTCAAGGTTGAGGCGACCACAGCGTCGGGCACCTCCCAGGACGCCAAAGACCTGGTGAGGGACAACAAGGCGGACGTGGTGATCGATACCAACACCATGCCGGCCACCGCCTATGTGGACGGCTCGAGCCTCTTCGCCGCGCAGACCGCCGTCGCCGCGTTCAACCTGGTCCCCAAAGAGATGCTCACGGTCGAGATCCTCTTCAATCCGGACCTCACCACCGCATGGGTCATGGTGCCGGCGCTCGTGGGCCTCATCTTGACGTTCATCGGCACGATCATCACGTCCATTGGCCTGGTGCGTGAGCGGCAGACGGGCACGCTTGAACAACTCGCGGTCATGCCGCTGCGCCCCATCGACGTCATCGTTGGCAAGATCGCGCCGTACTTCATCCTCGCGAGCGTCGACATGCTCATCGTGACCGTCGTGGGTGTGTGGCTGTTCGACGTCCCCTTCAACGGCAGTGTGTGGCTGTTTGCTCTGGGTGCGGCGATCTTCCTGTTCGTGGTGCTGGGCCTTGGCGTGCTCATCTCCACCGCGTCGCGGACCCAGGCCCAAGCCATTCAGCTCGCGATCATGATCCTCATGCCGCAGATCCTGCTGAGCGGCTTCATCTTCCCCCTCAACGCCATGCCCAGCGGCATCGCGGCGATCGGCTACTGCCTGCCGCTCACCTACTTTGTGCAGCTGTCGCAGGGCGTGATGCTGCGCGGCGCTGGCATCGACTCGCTGTGGCTGCCGCTCGTGGTGCTCGCCGGCATGGCCGCGATCATCTTCACCCTCGCCGTGTTGCGTTTTCGTCGCGACCTCGCCCCCAGCGACAGGCGCGCCGCATGACGTGGGGCGTCACCGACCTCACCGTCACGTACGGCGCGGTCACGGCGCTGCGCTCCGTCACCGTGTCGGTACATCCAGGTTCCATTGTCGCGGTCGTCGGGGGAGACGGGGCAGGCAAGACCACCCTCCTGCGCGCGCTTGCCGGTGCAGTACGCCCTGCCTCTGGCTCCGTCAACGGCCCGACGCTGTCTCACCTGGGATTCATGCCCACCACCGCAGGGGTCTGGCGGGAGCTCACGGTGGACCAGAACATCGACTTTGTGGGGGCCTCGCAGGGAGTAAGTGGGGTGGTGCTCGCCGCTCGCCGTGAGGAGCTGCTCGAGGCCGCTGGCCTTGCCGCCGCTCGCGACCGCGCCGCCGGGGCGCTCTCTGGCGGCATGCGACAGAAGCTCGCCTTCTCCCTCGCGATGCTCCACCGGCCGCCGCTGCTGATCCTCGACGAGCCGTCCACCGGCGTGGACCCAGTGAGCCGAGTGGACCTGTGGCGCCTCATCTCCACCGCAGCGGCCCAGGGCGCAGCCGTCATCATGGCGACCACCTACCTCGACGAGGCGGAGCGCGCCTCTCGCGTGGTGGTCCTCGACGCAGGCGAGGTGCTGCTCGCCGGAACCCCCGCCGAGGTCCTCGAGAACATGCCAGGGCACGTCAGCGTGGTCCCGGCGCCGAGCGATCGCAAACGCGCCTGGCGCCGCGGCCGCACGTGGCGCGAGTGGTCGCCGGCGGACCCGCCCGCCGGCACACCGCGCGTCGCGGACCTCGAAGATGCCGTGGTTGGCGCGGCGCTCGCGAAGGCGGCCGTCCATGCCTGAGCCGCTCATCGAAGCCACGAGCGTCACGCGCCGCTTTGGCTCCTTCACCGCCGTCGACGGCGTCTCGCTGACGGTCGAGCCCGGCGAGATCGTGGGCCTGCTGGGCGCGAACGGCGCCGGCAAGACCACGCTCATCCGCATGATCCTCGGCCTGCTCGCGCCCACCTCCGGCGAGGTGCGTATCTTTGGCGGCCGCCCGTCGCGCGCCACCCGCGCCCGCCTGGGCTACGTTCCCCAAGGCCTTGGCCTGTGGAACGACATGACGGTCGCAGAGAACCTCGACTTCATCGACGGCACCTACGGCGGTCGCTCGCATCTGCCCGACGCCGTGGCCGGTTTGAGCGCTCGGCTCGTGGGCGGCATTGGGCTGGGTGGGCAGCGCCGGGTCGCGTTCGCCGCGGCGCTGGGGCACGCGCCGCAGCTGCTCGTGCTCGACGAGCCCACCTCTGGCGTGGATCCGCTGTCGCGAGCCCGGCTGTGGGACCAGATCCACGAGCAGGCGGAGGCCGGCGTGGGCGTGCTCGTGACCACGCACTACATGCAGGAGGCGCAGCAATGCGATCGGCTGGTGCTCATGTCCCAGGGGCGCGCCGTTGCGGAGGGCAGTGAGGGGGACATCACCGGCGGGGTGTCCGTTGTCGCGGTGGACTCGCCACGCTGGCAGGAAGCGTTCGCCCCTCTGTCCGACGCGGGTCTGCTCACCATGCTCTCCGGGACTCGAGTGCGAGTGGTGGGCGCCTCGCACACCCAGGTGCGCGACGCGCTGGGTGACGTTGAGGCCGCTCTCGCCAGCGTCGGGCCAACTCTTGAAGAGGCGATGGCTGCGCGCGAACGCGCCCGTGGCGCCAGCGCGCTGTGAGCGGATTTTCGCGAGAAACCGGGGCAGTATTCTGAGAAATCCACTCACAGGAGCCTGGGTCGCCCCAGGTGCTCGCCGGTGTGAACCGGTCACGCGCGCGGAGCATGCAAGAGTGCACAAGCCTTGCGAACCGGTTCACAAAGCCCTAGGTTGTCCCTGTCCACTAGGAGGGAAACCTATGAAGAAGTACATCACCGTGCCGGTAGTCGCTCTGAGCGCCATCGTGCTGACCGCCACCGGCGTCTACGCCGCAGCTCGCAACTTTGGCCCTGCTGACGCTGACAAGCAGTCCGATCGCACGAACTTCAGCACGTGCATGGGCAAGTCGGTGACAATCAACGGCACCACCGAGGTCGTCACCGGCACCAGCGGCAACGACGTGATCGTGTCGCGACGCTACAACGCAGAGGTCTACGGCCTCGGCGGCGACGACACCATCTGCCTGTACAACTATGGCTCCGCCGCCTACGGCGGTCCGGGTCGCGACGTGATCTGGGCGGACGGCAACTCCGAACATGTCCTCAGCGGTGGCCCCGGTGACGACGTGCTGCTCGCAAGCAACAAGTTGGTCACTGGTCTTGGCAAGGGCGGTGACAACATCATGATCGGCGGCCCCGGCGCGGACAAGATCTATGGCGGCGGCGACGACGAGTGGCTGTTCGGCGGCGGGGGCAACGACTACATCCGCGGCGGCGAGGGCGATGACTACCTCCGCGGCCAGTCCGGCGACGACAACCTCAACGGAGGCTACGGGGACGACGACGTGGACGACGCGAACGACTAGTCGCCCTTTCCACTGTCGAGTCCGGCCTTGATCGCATCCATCACCGACGTGTCCGCCAGCGTGGTCACGTCGCCGATGGGTCTGTGCTCGGCCACGTCTCGCAGCAAGCGGCGCATGATCTTGCCGGAGCGCGTCTTGGGGACCTCGCTCACGACCAAGATCGTGCGCGGCTTGGCGAGCGCGCCGATGCGCTGGCGAACGGTCTCCCGCAAGGCCGCAGCAATCTCTTCACCGGACGCCTGGGCCCCAGCAGCGTCGGACTTCACGACCACGAAGGCGACCACCGCCTGACCCGTCGTCTCGTCGCTGGCGCCCACCACGGCGGCCTCCGCAACCCACGGGTGCGAGACGAGCGCGTGCTCGATCTCCGTCGTGGACAGGCGGTGGCCGGAGACGTTCATGACGTCATCGACGCGACCCAGCAGCCAGATGTCGCCGTCGACGTCCTTCTTGGCGCCATCGCCGGCGAAGTACATGCCGTCGAACTGGTTCCAGTAGGTCTTCGAGTAGCGCTTGCGGTCGCCCCAGATGCCGCGCAGCATGCTGGGCCACGGCTCGCGGATCACCAGGTAGCCGCCCTCGCCGTTGGCGACGGAGCGGCCCGTGTCGTCCACGACGTCCGCGACGATGCCGGGCAGCGGTGTCTGCGCGGAGCCGGGCTTGGTTGACGTCACACCTGGCAGCGGGCTGATCATGATCGCGCCGGTCTCGGTCTGCCACCACGTGTCGACAATGGGGCAGCGGTTGCCGCCGATGTGCTCGCGGTACCACATCCACGCCTCTGGGTTGATGGGCTCACCCACCGAGCCGAGCAGCCGCAGCGAGCTGAGGTCGTACTGAGCCGGGATCGCGGCGCCCCACTTCATGAACGTGCGGATCGCGGTGGGCGCCGTGTAGAGGATGGTGACCTTGTAGCGCTCAACGATCTCCCACCAGCGACCCTCGTGAGGGGTGTTGGGGGTGCCTTCGTAGAGCACCTGGGTGGCGCCGTTGATCATGGGGCCGTAGACGATGTACGAGTGACCGGTGATCCAGCCCACGTCCGCGGTGCACCAGTAGACATCGGTCTCCGGCTTGATGTCGAACACCAAGCGGTGCGTGGTCGCGGCACCCGTCAGGTAGCCGCCCGTGGTGTGGAACAGGCCCTTCGGCTTCCCCGTGGTGCCCGAGGTGTAGAGGATGAACAGCGGGTGCTCCGCCTCAACCCACTCGGGCTCGTGCTCTGCCGGCTGGGGATCGACCACGTCGTGCCACCAGACGTCACGCCCGTCGACCCAGTTGGTCTCCTGGCCCGTGCGCTTCACCACCAGCACACTCGTGACGCTCGCCGGGGGCTCCGGGTAGGTCTCGGATGGCGCGAGGGCTTCGTCGACGAGCGGCTTGAGGGCGAAGTGGGCTCCGCGACGGTTGCCGCCGTCGGCGGTGATGACGAGCTTGGCCTCTGCGTCGTCGATGCGCTGACGCAGGCTCTCCGCGCTGAAGCCTCCAAAGACCACGGAGTGCACGGCGCCGATGCGGGCGCACGCGAGCATGGAGATGACGGCCTCTGGGATCTGCGGGAGGTAGATGGCGACGCGATCGCCCTTGGTGAGGCCGAGGGACAGCAGGCCGTTGGCGGCCTTCTGCACGCGCTCGTAGACGTCGTTGTAGGTGAGCACCTCGCGGTCGCCGGGTTCTCCCTCGAAGTAGAAGGCGACGCGATCGCCGCGGCCCTCGCGCACGTGGCGGTCCACGGCGTTGTCGCAGGCGTTGAGGGTGCCGTCGTGGAACCAGCGCGCGACCGGGGCGTCGGACCAGTCGAGGACCTCGGTGAACGGCTCTTTCCAGGCAAGACGCAGTGCCTCTTCGCGCCAATAGCCAAGGCGATCGGCGGCGGCCTTCTTGTACTCGTAGGCCGTGCCGTTGGCGTGAGCCGCGAAGCTGACGAGAGGCGGGAAGGTGCGTGTCTCGGTGAACAGGTTCTCGAGGGTTGGGGACCCATGGGCATCATTGACCATGGCGTCAGACTAGACACGATTGCCGGGTCTTTACCAACCCAGACCAGGGGGTTTGTTAGGTGCCCTGGTAATCGCGGGAGGCGCCGCGACACGCCAAGGCGACCCCAGCGTCGGCCGGGCCCGTGGGAAGGGGGCGACCCCAGTGCTGGCCCGCCACTCCCTGCGTCCGCACGGCGCGGGCGGCCCGGCCCCAGGTGCGGTCCTCGCGCATTCATGTTTCGATGGAGGCATGAGCGCTTCAGGCGATTACCGCTTTGCAACCAGGACCAACGGCGAGGTGGTGATCTTCCACCACGGCAAGCTCGCCAAGATGCTCCGCGAGAAGCCCGCGCAGGACTTCCTCGACGCGATCAAGGACCTGCCGCCGGGCGAGGACCAGGCGGTGATGGCGGCCGCGGTAGGTCACGACGATCAGATGCCGCGCCCCACGTCGGGCACCGGACCCACCGGCAAGTCGCTCCACGGCGACGGCATGAGCCACGCCCACAAGGAGTTCCGTCGCAAGAGCGGCGGCTGACTATTCCGCGGGCACCTCGTGGACCAGCGGCACGCTGATGCCGATGCCGGGCGCGACTTCGCGCACCTTCGCGAGGTCGATCTCCCGCGTCAGGACTTCCCTGAGCACATCCGGCGGCACCTGGCACGTCCAGTCGCCGGCGTCCCTGCTGCCCGAGCAGTACGGCGCGACGCGGTCATCGCGCGAGAGCTCGGTTGAGCCGATGTCCATCGAGAGTTCCTGAAGGCTGTCAACGCCGTCAGCGGCGAACGCTTCGGCCAGCGCAAGCTGCTCACCGAACACCATGGGAGTCACGTAGTAGAGCCGATAGGTGCCGGGCTCGAAGTCGCTCCACCTCTTCTCGAAGTCCCGCCAGGCCTTGTCCCACGCGTTCTTCTCTTCCGAAGTAGCGGTGTCCCAGTTGAACTCCTTGAAGTCCTTGATCATCTCCTCAAAGTCGACTCGCGCGTCGCAGAAATCGGATCGCGAGACGCCGAACTTGGGACTCATGATCGCCGAGTTCGTGTGGTACAGCTCCATGCCGACGAACTCCTGGCGGGAGGTGTAGACCACCTCGTGGTCGAGGGTGATGACGTACATGGTGGGGTCGGCCAGCACCGGCTCCTTCGCCTCGCTATCGCCCACGAAGTTGGGGTTCAGTATGAACCACGCGCCGTAGCCAGGCTCATTCTGGATGGTCGCCCGCGCCTCCGGGGTCAGCCCACCCACGGACTGCGCCGTCGGCTTGAACTCGTCACCGCACTCCGGCAACTTGAAACCGATGAACGCGGCGTCAAAGTCGCGCTTGGGATTCCACGACACGGCCTTGAGGTCGGCGCTGGGACTGGGGTTGGGGCTGCCCGACGCTGTGGGGCCTTCGGCGGCTGGCCCGCCAATAGTGGGGAGGTAGTTGAGCGCCGCATAGCCTCCGACGGCCACCGCGGCAATGGCGGCCACCGTGCCAACGGCCGCGCGGCCCAGTGCCGACCGGCGCTGCTGGCGAGCGGGGCCAATGAGTGCGTTGACGCCGCCGGTGGGGACCGCGTAGACGCCGGACGCCTCGACGAAGCGCACGCGCATGGCGTGGGTCTGCTCGTCGGTGACTGATGGGAGGGGGTCGGGCGTTGCCTTGCGCAAGATGGCCTTGACCCCTGCGCCGTCCTTGGCGTCGATGGCCTGGAGCGCGATCGCGGCGCGAACCGGGTCTGTCGCGTGGGCTGCCATCCATTCACGGGCGGCGAGTTCTGCGGCGCGCAGCCCCTTGGGGCGCTTGCGCCTGCCGAACACGGCGATGGCGGCGCTCTGGGCGAGTTCCTTGGCCTCACCGGGATTGTCCTCGAGGAGGTTCGCGTAGGCGACAAGCGCGCTGAAGCGCGTCCGCACCAGGTCGGTGTATGTGTTGTGCCAGGCCCCCATTGCGCCCTCCGTCTCGCGGACAGACTATCGCGGCCAAACCAGCACTCTTGAGCACAGGGAACGCAGCCCCAAACTCCCCACCCCCCGGTTTAGGCAATTCACTGGCACTGATTTGGGGTGGGACTGCCAGTCTTAGGCAACTCACTGCTACTTGGGTGGGGAGAACGTCGAGCGAGCGGAATGCGGGCGTCGCCTGGCTGCTCAAGTCGCCATGACCTGCCTAAACCGCGGGGGTAGACGCAGAAAGTGCGAGTGACTTGCCTAAACCGGAGTGTGACGCGCGATTCAGTGCCAGTGAGTTGCCTAAACCAAGGGGTCGAGGCGGGGCGCCGCGATCCTGCCTCTTACGGGATCGTGATCGTCACCGGCTTGGAGATCGCGACCGCCGGGGGGCCGTCCACGACGTACGCCTGGGGCACGTCGCGCGCGATGACATCCGCGAGCACGTCCTGCGGAACGTCGCAGTTGCGCGCCACAACGTCGCCGTCGACGTCGAGCTCGTCCGTGCAGTAGGGGTCGAGTCGCTCGTCGCGACCCAGCGGCGAGTCGCCGATCGAATAGGTGAGCGTGCCGATGTTGTCCACGCCCTCTTCGCTCAGTGCGCGAGCGATAGCGGCGGGCTCTCCAAGCACGATGGGGGCCACGGCATAGATCTTGTACTCACCGGAGGGAAGCAGTGCGTTGAGGCGGTTGAACTCCTCGCTGGCCTCCTGCGCGGCGGCGATGTCCTCGGCGGTGGCGGTTTCGAAGTCCACACCGGCCCAGATCTCGGCCAGCTGGTCGGCGACGTCGCACAGTGTGGGGCCGGTGAGGCCAACGCCGTCACCCGCTTGCGTCGCGGAGCCGGGGATCGCCACAAAGTACTGCGGCACGTACTCGGCACCCCAGTCGGGAGAGACCACCACGTCGTCGCGAGTGATGATGAAGTGGCCCTCTGTGCCTAGGAACGCGACGGGGTCCTGGCTGGTGGTCGCGTAGCTCGCGGTGACATTGAGGTAGTCGATGCCCTCGACGTTCTCGACCTGGGCGTTCGCTGAAATCTCCACACCGTTCGCGGTCGTAGGCTCGCCGGTCCAGGTGTCTCCGCACTGCGGGTGGGGAACCATGTCTCCCACTTGCGCGGCGACGTCGTCGAGGATGAATGTGAGGCGCACGTAGGCGACGTCAGAGGTGGTGGGGGAGGGCGAGGCGATGGGTGACGGCTCCGCCGGTGGCCGCGTGCCCTGGTACCACTTCACGCCGAACCAGCCGATTGCCGCAGACGCGAGCGCCACCATGAGGGCGGCGACGATCTTCAGCGCCTTGGGCACGGCAAAGTCTCCTCGAAAGGGGTGGGCATTGGTCGCCCGGCAACGGGCGCACGCATAGCGTAACAAGTCGCGACGCTCGCCTCACTCGCGCGCATCGTGCCCCAATCACTTGATTACTGACTACTCAATAAGACGTGATCCGCGAGCGAAAGGTGGGGAGGCAAATGTTGCAAAACGGTCACGATCTGCGAATCGCCGCCCCGCGAGCGGGATCTACTCGAAGCGGCGGCGGCGAAGAGACCGGATCACCAGCGCCGTGACCACGACGGCGCCTGCGATGAGCACCACTCCGGCTGCGACTGAGGCAGGCGAGTTGCGGGCGCGCAGAGCCACGGGTTTGCGGAAGCGCAACACTCCCCAGCCGTTGTCGAGGGCCGCCCGGCGCAGCGCGCGATCAGGGTTCACGGCGTACCCGTGGCCCACCACGGCGAGCATGGGCATGTCCGTGATCGAGTCGGAGTAGGCATAAGAGCGCTTGAGGTCATAGCCGCGCTCTTTGGCCATCTCTTTGATGGCGATCGCCTTGTTCTCGCCGAACGCGTAGAAGTCGATATCTCCCGTGAAGCGTCCGTCTTCGATGGTCATGCGGGTGGCGATCACGCCGTCGGCGCCCAGCAGCTCTGCGATCGGCTGGACCACCTCGACCGCGGAGGCGCTCACGACGATGACGTCGCGCCCCAGTCGGTGGTGCGCGTCGATGAGGACAAGCGCCTCCTCGAACACCACCGGGTCGATGTACTCCTTGACGGTCTCCTCGAGGATCTCGTTGAGCCTGTCCACTTCCCAGCCGCGGATCAGCTCGCTGAGCGCATCGCGCAGACGGTTGGTGCGCCTCTCGTTCGCGCCGCCCATGTGGAACAGCAGGGAGGCGTAGGCGGTGCGCAGCGCGGCGGTGCGGGTGAGCAGGCCGCCTTCGAGCAGAGGGCGCGACAACGCGGAGGACGAGCTCATCGCGATGATGGTCTTGTCCAGGTCAAAGAACGCGGCGGTGCGCGAGTTGGCCATTAACCCTCCTACCTCAGGGTATCGGCGTGCGGGGACACAAAATCAACCCCAAGCCGCGTCCACAGGGTCGTGGCACGGCGCGACTGTCCACCGTTCCTGGCATTTCAGTTGCCGCGCAGGACCGCCCGGCCCACGCTGTGGCGGTGGATTCGCTCACCTCTCTCCTTGCCCAGCCGGGCGTCACGGACGTCCTCGTCAACGGCCCCAGCGACGTGTGGATCGACAGGGGATTGGGGTGCGAGAGAGCACCGCTCACCTTTGATGGGCCCGACGCTGTGCGGGCTGTCGCGGTAAGGCTCGCCGCCGTCGCTGGTCGCCGGTTGGACGACGCTGCGCCCACCGTGGACGCTCGGCTTCCGGATGGCTCGCGGCTGCACGCGGTGCTGCCCCCTGTCGCGGATGGGTGCACCTCGATTTCGATTCGCAAGGTGCGGGAGACACCCTTCACGCTTGATGACCTGACGGCCGCGGGGATGCTGGGGCGAGGGGTGGCGGAGGTGCTCGCCGGGCTGGTGCGCTCGCGCGCGAGCGTGCTGGTGACAGGTGCGACGGGAGCGGGAAAGACGACGCTCGCCTCGACCCTGTTGGGGCTCGTGGACCCTCGCGAAAGGGTGGTGATTGTCGAGGAGTGCGGCGAACTCAACCCCGACCATCCGCACGTGGTGCGACTCGTGGAGCGCCGGGCCAACGTCGAGGGCGCGGGGGGCATCGGACTGCAGCAGCTGGTGAGGGAGGCGCTGCGGATGCGCCCGGACAGGATCGTGCTTGGCGAATGCCGTGGGGCGGAGGTGCGCGACGTGCTCACCGCGTACAACACCGGGCATCGCGGAGGACTCACGACGCTGCACGCCAACGGGCCCGCCGATGTTCCTGCTCGCCTCGCGGTGCTGGGCTCGCTCGCGGGTCTGAGCGACAGGGCCACTCACCGCCTTGCTGCCGCCGGACTGGATGCGGTGGTGCACGTGGAGCGCGGCGTCACTGGCGCGAGACGGGTCGCGGAGATCGCGGTGTTGAGTGCCGGGGCGCGAGGGCTTGTGGTGCGCGCGGCCCTCACCGACGACGGGGCCTCCGTCTCGCGCGGGCCTGGCTGGGAGGCCCTGGCCGCGCTCATCGCGCATGGCTGACGCGATCGCCGCCGCGGCTGAGGTCGCGGGGATGCTGCGGGCGGGACTCAGCCCGCGCGACGCCTATCTCGCGGTGGGCTGGGGAGAGCCGGGGGCCGATGGTGCACCGCCGGGTGCCGCCGCAGAGTTCGCGGTTGCGGCACGCCTCGCGCATGCCTCCGGAGCGTCGCTCGCGCCCATCCTCGACGCGATGGCGGCAGCCGCGCGGGAGGAGGCGGAAGCTGAGCTGGTGCGCGCCACAGCGCTCGCCGGCCCTCGGCTGAGCGCCCGCGTGCTCACATGTCTGCCCGTGATGGGTGTGGCCCTCGCCGTGCTCGCGGATGCGAGGGTGCTGCAGGTGTTCGCGGCCCCAGTCGGCTGGGCGCTCCTCGCAGTAGGAAGTCTGCTGACCTGGGCGGGCCGTGCCTGGATGAAGCGCCTGGTCCGCAAGGCGTCACTCGGCGCCGACTCCACCGTGCTTGTGCTGCATGCCGTGAGAGCTGCCATGGCGGCTGGAGCCGACCCCGCGTCGGCGCTTGCGGCCGTTGGACTCGCGTGCGCTCCCGAGCCAACGCTCGCCGCCGACGCACACCGTCTCACCGCTGTGGCGCTGGCCCTCTCGCGGGGCGCGACGTGGCAGGACGCGTGGCACGACTCAGGGCTCGAGGAGCTCGAGCGCGCCCTGCAGTTGCCGTGGGAGCGCGGCGCGCATGCCGCGCCGATTCTCGACGCCGCCGCGCAGTCTCATGCGCTGGCCCGACGCAGGGCGATGCAGATCGCGGCGGGAGAGCTTGGCGTGCGCCTCACGATGCCACTCGCGCTGTGCCTGTTGCCGGCCTTCGTGATCGTGGGCATCGTGCCGCTGCTGCTCGCGCTGCTCGGCGACCTCGAGTGATGTCCACAGGCAGGCCCGCACGGGCGGCTGTCCACCGCCGCCGGGGGTGGCCCGTGCATCGCGTGCGCGAGCGGGCGAGTCTGAGCGGGTCGAAAGGAGGACACATGACGCTCTGGCATCGCCTCGCCCGCGACGACCGTGGCATGGCCACGGTCGAGTACGCCCTGGTGACGGTCGCCGCCGCGGCCTTCGCAGGCGTGCTGCTCGCTCTGCTCAAGTCGGCTGCGGTGAAGGATCTGCTGATGAACATCGTGGAGAGGGCGCTCGGGTGAGGGGCGACCGCGGCTCGGCCACAGTGGAGTTCGCGATGACGCTCCCCGCCGTCGCGATCATCCTTGCCGCGGTCCTTGGCGGGGCACGGCATGCGGCCGACGCCGCGGTCGCCTCCCACGCTGCCTCTACTGCCGCTCGGGTCGCCTTGGTGGAGGGCCAGGCGGCGGGGGAGGCGGCGGGGCGGGCAGCTGCGAAGGGGATGCGGGTGACCGTCTCGCGCGACGGCTCGTGGTGGGTGGCGAGGGCGACGCTCTCGGTGCCGGGGCCGCTTCCAGACGTGACCGCGACCGCGAGGTCGTATCAGCCATGAGAGGCGATCGTGGCTCGGCGGCGGTGCTCGGCGTAGCCGTGCTGGGAGCCGCTGTGGCGGTGGGGCTGCTTCTCACGGTGGTTGCGGGCGCGGTCGCTGACCGCGCCCGGGCTCGCTCCGCGGCGGACCTCTCAGCACTCGCCGGTGCCTACGCCGTGAGAGCGGCCCTCGGTGCGGGGACAGTCGAAGCAGTCGACGAGCCGTGCGCCGTGGCTCGGCGCACCGCTGCCGCGAACGGTGCCACGCTCACCGCCTGCACCGCGTTTGGTGACGGGTCGGTGCAGGTGACCGCAGCGTCGGGCAGGGGAAAGGCACGTGCCAGAGCTGGCCCGGAAATGGAAGGGCCCGGCGGAGTTCGGGCTGAGGGGGCCGAACCGCCGCCGGGCTGACCCAGCATCTCGGGGGGACTGAGGGAACCCACCGGGCTGGGCGGACGCGTCAAGCGCGTCACCCTCCGATTAAACAGAGGTATTTCGTTTCGATAGAACCGAAGTGGGTGCAATGTGAAAAATGCCACACACTGCATCAAAATCGCTACTTCGAAATAGTGACCGTTCCGAGCGAAGTCCACACCTGGAAGGAGGCGTAGTCGGAGACCTCGGGAGAAGGGGCCACGTCGCGTCCGGCGTCGGCACCCTCAGAGCCGCCTGCGCCTTCCTCGATCGGCATGAACATGCCGCCGCCCACGTAGATGCTCTGGACATTGAGCACGGTGTAGGTGCCAGCGCCCACCTCAACCTGAGAGGCGTTGTCCCAGCAGCCATACAGGTCGCGCCACAGGTAGTCACCGCTCAGCGAGTCGCCGCGCTTGAGCCAGCCGTCGCTCACCGGAGCGGAGATCGCGTCTGCCGAACCGATGCTGCGGCCGGCGTCCTCGGCAGCGCCATAGGCGACCACTCCGCCGCCGTGCTGGTCAAGGCCAACCGGGTAGGCCTCAGCCACCACCTTGCCGTCCTTGACCAGGTACAGCGTCGACTGCGCCCCGCCATAGAAGCCGGGGATCGACCACGGCGAGTTATTCGTCACCGACAGCGACACAGGCGGGTTGTCATCGACGATCCAGCCGTAGCTCACGTGAATGCCTCCGGGCACGGAGCCCCTCACATCGAGCCAGTCGAGCTCTGCGGAGGCAGCCGGGAAGCCACCCCCCGCACCGTCCATGGGGCAGCCGAAGTAGGAAGCCGTCCAGTCGGCATCCGGGTTGTCAGACGATCCGGTCATGACCACTCGCTGCGTACCGGGCGCCATGTCCCAACGGCCCAACTTGAGCGCCTTGTTGTACGCATCGATGGCGTCCCTGGCGTTCAGCGCATCAGCGGGAACGCCAGGGTCCACGGGCTGCGGATCGCCGTTGAGGTACTCACCGAAGGGGTCGTCGGCAGGGTCGCCGGGGATGGTGATCTCGAAGGTGGCGACCGCGGAGCTCGTCGCGGGAGTGAAGGTCACCGAGTCGTCACCGCCGCCAAGCTCCACGGAAGCGTTGGCGTCGACCCCAGCGCCCTCGCCGTCCGGCTCCACGACATCGGGCTCGCGCTGCGGCTCGTCGTCGGAGGCGACCGGCTGGTCGTCGTTCTCGACCACGGGTGTCACGCTGGCCACGGTGTAGTCGCCTGCCGGCAGCTCCTTGCCGTCCCAGCAGTTGAGGGCCTTCGCGTCGATCGACCACAGCATCGAGTCGCCAGCCTGCGCCTCCCATGTGCCGAAGTCGGGGCCGCCGGAAATGCCAACGACGATGTCCTTCCACACGAACAAGGTGACGGGCTCGCCAAGGGTGACCCAAGCGTCGGCCGTCGCGGAATAGGAGATGTCATAGGTGAGGAGTGCCTCGCCCACCTCGCTCTTGTCGTAGGCGGCAGTGATGGGGCCCTCGCTGAATGCGGCGGGGTCGAACGCCTGGCCGCACGCGTACAGGCCGCGGTCGCCGGAGTTGGGGGAGATGGCCTGGCCCTCGGTGCCAATGGCTGGCTCCGGCGCGCCAGCGTCGTCGCCCGCCCCGTCAATCGACGCAAGACCAGACTGTCCGGCCAGCGCGCCCATGACGCCAGCGACCACGAGTCCGGCAGCGCCAACTCCGGCGATGCCGTTGGCTCCGGCGCGAACGGCGCGGGAGCGCTTCACTCGGCGAGCCGCGGCGCTCGCAGAGACGTGCACGTCATCGACGGGAGCGGTCTCCGCCGCTGCCCGCAGTGCGTCAGACATCTTCATGGTGTGCTCCCTCGTTCAGAACCTCGTCCTCGAGCTCGCCCAGTGCGAGCCTCAGGCGCCCAACTGCGTCGCCCAAGTACCGCTTGACCGTGCCCTCGGCGAGCCCAAGGTGACGCGCAATCTGCGGCACCGTGAGGTCGTCGAAGTAGCGCAGCACAACGCACGCCCGCTCTCGCGGGGCGAGCGTCGCAAGCGCAGTCGTGACGTCGGAGCGGGCCTCGATCTGCGAGATCCCGTCCTTCGTCGCCTCTGCCGGCCGGAACAGGTGCTGCACCCGATCCCAACGCTGCGCACGGCGGTACTCATCGATGTAGACGGAGGTGATGGAGCGTCGGACGTATGCCTCCGCCTTCACCACGGTCAGCCCGGGACGCTCCCGAGAGAAGGTGCGCACCAAGGCCTCCTGGACCAGGTCCTGAGCCTTGGCTGCATCACCGCACACCAGGAACGCGTAACCGAGCAGCGCACGCTCACGATCGCGCACCAGGCGCTCCATCGTGTCCTGCCACTCAGCCATGAGTCCTCCGAGGTGTTGTTTACCGCCTACGCATTCTCGACGAACACCTGTCGCGAATCGTTGGGGGCGGCTCCCACACAGTCTCATCGTCGCCTAGACTCCACGCATACGTAAGCCGCCGCGACAACGATGTCGTGGCTCGTCAAGGAGGACGAATGCTGTCAACGTCGGTCTCGGCCCTATCGGTCAGCACCGGAAACGTCACAACCGTTGTGGTCATTGGAATCATTGCGGCTCTTGCCCTCGCGATGTCCTGGTACCTGCGCCAGCAGGTGCTGAAGTTCAAGGACGGCACCGCGAAGATGCAGGAGATCGCAGGAGCGGTCCAGGAGGGCGCAAGCGCCTACCTGATGCGACAGCTGCGCACTCTCGCGCTGTTCGCGGTGATCGTCTTTGGGCTGCTGTTCCTGCTTCCGGGAGACGCTGGGGTGCGCATTGGCCGCTCGGTGTTCTTCCTGGTGGGCGCGTCCTGTTCCGCGATCATCGGCTACATGGGTATGTGGCTCGCGGTGCGAGCCAACGTGCGTGTCGCGTACGCCGCCACTCAGGAGGAGGGCCGCTCGCTCGGTGCCCGCATTGCGTTCCGCACCGGCGGCGCGGTGGGAATGGGCGTCGTGGGTCAGGGCCTTGGTGCCGCGGCCCTCGTGGTCTTCCTGTTCAAGGCCGACGCTCCTGCCGTGCTTGAGGGATTCGGCTTTGGTGCCGCTCTGCTCGCCATGTTCATGCGTGTTGGCGGCGGCATCTTCACCAAGGCGGCCGACGTTGGTGCCGACTTGGTCGGCAAGGTCGAGCAGCACATTCCTGAGGACGACCCCCGCAACGCGGCGACGATCGCCGACAACGTGGGTGACAACGTGGGTGACTGCGCCGGTATGGCCGCGGACCTGTTCGAGTCCTACGCGGTGACCCTGGTCGCCGCGCTCATCCTTGGCAAGGTCGCCTTTGGTGAGCAGGGCCTTGTGTTCCCGCTCATCGTCACCGCGATCGGCGCGCTCACCGCGGCGATCGGTGTGATCATCACGAAGGTGCGCAAGGGCGAGTCTGGCCTGCGTGCGATCAACCGCGGCTTCTACATCTCCGCCATCATCGGCGCTGTGCTCGCCGTCATCGCGGCGTTCATCTACCTGCCGGACACCTTCGCGGACTTCAACGGCTCGTCGCTGCTCGACGTTGACCGCGACCCGCGCATTGTCGCGTCGATCGCCGTGCTCATTGGCATCGCCCTCGCGGGCGTGATCCTGTGGCTCACCGGCTACTTCACCGACACCGCGAAGCGTCCCACCAAGCGCGTGGCTCGCACCTCTCTTACTGGTGCTGCCACCGTCGTCCTGTCCGGCATCGGTGTGGGTCTCGAGTCTGCGGTGTACACGGCGCTCGTGATCGGCGGCTCGATCGTGCTGCTGTTCTCCGTTGCCGGCGGCTCGATCGGACTGTCGCTGTTCCTTGTGGCACTCGCGGGCTGTGGTCTGCTGACCACCGTTGGTGTGATTGTTGCGATGGACACCTTCGGACCCGTCTCTGACAACGCCCAGGGCATCGCCGAGATGTCTGGCGAGGTGGACGAGGAGGCTGCGAAGACCCTCACCGACCTCGACGCCGTTGGCAACACCACCAAGGCCATCACCAAGGGCATCGCGATCGCGACGGCCGTCCTCGCGGCCACTGCGCTGTTCGGCTCCTACTCCGACGCTGTCGAGAGCGCACTGCGCGAGGCCGCGGCCACTGCCGTCGACTTCAGCTACGCGATCATCCACCCGCTCACGCTCGTTGGTGTGATCATCGGTGGAGCCGTCGTGTTCCTGTTCTCCGGCCTCGCCATCGACGCCGTGACCCGTGCCGCTGGCGCGATCGTCTACGAGGTGCGTCGCCAGTTCCGTGAGATGCCGGGCATCATGACGGGCGAGCAGCGTCCCGAGTACGGCCGCGTGGTCGACATCTGCACCCGTGACTCGCTGCGCGAGCTCGCGACTCCGGGCCTGCTTGCCGCGATGTCGCCCATCGTCGTGGGTATGGCGCTCGGCCCCGGCGCGCTCGCTGGCTTCCTCGCCGGCGCGATCGGCACCGGTGTGCTCATGGCCGTATTCCTCGCGAACTCCGGCGGCTCATGGGACAACGCCAAGAAGATCGTCGAGGACGGCCACCACGGCGGCAAGTACTCGCCGGCTCACGAGGCAGTGGTGATCGGCGACACGATCGGTGACCCGTTCAAGGACACCGCCGGTCCGGCGATCAACCCGCTCATCAAGGTCATGAACCTGGTGGCGCTGCTCATCGCTCCCGCGGTGGTCATGCTCACCTACGGTGACGGCGCGAACTCGGTGCTGCGCTACGGCATCGCGATTGTGGCCCTGGCCATCGCGGTTGGCGCCGTGGTGCTCGCGTCGCGTCGCTCGCACAAGGGCGGCATCGACTCTGAGGTCGCGGCGGCGGCTGCGGCTCCGGAGGGTGACTCCGGTGAGACTGTCGAGTCCGCCGCCGAGGCCGAGGCTGAGGCCAAGGCCGCGAAGAAGCCTGCCAAGGCCGCCAAGAAATAGGTCCAGTGAGGAGGGGCGCACCTGCGGGTGCGCCTCTCTTGCTGTGTCTGGGCACCTCGCCAAGCGGCGCCCGGCCGCGCCGTCCGCTAGCGTGCCCACGTGAGCACTCCCGCGCCCGTCCTCGCCGTCGACGCCCAGCCCCCGCTGCGCAAGGACCTTGAACCGTGGACCAACGACGCCATCGCGGAGCTCATCGGTGAGCGCGCCTCTCACGCCCTCGACCGAGAGCAGCTGGTCCCCGCTCGCCTCGCCGCTCGCGACGCGGGCGACGAGCCGGTCGCCCTGCTCACCCGCCTCTTTGCCCTGGGAGACACCCTCACCGTCGCCCAACTGAATCGCGCCTTGCCGACGCTGGGCACGCAGGCCGCCGCAGCGTCGGGCCTTGTGGCGACAGCGGGGGCGAGCGATGACGACCCCGTGCGCGCGCTCATTGACCTGCGCCCTTATGAAACAGAGGACGAGCGCTGGTGGATTGCCTCCGACCTTGGCGAGGCGGTGACCGGAGCGCGACTCGAAGACGACCACGTGCTGGGCGTGGGCGGCGCGTCCCTGACGCTCGCCTCGATCACGATCCGCAATCAGGTGGGCCGCGCCCTGGACCTTGGCACGGGCAGCGGCATCCAGGCGCTGCACGCCGCGAGCCATTCGCAGCAGGTGGTGGCCACGGACATTTCCGCCCGCGCTCTCGAGTTCGCGGCCTTCAACGCCTCGCTCAACGAGACGGAGCTGGACCTGCGCAGCGGCTCTCTCCTCGATCCGGTGGACGGCGAGCGCTTCGACCTTGTGGTGTCCAACCCGCCATTCGTCATCACCCCGCCTGGTGCGCCGAGCTTCGAGTATCGAGACGGCGGCATGCGCGGCGACGGGATTGTCGAGACCCTGGTCCGCGGCCTGGGCGACGTGCTCGCGCCGGGAGGAATTGCGCAGCTGCTGGGTAATTGGGAGATCGGCGAGGATGGCTGGACGGCGCGCATCGAGGAGTGGCTCGACGGCACGGGTCTCGACGCGTGGGTGGTGCAGCGCGATGTCCTCGACGCCGCCCAGTATGCGGAGACGTGGTTGCGCGACGCGGGGGTGGTCCCGGAGCGCGGCCGCGCGGACTTCGATGCCGCCTACGAGGCCTACCTCAAGGACTTCGACGCTCGCGGCGTGCGCGAGGTGGGCTTCGGCATGGTGCTGCTGCGCCGCCCTTCCGGCGACACGCCGACGCTGCGGCGGCTCGAGTCCCTCGAGGGCGCCATGGCGACGGGTCACCACCTGGCGGCATGCCTTGAGGCGCACGACCGTCTCGCCGGGCTGAGTGACAAGCAGCTCCTCGATACTCGCCTCACGGTCGCGACCGATGTCACGCGAGAGGTCTATGGACGGCCGCTCCTGCCGGATCCGGAGCACATCCTCATCCGGCAAGGCGGCGGATTCGGGCGTGCCGTCCGCGCGGACACGGGCCTCGCGGGACTGGTGGGTGCGTGCGATGGCGAGCTCAGCGTCGGGCAGATCCTCAGTGCCCTCGAGGCGCTGGGGGTCGAGCACGCTCGCGAGCTGCTGCCGGCCGTCAGGGAGCTCGTGGAGAACGGCATTCTCCAGTGACCTAAGTCCGGGCTGACGGGCGATTTCGGCTCTTACCGTTGAGTCTGTGATCACTCTGTCCCCGCGCCGAGCCCCCTCGAGCGACACCGTCTGGCCAGGCCGCCGCGCCGTCGTAGTCCCTGTCTCCGAATGGACGTCGGCGGACGTCATGGAGTCTCTGCGCTCTCGCTGCTGCGTGATCGACGCGGTGGTATTTGCTGGCTGCGAGCCGGTGGAGCAGCCAGGGGTGGCCGACGCTATGGCTGAGGTGCGCGACATGGGTTACCTCGTGGGGCTGCACACCTCTGGACAGCACCCGCATCGGCTCGCCGCCGTGCTCCCGCTGCTGGATTGGGTGGGCCTCGATGTCTCGGCGGCGAATGTCGAGGTGTGGACGTCGCTTGAGCTGATCATGAACTCCGGCGTCGACTACGAGGTGCAGCTGCCGATCAACCCCGCCGTGGACACTCGCGAGGGAGTGCTCGCGAAGGTTCGCGAGGTGATTCGGCGCGGCGCCCATGCGCCAGTGCTCGTTGGCCGCGCGATGTACGAGGTCATTCACCACGAGGACCTTCCGGACCTCGAGCGCCGGTAGCTGTTTGCCGCGGCCTGCGCGCCTAAGCGGGCAGCGCCGCCGCAATCTTGTCCCACACGCTCGGATGCGCCGTCAGCAAGCCTCGACCCCCGTCCCCGGGGTGATACTCGTCACCATTGGGTCGCGCAGACGTGAGCCCTGCCTGCTGCACCAGCAGCGCGCCTGGGGCATGATCCCAGGGCAGCGTGCGGCTGAAGTAGACGTAGTCCTTGAGGCCCTCGACCATGTCGAGGTAGTCCCAGCCGGCGCAGAAGCGGATGTCCCGCACCGGGCCCAGAGTCGCGGCGGCGGCATAGACCGCCTCCGGGTCGGCGACGAACGCGCGGGCGCCGATCGCTCCGCGCAGCGCGTCCGGGTCGTTCGGCACGGGTGCCGCGGCGCGCACCCCATCGATGAACGTTCCGACGCCGTCCGCGCCGTGCATCTCGCGGTCCACCGCCGGGTAGGTGATCCACGCGGCCACCGTCTCACCAGCACAAAGGAGGGCAACCATGCACGCGAAGTCCTCCTGGCCGTGGACAAAGTTGCGCGTCCCGTCCACCGGATCCACGACCCAGCAGGCCTCGGCGCTCGCGACCAGATCCACGAGCTCCGGTCGCGCGGCCGTCGCCTCCTCGCCCACCACCGGCACGTCTACAAGAGAGGAGAGGGCTGCGGTGATCCGACGCTCCGCCAGCACATCCGCATCGGTCACCAGATCCCACGGCGCGGACTTGGTGCGCACTTCATCAGCGGTGAGCGCACGCCACCTGGGAAGCACCTCCGCCTCGGCGGCCTCGCGCATCGCGGTGAGCACAGCGTCGGACAGTGCAGGGGTGACCAGAGGGGAAGGCATATCCCCAATGTTCCCACCCTTGAGACAGGACAAACTCCGCCGCGTATGTATTCTGTGTGCGTCCCGGCCCCAGCGCCGTGCTGAAAGCAGGAATCCATGGCCCGCAAGCTCGTAATCGTCGAGTCGCCTACCAAGTCGCGCACTATTGGCGGCTACCTTGGCGACGACTATGACGTCGTCTCGAGCATCGGTCACATCCGTGACTTGCCGCAGCCGAGTGAACTTCCTGCCGGCAAGCGCGAGGGGTCCATCGGCAAGTTCGCGGTCGACATCGAGAACGGGTTCACTCCTTATTACGTGGTGAGTCCTGAAAAGAAGAAGGTGGTCGCGGACATCAAGTCGCGACTCAAGGACGCCGAAGAGGTCTACCTCGCAACAGATGAGGACCGCGAGGGTGAGGCCATCGCGTGGCACCTGCTCGAGGTGCTCAAGCCGTCCGTCCCCGTGAAGCGACTCGCCTTCCACGAGATCACTCGCGAAGGCATCGCTCGCGCCATGGAGAACCCGCGCGACATCGACATGGAGCTTGTCGAGGCCCAGGAGGCGCGCCGCATCCTCGACCGCCTGTACGGCTACGAGGTCTCGCCGGTGCTGTGGCGCAAGATTCAGCAGGGCCTTTCCGCCGGCCGCGTGCAGTCCATCGCGCTGCGATTGGTCGTGGACCGCGAGCGCGAGCGTATGGCCTTCCAGGCCGCCGAATATTGGGACCTCACCGCCTCCTTCACCGCCGTCGAGGGGCCCGACGCTGGGCGCACCTTCGAGGCCAAGCTCACCACCGTGGACGGTCGCCGCGTCGCGACCGGCAAGGACTTCGACGACCGCGGTGTGCTGAAGAGCGACAAGGTCGAGCACATCACCGGTGCGACCGCCGGCGCGCTCGCATCGGGTCTGGCCAACGCTGAATTCACTGTGGTGGGCGTCGAGTCCAAGCCCTACAAGCGTCGGCCCGCTGCGCCGTTCATCACCTCCACGCTGATCCAGGAGGCGTCGCGGAAGCTGCGCCTTGGTGCGCGCGATGCGATGCGCGTCGCCCAGGGACTGTACGAGCGCGGCTACATCACCTATATGCGCACCGACAGCCCCACGCTGTCCGGAGAGGCCATCCGCGCCGCGCGGGCGCAGGCGGCGGAACTGTACGGTTCCGACTCCGTCGCGCCCACCGCGCGCGTGTACTCGACGAAGGACACGAACGCGCAAGAGGCGCATGAGGCGATCCGCCCCGCAGGCGACCGCTTCCGCACCCCCGACTCCGTGCGCGCCGAACTTCGCGGCGACGAGTTCCGCATGTACGAGCTGATCTGGAAGCGCACCGTCGCCTCCCAGATGGCCGACGCTGTGGGCACCACCTCGACGGTGCGCCTGGGTGCGCGCTCCGCGGCCGGTCACGCGGTGGAGTTCTCCGCGAGCGGCACCATCATCACGTCGCCCGGCTTCCTCGCCGCGTACGAGGAATCACGCGAAGAGTCCCGCTACGAGTCGGAGAAGAAGGCCGCCGTCACGGAAGCCGATGAGCGCCTTCCCCAATTGTCCGAGGGGCAGCCGGTCACAGCGTCGGACATTGAGCCGGTGACCCACTCGACCACGCCGCCGCCGCGCTTCACGCAGGGCTCCATGATCAAGGAGCTCGAGGACCGCAAGTTTGGGCGGCCCTCGACGTATGCCTCCACCGTGGACCTCATCATTGCGCGCGGGTATGTGCGCGTGGACAAGCAGGCGCTCGTGCCCACGTGGATCGCGTTCGCGATCGTGGGGCTCATGGAGCAGCACTTCTCGTGGCTCATCGACTACGACTTCACCGCGGACATGGAGGAGGACCTCGACCGCATCGCGCGGGGCGAGGCCGACATGCGCGAGTGGCTCAGCCGGTTCTACTTTGGGTCTGGCGAATCTGGGGCCGAGGGGCGCGACGAGGGACTGAAGCACCTGGTAGACGACCTGGGCGAGATCGACGCGCGGGCGGTGAACACGTTCCCCGTTGGCGACGGGATCTCGCTGCGCGTTGGTCGGTACGGGCCGTACATCGAGCGTGAGCGTGACGGCGAGACGCAGCGCGCGTCGGTGCCCGAGGATGTGGCGCCCGATGAGTTGACGGTGGCGAAGGCAGAGGAGCTGTTCGCGTCGCAGGGGGGCGAGGAGCGCGAGCTTGGCGTGCACCCGGAGACGGGTCTGCCGGTGGTCGCGAAGGCCGGCCGCTTTGGCCCGTATGTGACCGAGGTGCTGCCGGAGGATTCGAAGTCCAAGCCGCGCACCGCGTCGCTGTTCAAGTCCATGCAGCTCGAGACCGTGACGCTCGAGGACGCCGTGAAGCTCATGTCGCTGCCGCGCGTCGTTGGCGTGGCGCCCGACGGCGAGGAGATCACGGCGCAGAACGGCCGCTACGGGCCGTACCTCAAGAAGGGCACGGACTCGCGGACGCTTGCGTCTGAGGACCAGCTGCTCGACATTGGGCTTGAGGAAGCGCTCGCGATTTACGCGGAGCCTAAGCGCGGGCGGGGTCGCACTGCTGCGCCGCCGCTGCGCGAGTTTGGCGTGGACCCCGTGAGCGAGAAGCCGATCGTTGCGAAGTCCGGCCGCTTTGGCGACTACATCACTGATGGTGTGACGAACGTGACGATCCCTCGTGGTGACACGGTGGAGTCCTTGACGCCGGAGCGGGCCGTGGAGCTGCTTGCCGAGAAGCGCGCCAAGGGTCCGGCGAAGAAGCCGGCGCGACGCGCCCCGGCAAAGAAAAAGGCCGCGCCAAAGAAGAAGTAGGCCGGGGGGCGCGCTGGCGCCGGCGGCCGGTGAGCCCAGCGTCGGCCTCCCCACCCCCGCACCCCCTGCGTCCGCACGGCAAATGTTCTTGAGCGGCACTCCGCGCTGTCGCTCCGTGCGGGGCGTCCACGTCGCGCGAAGGATTTGCCGTGCGGACGCAGGCTGTGGACAGAGAGCGTTCGCGCCCGTTGTCCACAGAGTGCCGCCTCTCACGCGCGCCGCGATTGTCGATGGGGCACGCTCGCGCCATGGATGTCATTGCCACGCTTGCCGCGCTCCAGGGCTGCGCGCGCCGCGAACAGCTCCTCGAGACGGGTGTGACATGGGATCAGATCGAGGCTGCTCGACGGTCGGGCGACGTCTTGCGTCGACACCGCGGTGTGTACGCGCTTCCCAACGCGCCGCAGGATGTGGTCACGGCCCGCGTCTTCCGTGCCCAGGTGGGATGCGTGTCAGCCGCACGTCACTGGGGGATTCGCGAATTGCCATTCCTGGCGGCCCAGGCCACGCCGCACTTGATCGTGCCGCGCAATCGGTCACTTGCGCGCCCGGGGCTTCGAGGCCACTGGGAAGCGACAGTCCATCACTCGGACTCGTACAAGCCCCGTCAACTGTGGACACCGCTGCTGGGGGCGCTTGACCAGATGGCGGACTGCGTGGCGCCTCTGGACCAACTCATCGCAATCGACGGCGCGCTCTATGACCGCAAGATTCGCCCCGAGGATATGGGCCTCTTCGTGTGCGGCACGGAGCGGCGGCGGGAATGGCTTCGTGCTCGCGCCTCGGCACTGTCCGGGTCGCTGCTGGAGACGATTACCGGTGCCGTCCTGGACGTTGCGGGCTTCCCGGCCCAGGCTCAGAGGGAAATCTCGCGCGTGGGACGAACGGACTTCGTTCTCGAGGACGGCACGGTTGTTGAGGCGGATGGGTTTGATCCTCACGGCACGCGAAAGGCGTTCCGCGAAGATCGCCGACGCGGACGCGAGCTGCAGCTTCAGGGTCGCGGCCTGCTGCGATATGCATTCGAGGACGTCGTGTGGAGTCCACTCAACATGATTCTCGATGTCGCGAGGCAGGTGGGGCGCGATCCCCGCCCAGACTTCCGTGCGCGTTGGCGCGAAATCACGTCCCCCACCGGCTTCCGCACGGCAAATCCTTCCGGTCGAGAGTTCACCTCGTTCCCGTAAGCGGGGCGCCGCGGTCCCGCACTCGATTTGCCGTGCGGACGCAGGGTGCGCGGGGTCGCGACCCCGCCGCGACCGCGCCTCGTGACCCCGCCGCGACCGCGCCCCCGCCGCACGCCCTCGCCACTACTCTGAAACTCGCCCACAACGTTTCTGCGCAGCACAGCGTTTTGGGGCCAGAAGAGGAGAGTCATGGCCGACTTGGATGAGGTGCTCGCGGGGCTGACCCGCACAGCTGGGCCTCGCCTTGCCGCCTACGGCTTCATCCTCACCGGCTCGCAATCGGACGCGGAGGAACTTGTGCAGGAGGCGATCGTCAAGACGTTCGTTCGCCGGCCGCGCCTGAGCGACCCGGCGGCGGCGGAACAGTACGTGCGGCTCGCCATGAAAACCCTGGTAATCGATCGTTCCAGGAAGGCCCGACGCTGGCGCGACAAAGCGCCAACCCTCGCCACCCCGTCGGTTGAGTTGGAGCCCGTCACCGCGATCTCGACGCGGGTCGCCGTGGAGAAGGCACTGCAGTCGCTCACCCCGCAGCAGCGGATCGCCGTGGCGCTGCGGTACTGGGACGACCTCACCGTGCCGGAGGTTGCGGTGGCGATGCGGCTGAACGCGGGCACAGTGAAGCGCTACCTTCACGACGCCGCGGCGGTGCTGCGTCCCCTCCTTGGCGAACACATCGAGCCCGATGACGACGAGGGCATCCGCGTCGTCGGAGTGAGGAGGCGGCGATGAGCGACATGCTTGACCGCCTTGAGCAGATCGCGGGCGAGGCTGGCGCGGACGCTGGCACCCGCCTGGCGACTCCGGATGTCACGGCGAAGCTGCAGGCCCAGATCACCCACGGAGTCCGGAGGCGCCGCACCGTGACCGGAGCGCTCGCTGCCGCCGCGGTCGTGGTGCTGGGCACGGCGTCGGTCATCGTTCCCAAGCTGATCGAGACGCCCGTGCCGCCGGCCGCGACCCCAACCCGCGAGGTGGTGAACAGCTCTGAGTCGCTGCTCACCTACAGCGACGGGTCGATGCAGGTGGTGACGTCCGTCGGCGAGAGGGTGCATGTTCCGGCGCCCGGTGAGGGCTCGCCGCGTTATACGGGCACGGCCGTCAAGGATGCGTGCCGTGCGGACCCAGCGGATCTGGCTCCGGGCTGGACGCAGGAGTTTCCTGAGGCGTGGCAGCTGATGAGCTTCGGCAGGCCGCTCAGCATCGACAAGGAGGGGCACCACGTGCTCACGCAGGGCCAGGCGGTGGAGAAGGGCTCGGGCTACCGCTCCACGCTGTTCGCGGCAAGTGTGGACGTTGACCCTGCTATCGCGCCGTATGTGGTGATGAGCGTCAATGTCTACGTGCTCGCGCCGGACGGCCGCATCGCCTACGTCGCTTCGCACCTCGAGTCGCGCCCCAGCATCCAGTACTCGGGGACCAAGGGCACCGCGACGTACACCGCCACGGCCACGACGCGCGGGATCGACTCCTACGCGGAGTGCCGCGAGGTGACGCGCACACTCAGCGGTGAGGCGCCAGAGAACGTCTACTACTTCCACATCAAGGTGTTCGTGAACGACGGGGCAGGGCACATCAACCCGATCGGCGCTCACAACTCATGGATCTCTGTCACCAAGGAGGGCGCATGACAGCCACCGCCGTACGTCCGCTGACGCACCGCCTTCAGGACCCCATGGACGCGCCCTCGCTGCGCTGGGGGGTCATCGGCGCCGGGTGGATCGCCGACGTGTTCGCCCGTTCCACGCTGGGCCACACCCGCTCCACGGTCCAGGCGATCGCCTCGCGCGACGCGCACCGGGGCAACCTCTACGCATCGAAGTACAACGTCCCCATCGTCCGCTTTGGCGACGGTGCCTACGAGCGTGTGGTCGATGACCCGGACGTGGACGCGATCTACATCGCCACGCCGCATGCGCTGCACCGCGACCACGCGCTGCTCGCCATCAATGCAGGCAAACCGGTGCTCGTGGAGAAGGCGTTCACTCGCAACGCGGCTCAGGCGCGCGACGTCATCGAGGCCGCCCGGCGCCAGAGCGTGTTCTGCATGGAGGCCATGTGGACCCGCTTCCTCCCCCACATGGTCGAGGCGCGGCGCCTCATCGCGGAGGGGGCGATCGGGGACATCGTCCACGTGAGCGCGGACTTTGGCGGCTCACCGGAGTACGACCCCAACGACCGCAACTTCAACCCAGAACTCGCGGGCGGCGCACTCCTTGACCTCGGCGTCTATCCCATCAACTTCATCCACGACATGCTCGGCGCGCCCAGCGCCCCCGGTGACATCAAAGCCCTGGGCGCCCTCGCCCCAACCGGCGTGGATCTCAGGGAAACGATCGTGCTCAACTATCCGGAGCGTCGGGCAATGGGGACCGCCTTGTCATCCTTCGCCGCGGACACGGCGCGGCTCGCGACCGTCTCCGGCACCGAGGGCCGCATCGACTTTGGCCACGACTACTACGGCCCGGCGGGGTTCACCTTGGTGCGCTCCGGCCGACGCGAACTCGCGTTCACGCAGCAGACCCGCCTGGGCTGGCAGTACCAGGTCGCCGAGGTCGCCCGCTGCGTGCGTGCGGGCGCCACGGAGAGCGAGATCATGCCGCTCGACGCAACGCTCCAGGTAATGGAGATCCTCGACGAGTCGCGCCGTCAGTTGGGCGTGCGGTACCCCGGGGAGTAGTGGCGGGCTACGAGAAGCCCGGCGCCAAGCACTAGCAGCAGGCCGACGCTGTGGGCAGTTCGGCGATGCCGTTGGCTCCGGTGTGCGGTGGTCCGTGCGGTGCGCGATCAAGTCGTCGCGGAACTCGTCTCGTCATTGCGTCCCTCACCGGAACCCCGCGGCTACGCTGTGAGCCATGACCGCACCTGAACCCAAGAATGCCCCTGCGATTCGTTGGGGCGTGCTCGGCGCTGGAGGCATCGCGCACAAGTTCACGCAGGCCGTCAACAGGCACACTGCAAGCACGGTGGCTGCGGTGGCGTCCCGCACGCCGGGCAAGGCGCAGGCCTTCGCGGATGAGGAAGGCGTCGAGTTTGCCTTTGACTCCTACGAGGAGCTCGTGGCCCGCGACGACGTCGACGCCGTGTACGTGGCCACCACGCACAACGACCACCACAACCCCGCGCTGCTCGCGATTGAGGCGGGTAAGCCCGTGCTCGTGGAGAAGGCGTTCGCGCAGAACGCCGCGCAGGCACGCCAGGTCATCGACGCCGCTCGCGCCAAGGGCGTCTATGTGCAGGAGGCCATGTGGACGCGCTGGCTGCCGCACATCGTGGCGCTGCGCGAAACCATCGCTCGCGGCGACATCGGCGACGTGGTCACCATCCAGGCCGACCACGGTCAGCCCATCGCCCACGTCCCCCGCCTCCAGCGCCCTGAGCTGGCCGGCGGCGCCCTCCTCGACCTCGGCATCTACCCGGTGTCCTTCGCCTTCGACATCCTTGGCAAGCCCGACGCTGTCACAGCGGTCGGTCAGCTCACCGAGACCGGTGTCGATGGTCAGGTGTCGATGGTCTTCGATTACAAGGCCGCGCAGGCGTCGCTCACCACCACGATGTGGGCTCGCACCCAGGTGCAGGCAGTGATCTCCGGAACCGAGGGTCGCATCGAGGTCGCTGACATGTTCTACGCACCCAGCACGTGGCGCCTGGTGCGCAAGGACGGCACCAGTTGGGAGTTCGACGGTCGCGTGGACAACGGCTTCCAGTACGAGGCCGCCGCGCTCGCGCGCAACGTCGCCGAGGGTCGCACCGAGTCTGAGGAGCTGCCGCTGAGCGAGACCCTCGAGATCATGGAGACGCTCGACGAGATCCGTTCGCAGATCGGTCTGGTGTACCCGGGGGAGTAGTCCAGTCCGGACGCGAAAGAGGGGCCGCGCCAATCGGCGCGGCCCCTCTTGTCGTCTGTGCGGATGTCAGCCCGTGAAGTCCGGTTCCGCCTCGACCGGCTCGGCGCCGGGTGCGGAGGACGCGAACAGTGCGCGCCCGCCCATCCACCGAGTGTCGTTGCCGAGCCAGTAGGCGCTGAACTGGGCTCCATCGGCCTGAAAACTCTGCAGCGTGGGCTCGTCGATCACCGCGTAGCGGAGCACCTGGCCCTGACCAGGGTTGAGGTCGATCGTGCCCTGTTCGAACCCGCATTCACCTTCGCGGCCGCCCTCATCGTCGTCCTGCCGCTGGACGTCGTTGGGTGAACCTGGCGCCGTTGATGCCGGTGGTCTGCAGGGCAGGGAACTGGGGGACGTCGAGCTTCAGCACAGAGCCCAGGGCGCGGTTGCCGGCGCCGCCGCCCTTGAGGTCCACCTTTCCAAAGACGTCGCCCACGAACAGGCCGTCGTCGACTCCTTCGAACTCGCCCCATTCGGCG
>ENA-UOVV01000471-UOVV01000471.1-compost-metagenome-genome-assembly--contig:-NODE-471-length-47441-cov-22.418963_pt1 | contig 47441 bp, 44 predicted proteins | sample MGYA00238155_ERZ761577 | MGnify/ENA primary metagenome ERZ761577 (study PRJEB28898, sample SAMN06268775) | compost metagenome | isolation source: Emeryville, CA | place: USA:Emeryville, CA | collected... | reverse complement strand
GACCCTCGATATCCCTGCCGATCGTTCGTCGCGCTCGCCCGCCCCGCAGGAGACAGTGCGACTCTCTCACGGGTAGAAGTCGCGGGGATAAGTTCTTCGAGCTGGTGTGTTTCACTGAGGTGTCACCCCTGCGGAAGCAGGGGCTCACGGTGTCGCTGGCGCGGGTTTCGAGTGGTTTCCGGGTCAAGCCCGGGATGACACGTTGGGGGTGGGAACGGGGGGCGGGCCTGAATAGGTCGCTGGCTGGGTCGCGTTTGTGAGCGCCCCCTCCACCGCCTTCGGCGGTCCCCCTCCCCCGTTTCACGGGGGAGGATCCAGCGCGCGGTACTTGGCGCGTTGGTGGGCACGACGGGTCTTGGGGGCCTGCCCCGTGAAACGGGGGCGCTCCTGGTGTGGCTACACCGGCACCCTCAGGTCGAGGGTCAGGGGGAACTCGGCCGAGCGGTGGGCGGGGCGGGGGATGTAGGTGCCCGGGGTGTGGTGGGCCGGGATGAAGCGGGCGAGGCGGCGGGCTTCGGCTTCGTTGCCGTTGACGGGGAAGGTTTCGTAGTTGCGGCCGCCGGGATGGGCGGTGTGATAGGTGCAGCCGCCGATCGAGCGGTTCGACCAGGTGTCGTAGATGTCGAAGGTGAGGGGGGCGTTGACCGGCAGGACGGGGTGCATGCCGTTGGCCGGCTGCCAGGCCTTGTAGCGGACGCCGGCAACCGCCACACCGGCCTCGCCGGTGGGGGTGAGGGGCACTTCGCGGCCGTTGCAGGTGACGCCGTAGCGGGAAGGGTTGATGCCTTCGAGCTTTACCTGAAGGCGCTCAACCGATGAATCAACAAAGCGCACCGTGCCGCCGATGGCGCCGGTTTCGCCCATGACGTGCCAGGGTTCGAGCGCCTGGTTGAGGGTGAGCTTCATGCCCTCGTACTCGACCTCGCCGCAGAATGGGAAGCGGAACTCGAGCTGGGCGGCGAACCATTCGGGATCGAGATCGAAGCCGTGCTGGCGGAGGTCGGCGAGCACGTCCATGAAGTCGGCCCAGACGAAATGGGGCAGCATGAAGCGATCGTGGAGCGTGGTGCCCCAGCGGGTGAAGGTGCCATCCTTCGGCGATTTCCAGAAGCGGGCGATCAGCGCCCGGACCAGCAGCTGTTGCGCGAGGTTCATGCGCGCATTGGGCGGCATTTCGAAGCCGCGGAATTCGACGAGGCCGAGGCGGCCGGTGGGGCCGTCGGGCGAGTAGAGCTTGTCGATGCAGATTTCGGAGCGGTGCGTGTTGCCGGTGACATCGACGAGGAGGTTGCGGAACAGCCGGTCGACGAGCCAAGGCAGCGGCGGGTTGCCCTCGCCGGGGGCGGGGACCTGCTTGAGGGCGATTTCGAGCTCGTAGAGGCTGTCGTGACGGGCTTCGTCGATGCGCGGCGCCTGCGAGGTGGGGCCGATGAACAGGCCGGAGAAGAGGTAGCTCAGCGCGGGATGCTGCTGCCAGTGAAGGACCAGCGACTTGAGCAGGTCCGGGCGGCGCAGGAAGGGCGAGTCCGACGGGGTGGCGCCGCCGACCACGACATGGTTGCCGCCGCCAGTGCCGGTGTGCTTGCCGTCGATCATGAACTTGTCGGCGCCGAGACGGACGTTACGCGCCTCCTCGTAGACGGCGGTAGTGGTGGCGACGCATTCCTCCCAGCTGGCGGCAGGGTGGATGTTGACCTCGATGACGCCGGGATCGGGCGCGACGCGGATGACGTTGAGGCGCGGGTCGTAGGGCGGGGCGTAGCCCTCGACATGGATGGGAAGGCCGAGGGACTTCGCTGCCTCCTCGGAGGCGGCGATGAGTTCGAGATAGTCCTCGACCGTGGCGACCGGGGGCAGGAAGACGCAGAGGCGGCCATCGCGCAGCTCGACCGAAATGGCGGTGCGGACGGCGCCCTCGATGTCGCCGAGCACCTGCTCGTTGATCTGCTGGCCCACGGCGGGGGAAGGCGTGAAGGTCGAGGGCTGGTCGTGGTGGCCGATGGGCACCTCGATGCGCTGCTTCAGCATCTCCTCGACCTCGGGCAGGTCGGCCACGGCGACCAGCGGATCGCGCGGCACCACATGCGGATAGACGCTGGGTGCCAGGTGGGGCAGGGCGCTCAGCGGCAGGCGGTAGCCGACCGGCGAGTCGCCGGGGACGAGGAAGAGCTTGCCGCGGCGGGTGCGCCACTTTTCGGTGACCCAGCGTCGATCCTGCGACTGGGCGTTCCAGGCCTGTACGGGCAGGACGTAGCCGGAGGGTTCGGTGAGGCCCCGCTCGAACACCCTGGCCATGCGGGCGCGGGCTTCGGGGTCGTTGAGCTCGCTGTTGGCCGGATCGACATTGTCGGGCAGCTGCGCTTCCTTGAGCAGCCATTCGCCGGGATCCTCGTAGGCGGGGGCGACGGTGTCACCGGCAAGGCCGAGATTGGTGGCGATGGCTTCGAGCAGGCGGCCGGCATCCTCGGGCTTGGCGCCGGTGTCCTGTCCCTCGGCGGCGATGAGGTCGGGGTTGCGCCAGACGGGCTGGTTGTCGCGGCGCCAGTAGAGCGAGAAGGTCCAGCGCGGCAGGGTCTCGCCGGGATACCACTTGCCCTGGCCGTAGTGCAGCAGGCCGCCGGGGGCGAAGCGCTGCCTGAGGCGCTTGATGAGCGCATCGGCCTTCTGCCGCTTGGTGGGGCCGACGGCGTCGGCGTTCCACTCGCCGGACTCGAAATCGTCGATGGAGACGAAGGTGGGCTCGCCGCCCATGGTGAGGCGGACATCGTGCCTTACCAACTCCTCGTCGACCTTGCGGCCGAGGGCGTTGAGGCGCTCCCAGCTTTCGTCGGAGAAGGGTTTGGTGATGCGCGGATGCTCGGCGACGCGGCTCACCGTCATGTCGAAGGCGAAGGTGGTGTTGACCTGGCCGACGGCCGAGAAGCTGCCGGTGATGGGCGCGGCATTGCGATAATGGGGGGTGGCGGCGAGCGGGATGTGGCTCTCGCCGGTCAGGAGGCCCGAGGTGGGATCGAGCCCGATCCAGCCGGCGCCGGGCAGGTAGACCTCGCACCAGGCGTGAAGGTCGGTAAAGTCGTGGTCGGTGCCGGCGGGGCCGTCTAGCGCGACGATGTCGGGCTTGAGCTGGATGAGGTAGCCGGAGACGAAGCGGGCGGCGAAGCCGAGATTGCGCAGGGCCTGGACGAGCAGCCAGCTCGAGTCGCGGCACGAGCCCTGGGCGCGGGCGAGGGTCTCCTCCGGTTCGAAAACACCGGTTTCGAGCCGGACGATGTAGCCGATCTCACGCTGGATGCGGGCATTGAGCGCGGTGATGAAGGTGACGGTGTTGGCCGGCGTGCGGTCGATGCCGTCGAGGAACTGCCGGAGCAGCGGGCCCGGGGGCTCGGGCCGCATGTAGATCGAAAGGTCGTCGCGGAGCTCCGGCGGGTACTCGAAGGGCCAGGTCTCGGCACGCTCTTCGACGAAGAAATCGAAGGGGTTATAGACCGTCATGTCGGCGACGAGGTCGACCTCGATCCTGAGCTCGGTGACCGGCTCCGGGAAGACGTGGCGGCTGAGATAGTTGCCGTAGGGGTCCTGCTGGACGTTGACGAAGTGGTTGGACGGGGTGACGCGGAGCGAGTGGCTCAGCACTTTCGTGCGGGATTGCGGGGCCGGCTGCAAGCGGATGATCTGGGGGGCGAGGACGACCGGCCGGTCATATTTGTAGTGCGTCAGGTGATGGATGGCGGCTTTGATCGACATGCTGCCTCACTCAGACACAGAAACTTCCCGACCCGGATGCTAGCTTGCCGTGGGGCGCACGGCTAGCCTTCGCTTACAGGGCAGGGAAGTCGAGCGGGCCGCTATTTCTTCTTTTTCTTGCGTTCGGCGTGCATGGCATCGCGGGACTCCGTGAGGAAGGCCTCCACTTCTTCCAGCGTGGCCGAGAAATCGTAGCCTTCATTGCCGAAGACGATCTCGTAGGTGTCGTCGTCGCGCAGCATGTAGCCGCCATGCGCCTCGATCTTCGGGTTGCGCTTCTGGGCCACCAGCAGGCTGACACCGAAGGGGCGCCCAAGGCGGCGGACGCGGCGTTCCATTGCAGTCTGGGTGTGGGCGCGGCTGGACATTGGCGGCTCCTTTCGCGCTCCACATAGCGAGCGCGCGCGCTGGATGCAAAGGGTGGGATATTGTCCTGTCGTGGAGCTTGGCGGGAGCCGACCGCTGTGGTTTGGTCCGCGCCGGACTTGCAACGTTGCAACGGGCGACCGACATGGCACTCAACCTCCACCAGCGCATTCAGCGTATCGCGGTGCGGCTCGACGAGCTGACCTATTGGCGGGAGCGCGAGAGCATGCCCGTTACCGGCTGGACGGCCAATGGCGCGGCGATCGAGGAGGGGGTGCCGTGGCCGACGCGCGAGGGCGTCGTCAGCTTCACCGCCAGGGTGGATGGCGCGGGCAACTGGCCGGTTGGCGAGACGCGGCTGATCCTCGACCTGGGCGGCGAGGGGCTGGTGACGCTGGACTATGGCGTTGAGTCCGCAAGTTTCGGTAACGACCCGTACCACAAGGAATATCCGGTCCGGGGGCTGAGCTTCGGCATCAGCGCAGAGGCGACGGCACGGCGGCCGTTCGGCGAGCCGGTGCGCAAGCCCGTGCTGATGGGCGGACGGTTGAGCTGGATCGACCTGGCGGTGCACCAGCTGCAGCTCAGGCTCAAGCAGATCGTCGAGACCTGCTGGCTGCTCGAAGGCCACGACGTGGTGCCGCATCTCGTCCATGCGGCGGAAGAAGCGCTCTATTCGCTCGACTGGCCGTCGGGTACGGCGGACTATGTTGCGCGCTTCGCGCCCCAGCCGGGGCAGCAGCGCATCTGGCAGCTGCCGCCGCTCAAGGAGAAACCGGAAGCGCTGACGGAGGCGCAGCGCGCCAGCGTCGAGGCGGCGGATGCCAGGCTGATCGCGCGGCTCAGGGACTTGCAGCAGCGCTACCCGGCGCAGGGCGAAATCCTGCTGACCGGCCACGCGCATATCGACCTCGCCTGGCTCTGGCCCTATGCGGAGACGCGGCGGAAGATGCGCCGGACCTTCCATACTGCCGTGCAGCTGATGGAGGGGAGCAACGAGTACGTCGCCAGCTCCGGCTTCCGTTTCAACCAGTCGACGGCGCACTACTACGCGCAGATCGAGGAGGACGACCCGACGCTGTTCGACGCCATCCGCGCCAAGGTGATGGCGGGCGGCTGGGAGGCGGTGGGCGGCCTGTGGGTCGAGCCTGACACCAACATGCCCACCGGCGAGAGCCTGACGCGACAGGTGCTCTATGGCCAGCTCTATTTCGAGCGCAAGTTCGGGGCGCGGCACACCGTTTGCTGGCTGCCCGACTGCTTCGGCTTTTCGGGCGGGCTGCCGCAACTGTTGAAACAGGGCGGTATCGACAGTTTCTTCACCATCAAGGTGAACTGGAACGAGACCAACACCATCCCCACCGACCTGTTCTGGTGGGAAGGCATAGACGGCTCGCGCGTGCTGGCGCACACATTCAACAACCCGCGCGGCGGCTATAATGGCGAGCTGTCGCCCGAGGCCTATCTGCGCACGTGGCAGAACTTCAAGGACAAGCACCGGCATGGCCAGACCCTGCTCGCGGTTGGCTATGGCGATGGCGGCGGCGGCGTGACGCCGGAAATGGTCGAGCGCGAGATACAGCTGCGCGATTTCCCGGCGCTGCCGAAAGCGCGCTGGGGCAGGGTGGCCGACTTCTTCGCCAATGCGCACGAAACGGCGCGGCAGACGGACATGCCGGTGTGGTTCGGTGACATCTATCTCGAACTCCATCGCGGTACGCTCACCACGCAGAGCGCGGTGAAGAAGGCGCACCGGCAGGCCGAGCGGGCGCTGATCACTGCCGAAACGCTGGGTTCGCTGGCGCACCTGCTCGGCGCGGAGCAGCCGGAGAGCCTCGAGCATATCTGGCGCGTGGTGCTGAAGAACGAGTTCCACGACATCCTGCCCGGCTCGTCGATCGCCGAAGTGTACGAGGATGCCGAGCGCGAACTGGCGGATGCGCATGGGCGGGCGCTGGCGCGCCAGCAGATCGCGCTGTCGACCATTATCGGCAACCTGCCCGATGGCGACGTGGACGATGCGGTGGTGGTGGTGAACCCCTCGCTCAGCCGCCGGCCGGTGCGGGTGAAGACGACCGACGGGGCGGTGTTCTCGTCGCCGCACATGGTGCCGCCGCTGGGCGTGAAGGTGTTCTCGCGCGTCGAACTCGAGCCGCAGGAGGGGCTGAGCGTTTCCCAGGAGCATCTGGAGAACGCGCATATCCGGGCAACGATCGGGGCCGACGGCTCGGTCACCAGCCTCGTGCACAAGGCGACGGGGCGCGAGGCGCTGGCAGGCCGCGGCAACCAGCTCTGGGTCTACCCCATCGACAAGCCCCGGAACTGGGACGCCTGGGACATCGAGGACGATTACGCCAGGCGGGGCGTGGAGCTGAACCAGCCCGAGAGCATCAAGGTGGTGGAGAACACCCCGACTCGCGTGGCGGTGCGGGTGGTGAGGAAGTTCCGCGCCTCCACCGTGGCGCAGACCTATACGCTCGAGGCCAATGGCACACGGCTCGACATCGTGACCGAGATCGACTGGCACGACCGCCACTGCCTGCTACGGACGCTGACGCCGGTGGCGGTGCGCACCACGCATGCTACGTTCGAGCACGCCAATGGCGTGGTGAAGCGGGCGACGCACGACAATACCAGCTGGGAGCAGGCGCAGTTCGAAGTGCCGGCGCACCGCTTCATCGACATGAGCGAGCCGGGACTCGGCGTGGCGCTGCTGAACGATGCGAAATACGGGCACTCGGCCAAAGGCAATGTGCTGGGACTGAGCCTCGTGCGCTCGCCGCTCTATCCCGACCCTCTGGCGGACGAGGGCGGGCAGCGCTTCACCTATGCGCTCTATCCCCATGCCGGCGACTGGCATGAGGGCCGGGTGCGCGAGGAAGCGGAGGACCTCAACCAGCCCATGCTGGCGGGGACGGCCAGTGGCGTGGCCAAGGTATCGCTGGAGCCGCTCCAGACCCAAGGGATTCCGGCCGCGCTCTCGGGCTTCAAGCCGGCCGAGGACGGCAACGGCCTCATCTTCCGCGTCTACGAGCCGAGTGGGCGGCGCGGGGATTTTGCGCTGAGGGTACCGGAGGGCTGGACCGTATCGGGACCGCTCTCGATCATGGAAGAGCCAATGGACCGCGGCGAAGGCGCAGAGCTGCGGCCGTTCGAGGTGCGGAGCTGGCGGATCAGCAGGGGGTAGTAGCTTCGTATTGAGCCGCTGGTGGTCCTCCCCGTTGCACGGGGGAGGATCAGGTGCAGTCGGCCCTGGTGGTCAGGCCCAGGCTGCCGGGTTGATTCAAGTCGGCGGTGCAAGCAGTTGATTTGCGGCGGTTTTCGCCTCAGCCCGTGACCACGTCGGTGTCGTCGCGGCCGCCCCATTCGGTCCAGGAGCCGTCGTAGAGGATCACGTCCTTTGCGCCGGCTTGCTCGAGGGCGAGCTTCAGGGTGGCGGCGGTGACGCCGGAGCCGCAGGTGGTGACGATGGGTTTGTCGAGGTTAATGCCGGCGGCCTCGAACTGGGCGCGCAGGGCTTCGGGCGACTTCAGCTGGCCGTTCTCGACGAGGGTGTCGGCCGGAGCGGACTTGGCGCCGGGCATGTGCCCCGAGCGGATGCCGGGACGCGGCTCGGGCACGGCGCCGGTGAAGCGGCCGGCGGGGCGGGCATCGAGAATCTGGCGCTCGCCAGAGCGGACCAGGGCCCGCATGTCGGCAAGGCTGGCGACGCGGCTGGGGTCGAAATCGACGTTGAAGGTGCGCGCAGGCCGCGAACCTTCGCCGGTTTCGAGCGGGCCGTTCTCCGCGCGCCAGGCGGGGAGGCCGCCCGACAGGATGCGCACGTCCTTCGCGCCCATGGTGACAAATGTCCAGCGGACGCGCGGGGCCGAAAAGAGGCCCATGCCGTCATAGACGACGATGGTGTCGGTCTCGGCGATGCCGAGGCGGCCGGCGAGGGCGGCGAAATCGGCCGGCTGCATCAGCATGTGGGGGAGGCCGGTGGTGAGGTCGGCATACTGGTCGACATCGAACCAGATGGCGCCGGGGATGTGGCCGGCGAGGTACTCGGCACGCGGATCGCGCGCCGCGGCCGGGAGGTACCAGCTGCCGTCGACGACGACGAGGTTGGGGTCGGCGAGACGTTCGGCGAGCCAGGCGGGGGTGACGAAGGGGGTGTCGGTCATCGGAGTGTGGTGTCCCTCTCAGTCCCCTAGCACGAGCACGTCGCTGCTGGCGATGGCGAGGCGGACGGGGGCGCCGTGGGTGGGGGGCGGAGTGCGCTGGTCGTTGAAGGTGTCGAGGCTGATGGCATTATCGCCCAGATCGACCTTGAGGCGGATGACCGAGCCGAGGAAGTGGACTTCGGACACCGTGCCCTCGAGCTGGATGTCGCGGCCGGGATCGGCGAGCGACACCGCTTCGGGGCGCATGGTGAGGGCGACAGCATCGCCGTTGCGGGCGGAGGCGGGGAGCGCCGGGATGGTGACGGTGGCGCCGCCCAGCTGCACCGACCTTGCGGCGGCATCGACGACGGTGGCCTTGAGCGTGTTGAGCTGGCCGACGAAGGTGGCGACGAAGCGCGTCTGCGGGCGGTTGTAGATCTCGAACGGGGTGCCGAACTGCTCGACATTGCCGGCATTCATCACCACGATGCGGTCAGAGATGGAGAGGGCCTCCTCCTGGTCGTGAGTGACGAAGACCGTTGTGATGCCGAGCTCGCGCTGGATCTCGCGGATCTGCTCACGCAGCGAGACGCGGATCTTGGCGTCGAGCGCGGAGAGCGGCTCGTCGAGGAGCAGCATGCGCGGGCTCGGCGCCAGGGCCCGGGCGAGGGCGACGCGCTGCTGCTGGCCGCCCGACAGCTCGAAGGGGAAGCGCTTGCCGTAGCCGGCAAGGCCGATGAGGTTCAGCATCTGCTCGACCCGGGCCTCGCGCTGCTCGCGCGGGACGCGAGCGATCCTGAGACCGAAGCCGATATTGTCGGCTACGTTCATGTTGGGGAACAGGGCATAGGCCTGAAAGACCATGCCGATCTTGCGCTGGTTGGGCGCCAGGGTGGTGATGTCCTGTCCCTCGACGGCGATGCTGCCCGAGTTTGGGGTCTCGAAGCCGGCGATCATGCGCAGTATCGTGGTCTTGCCGCAGCCCGAGGGGCCGAGCAGCGAGACGAACTCGCCCTTGTTGAAGCTCAGGCTTACATTCCTGACGACGGTATTGTCGCCAAAGGCCTTCACCAGGTTGTCGATGCGGAGAAATTCGTCGGCCATGATCAGTCCGTACGCGGAGACGTTCTGGGGGCGAAGCGGGTGAGCAGCTGGATCATGCCCATGGCGCCCCAGGTGATGATGAAGGCGATGATGGCGAGCGCTGCCGGCTCGTAGGCGCGGTTGGTTCCGACGGTGACGAGGTAGGGGCCGAAGGCCGGGCGGTTCAACAAGCTGGCGATGGTGAACTCGCCGATGACGATGGCGAAGGTGAGGAAAGCGCCCGAGAGGATGGCGACGATGATGTTGGGCAGCACAATGCGGCCGATGATCGTCAGCTGGGTGGCGCCGAGAATCTGCGCTGCCTCGGTGAGCGTACGGATGTCGATGGTGCGCATGCCGGTGTCTATCGCGCGATACATGTAGGGCAGAGCCAGCGTGACATAGGCGCAGGTGAGCAGGATATCGGTGCCGAGCGCCGAGCTAGTGAAGGGGATGATCGAGCTCGAGTTGTAGAGCCGGATATAGCCGAAGACGAGTACCAGCGCCGGGATGATGAGCGGCAGCAGCGTCACGAACTCCATGAACGGCCGGAGCCATGGCAGCCGCAGGCGGACGAAGTAGACCGCCGGGGCAACCACGAGGATGCCGACAATGATCGTCACGATGCCGATGACGACCGAATAGGTGAACGTCGCCTGGAAGCGGGGATCGGCGAAGACCGAGGCATAGGCGTCGAAGGAGTAGACGCCGCGGCGCATGCGCAGCGAAAACTCGAACGTCGCGATCAGGGGCACGAGGAAGTAAAGCGCCCCGGCGATGAAGATCAGCCAGGCCCAGAAGCGGTTCGACCTCATCGCCGCCAGCGCTCCGCGCGCGCGTTGATGACGAGGTAGATGACGTTGGCGAGGCTGGCGATGACGATCATGCCCAACGCCAGGGCCGCGCCGAGGCCGGGGTTCTGCAGGGCGTCGCCGCGGATCTGCGCGTAGAGCAGGGCGGTGACAATGTTGATCGAGGAGCCGGTAAGGGCATAGGCCGTGGCGATGGCGCCAAAAGCGTTTGCAAACAACAGCGACAGCGTCCCGAGGATGCTTGGCCACAGCACCGGCATGCCGATATAGCGCCAGAATTGCAGGTTGGTGGCGCCGAGAGTCTGCGCCGCCTCGCCCCACTCCTTCTTCAGGCCCTCCACGGCGGGCGCGATGATCAGCACCATCAGCGGGATCTGGAAATAGAGATAGGTGAGAGTGAGGCCCCAGAAGCTCAACAGGTTGAAGCCGGCCCGGTACATGTCGAAGCCGAACACGGTCTTGAGAATGATGGTGAGGAGGCCGAGACGGCCGAGCGTGGCGATGAAGGCGAAGGCCAGCGGCACGCCGGCGAAGTTCGAGGCGACGCCCGAGAAGGTCATCACTGCGCTGCGCAGCGCCTTGGGCAGGCGGCCGCGGATGACGGCGAGGGCGATGGCGAGGCCGGCAATGGCGCCGAGCACGGCAGAGGCCGCCGATATGCGGATCGACACCCAGTAGGCGGAGACGATCTGCGGGCTCGAAAGGCCGATGATGTTGTCGAGGGTGAATGCGCCGGAGCGGTCGGTAAAGGCCCCACCGACGATGAACAGCATCGGCAGCAGCAGGAACATCACCGCAAAGACAATGAACGGCACCACCGCCAGCCAGTCGAGGCGGGGCGCGAAACGGCCGGCGGCCGGCCCGGACTGATCCGGACCGGCCGTCGTCGCGCTGGTCATGACGTGGCTGTCAGCCCTGGACATCGGCGCCGACGACGGTGTCCCACTGAGTGGTGATCACTTGCTTGGCCGCGTTCTGCTCGTCGATCGAAGGGAACAGGGCCTTGGCGTAGTTGGCCGCATCCGGCAGCTTCTCGAGCAGTTCGGCCGGAATCTTGCCGGCGGCCGACATGGTGTTGAACCGGATCGGGTGGCAGTAGCCGGCGAGCCAGCCGAGCTGGCCTTCGTCGGAGTAGAGATACTCCATCCAGAGCTTGGCCGCGTTGGGGTGCGGCGCGTGGGCGGAGATCGCCTGGATATAGATGCCCGCAACCACGGCGTCGGACGGCACGATGACATCGACCGGCGGGTTGCCGTTCATGCCGTCGCGCTGGGCGAGGAGATTGTAGTCCCAGTTGATGGCGATGGGCGTGGTGCCCTGGGCGATCGGCGCGGCTTCGGCGTCGACGGGCACGAAGTTCTTGGCGTCGTTGAGCTTCTTGAAGAATTCGAGGCCCGCAGCGGCAGCACCCGCAGAGTCGGCGCCCGACGCGATGCCGGAGGCATAGACCGCGACGATGGCGTTGTTGTCGGTCTTGGGCTTCCCGGCGAGCGCCACCGAGTTGGCATATTCGGGCTTCAGCAGGTCGGCCCAGCTGGCCGGGTTGTCGCCAGTGATAACGTCCTTGTTGATGCCGAAAGCCATCACGCCATAGTAGTCGCCGTACCAGAAACCGTCGGCATCCTTGGCCTCGTCCGGGATCTCGTCCCAGGTGGAGACCTTGTAGGCCTGCAGCAGGCCTTCTTCCTTGGCGGCAGGGCCGAAGCTGAGGCCGATATCGACCACGTCGGGCGCCTGCGGGCCGGTATTGCCCTTGTTGGCGCGGATCGCCTCGAGCTCGTCGGCGGAACCGGCATCGGGGTTGAGCTCGTTGATGGTGATGCCCGGATATTTCGCCTTGAAGGCCTCGATGACGCTGCCATAGCCGCACCAGGTGTGCGGCAGGGCGATGACGGTGAGCTGACCCTCGGCCTTGGCGGCTTCGTAAAGCGCGTTCAGGTCGGTCTGCGCCATGGTGGCCGTCGAGGCGAACATCGCGACGACGGACACGGAGGCGGCAAACGCGTTCTTCTTGATCATGCTGATCATAGACGTCTCCCTGGAATGGTAGGCTTCTTGTCCCGCCCTGCGGGATCCCAACAAGCCGCGCCCCACCTATGTCGACCACGTGACGGGCACGTGACAGCGTCGCCCCCTCTCCCGGGCGGTGGAGCTGTGGCGCCGACCATGAAGCACGGCGCCTTCGGGTGATGCGGTCTGACAGAACCCCCAAGCCGATTGTGACAGTTGTGACAGTGCCCGGTTTGGGTTCGCGAGTCGAGATGGGCCAGCGGGAAGCGACAGGTTCGGCCTCGGGAGGCCGCCGCAAGCGCCCGTGTCGGCGGGCGGTTGCGTCGCGCGGTTTCCAGGCGCGATCATGCGCCCTCTCGGATGTGGGTGCCCGCCAGCAAGATGAGGTTTTCCAAAGGTTCATCGCCGGGATGGGCTTGCCAGAATCCGAGCTGGCGTCTCATGCTCATCGCATGATCGGGTCGCACAGAGTGCATGACATGCACATGCACTTGGCGGCGCTCCTGGTCATAACCCTTCTGGCGGGCCCCGCTGTCGCAACGATGGCGGGGCCCGCTGCTTAACTGTATTCGGCGTTTGCCGCCTGCGGCCGTGGGGGTGGTGCTATTGCTTGCGCATGGAAGGCAAGCTCTATTCGGTACAGTATCTGCGCGCGGTGGCGGCCACGCTGGTGGTGATCGCGCATGCCGGTGCGCATCCGCTGAGCGATTCCTTCTACGTGCTCGACCGCTTCGGGCAGCTGGGGGTGACGCTGTTCTTCGTCATCAGCGGCTTCATCATGGTGGCGATCACCGGGACGGGGCGGGTGGCGCCGGTGGATTTCCTGCGCCGCCGGGTGATCCGGCTGGTGCCGCTCTACTGGGCGTTCACGACGCTGGCGGCGGTGCTGGCGCTGGTGGCGCCGAGCCTGTTCAAGAGCACCGTGTTCACGGTTCCGCACTACCTGCAGTCGCTGCTGTTCATACCGCATGCGGCGCCGGGGACGGGGAGCGCCAGCCCGCTGCTGAGCCTGGGCTGGACGCTGAACTACGAGATGTTCTTCTACGTCTGCTTTGCGGCCTGCGCCCTGCTTCTCGCGGCCACTCGAGTGGTGGTGCTGACGGTGGTGTTCGGCGCTCTGTGCGTGTTCGGTCTGGTGTTCAGGCCCACCGGCGTGGCGCTGCAGTTCTACGCCAATCCGTCGCTGCTGGCGTTCGTCGCCGGGATGTGGGTGGGGCTTGCCCATGTGCATGGACGGATCGCGGCGCTGCCCCGGGCCTCGATGTGGGCGGGGGCGGCGATTGCGGTACTGGGTCTGTTCGCCGTCTTCGCAATCGACCGCGAGCCAGGTGAGCACGCGACGAGCTTCGTTGCGCTGGTGGTGTTCGCGGTGGCGGTGGTGACAGTGGGGCTGCGCGGCGAGGCGCTGTGGCCGCGCTGGCGCGCACTGGAGCTGCTCGGCGATGCGTCCTACGCCACCTACCTCGTCCACATGTTCGTGGTTGGGGCGGCGGTGGCGGTGATCGCGCGGCTTGCCGGTTTCGACAATCCGGCCATGTATCTCGGTATGATCGCGCTTTGCACGGTGGTCTCCACCGCGGCGGGGACGGCGGCGCATCTATGGTTCGAAAAGCCGGTGCTGCGCTGGCTGCGCGGGCGACCTGCCTCGGCCTCTGCGACCGGACGCAAGGCAGTGGCGCAGGCCTGACGCTCAGCCGTTGGCCGGGCCGGTGCTTTCGCGCAGCACCAGTTCGACGGGCCACAACTCATGTATCGAAGCGGGATCCTTGCCTTCCTGCATCTGGAGAAGCAGTTCGGCGATGCGGGCTCCGGCGGCGCGCATCGATGAGCGCGTCGTCGACATGGAGGGAACCATGTTGTCGGCGTTGAGGTAGGGGAAGACGTCATCGTGGGCGATCATCGAGACGTCCTTGCCCAGTTCCAGGCCAGCGGCGCGGATGGCGCGGAAGACGCCCAGCGCGGTCATCATCGAGCCGGCGAGGAAGGCCGTGGGGCGCGGGCGCCGCTCGAGGAAGGCCTGCGCGATGCGGAAGCCGTTTTCATCGGTGAAGCGGCCGCCCGAGATGAGGCCGGGATCGACGGGCAGGCCGCGCGCCTGCAGCGCGCTGCGATAACCGCGGTCGCGGTGGATGGCGAAGGTCTGCTCCTCGGGGCCGTTGATCATGGCGATGCGGGTATGGCCGAGGTCGATGAGGTGGCTGGTGGCGCGGCGGAACGCGCCCTCGTTGTCGATGTCGAGCCAGGCATGCGGGATGTGCACGTCCTCGGCGCGGCCATGGAGCAGGAAGGGCATGCCGAGCTCGGTGAGGGCGGCAATGCGCTGGTCGTTGGGCGTAGGGGCCGAAAGGACCAGGGCATCGACGCGTTTGGAAGCCGCGAGGCGCTTGAAGACGGGGATTTCGTCGTCGGCGTCGATAGGGGTGACGACGATGTCGATCTCGTGTTGGGCGAGGCGCTCGGAAATGCCGGAGAGGAACTCCGAGGTGTGCGGGCCGAAATGCAGTGAACGCTGCAGGGGCAGGGGGACGCCGATGGCGCCGGAGCGGCCGGTGGCGAGGCGCCGGGCCGATGCGTTGGCGCGATAGCCGAGGCGCCTCGCGGCCTCGGTGACACGGGCGCGGGTCTCCTCGTTGACTTCGGGAAAGCCATTGAGGGCGCGGCTCACAGTGGTCTGCGAGAGCCCAAGCTCCTTGGCCAAGTCTTTGAGTTTCATAACCAAATCACGTCACATCCGCCGCTGCTTCGATGGCAGGTTAAGCGAGATGCCTCCTCCCGGGTCAACCATTCAAAGCGATTTGGAAAATCGGTGCAAGGGGCTTGCTGGACGACGCATTTCTGAGGTTCGTACCTCAAGCGCCCGAAGGAAGTTTTCGTGGCATCGGTAAGCATGACTGACATAAACGCCTGATTTTGCTTTGGTATTCTGGCCGGGTGCACAGGGCAAAGATGAACGGTGTCTGAATCTCGCTTGACAGCATTTCCCACCAAAGTCTAGGGTCCGCCTCAAAGCGCTTTGAAACCCAGTGGCCATGCAGCCGTGGCGAAGCACTTTAGGGGAGGAGATCTGGTGCCATGGCGTCCGCCGGGATGTCGGTTGCCGCTTGTCCTCCCGTCCATGGGTCCTTTGGGAGGAACAAGAATGAAATTGAAGTCCCTGGTTCTCGGCCTGATGGCCGGCGTGTCGCTGGCGGGCATCGCCCAGGCCGCCGACCTGCAGATCGTGCTCGGCGACACCGGCACGGGTCTCACCTTCCTGCAGGGGCAGGTGGAGCGCTACATGGCCGCCAACCCTGAAGACAAGGTGACGATCGTCCCCATGCCGTCGTCGACCACCGACCAGTTCGGCCAGTACCGCCTGTGGCTCGCTTCGGGCAATGCCGACATCGACATCTACACCACCGACGTGATCTGGGCGCCGCAGCTGGCCGAGCACTTCACCGACCTGACCGAGGCGACCAAGGACATTGTCGGCGACTACTTCCCGGCGATCATCGAGTCCCAGACGGTGGACGGCAAGCTCGTCGCGCTGCCCTCGTTCACCGACGCGCCGGCCCTCTATTACCGCAAGGACCTGCTCGAGAAGTATGGCAAGGCCGTGCCGAAGACCTGGGCCGAGCTCGAAGCGACCGCCAAGGAAATCCAGGACGCCGAGCGCGCTGCCGGCAACCCCGACATGTGGGGCTTCGTGTGGCAGGGCAACGCCTATGAGGGCCTGACCTGCGATGCGCTGGAATGGGTGAAGTCGAACGGCGGCGGCCAGATCGTCGAAGCCGACGGCACCATCTCGATCAACAACGCGCAGGCTGCGGCCGCCATCGACCGCGCGGCGGGCTGGGTGAACACCATCTCCCCGCCGGGCGTGCTGTCCTATGGCGAGGAAGAGAGCCGCGGCGTGTGGCAGACCGGCAATGCCGTGTTCATGCGCAACTGGCCCTACGCCTATGGCCTCGGCAACGGCTCGGACTCGGCCATTGCCGGCAAGTTCGACGTGACCACCCTGCCGATGGGCGACGGTGCCGACGCCCGTTCGGCCGCGACGCTGGGCGGCTGGAACCTCGCCGTCTCCAAGTACTCGCCGGACCAGGAAGCGGCCATTCGCCTGGTCAAGTTCCTCTCCTCGCCCGAGGAGCAGAAGCGCCGCGCCATCGAGCAGACCAACCTGCCGACGCTGATGGCCACCTATGATGATCCGGAAGTGGCCGAGAAGGCGCCGATCATCCCGCTGTGGAAGGAAGTGTTCCAGAACGCCGTGCCGCGCCCGTCGGCTCCGACCGGCACCAAGTACAACGAGGTGAGCTCGCTGTTCTGGTCGGCCGTGCACGAGACGCTTTCGGGCAATGGCTCGGCGGCCGAGAACCTCGAAGCGCTCGAGGCCGACCTGCAGGACCTGCTCGGCAGCTGATCCTCATCTGAAGAACCGGTCTTCGGGGGATAACCCCGGAGACCATTTCACTTGCGGGGGCGGCTCCGCATTTCTTCGCTGAGCGAGGCCAAGATGGCGGTAGAGACAGCGGGCTCGATCTCACTCCCGCGGACGAAAACGCGTTCCGAACTGATGACGCAGCGCCTGGCTGCAGCGCGCTGGTTCCTGCTGCCGATGCTGGTGGCACTGGCGATCGTTGCCGGATGGCCGCTGTTGCGCTCGATCTGGTTCTCGTTCACCGACGCCAAGCTCAACACCCTTTACAGCGCCGAGTGGATCGGCTTCGGCAACTACTTGCGCTGGCAGACGCTGTCGAGCGGTGCCATTCGCTGGCGCGGCGTGCTGGCCGATCCCGACTGGTGGAACGCGGTGTGGAACACGCTGCGCTTCGCCTTCATCTCGGTGTCGCTCGAAGCCGTGCTCGGCATGATCGTGGCGCTGGTTCTGAATGCCGAGTTCCGGGGGCGTGGTATCGTCCGTGCCGCCATTCTCATTCCCTGGGCCATCCCGACGATCGTTTCGGCCAAGATGTGGTCGTGGATGCTCAACGACCAGCTCGGCATCATCAACGACCTGCTGATGAAGCTGGGGCTGATCAGCCAGAAGATCGCCTGGACCGCCTCGACCGACACGGCCATGACCGCGGTGCTGATCGTGGATGTGTGGAAGACGACGCCGTTCATGGCGCTGCTGATCCTCGCGGGCCTGCAGATGATCCCCAAGGACGTCTACGAGGCGGCGCGCGTCGATGGCGTGCATCCGGTCAAGGTGTTCTTCCGCGTGACGCTGCCGCTGGTGCGGCCGGCGCTGATGGTGGCGATCATCTTCCGCCTGCTCGATGCGATGCGCATCTTCGACCTGATCTACGTGCTGACGCCCAACTCCAAGGCGACCAAGACGATGTCGGTGCTGAGCCAGGAGAACCTGTTCCAGTTCGACAACTTCGCCGAAGGCTCGACGCAGTCGACGCTGCTGTTCGTCATCATCGCGGTGCTGACGGCGCTCTACATCTGGCTGGGCCGGGTCAACTTCGACGCGGAGGGCAAGTGATGAACGCCTGGGCCATCACCAAGAGGGCGAGCTTCTACCTGCTCGTCCTCGTCATCGTCGTGTTTGCGGTCTTTCCGTTCTACTACGCGATCCTGACCAGCTTCAAATCCGGCAGCGATCTGTTCCGGATCACCTACTGGCCTGAATCGATCAGCCTGCAGAACTACATCAACGTTCTCGGGGTCGGCAGCTTTCCGCGCAACTTCCTGAACTCGGTGTTCGTAGCGTCGATCACGGTGCTGCTGGCGCTGTTCCTTGCGGTCACCGCCTCGTTCGCCCTGGCGCGCGTCAGGTTCCGGGGGAGGGGGCTGTTGCTGATGACGATCCTGGGCGTGTCGATGTTCCCGCAGATCGCCGTGCTGGCGGGCCTGTTCGAGCTCATCCGCTTCATCGGCATCTACAACACGCCGTGGGCGCTGATCTTCAGCTACACGATCTTCACGCTGCCTTTCACGGTGTGGGTGCTCACGACCTTCATGCGTGACCTGCCGATCGAGATCGAGGAGGCGGCCATCGTAGACGGGGCGAACCCGTGGATCATCATCACCCGGGTGTTCCTGCCGCTGATGTGGCCGGCCCTGGTGACGACCGGGCTGCTCGCCTTCATCGGGGCGTGGAACGAGTTCCTGTTCGCCCTCACCTTCACCATCTCCAACGACACCCGCACCGTGCCAGTGGCCATCGCGCTGCTGTCGGGCGGCACGCAGCACGAAATCCCCTGGGGCAGCATCATGGCGGCCTCGGTGATTGTCACCGTGCCGCTGGTGGTGCTCGTTCTCATCTTCCAGCGCAAGATCGTGTCCGGCCTCACCGCCGGCGGCGTAAAGGGCTAATTTCGATGGCGCATATCCAGCTCAAGAATATCAGGAAGTCCTTCGGCATGGTCGACGTCATCAAGGGCGTCGATCTGGAGGTGCACTCGGGCGAGTTCATGGTGTTCGTCGGCCCCTCGGGCTGCGGCAAGTCCACGCTGCTGCGCCTGCTGGCCGGGCTCGAGGACATCACCTCGGGCGAGATGACCTTCGATGGCCAGCTGGTGAACGCGCTGGCGCCCTCGAAGCGCGGCATTGCCATGGTGTTCCAGTCCTACGCGCTCTACCCGCACATGACGGTGTACGAGAACATGGCCTTCGGCATGCAGCTTGCCAAATCGTCCAAGGAGGCGATCCGGGAGCGCGTCGAGCGGGCGGCCGAGATGCTGCAGATCACGCCCTATCTCAATCGCCTGCCCAAGCAGCTCTCGGGCGGCCAGCGCCAGCGTGTCGCCATCGGCCGGGCCATCGTGCGCGACCCGAAGGTGTTCCTGTTCGACGAACCGCTCTCGAACCTCGACGCGGCGCTGCGCGTCGCGACCCGGCTCGAGATCGCCAAGCTCCATCACCAGATGACCGGCTCGACCATGATCTACGTGACGCACGACCAGGTGGAGGCGATGACGCTCGCCGACCGCATCTGCGTGCTGCGCGACGGGCTGATCGAGCAGGTGGGCACGCCGCTCGAGCTCTACGACAACCCGCAGTCGATGTTCGTGGCCGGCTTCATCGGCTCGCCCAAGATGAACTTCCTCAACGGCCAGATCGCCGAGGGTTTCGGCGCCAACACCATCGGTATCCGCTCCGAGCATATCGAGGTGTCGGATCGCGAGGGCAGCTGGAAGGGCAAGGTGGTTCACTCCGAGAATCTGGGCTCGGATACCTATGTCTACGTCGATATCGGCGCCGGCGAGCCGGTGATCGTGCGGCAGGAAGGCAAGAGCATGCACCAGCCGGACGAGCCGATCTCGATCGCGCCGATCCCCGACAAGATCCACCGCTTCGACAAGGCTGGAAAACCGCTGCGACACTGAACCTGGCCGGGCTTGCTGCAAGGAGTACCGCCTCAGCCGAATTGCGGTCTTGAAAGACCGCGCCGCAGCCGATTTTCGCCGCACTTGACTGCCAAGTGCGGCACGCCTGCAAACCCAGAACTGAACCATCAGGCCGGCGGCGAACGTCCGGCCTTTTCCACGACCACCAAGGAGTTGTCCGAGATGCCGATCAGAGCCACCGTGTGGGGCGAAAACGTCCACGAACACAAGAACAAGGAAGTCGCGGCCAACTACCCGATCGGCATGCATGGCCAGATCGCCAAGCTGCTCAGCGAGGACCCCAACATCGTCGCCTCGACCGTCACCCTGCAGGACCCCGAGCACGGCATGACCGAACAGAAGCTCGACGAGACCGACGTGCTGCTGTGGTGGGGCCACGCGGCGCACAAGGAGGTGGACGACGCCATCGTGGAGCGCGTGGTGGAGCGGGTGTGGCAGGGCATGGGGCTGATCGTGCTCCATTCGGGCCACCACTCGAAGGTGTTCAAGCGCCTGATGGGCACGCCGGCGAACCTGCACTGGCGTGAAGCGGGCGAGCGTGAGCGCATCTGGGTGGTGAATCCGGGGCACCCGATCGCCAAGGGCCTGCCGGACTATTTCGAGCTCGAGAACGAGGAGATGTACGGCGAGCCCTTTTCGGTGCCGGAGCCGCTGGAGACGGTGTTCGTGTCGTGGTTCCAGGGCGGCGAGGTGTTCCGCTCGGGCCTCACCTATCGCCGCGGCGCGGGCAACATCTTCTATTTCCGCCCCGGTCACGAAACCTATCCGACCTATCACGACAAGAATGTCGGGCTGGTACTGCGCAACGCGGTGAACTGGGCCTTCAACGAGAACCGCTACCAGAACCTGATGAAGGCGCCGAACCGCCCGGTGGACAAGGCGATCGAGCCGATCGTCGAGCGCGGCGCCAAGCTGACGCGCCACCCGAAGTGATCTACAACGGGCCGTCTCCCCAGGAGGCGACCCTTCCCCTGTTTCAGCGGATTTCAGAATGCGACTACTCGTTGTTGGAACGGGCAACATGGCCGGGCTGCAGGTGCAGCGCGGCTGGGGCAAGATAGAGGGCGTCGAGCTGGCAGGCGCCGTCGACGTGATGCCGGCCAATCTCGAGGCGTTCGCAACGACCTATGGCGTGCCGAACAGGTTCGGCTCGCTGGAAGAGGCGATTGCCTGGGGCCAGTTCGATGCGGCGACGGTGGTGGCGTCCGACGCCTTCCACCATCCACTGGTGATGCAGCTCATCGCGGCGAACAAGCCCATCTTCTGCGAAAAGCCGCTGGCGACGAACCACGCACTAGCGCTCGAAATGACCGAGGCGGCCGAGCGTGCCGGGCTCGTCAACATGGTCAACCTGACCTACCGGAACGTCGCCGAGCTGCACAAGGCGCGCCAGATCGTCACCTCGGGCGAGATCGGCGAGGTGAAGCATATCGAGGCGAGCTACCTGCAGCACTGGCTTGCGCAGCGCGACTTTTCCAACGAGGCGGAACTGAGCGGGCGCTGGCTGTGGCGGCTTTCCAGGAATCACGGCAGCAACGGCACGCTGGGCGATATCGGCATCCACATCATCGACTTCACCACCTTCGCCATCAACCAGCCCATCGTGTCGATGAACTGCCGGCTGCAGACCTTCCGCAAGGTCGACGGCGACCGGATCGGCGAATATGTGCTCGATGCCAATGACAGCTTCATCATCTCGGCCGAGTTCGGCAACGGAGCGATCGGCACCATCCATTCGTCGCGCTGGGCCTCGGGCCACTCGAACGACCAGAAGCTGCGCATCTACGGCAACAGGGGCGGCATCGAGCTGAGCCACGGCCACTGGGGCACACTGCTGCGCGTGTGTGCCGGCGCCGACGTGCCGACCTCGACCTGGCGTGAGGTGAAGGCGGAGCCGGTGAAGAGCAATTACGAGCGCTTCGTGGACGCGGTGCGCGCGGGCCGGCAGGAGGTGTCCGACACGCTCCCCGATTTTCACCGTGCTACGGAGTTGCAGAAGGTGCTCGACCTGGCGCTCGTCGCCGATCTCGACCGCAGGGAGCACAAGGTTTAGCCGCGCTGGCCGCGGCCATCTCAAATCCGCCCGCTGACGCGTGGCCGGGAGCAAAGGACAGGAACTACACTATGCGCATGCTCATTCTGGGGACCGGCGGGATGGCCAAGAACCACGCCAAGAGCTTTGCCGCCATTGACGGCGTGTCGGTGGTGGCGGGCGTGGATGTGGACCCGAACAGGCTCGATGCGTTCCGGGCAGCCCACGACATTCCGCACGGCTTCGCCTCGCTCGACGCGGCGCTCGCCTGGGGCGAGTTCGACGCGGTGGCCAACGTGACGCCGGACTCGATCCACCACTCAACCTCGATAGCGGCGCTGAAGGCCGGCAAGCACGTCTTCTGCGAGAAGCCGCTCGCCACCGACGCGATCAAGGCGTTCGAGATGGTCGAAGTGGCCGAGCAGTCGGGGCTGATCAACATGGTCAACCTCACCTATCGCAACGTGGCGCAGCTGCAGAAGGCGCGCGAGATCGTGACCTCGGGGCAGATCGGCACGGTGCGCCACGTCGAGGCGAGCTATCTACAGAGCTGGCTGGTGTCGAAGGCGTGGGGTGACTGGCGCACCGAGAGCCAGTGGCTGTGGCGGCTGTCCAAGAAGCACGGCTCCAACGGCGTGCTCGGGGATATCGGCGTGCACATCCTCGATTTCGCCTCCTACGGATCGGGGCTCGACATCGACCACGTGTTCGCCCGACTCAAGACCTTCGACAAGGCGCCGGGCAACAAGATCGGCGAGTACGATCTCGATGCCAATGACAGCTTCACGATGAATGTCGATTTCAGCAATGGCGCGCTGGGTGTGATCCATGCCAGCCGCTGGGCGACAGGCCATTTCAACGAACTGCGGCTGCGCGTGTATGGCGACAAGGGCAGCGTGGAAGTGCTGAACGGCAAGACCTCGCACCTCAAGGTGGTGATGGGCGAGGACATCGAGACGGCGACCTGGAGGGACCTCGAGGTGCCGCCGGTGCCGACCAACTACCAGCGCTTCGCCGAGGCGGTTCGGACCGGGCAGATGCAGGAGCCGAGCTTCCGCCACGCGGCCGAACTGCAGAAGGTGCTCGACCTCGCGCTCGTCACGGAGCAGGAGCGTCGCGAACTGCCGACGCACTGAGGACGCAGGTTGCAACCGGGCCGCGCCGTGACCATTTACGGCGCGACGCTGAAGCGGGGAGGGAGGCTCGCAATGGAAGTGATCGGCGCAATCGTCATCGGCCTCATCGTAGGCTTCATCGCCAAGCTGATCACGCCGGGCGACCCCAAGCCGCGCGGCTTCATCCTGACGGCGGTGCTGGGCATTGTGGGCGCCTTCGTGGCCCAGTTCCTGGGCCAGCAGATCGGCTGGCTGCAGCCGGGCGAGCCCGCCAACTTTCTCGGCGCCATCGTGGGCTCGGTCATCGTGCTGCTGGTCTGGCGGCAGCTGGCGCGGCCACGCTAGGGTCATTTCAATGATACCGACACTCGAGACCGAGCGCCTGCGGCTGAGGCCCTATGTGCTCAGCGACTTCGACGAATATGCCCAGATGTGGGCGGATCCCGGCGTGGTGCGCTTCATCGGCGGCAAGCCGTTCGACCGCGAGGCGAGCTGGGGCCGCTTCGTGCGCCAGCAGGGCATGTGGCACTATATGGGCTTCGGCTTCTTCGCCATCGAGGAGAAGGCAACCGGACATTTCGTCGGCGAGGGCGGCTTCCACGAGGCGCGGCGCACCATCTCGCCGACGATCGAGGGGACGCTGGAAGCGGGCTGGGCGCTGAACACGGCCGGGCAGGGCTGGGGCTATGCCACCGAGGCGATGCAGGCGGCGATCAACTGGGCCGAGACGGCATTCGCCGGCCGGAAGATGACGGCCATCATCGACCCCGACAACCAGCCCTCGTTGCACGTGGCCAAGAAGCTCGGCTTCACCGAACTGGCGCGCACGACCTATCTCGAAAAGCCCATCGTGGTGTTCGAGCGGGGATAGGCGCGGTCAGGTGCTTGCCTTGATTGGTCAGGCGCCGGTTACGCATGTGATGCCCCTCGACCACGCTTCGCATGGTCGCCTTTCTCCGCTGACACGGTGGAGGACCATCCGCAGCCTTGTGCTCAGCAGGACCGGGACAACGAAAGGGCGCCGTGGGGCGCCCTTCTTGCTTCCTGATCGTGGTGGTCAGGGGTGCGTGAACTCGGTGGTGAAGTCTTCGAGGTGGTACTGCTTGGTCCACACCACCGAGCCGCCCGGGGTCGAGGGTAGCGAGGCGAGGATGGTGGGCATCTTGCGGGCGATGTTGTTGGACACCGGCTCGTCGGTAGTGTGCAGCGTCAGCTTGAGCGAGCCCTCGATGCAGGTCTCGGTGCTGTCCGCGGTGCAGTAGTAGATCTCGGTGAACTGGCCGGCCATGGCTGCGTCGTGGTGCAGCACAGCCGGACGCGCCTCAAGGTCGCAGCTGCCGTCATAGGCGCTGAGCGCGGCGACCTTGTCGAGCTCGACATCCCAGTCGACGAGACACTGTTCGATGAACTGACCGTAGCGGCGCGAGGAATAGCCGGTGGCGCTGCGCTTGAGCATCAGCAGTTCGTCGCCATCCTCGGCGGTGAGCACGATGGCTTCGCCGCGGATGTCGGAGGAATAGGGCATGAAGTCCTGGTCGGCGACCGGCTGGTAGCTCAGTCGCTCTTCCCACACGTCGCGACCGGTATAGACCTTGCCCGCGACGGTGGCGCTGACTTCGATGGCGAAACGCTTGGTGGCGACGGCGGGCTCGGCTGCGGCCGGTACAGTGGCCAGCGCAAACGGAGCGACTGCCAGCGCCAGGGCGAGTGAATGGACGGAAAAGTGGCTGGTCATCGGAAAACCCCCTCATGCAGCCGGGATGTGCGCTTCTGCGACATCCGGACGCAGGGGGTACATTGGCATCCGAAAAGTTGCCGGGGTGCTATCCGGCTTGGTGAACCCCTGATTACTGTTATTGTCAAATGCATCGGCCGAAATAACAGTAACGGGGCCGCATGCGGCCCCGTCGCGTGAGTGTTTTTTTGGTGTCGTGGGGTCAGAGACCGCCGCCACCGTGCAGGTTGCGGACCTTTTCGGCCGCGTCCTTTGCCGCTTCTTCGACCGTCATGGCGCCGGTGAGGGCGTTCTGCATCATGTCGGGGATGATGATGTTCATGATCTCGGGCGCTTCGGGCAGAGCCGGGAAGGGAATGCCGTTGGGCAGCATCGAGGTCGTGACATCGAGGAACTTGATGGTGTCGAGGCGTTCCTTCATCCACTTGGTCTTGAAGCCGTTGACATTGCCGGGGTTGGAGCCGGCCCAGGCGAGCTTCAGCGACCATTCGGGGCTGGTCCACATGCAGATCAGCGCCTTGGCGGCGGGCTCGTCCACCTTGCCGCCATCGACATATTCGGACTTGACGATGTGGATGTTGGAGCCGCCGAACACCACGGCCCGCTTGCCGTCAGGCCCTGTCGGGATCAGGCCGTAGCGCATGTTCTCGAGCACGGTATCGGCCACGGCCTTGTCGGAGCCGGTGGCCTGCTCGGACAGTTCGATCATGCGGGCATACTCGGACGGGTGCGAGATCATCATGGCCAGCTGGCCGGAGATGAAGGGCGCCTGGTTTTCGGCCTGGGTGTTGGTGAGCGCCGAAGTCGGTACCGACTTGTCGCGCACATACATGTCATAGGAGGCCTGGAGCGAGCGGATCGACTCCGGGCTGTCGAGGCGGACTTCGCCATAGGTCGGGTTGGGGTCGGCCTCGTCGAACACGCCGCCGCCATAGCCCCAAAGCTGGGGCATGTAGCGGTAGGGCGTATTGCCGGCATTCTGCTTGGCCACCAGGCCATACCCGGAAATGCCGAGCTTGTCCTTGATCTGCTTGGAATAGGCGACGACATCGTCCCAGGTGGCCGGCGGGTTGTCCGGATCGAGGCCGGCGCGCTTGAAGATGTCAGCGTTCCAGATGAACGCCATGGTCTCGTTGTTGGTCGGGATGCCGTAGACCTTGCCTTCCCAGGTGACGGCCTTCATGGCGCCGGGCCAGAAGTCGTCGGTGGAGTAGCCCACATCCTCAGGCGTCAACTCCTCGAGGTAGCCCTTGGCGGCGAACTCGGTGCCGCCCAGGATCTGCAGGCGGATGGCCATGGGCGCGGCATTGCCGAGCAGCGCGGTGCGGAACTTGTCGAGCAGCTCGTTATAGGTGATGCCCTGCTCGGTCAGCTCGATATTGGGGTAGGTTGCGCGGAACGCCGCGAAGAAGTCGCGGTAGTTGTCGCGCATGATCTCGGGGTCGGCCTCGAAGATGCCCTGGTACCAGAAGGTGAGCTTGCCCTTGTAGTCGGTCGGCGTGACCGCGTTGCAGTGGGCGACGGTGTCGAACTCCTCGGTGCCGGCAATCGAGCGCACGTAGTCGGGCGACCACTTGGAAATGTCGACGTCGGCGGCGAAGGCCGTCGTGGCCGGCAGGGACACTGCCAATGCCGCAGCCGTCATGCCATGCGCAAGCGCACGGCCAAGTCCGTGTTTTGACATTCGGTTTCCTCCTCCATCCGCGGCCGCCGCCCCTCGCGAGCGGCCGGGAAAGTCTCGTCCGGCAAACTGCCGGTTAGGCGATTATCAGCGGGATTTTTGAACAGGCAAATGAAATTTTGCAAAATTCGCTGTCGATGTCTGGAAATCGGTGCCGGAAACCGGCAATGCTGAGTGCGTCGATGACTGTCCGTCCGGAGGATTGATGAACGCGTTCAAGGCCCGGCCACCCGTGGGAATAGATCCGACCGGCGTGTCGGAAGAGGGGGCTGTCGTCTACGAACGCATCCGTGACGACATCATCTCGGGCCGGCTCCAGGCCAATGAGCGGCTGGTGGTGGCGGAGTTGAGCGAGCGCCACAAGGCGCCAGCCAACGCGGTACGCGAGGCGCTGCAGCTCTTGCGCTCGCAGGGTTTCGTGCTGCTGGTGCACAACAAGAGCGCGCGGGTGCGGCCCATCGACCAGGATTTCGTGCGCGACGTCTATGAGATCGGGGTCCTGATCGAACCCTCGATGGTGCGCTGGTTCGTGGACATGGCGACGCCGGCCGATATCGAGGCGCTCGAGGATATCCAGCGGCAGATCGAGGAGAACAATTTCGCCGACCCGATCCTGCACTCCGAACTCGACACGCAGTTCCACACCCTGATGTACGACCGGCACTACAACCACCTCGCCGCCGAGCTGTGGTGGAAGCACCGCGAGCTGCTGCGGGCGCTGGCACGGCGCTATTCCTACACGCTGTCGCGGCGGGCGCAGGTGATCCGCGACCATCGCGAGCTGCTGCGCCTGGTGAAGGAGGGCGACGCCGAGAGCGCGGCGACCCTGATCGCTGCGCATGTCGATGGGGCAGGGCGCCACGTGCTCGAACAGATGCGCGCGGCGAGTTCGGCCCGGGCTGGCTAGGGCGGGCAGGGGGCAAGGCGGGCGAGGAGACCCGCCGCACAGATTTCGAGGGAGAGGACTGATGAAGATTACGGGCGTGCACCCCTGGCTGGTGAAGGCCAGCACCTCATACTGGGGGGAGTACCTGTTCGTTGAGGTGACGACCGACGAGGGCGTTTCGGGCTGGGGCGAGATCACCTCGACGACGAAAATCGCCAACCGGGCGCTGTGCGCCATTCTCAAGCAGATGAGCGCGCAGCTCGAGGGGGAGGACCCGAGCAGGATCGAGAGGCTGTGGCACAAGATGTTCCGCAGCTTCACCTACATGGGAAGCCGCGGAGCGGCGTGCGAATGCGTGTCGGCCATCGACATCGCGTTGTGGGACATTCGCGGCAAGGTGCTGGGGCTGCCGGTCTACGAGCTGCTCGGTGGGCCGGTGCGCGACGAGATTTCGCTCTACACCCACCCGGATCAATCGAAGTTCACCTCGGAGCAGGGGGTGATCGACGAGATCACCGATATCGTCAGATCGGGGCACACGGCGCTCAAGTTCGACCCGTTCCCCTACCAGGGCAGCCGCGAGCAGCGCGACGGCTATCTAGACGGCGCCATGTCCCGCGCCGACGAGCGGAAGGCCGCCGAGCTGACGGCATTGATCCGCAAGACGGCCGGGCCGGAGGTGGAGATCCTCATCGATGCGCATGGCCGTTTCGACGTGCCCACTGCCATCCGCCTCTGCCGCTCGCTGGAAGAGGCGGGCAATATCGACTGGTTCGAGGAGCCGGTGCCACCCGAGAGCTACGATGCGCTCAAGCAGGTGCGCGAGAAAGTGAGCGCGGCGATTTCGGTGGGCGAGCGGGCGCACACCAGGTGGGATTTCGTGCGCATCCTCCAGGACAAGCTCACAGACTACATCATGCCCGACGTGACGTGGACGGGCGGCATCTCCGAGATGAAGAAGATCGCGACGCTGGCCGAGGCCTTCTTCGTGCCGATCTCGCCGCATGATGCGGGCGGGCCGATCAACATCCTCGCCGGCGCGCATGTGATGATGACGGTGCCGAACTTCTACCGGCTCGAGACCTCGCGCTGGGACCTTTCTGGCTACAACGAGCTGATGCACACGCGGCTCGACAACTCGAACGGGGCGCTGAAGCTGCCACGCGTGCCGGGGCTCGGCATCGAGCTCGACCGCGACTACCTCGAAAACAATAAGATCGAGACGGTTTGAGAATGAAGATCACGGGTATCGAAACGGTCGTCGTCAACGCGGTGCACCGCAACTGGATTTTCGTGAAGGTGCTGACCGACCAACCGGGCCTGTGGGGCTGGGGCGAGGCAACGCTGGAATGGAAGACGCGGGCGGTAAAGGGGACGATCGACGACCTCGCGCCGTTCCTCATCGGGCAGGACCCGATGCGCATCGAGCATCTCGTCAACACCATGACGCGGTTCAGCTTCTGGCCGCTGGGCTCGATCGGGCTCACGGCGGTGTCGGGCATCGAGCATGCACTGTGGGACATCAAGGGCAAGGCGCTGGGCGTGCCCGTGTGGCAGCTCCTGGGCGGCAAGGTGCGCGACAAGGTACGGGTCTACACGCATTTGCGACGCGGCTCGGCCTCGGCGCGGGTCTCCAATCTCGACATTCCGGCCTTCGTCGATGCCGTGCAGGAAACGGTGGAGATGGGCTATGACGCGGTGAAGCTCGGCTTCGTGCCCTATACCGGCTACGACGCGCCGCTGCCCTCGGTGAAGCATGTCGAAAAGCTTGCCGCCGCGGTGCGCGAGCGGGTGGGCGACGGCGTCGACGTGATGACCGACTTCCACGGCCGGCCGGACTCGCTCGATGCGGCGATCGCCTACATCAAGGCGATCGAGCCGATCAAACCGCTCTTCTGCGAGGAGGTGATCCAGCCCGGCGACACGGCGGCGATGGCTGATATCGCGCGGCGGGTGGATTGCCCGCTGGCGACGGGCGAGCGACTGTTCACGCCGCGCGAGTTCATGGAAGTGGCCCAGACGCGGGCGGTGGCCTACATTCAGCCCGACCTGGCGCACTGCATGGGCCTTTCGGGCGGGCGCAAGATCGCGGCCATCGCCGAGGCGGCGCACCAGGGCGTCTGCCCGCACAACCCAATGGGGCCGGTGGCGGGCGCCGTGGCGCTGCAGTTCGACGCCGCGACGACCAACTTCGTCATCCAGGAGGAGGCCGTGGGCATCGTGCCGTGGTTCGAGGAAATCTGCTCGGTCTACCCGCTCAAGCTCGAGGCCGGATACTGGGCGATCCCGGATGCGCCGGGGCTGGGCATCGAGATCGACGAGAAGGCGGCGGCGAAATACCCGTTCGAGCAGGAGGTGATCCCGGCAACGGAATCGGTGCTCAAGGACGGGCGGATCGCCAACTGGTAGGGACTCCCGCTGACGATGGGTTGCTGAATCGTTACGCGTCGTGGCCGGATCGTTGACGAGCAACCTGTTACCAAGGTGTCATCCCGGCCAAGAGGCGGGACCCACTTGCGATGGTCCTGAGGTGGGTCCCGCGTCAAGCCCGGGATGACACGGTGGGGAACGAGCAACGTTGGTGGCCAGTGGCTCGAAGCAGCCTCGGTGCTACGCCCGGCTCTGCCCGATCACCGTCCATCGTTCTTCGCGCGGAGCCGTTGGGCGGAAGTCGTAGCGGTCCTTGCCCAGCGCATGGAGTGTGGCGCGCTCGATCAGGGAGAACTCGGCGGGGTCGTCGCGGTTGAGGTTCATGGGCTCCTTGAGCACCACCGGCGGGTTGGTCATGAAGCGGACGTTGCCCGAGTGGTTGTTGCTTGAAGCGTGCAGCATGAAGGGGTGGAGGATGATGAAGTCGCCGGTCTCGCCGGTGATCTCCTCGAACTCGTGGCACTGGTCGATGAGCTTGCCGAAGGCGTCGCCGTCATCGACGCCCTCGGGGTGGGCGGCGAGGTATTCGGCGACGACCTTGATCGAGTCCGGGGCGACGAAGGTGCCGCCGCCCTTGTGGACCACGTCGCTCCAGTAGACGATGGTGAGTAGGCCCTGCTCGCGGCTGTCGAGGAAGTGGCGGAAGAAGCTGCCATCCTTGTGCCAGCCGCCCGCCTCGACCGAGGGCGGGATCCACGGCTTGTCGGCGCCGCGGCGGAAGTTCACCACGAAGGCGTCGGACCACTCCGTGCTGTCGATGGTGGTGAAGTGCTGGGACTCGATCTTCATGATCTTGTGCTCGATGCGGTCTTCGCCGCCTGTCACGTCGCACAGCGCCGCCCAGCCGCGGGGCGAGATGTCCTTGATCGCCGCCTTGTTGTGGCGGTCCATCCAGACGATGTCCCTGGTCCAGGTCGAGCGGTCGACTGGATCGTAGCCGAGGCGGCCATAGGCCTCGTCGGTCCATTTCTTGGCCAGCGCCGGGTCGACGCAGCCCTTCACCCGCACATAGCCCTTTTCGATGAAATGCTGTGCGTCGGCTTCGGTGAGCACCTGCAGTGTGCGGGCCATGTGGAGCCTCCTCCTCGAGGTCTTTTTCAGGGCCGGACGATGGAGCCGTCGCGGCGGCGGTCTTCCGCCATGAAGTAGGATTTGGCCGCAAGGTCCGGATCGAGCAGGGCCTTCGCCTTTTCGACGTCGATATCGATGCCAAGGCCGGGCTGGTCGTTGCCGTAGAGATAGCCGCCTTCGAGGATGGCGTGGCCGGGGAAGAGCTCGTATTCCTCGGGGCGGAAGTGGTTCTCCTCCTGGATGCCGAAGGCGGTGGACGCGAGGTCCACATGCATGGCGGCCATCTGGTTGACCGGGTCGTTGTCGCCGCCTTCCTGCCAGGCGGTCTGGACGCCGAACCATTCGCACAGCGTCGCGACCTTTCTCGCGGGGGTGATGCCCCCGCCTTTGGAGACCCTGATGCGGACGAAGTCGATCAGGCGCTCGGTGATGAGCGGCAGGTATTCGTGCGGGTTGACGAAGAGCTCGCCCATGGCCTGCGGCGTGGCGCATTGCTGGCGCACGAGGCGATACCACTGCACCTGCTCGGGCGAGAGCAGGTCCTCGAGGAAGTAGAGGCGATAGGGTTCGAGCAGTTTCGCCAGCTGCACGGCATTGTGCGGCGCGAGGTGCTCGTGCACGTCGTGGGTGAATTTCGGGCCCCAGCCGAGCTTGTCGCGCAGGTGGGCGAACATGGCGGGGATGACTTCGAGATAGGCATCGTCGTCGAAGGCCTTTTCCTGCGGCCAGTGGTTCTTCGGGCCGCGAGCATTGGCGCGGTCGAGGAAGCCGCCGCCGCCATAGTTGCCGAGCTGGCAGCGGATGACGGTGTAGCCTTCCTCCCAGTAGCGGCGGACATCGTCCTCCAGTTCGCTCAGTGAGTCACCTTGCGCATGGGCATAGGCGGCGACGGCGCTGCGGGTCTTGCCGCCGAGCAACTGGTAGACCGGCATGCCGGCTTCCTTGCCCTTGATGTCCCACAGGGCCATGTCGATGCCAGCCTGCACGGTGTTGAGAGTGGAATCGTTGCGCCAGTAGCCCGAGGTATAAATCGACTGCCAGATGTCCTCGATCTGGCTGGCGTCGCGGCCGATGATCAGCGGCGCGATGGTCTCGATGGCCGTCTGGATGACCTTGCAGCGATACATGTCCGAGGCCGAGCCGATGCCGTAAAGGCCAGGTTGGTCGGTCAGCACCCTGACGAAAAGCCACGTACCATTCGCCCGGGTGCGAATGGTCTCGATGCCGGTGATCTTGGTCATCTCTTCCCTTGGGATTGTCAGCTCGGCAAAAAGAACCGGGCGCAGAAGTTTCGCGCCCGGCATAGTCGTTGACGTGGACCTTACTGGTACTTGGCGGCCAGCTTTTCGATCTCCGCCTGCGCCCAGGTAACCGCTTCCTCGACGGATGCACCGTCGACAACGACCTTCTGGAACGACTGGCTGACGATCTTGGCAACGCCGACTTCCGCGTTGAGGGCCGACGGAGGACCCTTGTAGCCGTCGACAATGCCGCTGCCCGCCATCTCGTTGAAGTTGGCGAAGGCCGGAGTGTCCTTGAACAGCGGCATCGAGGCGGTCAGGGCCGGGAAGATAGGCACCCAGCGGCCGCCCACGGTGTCGATCAGCTTCTCGTAGCGGGCGGTGTCGAAGAAGTAGGAGAGCCAGGCCTTGGCATCGTCAGGGCGATCGGTTGCCTTGGAGACGATCCACACCCACGAGCCGGCGCTGGAGCCGGAGCGGCCGGCTTCGCCCGGACCCTTGGGGATGGCGATCAGCTCGGTATTAGCGAGCAGTTCCTGGTCGTTGTCGACCATCCACGAGTAGATCGAGGGCGGGTTGATGGTGAAGGCGGCGCGGCCGGTCTGATAGGCGGTATTGTTCCCCGCATCGTCCCATGTCAGCGTCGAGCGGGGGATGGTGCCCTCGGCGAACATGTCGGCGAGGAACTGATAGGCGGCGCGGGTCTCGGGCGAATCCCAGGTCACGGTCTTGCCATCCTCGGCGAACATGTGGCCACCGAACGACCAAACGACCTGCTTGATCTGGCCATCGGCGTCGTTGGCCGTGCTGGTGGGCATGGCGAAAGGCGTGATGGTGCGGTCCGCTGCGAGAATCTTCTGGCTGGCGGTGCGCAGCTCTTCCCAGGTGGTGGGCACGCCTAAGCCCTGGGCTTCGAGAAGGTCCTTGCGAGCGTACATCGGCACCACGTCGACTTCGAGCGGCACGCCGTGCACTTCGCCATTGTACATGATCTGAGAGACCATGCCCTCGTAGATGCCGCCTTCCTTAGCGCGCATCTCCTCGAGGATTTCGGGGATGGGCAGGGTGAGGCCGAGCGAGGGATAGTACTGCGCCTGGCCGCCCACCTGCATGAACACATCCGGCGGCGAGCCGCCCTCGAAGGCGGCGGCGAGGCGCTCGTTCAGCACGTTGGCCGGTACCACGACATACTCGGCGTTGATGCCGCGCTCGGCGCCAAAGGCTTTCACGGTTTCGGCGATGTACTGGTCGGCGGCCTCGTTGAAGGCCTGCAGGCCCCAGATGGTCAGGTCCTGGGCATAGGCGGTGCCAGCCATCAGCATTGCCGAAGTGGCGAGCAGCACGCGTGTCAGCGACTTCATTATTTCCTCCTCATTGGAGCTCTCGCGGAGCTCATGCGGGGCCGGTGTGTCCGGTCACCCCTTCACACTGCCGGCGGCCAGACCTTCGACAATGTATTTCTGCGCTACGATGTAGATGATCAGGATGGGAACGATGGCGATGACGGAACTGGCCATCAGCTGCCCCCAGATGAAGGTGTCGCCCATCATCATGCTGGTAAGGCCAGTGGTGAGCGTCTTGGCGTCGTTCGAGTAGACGAAGACGATGGCGTAGAGGAACTCGTTCCAGGCGTTGGTGAAGGCAAAGAGCGCCACCACAGCGAGGCCCGGCGTCGCGATGGGCAGGATGACTCGGGTCAGCACCTGGAAGCGGTTGGCGCCATCCACCACGGCGGCCTCGTCGAGTTCCTTCGGAATGGTCTTGAAGTAGCCGATCAGCATCCAGGTGCAGAACGGTACCGTGAAGGTAAGATAGGCGACGATCAGCCCCGCCTTGGTGTCGATCAGCCCCATGCGCTGGATGATGAGGAACAGCGGGATGAACAGCAGTGAGGGCGGCAGCAGGTAGGCGAGAACGATGGCCCGCGCCGTCACCGACTGGCCCTTGAACTCCATGCGCGCGATCGGATAGGCGGCGAGCGCGCCGATGACCGCCGAGATTAACGTCACGATCACCGCGACGAACCCCGAGTTGTACACGAAGCGCGGAAACTCGGAGCGGAACAGCGCCTTCTCGAAGTTCTCGAGCGTCGGCAGCATCGGCACCAGGGTCGGCACCGCGCCGTAGATCTCCTTCGAGGTCTTGAAGGCGGTGACGACCACCCAGTAGATCGGCGCCAGCGCCCAGAACAGCGCGATGGCGAGCCCCACCCAGGTGGCGACGCGCTTGACGATGCGGGTAGTCCTTCCCTCGACCATCAGTTGGTTTCCTTCTTCAGCATGCGCTGGGTGAGGATGAAGATCAGCACCAGAAAGATCGGGATCACCGACACCAGCACGGCGGCGCCGAGTCCCAGCTGGCTGCGCACGATGCCGTACTCGAATGCGAGGGTGGGCAGGATTTGCGTGCGATTGGCCGGACCGCCCTGGGTGAGCACATAGACCATGTGGAACGAGTTGAAGGTCCAGATGGTCGAGAGCATCACCGTGATGGCGATGACGTTGCGCATCTGTGGCAGGGTGACCGAGAAGAAGCGGCGGATGGGGCCGGCGCCGTCGATGGCGGCCGCCTCGGTCAGCTCCGAGGGGATCGAGGTCAGGGCCGCGAGGAACATCATGGTGTAGAAGGGCAGGCCGTGCCAGACCATGGCGACGCCGACCGAGATCAGCCCCACCTTGGGGTCGGAGAGCCAGTAGGTCGGCATGTCGGTGATGCCGAGCGCCAGCGTCAGGTAGGTGAGGACGCCCACCTGCTCGTCGTAGATCCACTTCCAGGCGAGGCCGGCGATGAGGCCAGGCACCGCCCAGGGCAGGAAGACGAGGGCGCGGAAGATGCCGCGGAAAGGCAATGGCTGCGCCAGCACCAGCGCGAAGATCATGCCCAGCACGGCCTTGATGGCCACCACCCACAGCGTGAGCCCGAGCGAGTTCCACGCGGCGCGCAGGAAAATCTCGTCGCCGAGCAGGGTGAGGAAGTTCTGCACACCGATGAACTGGCCGCCCCGGGCGATGACGCGGTCGGTGAACGCCGTCGCGATACCGTCGATGAGCGGGTAGACGATGAGGCCGCCGAAAATCAGGAAAGCGGGGATGAGGAACAGGTAGGGCGTGAGCCCGGCCGGGGTGGAGCGCCGTTGCGGCCGCACCGGCGGGGGCGGCGAGCGGAAGCCGGGCGGCAGGCGCGCGTCGAGGGCCGCGGGATCAGCCGCCACGGGCCATCTCCCGGAACGCAGGCGTCACCGGAACGATGGCACCATTTACCCGCGCAAGGCGGGCAGGAACAGGCCGCATTTTTCCTCCTCCTCGCGCTCTCCCGGGCGCAAGTCTAGCATCCAGAACGGAAATTCGTGATGCCCCGAAATTATGAGGGGCAGGCTCCGACAGCGTCAAGGCAGCAATAAGATGCAAGTCACGCACTTGTGCCGCAAAACAGGAAGGGCGCCCGGGGGCGCCCTTCCGATAGGGTTGGCAGGCCGGTTTACTGAGCCGGCGCAGGCTCCATGGCCGGAGCTTCCATAGCTGGGGCCTCCATGGCGGGAGCCTCCATCGCCGGGGCTTCCATGGCCGGAGCTTCGGCAGGGGCCTCAGCGGGTGCTTCAGCAGCGGGTTCGGCAGGTGTCTCGGCTGCCGGAGCCTCGGTTTCGGCAGGCGCCTCGACAGGCGCAGCTTTCTCGGCGGGGGCCGCTTCCTCGGCCGGAGCCTCGGGCTCGGGAGCGGGCGAAGCGTCGGTGATGCGGCCATCCGTGTAAGGCGTGTAGGTGCCGCCCTGCTTGGCGATGTAGTCGGCCAGCACGTCCTCGAGCGGCGGGCCGAAGTCATAGGCGTCGATGGCGTCGGTGGCGAAGATGTCGTAGCCGTCGCCGCCGCCGCGGACATAGTTGTTGGTCACGACGCCATACTCGGCTTCGGGGTCGATCGGCACCCAGTTGTCGCCGTCCTTCACCAGCACGTCACCGACGAGACGCGAGCCGGGCTCCTTCGTCTTGTCGAAGCTGTACTTGAGGCCGGCCACCTGCGCGAAGCGGCCGGCAATGTCCTCGATCTGGCTGAGGCCGTTCTCGAGCGCGGCGATGACCCCCGAACCTTTGATCTTGAAGGTGGCGAGCGTGTTGGAGAAGGGCAGGACGGTCAGCACTTCGCCCATGGTGATGTCGCCCGCGTCGATCGAGGCGCGGAGGCCACCCGAGTTGGCGAAGGAGATGGTGATGCCTTGGTCGGCGACGCGGTCGAGCTGCGCATCGGCCACGAGGTTGCCCATCGAGCACTCCTGCACGCGGCAGACATTGCGGTCACCGACGATCTCGGCGGTGGCGTTGCCCACGACCTTGGCCTTCAGCTCCTCGAGCGGCTTGCCGGCTTCGGCAATGCGGTCGAGGAAGCCCTGGTCGGGCGTGATGGAGGCATCAAGGAGGATCGGCGCGCCCTCTGCCCTGGTGACATCGCCTGCATCGTCCCAAGTGACGCGGATGTCGCCGAGCACCTTGCCGTACTGACCGGCGGTGACGATTGGCACATCCTTGCCGTCGGGGTTCTTGACCAAGGTGGGATAGGGGCCGACCGAGCCCGGCACGTCGCCGAGGAAGGTATGGGTGTGGCCGCCGACCACGACGTCAATGCCGGAAACGGCCGCGGCGAGCTGCTGATCGACCGGGTAGCCGATATGCGAAATGACGACGATCTTGTTGATGCCGGCGCCTTCGAGCGCGCCGACGGCGCCCTTCACGTAATCGGTGACGCTCTGGAACTTCACGTCGCCGACGGTGGCGATCTCGGGCGTCTCCTCGGTGGTGGCGCCGATGACGCCGACCTTCTCGCCGCCGATGTTCAGCACGATGACGCCGCGCGGACGGCCCTGCAGGTCAGCGTTGGCCGAGGTGTCGAAATTGCCGCCGATGATGGGGAACTTCGCCGCGGCGAGGAACTTCGCGTATTCCTCCGGGCCATCGTCGAACTCGTGGTTGCCGGTGGCGACAACGTCGAAGCCCATGTCGTTCATGAAGTCGGCGACAATCTGGCTCTTGTACTGGGTGTAGAAGAGGGAGCCCTGAAAATTGTCGCCTGCCGAGAAGAGAACGACGTTCTCGCCGGCATCCTGCGACTTCTTCTTTTCCGCGTCGATCGCGGTCTTGAGGCGCGCCACGCCGCCGAAGCACTCGCCCTTCTCTTCGCCCTCGGCATTGCAGGTGGAATCGCTGCCGGTGATGGATTCAAAGCGCGAGTGGAAATCGTTGATATGCAGGATCCTCAGCGAGAACTCGGCCTGCGCCGCGCCGGTGAATCCGGTCGTGAGTGCCAGCGCCGCTGCGCCCAACAGAAGTCGTTTCATGTCCCTGTCCTTTGGCTCTGAATATCCGATTGGCCCGGATGCTTCTCGCACTGGATTGCTACGCTGCCGTAACAGCGCCGTCGTCTCCCTTTCGACCACATGCGCAACTCAGTGGTTGGGGGGAGCTTAGCAAGTTCCGGCGCGGCGGGAAGGGGGATTGGGGCGGTGCGGCAACGCCTGGGCGATGTTCGCCGGGATGGCCGCCAAGGGTTTGGCAAGCAGGGCGGGTGCATGCTAGGCGCGGCCGTCCGGCGGCCACGGGGACCATCAGATGAGCGCTTCGCTCGAAAGCCAGATCAGGGAAGCAAAAGAAGGGAACGGCCGGCGGCGGGTGGCGACGGAGCTTGCCCTGTTCGTGCTGGTGGGCGGCGGCGCGGCGCTGGCGCTGGCGGCGGTGACGACGGCGATGATCTCGCTGGGGACCCGGATGCCGGACTGGGTGATGGGCGCGCTCTGCTATGCGGCGTTCATCGGGCCGGTCTACCTGCTGCACCGTCGGCTCTCCTTCCGTTCGCACGCATCGCACCGGCAGGCGTTTCCGCGCTACCTCGCGGTGCAACTGAGCGCGATCGGGCTCGTCTCGCTGTTCTCCTTCGTCTGCTACGACGTGCTGGGTGTGGAGACGGCGGTCGGCTCGGTGATCGTGCTCGGGCTGACGGCGGGCGTGAACTTTGCCGTGCTCAGGCTGTGGGCCTTCGCCGCGCGGCAATGACGACTTCTGCACTGGACTAGGGAGCGGTTTCGGCTACTCTCCGCGCCGGTTTGGACCGGGAGTCTTCCTATGCGCAGTGCTTTGATCGTCTGGGGCGGGTGGAACGGGCATGACCCGGAAGAATGTGCGGCCATCTACCGGCGCTGGTTGCACGAGGACGGATTTTCGGTACGCGTCGAGACCGACCCCGAGGTGTTCACCGACCCGGCGATCAAGGATCTGTCGCTGATCATTCCGTGCACGACGATGTCGGTGATCTCGAAGGAGGCGGCCAATAACCTCGCCGCCGCCATCGAGGGTGGCGTTGGCATGGCCGGACATCACGGCACCATGGGCGATGCGTTCCACGACTCGCCGGTCTACCAGTTCATCGTCGGCGGGCAGTGGGTGGCGCACCCGGGCAACATCATCGACTACACGGTGGACGTGGTGAAGCCCGACGACCCGATCATGCAGGGGATCAAGTCGTTCCCCTATACCTCCGAGCAGTACTACATGCATGTCGATCCGGGTGTCGAAGTGCTGGCGACGACGACGTTCTCGGGCGAATACGCGCCGTGGATCGAGGGCGTGGTGATGCCGGTGGTGTGGAAGAAGATGTATGGCGCCGGGCGGGTGTTCTACTCGTCGCTGGGTCACCGCGCGGCCGAGTTCGAGAACCCCAACATGGCGACCATCCTGCGCCGCGGCGTCAACTGGGCGGCGCGGGCGGAGTAGGGCGCTTGCGCTGAGGTCGCGGTCAATTGAGGCGCTGAGATCGACTGGGTCCTCCCCCGTGGCCACGGGGGAGGACCTGGAGCGCGCTACCACCTGAGTGCCCATCTCCCCACGATTGCACCCGCGATGGCCGAGATGAGAATCCCCGTCGTGTACCAGATGGCGAGGAAGGGCATGCCGTTTTCGGTGCAGTGGAAGGCGTAGACCCAGGCGGCGGTGCCGCCGGCCAGTAACCCTGCGGCGAGGCCGGCGGCCGGAAGATTTGTGGGGGCGAGGCGGCGCATGGCCAGGGCGGTGGCGGCGTAGACCGGGATGCTGAGTGCCACGATGTAGAACGGGCAGACCAGCGCCGAGCCGCCCATGACCAGCAGCCGCGACATTTCCGGCGGCATGATGAGAAGCTGGGCGATGCCGCCTGCGCCGGCAATGACGATGAGCGCAAACAGCGCCATCATCGGATTCCTGAGACTGCCGCCGGGGCGGGCAAGACGGGTAGCGGCCCAGAAGGCTAGGCCGACGAAGGCGGCGGTGTAGAGGAACTTCCACCAGAACATCATGCCGAACATCGCCTCGGCGAGATCGGGGCGGAGGCCGAGCCATGCCAGCATGGCGATGGCCGCGAGAAGGGCACCGGCAACAACGCCCATGCCCAGTTTGCGCGAAACGGCGCGCTTCGGAGCTGGTTTCAACTCGCCGGCGAGGCGGTCGATCAGGTCATCGGTCATCGGCGCCTCCCGAGAAGCGGGCGGTGAGGGCCTTGAGACCGCGATGGATGGCGACCTTCACTGCGGACTCCGACATGCCGGTGCGCTGGGCCGCCTCGGCGATGGAAGCGCCTTCGAGCTTTACCTGTCGGATGAGGTCGGCGGGCCGGTCGGGAAGGGTACCGAGCGCCGCCTCGACGTCGTGCCGGTCGGTGGCGTTGCCGGTCTCGTCGGGGGCGAAGAGGGCAGCATCGTCCTCGAGCGGCAGGGTGGTGCGCAGCTTGAGGCGCCGGAAATGGTCGATGAGCTTGTAGCGCGCGATGGCGTGTACCCAGGCGGTGAAGGGCTGGGCGGGATCGTAGGTGTCGCGGCGGGTGTGGATGGCCAAGAGAGTGTCCTGCACCAGGTCGTCGGCGGCCGCCGGATTGCTCAGGCGGCGGGCGAAATAGCGTTTGAGATGCGCGCCCAGATCGCCGAGCAGCGCGCGATAGGCCGCCTTGTCGCCGGCGAGGGCGGCGAGCATCAGGGGCTTGAGCCGCGCTTCGGTATCCGGCGCAGTGGTCATCTGGCGAGTCATTCGCGCTGAGGAGGTGAAAGGTTACACCCATGCGGGCAGCGATCAACTGGGCGTGAGCGGGTAACCGATGCGAGGGGCGGGGCGAACTCCCGGGCATGCCGCACTTGGGCGGCACAACGGGAGACTTCACATGAGAATGCTGATTGCTGCCGCCCTCTGCGCGGCCGGGATGATGGGCACCGCCGTCGCCGAGGACGCCATGGCCCCGATGCCGGGCGACATGATGAACACCATGATGACGCCGGCCGACATGCTCGCCGCCTGCCTCAGGAACGCGGACATGCTCGAGGGCATGGACGCGCAGGAAGCGGGCAGGAAGACCTGCAACGACGCCATGTCGCTGGCCATGTCACCTCCGATGGGCGGCGATGCCATGGCGCCGATGGCGACCGACGGCATGTCGGCTCCGGCAATGTAAACTGTCCGTGATAGGATCACATCGCGCGTCCCGATCTGCCGTTGCTCGGTCTACAGCGGTCGGGGCGCGACCAGAGGGGTGAACATGACGGACCAGGCGATGGACCGGACTGCGGCGGCCGACAAGCCAGCGAAGCCGAAGGGGCCGCTGATCTCCCGGCAATCGATCTTCACGCGGGTGACCCACTGGGTGTGGGCGATCGCGCTATTCTTCCTGCTGCTCTCGGGCCTGCAGGTGTGGAACGCGCACCCCGCCCTCTATATCGGGCAGGAGTCCGGCTTCGAATACAACAATGCCATCCTGCGCATCGGGGCCGAGAACACCCCGGACGGGCCGCGTGGCTTCACCACCATTTTCGGCCACAAGTTCGACACCACTGGCGTGCTCGGCATGAGCGAGCTGCGCGGGCGGCCCAACTATGTGGGGTTCCCCAGTTGGGCGACTATCCCCAGCTTTCGCGACCTCGCCACGGGGCGGGTGGTGCACTTCTTCTTCGCCTGGGTGCTGGTGGGGGCGCTCGCCGTGTGGCTGGTGGCCTCGCTGGCAAACCGGCACCTGTGGCGGGACATCATCCTGAAACCGGGTGACCTGCGCGAGTTGCCCGGGGACATTCTCGACCACATCACCTTCCGCTTCAGCCACGGGCGGAGCTACACGCCGCTGCAGAAGCTCGCCTATTTCACCGTGCTGGTGGTGCTGTTCCCACTGATCATCCTCACCGGGCTCACCATGTCGCCGGGAATGGATGCGGCGTGGCCGTGGCTGGTCGACGTGTTTGGCGGGCGGCAGACGGCGCGCACCATCCATTTCATCGTCATGGTGCTGCTGGTGCTGTTCTTCGTGGTGCACATCGTCATGGTGGTGCTGGCCGGGCCGATCAACGAGCTGCGCTCGATGATCACCGGCTACTATCGCGCCAGCCCCGGTACGGAACCCGACAGCAAGGACAAGTCGAATGGCTAAGCTGATCTACAATCGCCGGCGGCTGCTCGGGCTGGGGGCGGCGGGCGCGGGCTCGCTGCTGCTCGGGGCCTGCGACCAGTTCGATTTCCTCGGCCAGCGCAACCACCCGGTGCGCGATTTCCTCGAGCGCGCCAACGCGCTGACCTACGCGGCGCAGCGGGCGCTGGTGGGCGAGCAGGCGCTGGCGCGCGAGTTTTCGGAAAGCGAGATACGGCAGGGGCAGCGCCCCAACGGCTCCACCGATCCACGCGAGACGGTGGAGGAGTACCGCCAGCTGGTGGAGGGCAACTTCGCCGCCTACCGGTTGCGCATCACCGGGCTCGTGGAGACGCCGAAGGAATATTCGCTCGCCGAACTCCAGAACATGCCGAGCCGCACGCAGATCACCCGCCATGACTGCGTCGAAGGCTGGAGCTGCATCGCGAAGTGGACCGGCGTGCCGCTCGGCCGCCTGCTCGATGAGGCGAAGGTGAAGCCGCAGGCGAAGTTCGTGCTCTATCGCTGCTACGACGTGATGGGCGGCGGGCTGTCGGCGCCGGAGCCCTATTACGAGACGCACGACCTCATCGACGCCTACCACCCCCAGACCATCTGCGCCTACGGCCTCAACGGCCAGGCCCTGCCGGTGGCGAACGGCGCCCCCATCCGCGTACGCAACGAGCGAGCGCTGGGCTACAAGCAGCCCAAGTATGTGCACACCATCGAGGTGGTGGACGGCTTCTCCCATGTCGGCCTGGGGCAGGGCGGATACTGGGAAGACCACGGATATGACTGGTATGGGGGGATTTGAGGGGCACTCCGGCCGGGACGACCGGCACTTTCACCCCACCCTAGCTCCGCTATGGCCGCTGGCGCAGCCAAGCTGCGCTACCCTCCCCATCAAGGGGAGGGAGAATCGTGGGAGGGGCAAGGACTAGAGTTTCCCTCCCCCTTGTAGGGAGGGTAGCGGCGCCAGGAGCGAAGCGACGTGGCAGAGCTAGGGTGGGCGGTGACAGCTACCGCTCTGGCCCACCGCATATCTCCCCTGCGGCCATTTCCCTTGCGTTTCGGCCGTCTATGGCCCATATGCGCATCATTCGCCCCAGATGGGCGATGGACTTCTCTTCTTACTGGCCAATGCGGTGAGCGGCGAAGTGCCCCGAGGGATCGATCCCCGGGTAATCGCAACCGCGCGGCAATTCCCTGTCGCCATTGCTTTTTGTAACGGCCCTGCCGCGAATGGTCGCGTGGGGCATCCTGCGTGCCGCTTGGCCCGGTGCGCGCAAGAAGGACTATCCTTTGACCAATTCATTCTCCGAACTCGGCCTGCCGGCGCCCATCCTGGCTGCCCTCACTGCTGCCGGGTTCGACAAGCCGACGCCGATCCAGGCCAAGGCCATTCCGCCGCAGATGCAGCGGCGCGACATCATGGGCATCGCCCAGACCGGCTCGGGCAAGACGGCGGCCTTCGGCCTGCCCATCCTCGCCGGCCTTGCCGAACTGACCGGCCGCGCTGCGCCGATGACGACGCGCGCCCTGATCCTCGCGCCGACGCGCGAACTCGCGGTGCAGATCGACGAAGTGCTGCACAAGCTCGACGGCTCGAAGCGCCTCTCGACCGTGCTGGTTCTCGGCGGCACGTCGCGCAATGCGCAGGTGCAGAAGATTTCGCGCGGCGTCGACGTGGTGATCGCCACGCCGGGCCGGCTCAAGGACCTGGTTGACGACCGCAAGCTGCGCCTCGAACAGACGCGGTGGCTGGTGCTCGACGAGGCCGACCGCATGCTCGACATGGGCTTCATCGGCGCGGTCAAGCAGATCGCCGCCGCCATCGGCCCGCGCCGGCAGACGGCGATGTTCTCGGCCACCATGGCGCCGGAAATCGCCGAGCTGGCCAAGGGCCTGCTCAACGACCCGGTCCGCGTCGAGGCCAACCCGCCGGCGCAGACCGCCGGCACCATCGACCAGCGTGTGATCTTTGCCGGTTCGAAGGAAAAGCGCGGCGTGCTGAACGAGCTGCTCGCGGACGCCTCGCTCGAGCGCGTCATCATCTTCTCGCGCACCAAGCACGGCGCCGATCGCGTGGCCAAGAACCTCGCGGCCGACGGGCACGTGGCGGCGGCCATCCACGGCAACAAGAGCCAGAACGCCCGCCAGGCGGCGCTCAAGGGCTTTGCCTCGGGCCAGGTGCGGCTGCTGGTTGCCACCGACATCGCAGCGCGCGGCATCGACGTGCCGAACATTACCCACGTGATCAACTACGAGCTCCCCGACGACGCAGAGAACTACGTGCACCGCATCGGCCGCACGGCGCGCAACGGCGCCTCGGGCTTTGCCATCTCGCTGGTGGACGGCACCGAGACCGACAAGCTGCGCGACGTCGAAAAGCTGATCCGCAAGACGCTGCCGGTTTCCGGCGAGCTCAAGGGTGCGGGCGGCGAGGTCATCCCGGCGGCCGAGGCGCGCCTGCGCCGCGCTCCGCCCAAGGCCCAACCGCAGCGGCCCAACGGGCAGCGCAAGCAGGCCAATGCCGGCCGGCATTTCTCGGGCGCCAAGAAGGCGGCGATCATGAGCGAACGCCGCGACCACGGCGCCGGCGGCCGCCCGGCGCGGGCCGAGGGCAATGCCCAGCAGTTGCGCGGCGGCGCCGCCACCGGCAGCAACGTGTCGCGCAATGGCGGCGCCCCGGCGACGGCGCAGGCCTGGTGGGAAAAGCCCACCGGCTCGGGTTCGCCCGTGCCGCCCAAGGCCAACAAGCAGCGCTGGAGCAAGAAGCAGAAGGACGCCGCCAAGGCCCGCCGCGAACCGCTCGCGGGGTGAGTGAACGACGTGAATGAGAAGGGAGGCTGGTGCCTCCCTTTTTGCTTCTGCGATGCCCGTGTTCAAGTGCCGGGACGGCGTGCCGACGGAACGAAGCGGGCTGGGGCGCCGTTGAGCTTCCGGTAACAGCAGGAGGACGACATGGCTTACCGTGACAAGGGGCCGACCGCCCCGCCGCCGCCAGACGTGCCGGCCGATATTCCGGAGGCCGAAGAGCGCCTCGAGGTGCTGCCCGAAGGGCCGATTCCCGGCCTTCCGGTCTCGAGCGATCCACTGCTCCAGCCTCTGCCGAAACCGAGCCCGCGCGACATCAAGCCGCTCGATTGACGCCATCATCCTGAACAGACGCGGCCCGCCGGATTCTCCGGCGGGCCGTTGCTTTTGAATGCGGCTAAACCCTTGGGGGGCCAACGGGTTCCGATAATTTCCTGAACGGCAGATAAACGCATTCTTCCGGGAACGTTCAAGCGCGCCGCCGCATTGTCGCCCCCAAGATGAACACCGGAGCCTTGAAGCTCCGCGCCGAAGGGAAGCGAAAATGATCAAGGCTGCGCTGGTTGCACTGTTCGTTGTGTCGATGGGAACGCTCGGCTTCGCCGCCTCGAGCCTGCCCGTCGATCAGGACACGCTCACGGCCGAACTTCGCTGAGACCTGCCAGACGTGTCGAAGTACCGGCTCCGTGGGCCGGCGGGGGTCTTCGCATTGAACATCACGATCCAGATCCTGCTGCTCATCCTCTTCGCCGCTGCCCTGGCGGTACTGGCTTTTGCGGCGGCGACAATCGTCAGCCTGGGGTGACGGGTCAGCTCAGCGGGATGCCCTTCTTGCCCTTGTCGGCCTGGTAGGTGGCCGAGAGGTCGTTGTAGACGGCAGTGATGTTGTTGACGCGTTCGACCAGCCGTTCCTTTGACGAGCGGTCCTGCCCGGCGATCATCTGCTGGATGTCGTGGGCGGTGAAGAAGGCGTTCTTGCGGTTGTAGAGCGGGCGGTCGTCGGGGACGTAGCCGCGATCGGGGTCGGGCACGGCATAAACCTCGCGCAGGATGCGAATGTCGTGCGGAATGCCGAAGGCGTCGCGCGTCTGCTCGTAGCTGAACAGATAATAGAAATTGTCGAAGCCCGACCACGTGATGCCGCTCAGGCAGAGCGAGCAGGGCTCGTGCGTGGCGAGGAAGATGCAGTCGCGCGGCAGCGGGCGCTGGTCTGCCGGAATCTCGAAGAAGCGGCGGATGGCGTGCATCTCGCCGTGCCAGATGGGGTTTTCGGTCTCGTTGTTGGTTTCGGCGACGACGAGCGAGAGATCGGACTTTTTCAGAATCGCCGCGCCGAACAGCTTGTTGCCGCCGCTCACGCCCGAGCGCGTGCGGCCGACAATGTCGTTCTCGATGACGTCGAGTAGGCGGGAAATGAGGGCAGGGGTATCCATCCCCGGACGCTGGCGGAAAGAGGATGTGCGGTCAAGCAGTGTATGTGGATGCCCTTTCCACCGCGCATCTTCGATGCGCGATCGCAGGGTGGTGGAGGGGGCAGGTGTGCGGGGCCCCCTAAATCCACAATCTGGTGCCTGTCCCAAGCCCGTCAGTACCGCGATTTCTCCAGCACGGCCAGCTCCGCGCCCGCTGTGTCGAGCAGGGTGAGCTTGTTGTCTGCCAGCCGCCAGAAGCGGGTCTGGGCGAGGGCGTTGAAGAAGGCGGTTTCCTGGGCGCTGAGGCTGTCGTCGAGGCAGGCCATGCGAGTGGCGGCGACGGCGCTGAGGACCAGGGTGCCATCTCCGACCTGGGCCTGGGCAAACCATGAGTTGCAGCCGCCGCGGCCGCCGGCGCGCAGGTCCGACGCGATGGACAGCGAAGAGACGGAGCCGCGCACCACCGGGTTGCCGCCAATGGTCTGGGCGTTCCAGGTGACGTTGAGGATGGGCGGCGGGGCCGCGGGTTCGGGCGGGACGTCGGCTGCGGGTGGCGTTTCGGAAAATCCCTGGAAGTTGACGATGATCACGACGGGCCCTGCAGGGGCCAGCGGGTCGATTGGATAGGGCTCGTTGTTGCGGAACCACACCGCGCCGTCGGCCCCGGCGATCTGGGCGACGAGCGCATATTTGCGGTTGCGGTCGAGTTTGTCGGTATCGAGGTTGAGGGTGAAGGTCAGCGGCACTCGCCCGGGCCGCGCGATGGCGGCGGCAGCGGCGAGGCCGGGACGGTCGGGCTGGGCGAGGTCGATCAGCGCTACGGTGAGCGTGCCGGACTCCGGAAGTGCGATACGTTCGCGATAGGTGACGTCGCCGGTGAGGGTGATGCGCTCGGCGAGGGCCGGCACCACCATGAGCAGGAGCAGCGCCGCGAACGCGGCAGCGAGGTTGAGGATACGCATGCAAGAGCCCTCCATTCCCTGTGCCCGAAAGCTTCGGGCAACACTATGGACGAATTGCAGCGACGACGCGACCGCGGCACCCGCGGCAGGTTAGCGCAATGGAAATCCTCAGGCCGGCTCGACGATGATCCACGGCTCTTCGAAGAAGTATTCCTCGAGGTTGTTCCCCTCGCCGCCACGGTCGATGATCAGGAAATCGGTGACTTCGCCGAGCGGCGTCAGCACGCCGTGCCAGGTGTTCATCGCCATGTTGATGCCCTGGCCGGGGGCGCACAGGAAGGCGCGCGGCGTGCCGGGAACACCGCCCTCATCGGGGCAGACGATGGAGAGGAACGGCCGCTGCGCCAGCGGATAGAAGGCCTGGCTGCCGAGCGGGTGGCGCTCGACCATCTTCAGCGTCAGCGGCAGCGCATAGGGCTGGCCGCGGGCTATGGAGACGAGGGGGCGGGGGTGGACGCCGCCGAGCTCCACCCGGGCTAGGTCGTGGTAGCGCTCGGTCATGCCGCCATTGATGGGGTAGTGATGCGCCCCATCGATCTCGATGACCTGGCCGAAGGGCGCATAGGCCTCGCGCGTCAGCGGCTCGATGGTGATGGTGCGGCTCACGGTGCGGGCACCGCGACGGTGTTCTGCTTGTCGGAGCTGCCGATATAGACGGCGAGCAGCTTCATCGGCACGGTGCCGGTATTGGTGCCGTTGTGCGGGTAGTTCTGCGCTTCGAGCACGGATTCGCCGGCGCGGTACGTCTTCTTGCCCCTGTCGCCATAGTCCACCGTCAGCTCGCCCTCGAGGATGTAGGCGAACAGCGGCACTTCGTGGCCGTGATGGCCGGTCTGGCCGCCGGGCGGGATGGTGACGATGGCCGCGGTGACGTTCGGCGTCCCCTCGGGATAGACCAGCGGGTCGCCCAGCACGTCGGTGCCCGATTGCAGCAGGGGCGTGAGCAGGTTCTGGTACGCCTGGGGCGTGGCGTCGAGCGCCAGCGCCGGAGTGGTGAAAAGCAGTGCCGAAAGTACGAGTCGCTTCAATATTCTAGAGCCCCAGCTTCATGTGCCGATTCACGTCCTTGTAGAGCAGGTAGCGGAAGCGCGACGGGCCGGCGTAGCAGGCCTGCGGGCAGAAGGCGCGCAGCCACATGAAGTCGCCGGCCTCCACCTCCACCCAGTC
>ENA-UOVV01000470-UOVV01000470.1-compost-metagenome-genome-assembly--contig:-NODE-470-length-47550-cov-5.656848_pt1 | contig 47550 bp, 54 predicted proteins | sample MGYA00238155_ERZ761577 | MGnify/ENA primary metagenome ERZ761577 (study PRJEB28898, sample SAMN06268775) | compost metagenome | isolation source: Emeryville, CA | place: USA:Emeryville, CA | collected... | reverse complement strand
AACTGATCGCCCGTGGTAAAGAACAGGGCTACCTCACCTACGCCGAGGTAAATGACCACCTGCCGGAGGACATCTCGGATCCGGATCAGGTCGAAGACATCATTCAGATGATCAATGACATGGGTATCCGCGTCTACGAGACCGCGCCCGATGCCGATACCCTGCTGATGACCGATGGCGACGCCGCCGCTGACGAGATAGCCGCCGCTGAAGCTGCCGCTGCCCTGGCTGCAGTAGAGACAGAAGCTGGTCGCACCACCGACCCGGTGCGCATGTACATGCGCGAAATGGGTACAGTGGAACTGCTCACCCGCGAAGGCGAAATCGTTATCGCCAAGCGTATCGAAGAAGGCACCCGCGAACTCATGCACGCCCTGGCCTACTGGCCCGGCGCTGTACGTCAGGTACTTGATGAATACGCCCTGGTAGCCAAGGAAGAGCGCCGTCTGGCCGACGTGGTTATCGGCTGGCTGGACCCGGTTGAAGAGGTTCCCACCACCGAAGAGGAAGCCGAACTGCCCGTTGCCACCAACAGCAAGGCAGCCGCCGCTACTGACGACGATGAAGAGGAAGAATCCTCAAGTACGGACGAAGACGAAGAAACCGATTCCGGCGTAGACCCGGAAGAGGCTCGTCAGCGCTTCGAAGCCCTCAAAAAGCAACTCGACAAAGCCGAAAAAGCCGTGACCAAACATGGTCGCGACAGCAAGCAGGCCGAGAAAGAACTCAACGCTCTCGGCGACCTGTTCAAGTTCTTTAAACTGCCTCCACGCCAGTTTGACCCGGTATACGCCAAGGCACGTGATGTGCTGGAGCGAGTACGTCACGAAGAACGCTCAATCATGGAGCTCTGCGTGCGTCGCGCCCAGATGCCACGCAAGACCTTTATCAAGGAATTCCCCGGCAACGAAACCAACCTCAGCTGGATTCCGGACATTATCAAGAAGAAGCGCGACTACTCGGATGCGCTGCGCGGCGTGGAAGAAGATATTCTGCGCGCACAAAACACGCTGCTGGAAATCGAGAAAGAATCCAGCCTGACACTGGCGGGCATCAAGGACATCAATCGTCGCATGTCCATCGGTGAAGCCCGCGCCCGCCGCGCCAAGAAGGAAATGGTGGAGGCCAACCTGCGTCTGGTGATCTCCATCGCCAAGAAATATACCAACCGTGGTCTGCAATTCCTCGACCTGATTCAGGAAGGCAACATCGGCTTGATGAAAGCCGTGGACAAGTTTGAATTCCGCCGCGGTTTCAAATTCTCCACCTACGCCACATGGTGGATTCGTCAGGCGATTACCCGCTCCATTGCGGATCAGGCGCGCACCATCCGTATTCCGGTGCACATGATCGAGACCATCAACAAGCTCAATCGTGTATCGCGTCAGATGCTGCAGGAAATGGGCCGCGAACCCACGCCCGAAGAACTGGGTATCCGCATGGATATGCCGGAAGACAAGGTGCGCAAGGTGCTCAAGATCGCCAAAGAACCTATCTCCATGGAAACACCCATTGGTGACGATGAAGATTCACATCTGGGCGATTTTATTGAAGACACCACCATCATTTCTCCGGTGGAGTCGGCCACTATCGAAGGTCTGACCGAAGCCACGCGCGAAGTGCTCGCCGGCCTCACCGCTCGCGAAGCCAAGGTACTGCGCATGCGCTTTGGTATCGATATGAATACCGACCACACACTGGAAGAAGTGGGCAAACAATTTGATGTAACCCGCGAGCGTATTCGCCAGATCGAAGCCAAGGCACTGCGCAAACTGCGTCATCCCAGCCGCTCCGATCACTTGCGCAGTTTCCTCGACGATTAAGTCTTTTCAGCTGCGCAGGGCCGCGTTACAATCGCGGCCCTTCATTTGGGCCTATAGCTCAGTTGGTTAGAGCATCCGACTCATAATCGGCAGGTCACTGGTTCAAGTCCAGTTGGGCCCACCACCTCCAAAAGCCCCTGAAAATTTCAGGGGCTTTTTTATTTTTCCGCCGTCTGTTTATCGCCTTCAGAGCCGCCATCCACAGACAAAACCACTTCACTCTGTAAAAACCATTTCGCCCAATTCAACACAAAAATAAACTTATTGTTATATAAACAATAAGCTTATGAACATTTTGACAAGATGCTTATTGTGCATTTGACAATATTGTTGGTGCAGGATTATAACGCCCCGGTCGATGCCGCCAGGTAGTCTCAACAATAACAACAAAGCTGTATGGTGCCCGACAGAAAAATCATCTGTTTCCAACAAAAAATAAACAGATGAGCCCATCAACAGCCCTCCTTCTTTTTCCGCGCAGTATTGGTTGGTCGGCTAATACTCTTCTGGAGAACACATAATGAAACTTCTAAAAAACGGCAAAAATGTCGTTACTGCACTCCTTTGCTCTGCCGGTCTTTTGTCAGTGGGCGCTCACGCACAAACTCTGACTTCCAATTCCACGGGTAATCACGACGGTTACTACTACACCCTCTGGAAGGACTCAGGTATCAGAGCACGGGTTCCTCTGATATCACCGTGAGCCAGGGCTCCAACAATGGCGGTGGCAGCAGCAGTTCTGCTGGTGGCGGCAGTAAAACCATTGTGGTGCGCGCCAGAGGGACTACAGGCCAGGAGCAGATTCGTCTGCGGGTAAACAACACCACAGTTCAGACCTGGACTCTCTCCACCAACATGCAGAATTACACCGCCACCACCAACCTCTCCGGTGGCAGCGTGGTGGAATTCTTCAACGATGGCGGCAACCGCGATGTGCAGGTGGATTACATCAGCGTCAACGGCAACATCCGTCAATCCGAGCACCAAACCTACAACACCGGCGTTTACCAGAATGGCCAGTGTGGTGGCGGCAACGGTTACAGTGAGTGGATGCACTGCAACGGCGCCATCGGTTACGGCAATTTGTAATCATGTTTTGCGGGGGCGGCTCGACTGCCCCCTGTTTAGCCCAATGCACCCCTGTCTGTCACGCAGAGACAAATAAAAATTAATAAGCGAGATTACAATCATGAGCAGCCCAAAAAACGATTTTTTTTCCCTGGCTATTGTCGCCGTCATTGGCGCCCTTCTCGGCTGGAACGCCAACAACTGGCTGACGGATACTGATGCACAACAGCACACTATCAGCGCACTGGAAAACCGGATTCTCGATCTGGAATTGTTGTTAGCGCAAAAGGAAGAGGAACTTAAAAACAGCGATTTTTTTCATTTCGGTCCGATAGATCAGGCTCCCAAAATAAAACCCCGCATCACAGCCTCCAATTCCAGCACACAGGCCTATGAAATGTCCTCGCGTGTTATCGATGACACCCATGCCCAGGCATCCCCAAGCGTTGATCAGGCGATCAAGGATCTGTTGACTCTCGCCCACGGCGATCCACGCAATTTTCATGAAAAAGTGAATGACTTTCTCGCGGAAAATCCCGGCCGGGATGGTGTGGCCATAGCGAGTAAAGGTGTGTTTGATCTGGTGGACAATCGCGATCTATTGCCCGATGAGGCTCTGGAAGCCATATACCAGGATCAGCAGGACCCGGAATTTCGGCGTGTACTGGCTCAGGTAGCCTCCATGCGCGGTGACAATAGTTTACTGGATCAACAAGTTGCCGAGGCGCAAACCCAGCTCAAGAGCAGCAATCCGGCAGACAAACAAAAAGCACTGATAGAACTGGGCAAGACCCGTTATGCCGGTGCCGCCAACGCCATAGTACCGCTGCTGCAGGACAATGACATAGGCGTCAAACTGGATGCGCTGTTGGCGCTGCGCTATACCGGCAACCAGACGCATCTGCGCCATGTCGAAGCGCTGGTCGATCACCCCAACGAGTCAGTGAGCTGGCTGGCAAAGGATGTGGTCAACAATCTGCAACAGCTCAGCGATATAGCGCGCACCCGCGTTGTCAGCAATGAAATAGCTGCCGAGCTGCCGCCCATTCAGGGGCAGTTATGATTATAGGCGCAACAGGCGTATGATCAGATCTCTTCCCAACAACAGGAGTTGAACATGAGCGTAGAAGTCAGTGGATTTTTGGGCTTGGTGCTGTTGATCTGTGTGGTTTACGCCATCGTAAAAACACTGCAGAGCAGCGCCGGAACCGGGGCAAAGGTCATCTGGATTGTGGTCCTGATTTTATTACCCTTTTTGGGCTTTATCCTGTGGTTACTGTTTGGTCCCAGCCGCTAGTCAACCGACCAGACCCGTAGCCGTGTAGAAAATGGCCGAGCTGGCTGAGAAGCACACCAACAGCCAGCGAGGCCAGGCACCCTGCCTCACCCAGTAAATCACCAGTGGAATCAGTATTGGCAGCACATAGCGAAAATCATTGCTGCAGGAATAGGGAACCTTGATACGCAAGGCCACAAGACTCGCCAGCCAGAGAACACTCACAACTATTAGCGGCAGATGGCGATAGATATGTGTCCATTTGATTTTCCAATCCGAACACAGTCTCACCGCCAAAGTAAAAAATAACAACAACAAAAACACGCCCATGACATAGGCAAAGGCGTTGAGCACCCCATGGGAGAATTTGAACTCTCCGGTGATGGCCGAACGCAGCAAAAAATTCCAGAAATTCTCTCGCCCTGTCTCATTGAGGAAGGGACTCATGTAAGGCTGGGTAAGAAAGGTGGGAACATCCAGCGGCAAAAAGGATTTGATATCCGCGGGCACACGCAAGGCACTGTGCAAGTTGCCCAGATTGCTGATCAACCAGTTGCTTGATTCACCTTTGAGATAGTAATAAACCCGCACCGCCATGCTCGCCGCCAGGCACACAGCGGCAATCACACCGAAATAGCATCCATCGGCAAATGCGCGCCATCTGAGTCGCCCGGCTTTCAACAGGAATCTCAACAGCAACAACAAACCGGCTGCCGCGACCAGCACTATGCCATTGCTCTTGATCAGCAACGACAGCCCGCAGAAAAGTGCAGCCCAGAGCAGATCCCTGCGCTTGCCACCAAGCCACCAGCGACAGAGCATCCAGGTGGCCAAACCTGCCACTGCATAGAGAGGCGCATCATTGCCAATTGCCGGACTGTGCAGAATGCCGGCAGGCCAGAAGGCTATAGCCACGGATGCCAGCCTGCCCGCCCAAGGTCTGCGACGAGTAAACAGATTGACCGTGGCCAGCGCCGAAACCAGAAATACCAACCACAGAAGAATGGAAAACAGCTGAAGACTTTCATACACCGGCAGATGGCTCAGCTGGGCAAATTTCCACACCAGGGCACTGGCAAGGTAATAGACCGGTGGATGATAGAAAACCCAGCCGTCCGTGGGCTTGGGCAGCGCATTTTTGGTGGCTACATATTCAATGTAATCATAGTGACCGCCACCCCAGCTGACGTCGTGAGCGCGAATCAGCCAGGGAGTTACCGACCAGTAGGAAAAAATAGTTATCAGCGCCGCTGACAGAATCCATTTCTGGCTGCGCGTCAAACCGCAGCAAGCAGCCAGACTGAGCAGCACGCAAAGGGTACCCAGATAGATAACCAGATAATGCCAAAAATCCCACACGGGCCTTACATCAATACCACCCGGGCCACCCTGATTCTGAAACCAGATTTCCAGCCGCTGTGTGCCGGAAGTTATCTGTTGGCTCAAATCCAGAGTGAATCCGTTGGTGTAATCCTTCAGCGCTTTAGCGGGTATATGATCAAGAGAAAGCGGCTTGCCATTCAGTTTGACGCGAATGACCTGATCATCCGGCACCACTTGCCATTTGCGCGGAGAGAAGGATCTGGCTTCAAACTCCATCACCAGATAGACATTGCGTCGCGGTCCATCGAAACTCCAGGGTAAAACCACGGCTTCCGTCCGGTTGCGAAAACCAGCTTCGGAAAGAGAAACTCTGGGAGAAGCCAGCCACAAGCCCCACAAGATGATCAGGAGACCAAGAATAAAACTCCACAGTGAAAAACGGTTGAATTTCACCCTCACGACTTCTGGCTCCGCTCTTCGTGGTATTCCTGTTCGGTGTTGATCGACCAGAGATCCCTGCGCGACAGAGAGGCATCCATCATACAGGACACAGCCTCCATGGCCGTGAGCATTGAGTGATCCTGATTGTTATAGCGATGCTGGCCGTTGCGACCTATGCAGAACAGATTGTCTATCTGATCGAGATAATCCTTCACCTTGTCAAACTCGCCATAGCTGCCGAAATAGGCGGGATAGGCTTTTTCAATGCGAATGCGGCAGGTGTCGAGAATATCTTCCGGATCTACTACATCTATCTTGATGAGCTCATCCACCGCCAGACGAATAAAGTCTTCGTCGCTCATTTTCCAGATGTCGTCTTCCTCTGAACACATGTATTCCAGACCAACCCAGGTGGTGTTCTCGTGATCCCTCACCATATAGGGCGACCAGTTGTTGAAAATCTGCAAGCGACAGAGTTTGACATCCGCTTCCTGAATGTAGATCCAGGTATCCGGTACGCGATTGCCAAGGGTTTTAATACGGGTGTCATTGGTGATCTTGAGCTTTTTGGTCAGCACCCCCACGGTCATAAAATCCCGATAGGGAAGATCGTGAGCGATGCGCTGTACATCGGAGGTCACTGCATCGCCATCAAATGCAGCCACCAAATCCTTGATAGGCATGGTGGAAAAACAATAGTCGCACGCATGACGCTGAACCTGTCCCTGATGCTCGGTAGATACCGCCACTATGCGATTGTTCTCTGTGTGCACAGCAACAACCCTGTGCTGCATAAAAATTTTTCCGCCCATCTGTTTGACGTCTTCTGCCACACATTCCCACAGCTGACCCGGACCCAGTTTGGGGTAGAAAAACTGTTCGATCAGCGAGGTCTCTGTATCCTTCTGTCGCAGATCCTTCGCCGACGAACTGCGCGGCAGCAGTTTTTTCAAAGCTGAAAAAATAGCCTTGGACAGAGACAGCCCCTTGATGCGCTGCGCACCCCAGGCCGCAGAAATCTTGCGCGGGTGAACGCCCCAGACTTTTTCCGTGTAATCCTCGAAAAACATGCGATAGAGAGGCACGCCAAAGCGATTGACCAAAAAGTCTTCCAGCGAGGATTCATTCGGCCGTTTTTTGATTTGCGAGAAGATGTAGCCGAAGCCAGCATAGATAGTGCGGAAGATACCCAGATTCAGAACAGTGGCGGGCTTGATGGACAAGGGATAATCAAAGAATTTGCGCAGATAAAAAATCCGCGAAATTCTTTCGCGGATCAGCATCACCCTGTCGTGCTTTTCAGGATCAGGGCCACCAGCCACCCAGGCCTTTTCCTTTTGCAACAGACGATCGTCTGCCGCTGGTTCACCCTGCACCGGCATCCGTTGCATCCACCAGTCCATCACCTGATCACTTTTGGAAAAAAAGCGATGGCCGCCGATATCAATGCGATTGCCATTGTGATTAATGGTGCAGGAAATACCGCCAATGCGATCTGTGGTTTCAAAAATCAGCGGCGTGACGCCCGACTGACGGGCCAGCATTTCATAGGCGGCAGTCAGACCAGCGGGACCTGCGCCAATAATAATTGCAACCTTATTCACACCACCTCTCCCTTTAACAACACAAGACTAGCGAAAAAACACAAAAGCCCGGCGCAAGCCGAAATTCCACAACAGAACCATGGCTGCCACCAGAACCTTGGCCACTTGGGGATGAAGTGAAAACCGATCTACACAAAGCCACATCAATGCAGCCGTCAACAACAGCCCGCCAACACCTATGACACTGAACAGCATCATGTCGCGCCTGGTTTTGGCTTGAGTACCGCGCCACACCCAGAGCACACACAGCAAATAACTCACCGCCAATCCGGCCAGAAATCCCACCAGCGTGGCCAGCAGGTAATGGCCGCCGAGAAAAATCACAAGACTCAGCAACGCAAAGTCAACAACAAAGGCGATACCGCCCACCAGTGAATAATGAATAAACTGGGCAGCCAGCGCTTTGGGATTCGAGGGAATAACCACTGTTTCGACGTCACGGGAAGGCTTATCCCACGGCGGGGATAGCTTCGCACTGGTTTCGGGGGTGTCCATCTGCTGGTATATCTCGGGATTTATGGAGTGTTCTTTTATTGGACGAACGGCTGGCCGAGGCTTGACGTGCGACGAACAATATAACCAATAGTCGCATACAGAACCAGTTGGCAATTGTGAGAGAATGTGAATTTCCACTCACTGACGCAAATCATGACAAAGACTTCAGCACCCATCCTTTATCTGGCAGATGTCCGACTGCTTGAGCCAGTCGATCATCACCTCGCCAAGCTGCTGAGCAGTGACGAGCTGCGCAGAGCCCAAAGCATGCGCCGCGAGCAGATAAGGGAGAGGTATCTGCAAACACGCCTCTGCGTCAGACGCTTTCTCGGCCAACAACTTGGCAAACCGGCGGAGCAGCTCAGCTTTGGCCGCACGGAGGCGGGCAAGCCCTTTCTGATGAATGAACACCTGCACTTCAATATCAGCCACAGCCACGACTTTCTCGCGCTGGTCTGCTGCAACTCAGCGCCCGCGGGTGTGGATATGGAAACCATCTCCGATCAACGTCAGTGGTCGGCTATCGCAAGTCGTTATTTTCATTCCGACGAAGTCACTTGGCTGAATTCTCTGCCACACCCCCAGGGCCGGGACAGTTTTTATCGACTCTGGACACTCAAGGAAGCTTTCTTCAAGGCATTGGGCACAGGTATTTCCGCCGGACTGGACAAGGTGCGCTTTCAGCTGACCGACAGGCGCATAACAATGCGCGCCGAACAGCTCGATCAACAACCGCAACACTGGCAATTTTTCCAATGGCGCTGGCAGGCACCAGAGGAAGGCGAAGCCGGCTATCTGGCTCTGGCCTGCCATATATCAGCGGCACACAGTATCGCGCAACCGGGATTTTATCCCGCTGATATCCAGGATCTCTGGCAACTGCAATTAATCGCACAATCATCTCCTGCCGACGCTTGACAGCCTGCCGCTCACTGTTAGCATGACTCGCGATTTTCACCCCAGCACAAGAAGAATCCCATGTCCCCACTTCATCAGGCCGTTGCCGACGATTTTGCCGCAGTAAACCGTTTGATCATTGAAAAGCTTCACTCCCATGTAGAGCTGGTGGAAAACATAGGCCACTACCTGGTGGAAGCTGGCGGCAAACGGCTGCGCCCGCTAATGGTACTGCTCTCCGCCAAGGCGCTGGGGTATGAGGGCAAACAGCATCTGGATCTGGCGGCCATCATCGAATTCATTCACACAGCCACACTGCTGCACGATGACGTGGTGGATATGTCCAACCTGCGCCGCGGTCGTCCCACGGCCAATGCGCAATGGGGCAATGCACCCAGCGTGCTGGTGGGGGATTTCCTCTATTCCCGCGCCTTTCAGATGATGGTTGCCATAGGCAATATGGACATCATGGCCATTCTCTCCGACGCCACCAACACCATCTCCGAAGGCGAAGTGGAGCAGTTGGCCAATGCGCGTAACCCCGCACTGAGCGAAGCCAGTTATCTACAGGTGATAGACAAGAAAACGGCGGTACTCTTTGCCGCCGCCTGTGAAGTTGCCGCTGTGCTAAGCGGTGCAAGCGATCAGCAACGCCAGGCACTCAAGGCCTATGGACACCACCTGGGCATGGCCTTTCAGTTGGTTGACGATGCACTGGATTACACCGGCGATGTGGCCACCATGGGCAAGAACCTTGGCGATGACCTGGCCGAGGGCAAGCCCACATTGCCGCTTATTCACGCCATGCAGACAGGCACAGAAGCACAGCGGGAACTTATTGCCAATGCCATTCGCCAAGGGGATGCCAGCCAACTGCACAACGTCCTCGCCATAGCCCAGGAAACCCGCGCCGTGGACTACACACTGAACAAGGCCAAGGAACAGGTATCCCTGGCGCTGCGCCAGCTGGAAACTTTGCCGCCCAGCACCTACTCCAAGGCAATGGCCGAGGTTGCCGAGTTCTCGCTGGCGCGTACTTTCTAGCCGCCGACCCCACTGACCTTGTTGCAGTCAAACCTCGGCCGGGAACCCGGAGGCGCCAACTGGACAAGATGATCACAGCGGGTAGAATGGCGCCCTTTGCGGCAACTTGCGAAGAGTTGTCAGTCGATCACCCCAACGGGCTTTCTTCATGACTAGTTTCGAACCCAAAAGCGCCTACTCGCGCGAAGACCTGCTGGAATGCGGCAGAGGCAATCTCTTTGGTCCAGGCAACGCCCAACTGCCCATGCCCAATATGCTGATGCTTGACCGCATCACCCATATCAGCCAGAACGGCGGCGAGTTTGGCAAAGGCGAAATTGTGGCAGAGCTGGACATTACCCCCGATCTCTGGTTTTTCGACTGCCACTTTCCCGGCGACCCGGTCATGCCCGGCTGTCTTGGCCTGGACGCGATGTGGCAGCTGGTGGGCTTCTTTCTCGGCTGGAAAGGCAATCCCGGACGCGGGCGCGCGCTGGGCTGCGGCGAAGTAAAATTTACCGGCCAAATACTGCCCACGGCCAAGAAGGTGACCTATCACATTCATCTCAAGCGCGTTATTGAACGCAAGCTGATCATGGGCATAGCCGATGGTCGTGTCTCCTGCGACGGCAAGGATATTTATTTTGCCCACGATCTGCGGGTAGGCTTGTTCCAAAACACTGACAGTTTTTAACTTGCACCGACATCAGCCATTCGCTGGATTGTCGGGCCAGTGTGGCATAATTGCGCCCGGCGGCATCAATCCGGGGCGAGCCACAGCTCCAACAATAACAGGCTCGGAAACAATACAGAGGTAGCCTATGAGACGCGTTGTAGTTACCGGCATGGGCATAGTGTCCTGTTTGGGTAATGACCAAACTGCGGTGCTGGACGCCCTGCGTGCAGGCCGTTCCGGTATCAAATTTCAGGAAACCTATAAGGAAATGGGCTTTCGCAGCCAGGTGGCGGGATCCATCGATATAGACCTGGCGGAACGCATTGACCGTAAAATTCTGCGTTTCATGGGCGATGCAGCAGCCTTCGCCTATATCTCCATGCAGCAGGCCATAGAAGATGCGGGCCTGAGCGAAGATTTGGTCTCCAATGTGCGCACTGGCCTGATCATGGGTTCCGGCGGCGCCTCTTCCCTGAATCAGGTGGAAGCGGCCGACATACTGCGCGAAAAAGGCATCAAGCGCGTGGGTCCCTACAGGGTCACGCAAACCATGGGCAGCACCACGTCCGCCTGTCTGGCTACTCCCTTCAAGATCAAGGGCGTGAACTACTCCATTTCATCTGCCTGTGCCACCAGCGCCCACTGTATTGGCAATGCCATGGAGCAGATTCAGATGGGCAAGCAGGACATCGTCTTTGCCGGCGGCGGCGAGGAAGAGCACTGGACTCTGACCAGCCTGTTCGACGCCATGGGCGCCCTCTCCACCAAGTACAACGAGACACCGGAGAAGGCCTCCCGCGCCTATGACGCCAGCCGCGACGGTTTTGTCATCGCCGGTGGTGGCGGCTGTCTGGTACTGGAAGAGCTGGAACACGCCAAGGCGCGCGGTGCCAAGATCTACGCCGAACTGGTGGGCTATGGCGCAACCTCCGACGGCTACGACATGGTTGCCCCCTCAGGTGAAGGTGCCATCCGCTGCATGCAGCAGGCGCTGGCAGGACTGGAAGGCGGGGTGGACTACATCAACACCCACGGCACTTCCACGCCCGTAGGCGATCTGGCGGAGCTCAAGGCGATCAAGGCCACCTTTGGCGAGAATATCCCGCCGCTCAGCTCCACCAAGTCCCTCACCGGCCACTCACTGGGTGCCACAGGGGTGCAGGAAGCGATTTACAGTCTGCTGATGATGCAGCACAACTTCATCTGCGCCTCCGCCAATGTGGAAGAGCTGGACGATGAGGCCAAGGATATGCCGGTAGTATTGGAGCGCCGCGACAATGTCACTCTCAACCGGGTCATGTCCAACAGCTTCGGCTTTGGCGGCACCAACGCCTGTCTGGTGTTCGAGCGCTATAAAGGCTAATTCAGAGCAGCCCTGAATCCGCCCAATAAAAAAACCGCAAATGCGGGTTTTTTTATGATTGTCACTGCGCGCTAAAGCTGATCCCGATGGTTGTGCAGCCACTGCTTGATCATGGGCATCAGCGTGGGACGCCAGGCTCTCGACTGTACACCGAAATAGTCGCGCACCCGGCGACAACTCAGTACTGCGCTGACCGGTTCCTTGTCCGGCAGCACATCGGTCAGGGGCAGCTTCACAGCTTCCTTCAGCACATTGAGCTGCTGCAGCGTCTGGATCACTTGATTGGCAAACTCTGCCTCGGTGCAGGACTCGCCGGTGCAATAGTGCATCACCCCCCAGTTCTCAGCGCCGCAGCTCACCTGCTTGACCAGAGCCACTGCCACCCGCGCCACATCCGACAGGGGCGTGGGTGCGCCCTTCAAACGCTCGCTGACGCTGACCGGCTCGCCGGTGTGCAGCAGCAGATTGTTCAACAGACGGGTCAGCAGATTTTCTCCGTAGCTCCCCACCACCCAGCTGAGCCTGAGACAAATATGCTTGTCCAGCACCTCCAGTGCCTGCTCTGTGGCAAGAAAGACGCGCCCCACATCGCTCAGAGGCGCCGGCAGATCCTTTTCGTTGTGAATACTTTTGTTGGCTGCGCCAAAGACCTTGTAGCTGGAAAACTGGATCAGAGGCACCTGCCCCAGCACGCAGGCGTTTGCCAGCGCGGCGGCAATGCGGGGAAGCTCTTGTCGCTGCTGCTCGTTGGGCGTGTCCTCCCAGGCGCGACTGTTGATTACCAGATCCGGTTTGGTACGGCGCACATAGTCGGCTATTGAGTCGGGGTCGCGCCAATCCAGCTGATCACCGGGCACCAGCAGGTTAATGGACTCCCGCTCAAGCTCGTGTTCAAGAGCACTGCCCAAAGCATTGCGATTGTCGGTAAGCAGCAGCTTGATAGACATATATCGAGTAAATCCTGTCAACAGGCCCAGTAAACGCAAAAGCCCCTGACCGGCAGGGGCTTTTGAAGACCTAGCCCTGAATCAAAACGGAATATCGTCGTCGAAGCTATCAAATCCCGCAGGCGCTGCAGGGGCTGCAGGAGCTGGTTGGGAAGCGGCATAGCCGCCAGCTGCGGCGGCCGGAGCCGCGCCATAGCCAGGGTTGGACTGGGCTGGACGCTGATTATAACCACCGTCATTCATGGGAGCAGACTCGCCGCCGCGACCGTCGAGCATCTGCATTTCGCTGGCCACGATTTCAGTAGTGTAGCGATCTGTACCATCCTGCGCCTGCCACTTGCGAGTGCGCAGCGAGCCTTCAACATAAACCTTGCTGCCCTTGCGCAGATATTCACCGGCGATTTCGCCCAGGCGATTGAAAAACACCACCCGGTGCCACTCGGTGCGCTCCTGGGGCTGGCCGGTGTTCTTGTCCTTCCAGGTTTCGGAAGTGGCGAGACTGATATTGGTTACCGCGCCACCAGACGGCATGTATTTGACTTCCGGATCCTGACCGACGTTACCAATCAGAATCACTTTGTTGATCCCCCGCGCCATAATTTTCCTCCTGGCAATAGCTGTTATCAGCGTTGCTATTTCTTAGGTTAACCGGGCAGCCAGTGTACACCAGCCGATCACGCCTGTGTGTCCGGCGGAGCAGACTCGATCAACTCCGTCAGGGCTGTGCGATCCACTCGGCGAGGGTCCACCTTGAGATAGGCAGTGGAATCTCCCTCCAGCAAGGCCACTTCCTCCACCCCTTCGACAGCGGCAAGACGCTCCGCCAGACCGGGCCGGGGCTGGTCGCCCAGCGGAATCAGCAGGCTTGCCAGGTATCTGGGCGGTTTCATAAACCAGGCGACCAACAGCCATACAAGTACCAGCAGAGCACAGACCAGCATCACCAGCGATGGTCCCAGTGTCTGCAACAGCCAGCCGCCCACAGCGCCACCTGCAAAGGCACCGAGAAACTGGCAGCTGGCGTAGATGCCCGTGGCTGCGCCCTTGGCACCGGCAGGAGCCACCTTGCTTACCAAAGAGGGCAAGCTGGCCTCCAGCAGATTAAACGCCATGAAAAACAGAAACAGATACGCCAGCGTCAGCCCCATAACCACAGGGCTCAGCGCCAGCGCCAGTTCCATCAACCCTAACAGCATCAAGGCGCCGAGAAAGACCGGCTTCATCTGCCGCCGTTTCTCCGCCAGGATGATAAACGGCAACATGGCCACAAAGGCGCCCAGCAGCAGCGGCAGATACACCATCCAATGACGCTGCCGGTCTATTTCCAACTCCTTTTCCAGCAACAGTGGCAACACCATAAAGCTGGCCATGAGCACAAAATGCAGAACAAAGATGCCGAGGTTGAGCCGCAGGAGTTCGCGGTGCACCAGCAACTGAGCGAACTGCCTGAACAGCTCGCCGCGCGCCAGCGCCGGACGTTTGAGATGGGAAACGGAAGGCACCTGATAGTAGAGAAGATAAATCCCCACCAGCGCCAGAACCGCCGTCAACCAGAAGATGGCAGGCATACCGCCCCAGGAGGCCAGCCAGGGGCCCAGAATCAACGCCAGGGAAAAGGAAACGCCGATGGAGGCACCTATGGTAGCCATGGCCTTGGTGCGGCTCTCCTCGGACGTGAGATCGGTCAGCAGGGCCATAACCGCAGCGGAGATAGCACCACAGCCCTGCAGGAAGCGCCCGATAATCAGGCCGTATACCGATTCGGACTGGGCCGCGATCACACTGCCCAAAGCAAAGATCACCAGCCCCACCAGAATCACCGGCTTGCGTCCCAGTCGATCGGACAGGACGCCAAAGGGAATCTGCAGCAGCGCCTGACTGAAGCCATAGGCTCCCAGCGCCAGTCCCAGCAGCGCCGGCGTGGCTCCGGCATAGTCCTGGCCGTAGAGCGCCAGCACCGGCAGCAACATGAACAGGCCCAGCATGCGAAAGGCATAGAGAGAGGCGAGCGACAGAACCACGCGGCGCTCAAAGGGTATGGCAACCGACTTCACCGGCAGGGAATCTCCAACGAAAAGCCGCGATTCTAACAGCCTGAACAGGCAACTGACATCCGCTGTCGGGCTTTCACGTATAATCGCCGAATTTGATTTCTTCAGGGCAGTTGTAGATGGACACAATCCTCGTCAGGGGCGCGCGCACCCACAATCTTAAAAATATCGATCTGGATATTCCGCGCGACAGGCTGGTGGTGGTCACAGGGCCATCCGGCTCCGGCAAATCCTCGCTGGCGTTCGACACGCTTTACGCCGAGGGCCAGCGTCGCTATGTGGAGTCCCTCTCCACCTATGCGCGGCAGTTTCTGTCGATGATGGAAAAGCCCGATGTGGATCATGTGGAGGGGCTGAGTCCCGCCATTTCCATCGAGCAGAAGTCCACCTCCCACAACCCCCGCTCCACCGTCGGCACCATTACCGAAATCTACGACTATCTGCGTCTGCTCTATGCGCGAGTGGGCGAACCCCGCTGCCCGGTACACGGCGAGCCTCTGACAGCCCAGACAGTGAGTGAAATGGTGGACACTGTCTGCGCCCTGCCGGAAGGCACCAAGCTGATGCTGCTGGCTCCAGTGGTGCGCGATCGCAAGGGCGAGCACCTGCACACCATCGAGCAATTGAAGCGAGATGGCTTTATCCGCGCGCGTATTAATGGCCTGGTGGTGGACCTGGACGATGCGCCCAAGCTCGACAAAAAGAAAAAACACACCCTCGAAGTAGTGGTGGACAGATTCAAGGTACGCGAGGATCTGAAGCTGCGTCTGGCAGAATCCTTTGAAACGGCACTCAATCTGGCCGAGGGTCTCGCCGCCATCAGTTACATGGATGGCGATGCGCCGGATCGCCTCTTTTCCGCCAAGCACGCCTGCCCTATCTGCGATTACAGTTTGAGTGAACTGGAGCCGCGCCTTTTCTCTTTCAACAATCCGGCGGGCGCCTGTCCCACTTGTGACGGCCTAGGAGTCAAACAGTTTTTCGACGAAGAGAAAGTGGTAGTCAATCCCGATGCCAGCCTCGCGGAAGGCGCCATTCGCGGCTGGGACAAGCGCAACGTCTACTACTTCCACATGCTGACTTCTCTCGCAGACCACTACGGCTTCAGCGTGGATACGCACTGGAAGAAACTCAAAGCCAAACACAAGGAAGCGGTGCTCTATGGTTCAGGCGATGAAGTCATTGAATTTACCTACATCAACGACAGGGGCGATATCTATCGCCGCAGCCACAGCTTTGAAGGTGTACTGCCCAATATGGAACGGCGCTACCGGGATACGGAATCCAGCATGGTGAGAGAAGAGCTGGCCAAGTTTCTTTCCAGCCAGCCCTGTCCCGACTGCCAGGGCACTCGCCTGCGCATCGAAGCGCGCCACGTGTTTATCGATGAGCGCACCCTGCCCCAGATCACCGACATGCCGGTATCCGCTGCCTACGATTATTTCAACGCGCTGAAATTCAGCGGACGCAAAGCCGAAATTGCTGAAAAAATTCTTAAGGAGCTGCGCGACAGATTTCGTTTTCTGGTGGACGTGGGCCTCAACTACCTCACACTAAGTCGCAGCGCGGAAACTCTCTCTGGCGGTGAAGCCCAGCGCATTCGTCTGGCCAGTCAGATAGGCGCCGGACTGGTGGGCGTCATGTACATTCTCGACGAACCCTCCATTGGCCTGCACCAGCGCGACAACGAGCGGCTGCTGCGCACCCTCACCCATCTGCGCGATCTGGGCAACACGGTGATTGTGGTGGAGCACGACGAAGATGCCATTCGCCTTGCAGATCATATTATCGATATAGGTCCGGGCGCCGGCGTCCACGGCGGCCAGGTGATCGCCCAGGGTGATATCAAGGCCATCATGGCCAACAAGAATTCTATTACCGGACAATACCTGAGCGGCGCACGCAAGATAGCCATTCCCGAGAAGCGCCACCCGGTCAACCCGGATGCCATGCTGCGACTGATCGGCGCCACAGGCAACAATCTGCAGGACGTCACGCTCGAAATTCCCGTGGGACTGATGACCTGTATCACCGGCGTGTCCGGTTCAGGCAAATCCACGCTGATCAACGCCACACTTTTTCCGTTGGCTTCCACCGCACTCAACGGTGCCACCACACTCAAACCGGCCCCCTATAAGTCCATTGAAGGCCTGGAACTGTTCGACAAATGCGTGGATATAGATCAGAGCCCCATAGGTCGCACTCCGCGCTCCAACCCGGCCACCTACACAGGAATTTTCACCCCGGTGCGAGACCTGTTTGCCGGCACCCAGGAAGCCCGTTCACGGGGCTATCAACCGGGCCGATTCAGTTTCAATGTCAAGGGCGGCCGCTGCGAAGCCTGTCAGGGCGACGGGGTCACCAAGGTGGAGATGCACTTTTTGCCGGATGTGTATGTGCCCTGCGATGTGTGCAAGGGCAAACGCTACAACCGCGAAACACTCGAGGTGAAATACAAGGGCAAAAATATTCACGAAGTGCTGGAAATGACGGTGGAAGATGCGCGCGAATTTTTCGATGCCATCCCCGCTATCGCCAACAAACTGCAGACACTGATGGATGTGGGTCTGTCCTACATTCGTCTGGGTCAGGCCGCCACCACTCTCTCCGGTGGTGAGGCGCAGAGGGTCAAATTGGCCAAGGAACTGTCAAAACGCGATACGGGCAAAACCCTCTATATTCTCGACGAGCCCACCACAGGCCTGCACTTTTACGATATCCAGCAGCTGTTGAATGTATTGCATCGCCTGCGCGATCACGGCAATACAGTGGTGGTGATCGAACACAATCTGGACGTTATCAAAACCGCCGACTGGATTGTAGATCTGGGCCCTGAGGGTGGCAGCGGCGGCGGACAGATTATTGCAACAGGCACACCTGAGCAGGTGGCCGAACTCGCCCACTCCCACACAGGGCGCTTTCTTAAACCTTTGCTAAAAGCCTCTGCTGCCCAGGCAAAATCGTCCACCAAATCCACAGCAAAAACCACAAAAGCTACTGCCAAATCAGCAAAAGGCAAAACCAAAAGCTGATCGACTATTTCTGCACACAAAAAAATCCCCGACTGAAAACAGTCGGGGATTTTTTTTCAGCTTCTGGCGATGAACTCCCTGTTCTGACAAGCCATTCCTGGCACTCGCTGCTAACCGGCTTTCCTCAGCGGAAAAATCAGTTTTTGGCAGCTGCCGCTTTCTTTTCTTTCTCTTTGGCGATCACAGCTTCAGCCACGTTGGCAGGGCATGGAGCATAGTGAGAAAACTCCATGGAGAACTGACCACGGCCGGAAGTCATGGTACGCAGAGTGCTGATGTAACCGAACATTTCTGACAGGGGTACGTCCGCCTTCACGCGCACGCCGGAAACACCCGGCTCCTGACCAGAGATCATACCGCGACGACGGTTGAGGTCGCCGATCACATCACCGACGTTATCTTCCGGGCTGTAAACATCCACTTTCATGATGGGTTCAAGCAGCTGCGGAGCAGCCTTCGGCATAGATTGACGGAAAGCACCCTTGGCTGCGATTTCGAACGCGATAGCAGAAGAGTCCACGGCGTGGAAGGCACCGTCAAACAGCTCAACTTCAACATCCAGTACCGGAAAGCCAGCCAGAGGACCAGTTTCCATCATTGACTTGAAGCCTTTTTCGATTGCCGGCCAGAACTCCTTGGGTACGCTACCGCCTACCACAGTGCTGACAAACTTGAAGCCAGAGTTGGGTTCGCCCGGACGAATACGGTAGTCGATCTTACCGTACTGACCAGAACCACCTGATTGCTTCTTGTGGGTGTAACTGTCTTCGATCTGGCTGTTAATGGTTTCGCGATATGCCACCTGAGGCTGGCCAACGTTCAGCTCAACACCGTAGGTGCGCTTCATGATGTCCACTTTAATATCCAGGTGCAATTCACCCATACCGCGCAGAATGGTCTCACCGGAATCCTGATCGGTTTCCACGCGGAAGGTGGGGTCTTCAGAAACCAGTTTGCCGATGGCAGTAGCCATCTTCTCGATCATGCTCTTGTCTTTCGGAGTTACCGCGATAGAGATTACCGGCTCCGGGAAGATCATGGGTTCAAGAGTACAGGGAGACTTGGGGTCACAGAGTGTGTGACCTGTCTGAACGTTCTTCAGACCTACCAGCGCGATAATGTCACCCGCCTGGGCGGTGGTCAGATCGGTACGGTCATTAGCGTACATCTCCACCATGCGGCCAACACGTTCGGTTTTGCCGGTGTAGGAGTTGAGGACAGTATCACCCTTGTTGATCACGCCTGAGTAAATACGAACGAAGGTCAGGGCACCGAAGCGGTCGTCCATGATCTTGAATGCCAGTCCGCGGAAAGGCTCCTCAGGAGATACAATCGCGTACTGACCGGTTTCGTTACCTTCTTCATCAGTCAGCGGTTGCGGATTAACTTCGGTCGGAGCTGGCAGGTAATCAACAACGCCGTCCAGCAGCAGCTGCATACCCTTGTTCTTGAACGCAGAACCACAATAGGTGGGGAAGAAGGCCAGATCGCGAGTACCTTTACGGATGCAACGTTTGATGTCATCAAGAGAAGGCTCTTCACCTTCCATGTAAGCCATCAACAGGTCATCATCCTGCTCTACAGCGTTTTCGATCAGCAGATTGCGGTAGGACTCAACTTCGTCAACCAAGTCTGCAGGAACATCACCAACCTTGTAGTTTTCTGGCTGTCCGGATTCATCCCACACATAGGCTTTGCGATTGAGAATATCCACCACGCCCACGAAAGTTTCTTCGCGGCCAATGGGCAGAGTCATGATCAGCGGCTTGGCGCCCAGGACTTTTTGTATCTGATCGGTAACGCGCTTGAAATCAGCACCGATACGGTCCAGCTTGTTGACGAAAATCAGACGAGCGACCTTGGAGTCGTTGGCGTAGCGCCAGTTGGTTTCTGATTGTGGCTCTACACCGCCTGAACCACAGAAAACGCCAATACCGCCATCCAGCACTTTCAGTGAACGGTAAACTTCAACGGTGAAGTCCACGTGTCCGGGGGTATCAATAACGTTGAAGCGATAGCCCTTCCAGAAACAGCTTACAGCTGCCGACTGGATGGTAATACCGCGCTCAGCTTCCTGCTCCATGAAGTCGGTGGTAGTGGAACCATCGTGAGTGTCGCCGGCTTTGTGGATTTTGCCAGTAAGCTTGAGGATACGTTCAGTGGTAGTGGTTTTGCCGGCGTCTACGTGGGCGAAGATACCGATGTTTCTGTAAAGGGATAAGTCAGTCATACCGTTCTCTGGAAGCTGTGTTGAAAAATAGGGCGCTAATATACAGGATGCCGCAGGGATTTACCCACAGAAATGAGCACCTAAACGACGAAATTACATGCTCTGGGGGATATTTCGCAGCAAAAACTGCTTCATCCAGCAAAAACCAGGGGAGGAAAATAGGTATCCGCCAACCTGGTCACCACATATAAGGAAAATACGACCATAAAAAAGCCGGAATAAATTCCGGCTTTTTTATGGTGTTAAAAGCAGGGGTTATTCAACCTCTACTGCACTTTCTGCTGACGCAACAGGGCGATCAACCAGCTCAACATAAGCCATGGGAGCCTTGTCGCCAGCACGGAAACCGCACTTGAGAATGCGCACGTAGCCGCCTGGACGTTGCTCGTAACGTGGGCCCAGCTGACTGAACAGCTTGCCGACGGCAGCTTTGGACTGCAGACGGGCAAAAGCCAGACGACGATTAGCCACGCTGTCTTTTTTGGACAGAGTGATCAGGGGCTCAATAACACGACGCAATTCTTTGGCTTTGGGCAGAGTGGTTTTGATCAGCTCGTGCTCAACCAGAGAAGCGGCCATATTGCGAAACATGGCTTTACGATGAGGAGACTTGCGGCCCAGTTGACGGCCACTTAAACGATGACGCATGACAAATTTCCTTCAATAATATGGGCTGCTGTTAAGCAGCCTCGTAAAACGCCCGCACCGAAGTGAGTTAACGGGCGACCTATGTGTGACTTCGCAAATTACTCGTTGCGCAGACTGGCTGGTGGCCAGTTCTCGAGACGCATACCCAAAGACAGACCGCGTGAAGCCAGTACGTCCTTGATTTCGGTAAGCGATTTTTTACCCAAGTTTGGCGTTTTCAGCAGCTCTACTTCAGTGCGCTGAATCAGATCACCGATGTAGTAGATATTCTCTGCTTTCAGGCAGTTGGCTGAACGAACGGTAAGCTCAAGATCATCCACTGGGCGCAACAGAATAGGATCAATGGCCTCTTCTTTCTGCTCAGGAGCTGATTGCTTCTCACCTTCCAGATCAACAAACACCGCCAATTGTTGCTGCAGAATAGTAGCTGCACGACGAATAGCCTCTTCCGGATCAATGGTGCCATTGGTCTCCAGATCCAGAACCAGCTTGTCCAAGTCAGTACGCTGTTCAACCCGCGCATTCTCAACAGTGTAAGCCAGACGCTTCACGGGGCTGAAAGAGGCATCCAACTGCAAACGACCGATAGCACGGCTTTCGTCGTCATCGCGACGGCGACTGTCAGCCGGCTGATAACCACGACCGCGAGAAACGGTCAGGCGCATTTTCAGCTCGGTATTGCCGGTAATATTGGCGATCACATGGTCGGGATTCTTGATCTCAACATCATGATCCAGCTGGATATCACCGGCTGTGACTACACCCGGACCTTTCTTGGAAAGGGTCAGAGTGGCCTGGTCACGGCCGTGCATAACAACAGCAACGCCTTTGAGGTTGAGCAAAATCTCTATTACATCTTCACGCACACCGGAGATGGCGCTGTACTCGTGAAGTACACCATCAATTTCCACTTCTGTAATAGCGCAACCAGCCATTGAAGACAGCAGGATACGGCGCAGTGCGTTGCCCAGAGTGTGGCCGAAACCACGCTCCAGAGGCTCCAATACCACGCGCGCGTGTGTTGGACTATTTTCAGTTACGTCGATATGACGCGGTGTCAAAAACTCGTTTACGGCTGTCTGCATAGCAACACCTCTAGGCGGTTATCCCTTACTTGGAGTAAAGCTCGACGATGAGGTTTTCATTGATATCGGCGGGCAAATCACTGCGATCAGGAACACGCTTGTAAACACCTTCTTTCTTCTCAGCGTTCACATCCACCCACTCAACATTGCTACGCTGGCCGGCTAGATTAATCGCATTCTGAATACGCAGCTGGTTCTTAGCCTTTTCACGAACCGCAATAACATCACCCTCAGCGACCTGATAAGAAGCAACGTTGACTGTTTTACCGTTAACACTAATTGCCTTGTGCGCAACCAATTGACGAGCTTCGGCGCGAGTTGAGCCAAAACCCATTCTGTAAACCACGTTATCCAAACGCCCTTCCAAGAGCTTGAGCAGGTTTTCACCTGTTGCACCCTTGCGGCGAGCGGCTTCTTTGTAATAGCTGCGGAATTGCTTTTCAAGAATGCCGTAAATACGACGAACTTTTTGCTTTTCGCGCAACTGAACACCATAGTCAGACAGACGGCCGCGACGCTGACCGTGTTGACCGGGTGCAGTTTCAATCTTGCACTTTGAATCCAACGCACGCGCACCACTCTTCAGGAAGAGATCAGTACCTTCGCGGCGGGACAATTTACAGGTAGGTCCAATATAACGTGCCATTTCGAAAAATCCCCCTTACACGCGACGTTTCTTCGGCGGACGACAGCCGTTGTGCGGAATCGGTGTGACGTCAGTGATGTTGGTAATTTTGTAACCAACATTGTTGAGTGCGCGAACAGCTGATTCGCGACCTGGGCCTGGGCCCTTCACTTCAACGTCGAGGTTTTTCAGGCCGTATTCTTTGGCGGCCTCACCTGCACGCTCTGCAGCCACCTGGGCAGCAAAGGGAGTACTTTTACGTGAACCGCGGAAGCCCGAACCACCCGAAGTGGCCCAGCTCAGGGTATTACCCTGACGGTCAGTGATTGTAACAATGGTGTTGTTAAAAGACGCGTGGATATGGGCAACGCCATCGACCACTGTCTTTTTGACTTTCTTTTTCGTTGCGGTTTTATTACCTGGCTTAGCCATAGCAATCTCTTCCTAACCTTTGGTTACCGTAGTTGAATGACGTACGCGAGCCGATTACTTCTTAATGGGCTTGCGGGGACCTTTGCGGGTACGCGCATTAGTTTTGGTGCGCTGACCGCGGAGCGGCAGGCCGCGACGGTGGCGCAAGCCACGGTAACAACCCAAGTCCATCAGGCGCTTGATATTCATTGATACAACACGACGCAAGTCACCTTCTACGGTGAACTTGGCTACCTCGTTGCGGATGGAATCGATCTGCTCTTCAGACAAGGAACCAATTTTAGCGTCTTCAGCAACACCAGTGGCTGCGCAGATTTGCTTAGCGGTAGTACGGCCAATCCCATAGACGTAAGTCAGGGAGATAACCGCGTGCTTGTTATCTGGTATGTTTACACCAGCAATACGGGCCATTCAAATTACTCCAGTAACACATAAATTGCAGCGTTGACGACAATTACCGCCATTCAACGCCAACCAAAAAGGCGCGCAGAATAGCGGATAAATCACCAAAAAACAATAGCCTGACAATTTCTCATCAGACGACAGTCAACGCCCCCTAGATGGTCAAGCGCCTTTGATATGCCCCAAAGAGAATGCAGGTAGGCCCATGGACGCTACCTGCACAACCTTGACGCACCAGATCCGGCGATTAACCCTGACGCTGCTTGTGGCGCGGCTCAGCGCTGCAGATTACCCGCAGCACACCGTTGCGACGCACCATCTTGCAATTGCGACAAATCTTTTTAACAGAAGCACGAACTTTCATTATCCAACCTCAAATCAACCGGATTAGCGCGCGTTACCGCTGCCGAATCCCTTTAAGTTTGACTTCTTCATCAGCGATTCATACTGATGAGACATCAGATGCGCCTGCACCTGGGACATAAAGTCCATTACCACCACTACCACGATCAGCAGGGAGGTACCGCCCAGATAGAAAGGCACCTTTCCGTTGGTGGCCAGAATCAGGAACTGGGGCATGAGGCACACAGCGGTCATATAGATAGCACCAACCAGAGTCAAACGAGTCAGCACGCTATCAATATACTTTGCCGATTGCTCACCCGGACGAATACCAGGGATGAAGGCACCGGACTTTTTCAGGTTATCCGCCACTTCTTTCGGGTTAAACATCAACGCCGTATAGAAGAAACAGAAGAAAGTAATCAAGCCACCAAAGAGCAAAATGTTGAGCGGTTGACCATGCCCCAAAGCCAGAGCAATGTTCTGCAGCACATCATTCAGGCGACCTTCACCACTGCCACCGAACCAGCCCGCGATCGACGCCGGGAACAACAGGATACTGCTGGCGAAGATGGCAGGAATAACACCCGCCATATTGATCTTCAACGGCAGATGGCTGCTTTGACCGCCACCGTAACCCGGCTGGCGCTTGGCATAGTTAACGGTGATGCGACGCTGAGCGCGCTCGATACGTACCACACCCCAAACCACAGCCAGAGCTACCAGGCCAATAACCAGAACCAACAACAGGTTCAACTCACCCAAACGCGCATTCTCGAAAGTCTGACCAATAGCACTTGGCAGACCTGCGACAATACCAGCGAAGATCAGCATGGAAATACCGTTACCAATACCTCTTTCAGTGACCTGCTCACCCAGCCACATCATGAACATGGCGCCAGTTACCAAAGAGGTAACACCAACAAAGTAGAAGGTAAATCCTGGCTCACCACCGTAGGCAGAAGAGTTGAAACCAACCATCATTGCCATACCCTGTACAGTTGCCAGGGCCACGGTGAAATAACGGGTGTACTGGTTAATCTTGCGACGACCTGCGTCACCTTCTTTCTTGAGTTGCTCGAGCGATGGTGTCACTGCCGTCAAGAGCTGCATGATAATCGAAGCGGAAATATAGGGCATGATGCCCAGCGCCAAAATACTCATGCGCTCGAAGGCACCACCGGTAAACATGTTGAACATGCCCAGAATGGTGCCTTGGCTCTGATTAAAGATCGATGCAATACGATCTGGATCCAACCCGGGAACCGGGATATGGGTCCCAATACGATAAACAACGATAGCTAAAAACAGAAAGCGAAGGCGAGCCCAGAGCTCGCCTAAACCTCGCTGATTGGCTAACGGCAGATTTGGAGTTGCCATTCGCGCCTCGATTAGTCTTCGATTTTCCCACCAGCGGCTTCAATAGCAGCCTTGGCACCCTTGGTAACACTCAAACCTTTTACGGTGACCGCTTGCTTGAGTTCACCAGAAGCAAAGATTTTGGCACGTTTGATATTTGCACCAATAACATCAGCTTGCTTCAGGGTTTCGAGATCAACGATACCACCAGCTACAGCGTTCAGCTCGGACAAGCGAACCTGTGCAGTAACACGGCCGATGCGAGAGCTGAAGCCGTATTTGGGCAGGCGAATTTGTAAAGGCATTTGACCGCCTTCAAAACCTGGTCTTACCGAGCCACCTGAACGGGATTTCAAACCCTTGTGACCACGGCCAGCGGTTTTACCCAGACCGCTACCGATGCCGCGACCAACACGCTTTTTCGCGTGAATACGGCCGGGGGCTGGACTAAGCGTATTCAGACGCATTTTATTCACCCTCTACCTTAACCAGATAGTTCACCAAATTGATCATGCCGCGCACTGAAGGTGTGTCTTCCACTTCAACAGTGTGGCCGATGCGACGCAAGCCCAGGCCTTTTACACAGGCCTGATGATTCTTCAGACGATGAGCAGTGCTCTTGATCTGAGTTACTTTAATCATTTTCTTAGCCATGGTCTTATTCCACCATAAGTCATCGGCTATCGCCGATTAATTCAGAATGTCTTCTACGCTCTTACCACGCTTGGCGGCGACAGCTTCCGGAGAAGTCATTGCCTTAAGTGCGTTGAAAGTGGCGCGCACTACGTTAACCGGGTTGGTTGAGCCGTAGCATTTAGACAGAACGTTTTGCACACCGGCGATTTCCAGAACCGCACGCATCGCACCACCGGCGATAACACCAGTACCGGGAGATGCAGGCTGCATGTAAACCTTGGAAGCACCATGAGCACCCTTGGTCGGGTATTGCAAGGTATCACCATTGAGATCAACGGTGATCATATTGCGACGCGCTGCCTCCATTGCCTTCTGAATAGCAGCGGGCACTTCACGAGCCTTGCCACGGCCGAATCCGACTCTGCCATTGCCATCACCAACTACAGTCAGTGCTGTAAAAGCGAAGATACGACCACCTTTAACAGTTTTGGCAACACGATTAACTTGAACGAGCTTTTCTTGCAAGCCTTCGTTGTTGTCTTCTTCTTTCTTTGAGTAAGCCATATCTCAACCTTTAGAATTCCAATCCACCTTCACGCGCGGCATCGGCCAGAGCCTTGACGCGACCGTGGTATTTGAAACCACTACGGTCGAAGGCTACCTGGGTGATACCCGCAGCTTTGGCACGCTCAGCAATCAGAGTTCCGACTGCTTTGGCTGCATCAGTGTTGCCGGTTTTTCCGCTACGCAGATCTTTGTCCAAGGTAGAGGCGCTAGCCAATACACGAGAACCGTCATCAGAAATGATTTGCGCGTAAATGTGACGCGGCGTGCGGTGGATCGACAAACGGGTAATGCAGAGTTCACGAATCTTTGCACGGGCACGGCGCGCACGGCGAAGACGAGTTTGCTTCTTATCGCTCATAACCTGGCCCTACTTCTTCTTGGCTTCTTTACGAAGTACTGTTTCATCCGCATAACGTAAACCCTTGCCCTTGTAAGGCTCTGGCTCACGGAATGCGCGAATTTCAGCAGCAACCTGACCCAACAACTGCTTGTCGGCGCTTTTCAGTACTATTTCAGTCTGGCTCGGGCTCTCTGCGGTTACACCGGCTGGCAGTGTGTAGTTAACCGGGTGAGAGTAGCCCAAAGACAGGTTTACAGTGTTACCTTCAGCTTTAACACGGTAACCAACGCCAACCAGGTTCAATTTCTTCTCAAAACCCTGGGTTACACCGATTACCATGTTATTGACTAGGGCACGGGTAGTGCCTGCTAGCGCATCTGACTGCTTGGCGCCATCCCGCGGTGCGAAGGTCAGGACATTGCTTTCCTGCTTAACTTCAACACTGGGATGCACTTCGAGCGCCAATGTACCCTTGCCGCCTTTAATAGACAGACTTTGACCATTTAAGGTCACAGTCACTGCAGCAGGTACTTCAACCGGACTTTTTGCAACTCGTGACATGACTTTTTCCCAATTAGAATACTGTGCAAAGAACTTCGCCACCTACGCCAGCAGCGCGAGCAGCACGATCAGTCATTACACCTTTACTGGTAGAAACAATCGCAATACCCAAGCCACCGCGGACACTGGGAAGTGCTGTTTTGCCAGCATAATTACGCAAACCAGGACGGCTTACGCGGTCAAGTTCGGCGATAACCGGCTTGCCCTCAAAGTATTTAAGATCAATAGTCAGTTCCTGCTTGACACTTTCGCTAACAGAATAACCATTGATATAGCCCTCATCAGAGAGGACTTTTGCCACACTAACCTTCAGTTTTGAAGACGGCATGGTGACACTTGCTTTACCCACTTGTTGCGCATTGCGAATGCGGGTAAGCATATCTGCCAAGGGATCTTGCATGCTCATCAGATTCTGCTCCTAAAATTAACCCTGGGCTTACCAGCTGGCTTTAACCAGGCCGGGAACATCACCACGCATAGCTGCTTCACGCAACTTGTGGCGGCACAGGCCAAACTTACGATAAACACCGTGAGGACGACCAGTTACACGGCAGCGATTACGCTGACGGCTAGCACTTGCGTCACGCGGCATTTTTTGCAGCTTGATTTGCGCTTCCCAAACCTGCTCTTCAGTAGAAGAGGGGCTAACGATAATCGCCTTGAGCTCTGCACGCTTGGCCGCGAACTTTTTTACGGTCTCTGCACGCTTGTGTTCACGTGCAATCATAGATTTCTTTGCCATGATCCTACCCTTAGCCTTTGAACGGGAAGTTGAACGCTTTTAACAGCGCACGACCTTCTTCGTCTGTCCGCGCAGTAGTGGTGATACAGATATCAAGGCCACGGAGTCTGTCTACTTTGTCGTAGTCGATCTCCGGGAAGATGATCTGTTCGGTGACACCCATAGAGAAGTTGCCACGCCCATCAAACTGCTTGGGGCTGATGCCGCGGAAGTCACGGATACGAGGAATAGCAACAGTAATCAGGCGATCAAGGAACTCATACATGCGCTCTTTACGCAGAGTTACTTTGCAGCCGATTGGCCAACCGTCGCGGATCTTAAAGCCTGCAATAGACTTGCGCGCAGCGGTTACTACAGCTTTCTGACCAGCGATTTTCACCAGGTCATTTACCGCATTCTCAAGTATTTTTTTATCGCCTACAGCTTCACCCACACCCATGTTGATGGTGATTTTGGTGATGCGCGGCACTTCCATCACATTCGCCAACCCAAGTTCTTGCTTGAGCTTGGGAGCGAGTTCTTTGTTGTACAGTTCTTTTAGCCTAGCCATGTCTCGTTACGCCCCTACGGCTTCGCCATTGGATTTGAAAACGCGGATTTTTTCGCCGTTTTCAAGGATCTTGAAGCCAACACGATCAGCTTTCTTGGTTGCTGCGTTGTAGATAGCAACATTTGAAGCGTGAATAGAGGCCTCTTTTTCGACAATACCACCAGGCACACCCGCTTGCGGGTTAGGCTTCTGGTGTTTCTTGATCATGTTAATACCGGAGACAATCAGACGATCATCAGCCAATACGCGAACTACCTTACCGCGCTTGCCCTTGTCGCGCCCGGCGATAACAATCACTTCGTCATCACGTTTAATCTTACGCATTTGTCTGCCCTCGATTCTCAGCCCGCGTACTCAGAGTACTTCGGGAGCCAGAGAAATGATTTTCATGAATTTCTCGCCACGCAACTCACGAGTCACTGGTCCGAAAATACGGGTGCCAATCGGAGCATCCTGGTTGTTCAGCAGTACGGCAGCATTATCGTCAAACTTGATTAATGAACCGTCTTGGCGACGCACACCTTTTTTGGTGCGCACGACAACTGCCTTCATTACTTGGCCTTTTTTCACCTTACCGCGAGGAATGGCTTCCTTCACAGTAACCTTGATGATGTCTCCAACCGATGCATAGCGACGGTGGGACCCGCCAAGAACCTTGATGCACATGACACGGCGAGCACCGCTGTTGTCAGCAACATCTAAGTAACTTTCTGTTTGAATCATCGTCCGTCTCCGAAACTTATAAAGTCGCCTGAAATCCTTAGATTTCTACAGCGCGCTCTTCAATATTGACCAAAGTCCAAGTCTTGGTTTTTGACAGTGGACGAGACTCAGCAACGGTTACAATGTCGCCTGCTCTGCATTCATTGTTCTCGTCATGAGCTTTTACTTTGGATGACTTGGTCGTGTACTTACCGTAAATCGGGTGCTTTACACGGCGCTCAATCAACACAGTGATGGTTTTGTCCATCTTGTCGCTTACAACCTTACCGGTCAGTGTACGAGCCACTTTATTTACCTGTGTCATCGTTAGTTACCTGCCTTTTGTCTAAGCACTGTCTTGATACGAGCGATGTCTTTACGCGTTTTTGCCAACAGGTGCGTTTGGCCCAACTGACCGGTAGCTGCCTGCATACGCAACTTGAACTGCTCTTTCAGCTGAGTCAGAAGTTCGCCATTCAGCTCTTCGACAGACTTTTCGCGGAGTTCTGAAGCTTTCATCACATCACCGAACGTTTTACAAATGTTGTATTAACAGGCAATTTAGCTGCTGCAAGTGCAAAGGCTTCTCTAGCCAGCTCTTCACTCACACCGTCCATCTCATAGAGGACCTTACCTGGACGAATTTGTGCAACCCAGTATTCAACACTACCCTTACCTTTACCCTGACGCACTTCCAAGGGCTTCTCGGTAATTGGTTTATCGGGGAATACCCGGATCCAGATCTTCCCGCCACGTTTTACGTGACGAGTCATTGCACGACGAGCTGCCTCAATTTGGCGAGCAGTAATGCGACCGCGACCAGTTGCTTTCAAGCCAAAATCACCAAAACTAACTTTGGAGCCGCGGAGGGCCAGACCGCGATTGCGGCCCTTCATTTGCTTGCGAAACTTTGTACGCTTTGGTTGTAACATGATGCGTACCCCTTACTTGGATTTAGCAGCTTTTTTCTTGGATGCAGCTTCGACTTCAGCAACGTCGCCGATAACCTCACCCTTGAAGATCCACACTTTCACACCGATGATGCCGTAAGTAGTGCTGGCCTCTGCAGTAGCGTAATCAATGTCAGCGCGCAGAGTGTGCAAAGGCACACGACCTTCGCGGTACCATTCACTGCGAGCGATCTCTGCACCACCCAAACGGCCACCGACCTGAATCTTGATACCTTCGGCGCCCTGACGCATGGCGTTTTGTACCGCGCGCTTCATGGCACGACGGAACATCACACGACGCTCCAGTTGCTGGGCAACGCTTTGAGCAACCAGCACAGCATCCAGATCCGGCTTGCGAATTTCTTCGATGTTGATATGCACAGGCACACCCATTTGCTTGCTGATATCAGCGCGCAGCTTGTCAACATCTTCACCTTTCTTACCAATCACAATACCTGGACGGGCAGTGTGGATGGTAATACGGGCGGTATTGGCCGGACGCTCAATATCTACACGGCTAACGGAGGCACTCGCGAGTTTTTCCTGAATGTATTTGCGCACTTTCAGGTCGGTATTCAGTTTGTCTGCGTAATCAGTGCCATCAGCGAACCACACAGAGGTGTGCTTCTTGATGATTCCGAGACGAATACCGTTTGGATGTACTTTCTGACCCATAACGCCTGCTCTCTTACTTGTCGGCTACTTTAACGGTGATGTGACAAGTGCGCTTGGTAATACGATCAGCGCGACCCTTGGCGCGCGGTTTAATGCGCTTGAGGCTCACACCTTCGTCTACAAAGATCGTTTTCACTTTTAACTCGTCTACATCAGCGCCTTCGTTATGCTCCGCGTTTGCAATCGCAGATTCGAGCACCTTCTTCACAATCGCAGCACCTTTTTTGGTGCTGAAAGTGAGAATGTCCAGAGCGTCTTCAACGCCTTTGCCGCGAATTTGATCTGCAACCAAACGCGCTTTCTGCGCCGACAGACGAGCACCGCTTAATTTTGCTGCTACTTCCATCGTTAAGACCTCTTAGCGCTTCTTCGCTTTCTTATCGGCAGCATGGCCGCGATAAGTGCGGGTAGCTGCAAATTCGCCAAGCTTGTGACCAACCATTTCTTCGTTGACCAAAACTGGCACGTGTTGACGTCCGTTATGAACAGCCAGAGTCAATCCAACCATTTCCGGCACAATCATGGAGCGGCGCGACCAGGTTTTGATCGGGCGACGATCATTGGCCGCGATCGCAGCTTCAACCTTCTTAATCAGGTGAAGGTCGACAAAAGGACCTTTTTTCAGTGAACGTGGCACTGTCGTTTCCTCTACTCAGCTGTTAAGTCGACGCTTATTTCTTGTCGCGACGACGAACAATCATGTTATCGGTGCGCTTGTTTTTGCGCGTTTTATAACCCTTGGTCGGAATACCCCATGGTGAAACCGGGTGACGGCCACCAGAAGTACGTCCTTCACCACCACCGTGCGGGTGATCTACCGGGTTCATCGCAACACCACGCACCGTCGGACGGATACCACGCCAGCGTTTGGCACCGGCCTTGCCCAGTGAGCGCAAGCTGTGCTCACTGTTGGAAACCTCGCCCAGAGTAGCGCGACAGTCGGTCAGCACCTTGCGCATTTCACCACTGCGCAGGCGCAGAGTGGCGTAGGCACCTTCACGAGCCACCAGCTGTACTGAAGCACCAGCGGAGCGAGCCAATTGCGCGCCCTTGCCAGGTTTCAGCTCTACACAGTGGATTACGCTACCCACAGGGATGTTACGAATTGGGAGGGTGTTGCCCACTTTAATAGCGGCGGCATTACCCGACTCAATCTTGTCACCGGCACTCAGGCCTTTGGGCGCAATGATGTAGCGACGCTCACCATCGGCATAGCACACCAGCGCGATGTAGGCAGTGCGGTTGGGGTCGTATTCGATACGCTCAACTACCGCAGGGATACCATCTTTATTACGACGGAAATCCACTACACGGTAATGCTGCTTGTGGCCACCACCGATGTGACGGGTAGTGATGCGGCCAACATTGTTGCGACCACCAGTCTTGGATTTCTTCTCCAACAGAGGAGCATAAGGCGCGCCTTTGTGCAGATCAGGATTAACAACCCTTACAACAAAGCGGCGGCCCGGTGAGGTTGGTTTACTTTTTACAATAGGCATTGCAACAGTCCTCTTACTCAGCTACCGCAAAGTCGAATTCCTGACCTTGCTCAAGACGTACATAAGCTTTTTTCCAATCGCTGCGATGACCAACGCCATAGCGAGTGCGCTTGGTTTTACCCTTGACGTTCAGCACGCGCACGCTTTCAACCTTGGCATTGAACAGTGACTGCACCGCCGCCTTGATTTCTTGCTTGCTTGCATCAGCCAGGACTTTGAATACTACTTGATTGCTTGTTTCGCCCACCGCAGCTGATTTCTCAGAGACAACTGGACCCAGCAACACTTTATAAATGCGTTCTTGGTTCATCCCAGGATCTCCTCAAACTTTTTCAGCGCAGGAACGGTAACAACAACCTTCTCAAAGCGAATCAGACTGACCGGGTCAACACCCTGCACATCGCGAACATCAACCTTGTGCAGATTGCGTGAAGCCAAGTACAGGTTTTCGCTCAGCTCTTCAGTCACAATCAAAGCTTCTTTCAGGTCGTATTGAGCCAGTTTTTGCACCAAACTCTTGGTCTTGGGCGCATCAACATCGAATGACTCAACCACCACCAGACGATCCTGACGATTCAGCTCAGACAGAATGCACTGCAGCGCAGCGCGATACATTTTCTTGTTGAGCTTTTGTTCGTGATTGCGCGGCTTGGCAGCAAAAGTAACGCCACCCCCACGCCAGATCGGGCTACGGATAGTACCAGCACGAGCACGGCCGGTACCCTTCTGACGCCACGGCTTTTTGCCACCGCCAGAAACCTCGGAACGAGTCAGCTGCGCTTTGGTACCCTGACGGGCACCCGCCATATAGGCAACAACAGCCTGATGCACGAGATCCTGATTAAACTCTCGACCGAAGGCGACTTCAGAGACGCTCAGCGTACTTTTGCCGCCTTCAGGTGTAACAATATTTAATTCCATCGTCGATTCCCCTCGGACACTTAAGCGTTGTTGCGCGCTTTAATAGCGGGACGCACAATCACATCGCCACCTGGAGCACCAGGAATAGCGCCCTTGACCAAAAGCAGATTGCGCTCGGCATCAACACGGACAACTTCAAGGTTTTGAACAGTAACCTGCTCAGCACCCATATGGCCCGTCATTTTCTTGCCTTTGAATACGCGACCCGGAGTTTGACACTGACCGGTTGAGCCAGGAACGCGGTGAGAACGGGAGTTGCCGTGAGTGGCATCCTGCATACCGAAATTCCAGCGCTTGACAGTACCAGCGTAACCCTTACCTTTGGAGGTACCGGTGACATCGATTAATTGACCAGCCACGAAAGATTCAACAGTGATCTGAGAACCCACTTCGAAAGCTTCTTGGGAGTCGTTACGCAATTCCCAAACACTGCGACCTGCTTCTACGTTAGCTTTAGCAAAGTGGCCGGCTTCGGACTTGGTAACACGGGAGGCACGACGAGAACCCACGGTAACCTGCACAGCAGAGTAACCATCGGTTTCGACATTCTTGACCTGAGTGATGCGGTTGGGCTCAACCTCAATCACTGACACAGGAATGGAAACACCATCATCGGTAAATATGCGAGTCATGCCGCTTTTGCGGCCGACAATACCAATCGTCATTTTACTAACCTCTTAGTGTACGGGGCTTTTACCCGCTATGGCCGCCCATTTCAGAGCGTTACACACCCCTGAAGCCCAATGCCGCAGGGGTTAAAACGTTAACTTAACCGAGACTAATCTGAACTTCGACGCCTGCAGCCAGATCCAGCTTCATCAGGGCATCTACGGTCTTTTCAGTAGGCTCAACAATATCCAGCAAACGCTTGTGTGTACGAATCTCGTACTGATCACGCGCATCCTTGTTGACATGCGGAGAGATCAATACAGTGAAGCGCTCTTTACGAGTCGGCAGCGGAATCGGGCCACGAACCTGAGCACCTGTACGCTTTGCGGTCTCAACAATCTCCTGGGTAGAAGCGTCGATGAGTTTATGATCGAAAGCCTTCAGGCGAATCCGAATGCGTTGATTCTGCATGTGAACCAAACTCCAATTAAGTATTAAAGAACAACCTTGATTGCCGGAGGCAAAATGACCCCGTCAAAAGGAGGCGCAATCTTAATGACCATCCAGATGACTGTCAACAGGGAATATGGAAAATAATCAGGCGGGACTCAGGAGGGTAGATTTGCGGCTTTTTGTGCCATATCAGGGACAGACCATGTATTCGCCATCACACATGCGATCCCCCACCTCCTCGTCCGGATCGCCGTCATAGGCGGCGGACTGCATACGCACTATCGCCTCGGACGTGAGAATAAAGCCTTCCCGGCGCCCTGCGCGATCCTTACACAAAGTCTCATAGTCGCTGACGCCCAACATCCCCGCCCCATCGTTCACGCTTCCCCGATTTCGGTCAGCGAAACGGGGATCATTTAACGTTTCATGGGGGTGGTAGCTGGCAGGATTGCGGTTGTTTCTGAGCTCGGCCAGAGAGCCAACCACCTTATTAACAATAGGAACCATCAACTTATAACAGTACTGAACACGGATCTTCAACAGGTTCGCGTCCTGAAGACTCACACCTTGATGGGGGGCACCGGGTCGATACATGAGGTTGTCATTGGGCAACTCGAAGTAACCCAGCTCATTGGCAACCCCGAAACCACTGGGGGCGAGAGAGGCGGCTGAAGGGCTCAGACGGACAATACGCACATAGTTGTCCACCTCGGAAACCGCCGATCGCCGCGCAGCACTGGATACACCTTCCTTTATATCGTCACGGAAGCCACCCATTGTCGAGGAAGAGGTGTAAAGGGGAGCCAATCCGCGAATCAAGCCTCGGCGCATGGCGCTATAGGTCGCATGCTCATTCGCTCCCACTCTGGCCGCCTGGAAAGTCGCGTAATTGAGGGTGATCTTTGCCGAATAGATAAAAGCTATTTGAATTGCCCCAAATATAAGCAAAACCAATACAGGGATAACAATAACGAACTCTGTCATCGCCTGACCACGGCTTGTTGATCGCTGTAGCATCATGGATTTATTACCGGTTGCTCGGCTGGTGACTCACCTTGTTCCGCCGGCAACTCATCCAGCCCCTCTTCCATCATCCCATCCAAGGGCGGTGCGGTATCTTCTTCCGTATTTGAGAGGTCAGCCTCCATCCTATCCTCTTGAGCAACCCCGTCATCGGGCAGCGACAACTGATGATCAAAGGGCGCCAACACATCGGCGACAAGACGTCGCATTTGCTGGACATCAGGGTCCGTTGGATCCAGTTGCTCGTGCATGCGAATTACCGTCTCCGCCAACATTTGCGCACGCACATAGCTGAGGTTATACCAAGCACGACTAGACTTGGGATCAAGCTGAAGTGCTCTCTCATAAGCGGCTACCGCCTCTTCGTAATCCAATTCAAGGGCATGACAGTTGCCGATGCGGAAGTGAAAACTCGCCTCCCGAGGAAAATGCTTCACCAACTGTTCATAGGCACTGCGAGCATTGGCGCAGTCGCCTTGGGCATAAAAGGCATCTGCCTGATCGTGAAGTGCAATAGCCTCCTGAGGTTTAATGCCTTGAGTGGCACAACCTCCAAGAAACAGCACCAGAATCAAACCCGCGTTTTTCACTCGCATCTCACTGATCACTCAACTCAAAAAGGTCACCGCGCACAAGGCCCAAACGCTCTATCTCTCCACCCAGAAGCTCAACCACCGACACGCCAGACCAACACAAGCGCAAACGCCAGGGGCGCACCCGGGAGTACAAGCTCACCGCATATCCATCTGCGTCCAAAAAAACCACATCTATAGTGTAAGACATAAAAAAGCAGTGTATGGAATTGCAAGGAGATATGTACATTGCCTCATCAAGCGCCAATTGGGGCCGCCCCAGCAGTCCGCGCGCCCGAAGCAACCAAGTGTTGGCAATCCAGGCATTGCCCGATGAAATCTCACTTCCAAGCCGGCGCCAGGAATAGGTCGCGCGCCTCACAAACCACCTTGATCCAGATACTTGACCACAATAGGGAAGAGCAGAATGATAAACGTCAGGGGAAAAATAAAAATGACCAAGGGAACAATCAATTTGACGGGTGCTTCCATCGCCATCTTTTCTGCTCGCTGAAAGCGCTCGTTCAGTCTTTGGCGAGCTTGTACCAACAAAGTCTCCTTCATGCTGGAGCCCATTTTTTCTGCCTGGACAACCGCGCGTACAAAGACAGTGATATCCCTCAAGTCGACTCGCTGGGACAATCGCTCCAACGCATCTGCACGAGTTTGACCCGAACTGATGTCGCGCAGCACTATGCGGAATTCATTGCGCATTGCGCCGCGTGGCCCCTTGTCGACAGCCTGCTTCAAGGCACCGGCGAAGTTAAGACCTGCATCAACACACATGGTCAGGTATTCAAGATATATGGGAAGACTGCGAATTAACTCGGCATCACGCTTGCGACGTGTATCCCTGACCCACAAATCCGGTAGCACAAATCCGGCAACCATCAACAGAATGTACATCAATGGATCTGCTCCACCGGAGCTCGCCAAGGCCAACCAGGCAAGTAAAGGAAGCATTACCACCAGAATAAGCTTGGCAGAAAAATATTCCTCCGCCGTTAACATAAAGCTCACACCGTTTTTCTGCAGCATACTATCCATGCGCGTCAACCAGGAAGCGGGCAAATTGCTACCTAAAAAGAAAGTGCATACTCGAATCAATGGCCATATTGGGCGCAGGAAAGCGGGGGGCGCATCCATATACATGCGCTCTTCGTCAGTTAGCATGTAAGTAATCGAAGCGCCAAATAGAATCAGCGCCACAATACTGGCCGCAACTGAAACACCGGTGAGCAATAACAATCCCGATTCTGGCATGAAGATACCGCCTAGCTGTCGATACTGGTAATTTTACGAATAAAGACGAAACCCATGATCTGCATGATGATCATCACCGTCAGCACCATCAGCCCCATACGCGTAGTGTAGAGCTGCTGCATGGACTCAGGCTCAAACACACTGAGAATCAACGCGAGTGCAATTGGCACCAGCGCCATAAATGTGCCCTGAGCTCGCCCTTGCGCAGTAAGACTGTCAATTTTTCCTTCCATTGTGTGTTTGCGTCGCAAGGTATCGGCAATGCTATTAATGGTTTCCACCAGATTTCCTCCCACCTCGCGACTAATGCGAATCGCGGAGCTGGCCATCACAAAGCTTTGCACCGGTACACGTCGTTCCAGTTCAATCAAGCCGTCATCCAACGACATACCCAACTGCATCCGCTTGACCAACAATCCAAATTCCTGACTGATAGGCTTGGGCGACTGGCGTACCAAGTCCTGAAAAGCCATATTGAGGCTAGCTCCCGCCTGAAGACTACTGGATAGCATCATAAAAGCATCGGGCAACTGAGATTCCAGTTGACGAAAACGCTTGTTACGCAACTTGGCCCAGATCATTCCGGGAACAATCAACAACACCACAAACACCAAACCGGTGATAACCCAGAGCGCAAAGAGCGCGTGCACTAGCAACGGAATCAGAATTAACGCTAATAGATTCAACCAGAACAAGCGCGATGGGTCGGTAAAGATAAACATATCACCAAGCTCTAATTCAGCACTGGCGGTAAATTTGCTCTGATAGAATGACATGAACTCGGTAGCCTTTTGTGCAGTCACTCCAACCACACAGGCAACAGCAACAAAAACCAAGAGCACCGCCAAACCGAAGGCGCCGGCACTAAGAAGTGCATCTATCATGACTTAAATATGCTCATGTCAACTTCAATTCCACGCTGGCGCAACTCTTCATAAAACTTGGGCACCAGCCCCGTCGCTACAAATTGGCCACGCACGCGACCATTTTCATCAAAGCCCTGCTGCTGAAAGCGGAAAATATCACTTAGTTGAATCGTGCCGGACTCAATGCCAGTAATTTCAGATATACAACTGATGCGGCGAGAACCATCACCATAACGGGTTTGCTGAATAACAATATCTACTGCCGAAGCAACCTGTTCACGAATCGCAGACACAGGAAGATCCATACCTGCCATCAGTACCATTACTTCCAAACGGCGCAACATATCGCGCGGCGAGTTGGCGTGGGCAGTAGTCAGAGAGCCATCATGACCCGTATTCATGGCCTGCAGCATGTCCAGTGCTTCACCTCCACGACACTCACCCACAACAATCCTATCGGGACGCATACGCAAACAGTTTTTTACCAGGTCGCGAATAGTCACGGCGCCCTTACCTTCCATGTTGGCAGGTCTCGCTTCGAGCGATACCACATGGGGCTGCACCAACTTTAGCTCCGCCGCATCCTCTACCGTAATTACCCGCTCTTCCGGAGGAATGAAGTTCGAAAGAATATTCAGCAGGGTAGTTTTACCTGAACCTGTACCACCGGACACTACAATATTGCAACGCTCTACCACACAGGTGCGCATGAATTCGACCATGTTTTCGTTGACTGTACCAAAGCGAATCAGGTCGCGATCGGTCAACTTTCGATCGGAAAACTTACGAATCGTGATGCAGGGGCCGCGTAAAGCCAGCGGGGGGATAATCGCATTCACCCGGGATCCATCTTTTAATCGAGCATCGACCATAGGAGAGCTTTCATCAATTCGCCGCCCCAATGGCGAAACAATTCGCTCAATCGTTGCCATCACCGCATCATCGCTAGTAAAGGTTACGTCAGTCTTTTCAAGTCGTCCGTCACGCTCGATATAAATATCGTCAAAATTGTTGACCATCACTTCGGTGATACTGGCATCAGCCAGCAGCTCTTCAAGCGCGCCAAGCCCTACAGCCTCATCCAGCACGATCTTCTTTAACTTGTCGGCATTGATGTCTGCAGGCAGACGATCAGTCATCGAACTCAGGATACCTTCGATCAAATCCTGCAGCTGCCCACGCACCTGCTCGTGACTAAGGTTATCGAGACTAAGGCGCCGCAGATCCATTTGCTTGAGGAGTTGCTTGTGTATAAATTGCGCCCAACTCATATAGTCAGCACGTGTTTGGCGACTGGTCGGTTTGGCAGGCTCAGACTCGGGTGCCAGTGACTGAATATGTTTTACCTGATCTTCCACCACTTGGTCGTCAGGGCTATAGTCAGCTACTTTCGCAATAAAACCACCGAATTCAATAATATCTTCCGCATTCAGAGGGCCATGTCGCGTTATCGCCTTGCCGTTGACAGTGACACCAAAGCCGCGGCTGATATCTTCGATAAAAACGCCCGCCAGCTCCTTTTCAAATCGCACATGACGAGGCGCCACACGCCAACCACGCACACGTAAAATGACCTCTCGCGAGCGCCCAAGCTCGCAAGCGTCCGCTCCACAGCGCACCTTTTCCTGCCATTTGCCATCGCGGCTGCTTACCTGGATTTCAAACACAGACACCCCTGGAATTTAACGAATGATTGCCCGCAAAAGAGATCATTAATGCAACAAGCCGCGCTTCATATTCTGGCGATGTCGCTCAACCATGGAATCCGCACGGTCAAGCAGCTCCTTATTGTCACCCTCTGAAAGACTTTCCATTACTCTCGGCGTCATAAAAATGACCATTTCCGTTTCGCCTGCGGTAAAACTCTTGGAACGGAACAGCCAGCCCAGCACCGGAATCCTGGCCAGCCATTTGACATTGTTATAGGTAATTTGCTCTTCGCGCGTAATCAACCCGGAAAGGACCAGCGTCTCGCCGGGCCGAAGAATCACATCATTTTCGGTGGCGCGTTTTTTAAAGGCTGGCTGACCACCAACGGATTGAGCAAGGTCCAGCTGACTAATAGATACACTGATTCGTGCAACTATATTGCCGTAAAGATCCAGCGTGGGCTCTACGCCCAAAATCACACCATAGTCTTTGTATTCAACACTCGAACCACTGAGGGAACTGGTGACGACTGGTACTTCACCACCCACTGTAAGATCAGCAGAACCACCACTACGCGCACTTAATCTTGGAGATGCGAGAACCAACGCAGAACCCGTTTGCTCCAGGAGGTTGATACGCGAAGTGATATCCGTAACGATTCCAAAATTGAGCCCACGTGCAGCCTCATCAAAATGATTGTTGTTGGCCGCACTAATATCCGCTGCAATGCGGCCTTTATTTGCCCAGTTTTTCCAGTAATTGACACTTGGACCACTAATATCGGTTTTCTGCCAGTTGATGCCCAGCTCTTCTGTTTTACTGCGATCGAACTCTGTAATTTTTACATCAAAATAAATCATCTTCTGTTCATAGGGCGTAATAGCACGAGCCAGAATCAGCATGTCCTCATAGCGTTGCTTGACCAGATTGACGCGATCAAGATCCCGCGCTTCCAGATTCCCATCTACGACAACTCGCCGACCAACAGTCGTAATCTTGATGCCTGGAATATCTCCCAGGAGACTTTTTATCTCCAGAGATTCACGCCAACCGTTAGAGCTGACGACCACCACTGACATATTTTCCCGACGGCCATTGGTAAACCACACCTGCATATTGGTTTCACCAGTGGACTCGGCAGTGAGCACAATTTCGCCATTTTTCAGTAGAGTTGTGCTGATCATTTTGGACTTGCCCACAGAGATACGTTCCACATCCGGGGCTGTCAGCACTTTGGATTCACCCTCATAGAGAGTTAGTACGCTGGGCAACACACGCTTTTGCGCGTGCGCAAACGCTGCCAGAAATAGACACAGGCCCACAAACACGTAACGCATAAATTTCACCTGAACTCTGCTATTTTTCATTGCCCGCATCCTCATTCCAAGCGCACTTTGATTACTGGCTGAATACCTTCTTTCGCAGTACCACCAGGAATAAAGTCCACTGTCGCGGGTTGAGATGTCCCCGCTGTCTCGTCCAACTGCTGCCTCAGTGCCGCCTCCACCAGCGCAGCGTTTTCGGTCGAAACCGTCACACCTTCTGCAATTACATTGCCGTTGGCATCAACGATTTTTCCATCACGCAATTCACCGATAACCTTGCCCGTCGCATCAACAACTTTTCCATCAACCAATCGGCCAATGATATTGCCCTGCGCATCGCGTACCACTTCGGCCAATTCACCCACTACTTGACCGCTGGCATCAACAATTGCTTTTTCCACTCGGCCAATCTCCTGACCATCAGCACCTACCGCACGAGTTTCAACAGTGCCGAGCACCTTGCCATCAAGGCCGATTGCGCGACCGTCCTTATCGACACGGCCAATGACTTCACCCTTCTCATTCAGGATTTGACCATTCACTACTCGACCAATCACGCGGCCTTGAGCGTCGCGTACCACCTGCTCAACCTGGCCAACAATATTGCCTTGCTGATCGCGAATAACTTTTTCAACACTACCCAGCACCTTACCGTCCAAGCCCACGGCTTTTCCATCGGCACCAACGCGACCAATAACTTCGCCCTTGTCATTCACGATTTCGCCGTTGACTACCCGCCCAATGACATTACCCTGAGCATCACGCACAACTTCCTCGACGGAACCAACAACACGGCCTGAAGCATCGCGCACTATATCCTTAACCTGCCCAACCACATTTCCCTGCTGGTCAGTCATAACCTGCTCAACACTGCCAAGGCGACCGCCATCAAGCCCAATCGCCTGGCCACTGGCATCAACGCGGCCAATCACCTTGCCATCCTTATCCACAACCTGACCGTTGACTACGCGTCCAATAATGTTGCCTTGGGCATCGCGCACCACCTGCTCCATTTTGGTTTGGCTTGCCTTGGCGCCGGAGCGAGTCAAATCAACCGGATTCCCCTGGGCATCCAGAGCAACATTTTTTTGCACCGTACCAATCACGCGACCATCAAGACCAACCGCGCGGCCGGATGCATCTACACTGCCGATGACATTGCCTCGAGCATCAACAATTTTTCCATCCACAACTCTGCCGATGACATTTCCTTGGGCATCACGCACCAAATCCGCAGTTTGGGTCACGCGCAATAAAGGGTCATCTGCGGCGACATTACGCACTACCTGCCCCAGAGGCTTACCATCCAGACCTACAGCTTGACCATTGACGACTTTGCCAATGATATTGCCATTGGCATCCACCACATTGTCGCCAACAATCCGACCTATAGGTTTACCCGTTGCATCCAACACCAGATCAACTGCTTCTGGCCTGTCTTTTTCCAGCAAGCTGTTTGCTCTCATGTAGTCATAGCCCGCCAGGCTTGAATCATCCGGATGACGTAACACCGCAAAGAGTGAACCGGTCTGCTGAGCCAACTCCACACGGGCAACCTGACGCGGGCTAAGATGCAAAGTAACAATGGTGAATTCCATATCAAAACCATCAATTGAATTACGTGTTTGGCTGCGCTCATAGCGCCTGCCTGTGTAGTCCTCACGACCCGCAGACAAAACAGTTACTCTCTCGAGCACGGGCATCACAACTTCTTCTTTGGCTTCTCTGTCGTTGCGTTGTGCATCTACCACACCCAGTTTCCCGAGCTCAAATTTTCCCATCAGGTCGATGGTATCGCCAGGCCGCAAAAGTCCGTCGAATGAATCTATCTTCGAGACGCGGATACTCATGGCGCGACGTCCCAAATCCAGATTTTCCGAAAACTTTTCTGCTGCCCGACCCGTAATAAATTCCCAGGTAATTGGCTTGCCCGCTTGTACCGGCGACATCAGCGTGCGATTGACCACCTTTTGGTAGTCTTCAGCGGCAATGTAGTTGGAGGGGACAAAACGGGCCGGCATCACCAAGCGCCCGATAGAATCCAGTGTGATCACTTCACCTTTGGCCATATCCCTTCGCGGGACCACCACCGCCAGTGTTTTTTCCACAACAGGCTGATTGGCGAGGCGGTACTTGTTTTCAACTTGCTTAAGGTAATAGACCACTAGGAAGGCAGCGAGCAAACCACAAACCACTGCGATAATGAGCAGGCGGGTTCCCGACATCTGTTTCATTCAAATCCCCCAAGAGCTGCTTTAGCAGCGATTTATTTTTCACTTTCCCTGCAGAACGCCAGACACCCACTAGGGTGCAGCGACTGTTCTGACAGACACACAATCATTGGGCCAAGCGGGCTGCCCATGTATAAATGTTTGCTCTACATAATGAGAGTTGCGCTGACGCCCAAGGAAAGGGCTGGTGGATGGATCTGTGTCAAACAGCATTTCCACCTGTGCCGCGTAGCGCTCATCGTCATCCAAATCCGGATCCAACCCGGAATCCCAGTCATTGGCCATCACAGCGCAGTAACCCAGCTCAGGCCAATAAACCACCTCGCCTGCTGGCTCTGTGGGTACAAAATTGGCCGTAATACTTACCGGGTAATAATAGCCGTTAACAATTCGTCCACCATCAAGCGCGCCTGTACGCGTTTCCACCTCGTAAGATGGCGCAAGGCAAAAGCCACTGATGTTTGCTTCCTGCAGATTCAGCGAATTGACAAACTTGCCACTGACCTCACTGCGATAGCCAAAACCATAAACCTTACCAGTACCGCAATCGACAACCGCTTGCATCTGCAAAATATTGCCGGCCTCATCGCGCACGACACGTCGCTCTACCACACCAACCGGCGCACCACTGACAGGTACAAAAATACCCGTTTCGCTATTGTAGGTACCCACCACATTGCCATTGGCGTCAACAACATTACTTCCCTCAAGAAATCCATAGCTGTTTGTACCCAAGGGGTTGGTGATTTCCGTCGTCTGTCGAATTCCGTCTTCCCCTATTTCGCCGGGCCCAGAGCTGGTGTCAGAGTCATCGGAAGAATCCTCATCATCATCCGGCCACTTGGATGGGGGTGCCGGACGGTAAGATTTTCCATAATCCTGTACCGCTGTAATCGAGGCGGAATACCCATCTTGCTTGTCGTGCATCACCGTCAGCAAGTACTCAATGCAATCTTCATACTCATCGGGACAGGCACCATTGTTGAGCACCAACAAGCCGGTGACAAAAGCCGCCGTTACAATGGTGTACTCCACCATAGCCTGCCCGAGTTGGCGCCACATTAGTGCACCTCCACCTGGTTAATCAGGATCTGGGTAGCATCCGGCGCCTGAGTGATAATGATGTTACTTTCATTCAAACGCTTGCGAAACACCATAACTGCGTGATTGCCCTCGCGAAAATTATTTTCCAACGCCCAACCATCGGCCTGCATATTTGATCGATAATAACTGACCAGTTGGTCGACAGAGCTGTCACTGGTTAGAAGAGTAACGCGCCCCTTTTTGGGGCCATCTTCTGTCTTCATATCAGACACAACAAAGGTGCCCGAGGGAAGGCGCAAGTCCCGGCCCAATTCCGCACCGGGCTTTAGTTGCGGCACGTTACTAATCACCAATCGTCCAAAAGTACCTGCCCCCGGCATTTCTGCATATTGCACCGTCATGAGGCATTTTTTGGTCAGGGTACTGATTTGCCGCCAAGCGCCGAGTTGACTATCTACCGTCGCATTGCGCCACTGCTGGCGGTAGTAGCCAACAACCTGCTCTGCCGATGCTTCTATATTAAAGTTGCGCACCATCATCGGCCGATCGTTGTAGATCACATTGTCCATCACCGTTTGCACACGCATATCCGGCATCAGCGGAAAGTCATCGTAATCGCAGTTGGCATACACCGTCGTCGAATACAAAAAGCCCAGAGTTAACATCAAACACAGAAGACTATTCATCATAGTAGCAATAGCCTCCATCACAACTGACATCCAGTGGCACTCCATCAACCGCTGGCATGGGTTCTATACCCACTGCTCCAAAATCCAGACGATAGATGGCACTAATGGTGGGACCGCCTTCAAGAATACTGGCCGCAGTTTTCAGCACGTCAAATAGTGGCATATCGAAGACATTACTCAAAACAAGATTATCGGTTCGATCTTGATAGTAAGCCTCGCTTTGCACGCTCCAACCATCACTTAAAATTCCCGACCGGCTTGTCAGCACTCCATCCCATACCTGAAAAACAGAATCCTCAATACCCTTGCCCCACTGGCCGTCTTCTCTATCCCATACGCCCGTACCACCACCATGGGCATTGGTTTTATTCAAGGTTGTTTTTACAACAGGAGCATAATAACCATCACGGTTAAAATCGATTTTAAGAAATCGATCATCACCTCCGACAATACTTAATAGTCCGCTAATGGGCGTGGTAATAATATCCAGCGCGTTGGCAACTGTATCGATAATCGCGTAGGAAACGCCTGGCGTTCTCTTCTCTGTCAGAGACTCAACCGTGGTTTCTTGGTACATGGAGTTTTTGGATTGTACGTATGTCCAAATAGGGCTAACGGCACCCGACGGAGCCTGAGTGTCTTCATCAGTAATCAAGGTTGGAGTAGTTCTCCCCTGACCGTTAAAAAAGCGGTTGTGCATGGTATTGATGACTTCATTGGTCGGCCTTACCGCAACACTTTCAAACTCGGCAGAGCTGATCGCGAAATCGCGATGATTGGGATCTGAATTATCAATACCTCCCAGCCAAACCGTGCGCTCCCAAGCCACATAACGCGATGCCTGCTGATTTTGAAACTGCATATCCATGATTTTTCCAAACATGGGCACAGTGACAAACAACACCAAAAACACAAAGGCAACAGACACCACAAACTCTGTCATTGCCTGACCAGACTGTCTGGATTCAAGTAGCAAAGGCGTAGGCATCCAACGAGTCACGGCAAAAATTCCTCCAACTCGCCGATCACAGCGTCGACGGTGAAGTCCACTACCTGACTACCCGCGTCGCGAATCGGATCCTCGACAAAACTGCCCCATGGCGGCCCTATTTGCTCGAGCAAATAATCTATGCCCGACTGCACCAGCTTTTCGCCAATCGCGCGCAACAACCAGTCGATCATACCGAGCGCAGTCGATCCCAGTCCTTCAAACAGCTCGCGAAAATCAATGTCACCGGTCGCAATCAAATACGCAATTTTGCTGGGTTGACGCAGGCGAGCATCCCAAAATGGACTGAACAGGCTCGCCGGTTCCGCACCGCCATCTGCCGTTTTTTGCATAGGATTGGAAAAATAGGTTTCCGCAGAGCTGATGGTCATCATTGGCCGACCATCGCCCCAAACAAATCGTTGATAAGCCGCCGCGAAATCTGTGCCCTCGGCACGGGAATGGGTTTCAGCATCAAAGCGAGTAAAATGCAGCTCGCTGTCCGGGTCGTCCCAGTCACTGGATTCTCCGCGAATATTGAATGTGTTGGAGTCACTGGTTTTGACATCATTCAGACTCTTGGCAACCGCAATCGTAAATTCGTAGCTGCGACCAGTTTGCTGAAAATTGCTGCCCAAGGAAAAGAAAGACGGTGGCCCGGCGTAGCTGTCCGTGACGTCAGCGGAAGTTCTGGCACCGTACATACCCGGCGCCAGTGATGGCGACGCCTGTCCCCAAAAAAGAGCCTGAGCGTGAAAGCCATCGAAAGCACCGTTGTTTACCGGGCTATCGGGGTCGCCGCCATAACGACCCGTATCATTCGTAAATGGAAAGCCCCATTCGGGTAAAAATTTCTTCGCGTGGAGATTGTCGCTCACCACTTGATGGGTAGCACCCGCCAATGGGAAACCAATAGGCAAGGAAAAATCGATATCCAATAGCGTCCAGTCGTTACAACCAATTATCGGTAGACAAAGTTCGATATTGACGTAAAGGCCAATGTCGAACTGAACCCCAAACGAAGTTACATCAATGGAGTGCCAGCCAAGTTTGGCAATATCCGCATCTGACGATATTTCAGAATTTGCCTGGTAAACCGTGCCGCCGTCATTTTTTAAACCGGCGCCAAAGCCCAGATCCAGGTCGATAGTTAAGGTAATAATACCAAGCGACAGTTTTAGTTCCGGAATAGGCACGTCAACATAAGGAAACAGACTCCAGTGGCGATCCTTGGTGAATGATTCACGATTCCTGTTCACAATCGCTGCATAGCGCTTGTATGCCTCGACTGCCTGAGCCTCTGCGTTCTCGCCGGTATTCATATTGCTGCCAGCACCACCGCTGGTATTTTTCGCTTTCTTTTTACCCAGACCTGGAGAGTTGTCGTTGATCATGTTCTCCAGCTCACCCACCTGGCTGGCGAGGAAATCCTCAGCCAGAGCTTCAGCTTCGTCGGCGCTCTCTTCGTCCGACATGGCGTTGCGAGCCAGGGACTTTAGATTGGTCGGGCTAAAATTTTCACCGAAATAGGTGAGCAGGGTATTTTGCGTAA
>ENA-UOVV01000468-UOVV01000468.1-compost-metagenome-genome-assembly--contig:-NODE-468-length-47617-cov-24.257348_pt1 | contig 47617 bp, 57 predicted proteins | sample MGYA00238155_ERZ761577 | MGnify/ENA primary metagenome ERZ761577 (study PRJEB28898, sample SAMN06268775) | compost metagenome | isolation source: Emeryville, CA | place: USA:Emeryville, CA | collected... | reverse complement strand
AGCGCATGGGCATGGTGCGCCAGTGGCAGGACCTGCTGCATGGCGGCCGCTACGCCCACAGCTATTCCGAGAGCCTGCCGGATTTCGTCAAGCTGGCTGAGGCCTATGGCGCCAAGGGCATCAAGGTGGACGATCCGAAGAAGCTCGACGAGGCGATTGCCGAGATGCTGGCCTATGACGGGCCGGTGATCTGCGACGTGCTGGTCGAAAAGCACGAGAACTGCCTGCCGATGATCCCGTCAGGCAAGCCGCACAACGAAATGATCCTGCCCGATTTCGCCGAGGATATCGGCGCCGTGATCGACGCCAAGGGACGCCAGCTGGTCTGAGGAGCACCACAATGAACGCACATCTTCAGCCGAGCGGTTCGGCCTACTTCCTCGCCGCCGAGACGCAGAAGCCCGAGCGCCACACGCTGTCGGTGCTGGTCGACAACGAGCCGGGCATCCTCGCCCGCGTCGTCGGGCTGTTTTCGGCGCGCGGCTACAATATCGAGAGCCTGACGGTCTCGGAGACGGAGCACGAGAAGGGCCTCAGCCGTATCACCGTGGTGACGGTGGCGACGCCCAAGGTGCTGAGCCAGATCAAGCTGCAGCTCGAGCGGCTGGTGCCGGTGCACAAGGTGCACGACCTGACGGCCGAGGGCGCATCGCTGGAGCGCGAGCTGGCGCTGATCAAGGTAGCGGGGACGGGCGACCTGCGCGCCGAGGCGCTGCGGCTCGCCGACGCGTTCCGCGCCCAGATCGTCGACGCGACGGTGGAGAGCTTCGTGTTCGAGGTGACGGGCAAGCCAAGCAAGATCGACTCGTTCATCTCGCTGATGGTGCCGCTGGGGCTGGTGGAAGTTGTGCGCACCGGCCTCGCGGCGATTTCGCGCGGCCCCGACGGCATGTAAGGATCAGGGGCCGGGAGCGATCCCGGCCTTTTCTTCGAGGGGATTTTCAGTGACGGCCACGCATCACCCGTTCCGCGGGCCCATGTTCATGGTCGTTTCGACCTGTTCCTACGTCATCAACGACACGCTGATGAAGCTGGCGACCGAGGGGCTGCCGCCCTACGAGGTGCTGATGCTGCGCGGCGTGGCGGCGAGCCTGTGGGGCCTGCCTCTGCTGTTCGTGCTCGGCTATGGCCGCCAGCTGCCGATGCTGTTCGAGCGGCGGGTGCTGGCGCGTAACCTCGCCGAGATGGCGGCCATACTCTGCTACATTGTGGCGCTCACCAACCTACCGATCGCCGATGCCTCGGCGCTGGGGCAGATCACGCCGCTGCTGGTGCTGCTGGGCGCCTCGATCCTCTTCCGCGAGCGGATCGGCGGGGTGCGCATGGCGCTCATCGGGCTCGGCTTCATCGGCGCCATCATGGTGGCGCAGCCGACGATGAACGGCATTTCGATCTACGCCGTACTGGCGCTCGCCAACGCGGTGCTCTGCGCCGTGCGCGACATTGCCGGGCGGCGGATAGGCGCCGAGGTGCCGGGCATGATCGTCGCCATGTCGGCGGTGGTGGTGGTGCTGGCCGGGGCAGGGACGATGCACCTTGCCACCGAGCAGTGGGTGATGCCGGGGCTCAACCACATCGTGCTGCTGCTCGGCGCGGGCTTTTTCCTGATCTTCGGCCACTTCTTCATCTTCATGGCCTATCGCGTCGGGCCCACGGGCGTGGTGGCGCCGTTCTACTACTTCTTCACCTTCTGGGCGGTGGTGTCGGGCCTCGTGGTCTTCGGCCAGTTCCCCAATACGCTGGCGCTCACCGGCATCGCGCTGGTGGTGGCAAGCGGACTCGCCGTGGTGCTGCTCGACAACCGCAAGAGCAAGCTGGTGCCGGCGGACTAGACCTTGGCCTTTTCGAGCACCTCGGCCATGCGGGCGCGCCAGTCCGGGCCGAGGGCCTCGAACTTCTGAAGCGTGGCCGGGGAGAGGCGCAGGGTCACCGCCTGCTTGGGGTTCTCGCTGCGCGGCCGCCCGGCACTGCGCCTGATGCTGGCGGCGAGGTCCGGGAAGACCTCAGCAAAGGGCTTCGCCTGGGCCAGCTGCTCGTCGGTGATATCCTCGTCATCGGCGTCTTCGGCAATCTGCGCCTGAATGAGGGCCTCTTCCTCGTCGGTGATCGGCTTGAGCTTGCTCACAGCAGTGTCCTTTCCTTCCGACTGGCACGTCGCATGGAGATGACTGATATGGCCTCGCTCCCAAGCGGCTTGAAGATCACGGTCGTTGGCCGATCCTCGAGCCAGCCGATGGCCTTGAAGCGGCCCAGCCTCGTTGGCACGACCATCGCATCGGCGAAGAACTCAACGTCGAGAAAGCTGAAGTCGAGCCCTCGCTTCTCGAGGTTCGTCAGCCGCTTGGGCTCATCCCAGACGATGCGCATGATTTTCGTACACGATTATTCCCCTCGGGGCAATATTCGTACACAGAAATCGTCATGTCCATCGCTGATGGGGCGATCATAAGTCGCGATTGGCGCGAGCGGCGCTGATGGGGTAAGGACGCGGCAGCCTTCGGGAGCGTTCGATGACCCATCTATCCGTGAACCTCAATGCCATTGCCATGTTGCGCAACCGGCGTGCCGTGCCGTGGCCGAGCGTGACCGGCATGGCGCGGATCGCGCTCGAGGCGGGGGCGGACGGCATCACTGTGCATCCGCGGCCCGACGAGCGGCATATCCGGCGCACCGACGTATTCGAACTGGTCAACCTGTTGCGCCAGGATTATCCGGGCCGCGAGTTCAACATCGAGGGCTACCCGACCGACGATTTTCTCACCCTGGTGGAGCGCGCCGCGCCCGACCAGGTGACCTTCGTGCCCGATGATCCGCTGCAATCGACCTCCGACCATGGCTGGAACATCGAGGCCAATCGCGCCGTGCTGGTGCCGGCCATCGAGCGGATGAAGGCGGCGGGTATCCGGGTGTCTCTGTTCATCAATGCCGAGCCTTCGGCCCCGCCGGCGGCGGCGAGCGTCGGCGCTCATCGCGTCGAGCTCTATACCGGCCCCTATGGCGGGGCGCTGCAGCCGGAGGTTGCCGCTGTGCATCTCCAGGCGCTGAAGGATACAGCCGACGCGGCGCGCGTGGCGGGCATTCCCGTCAATGCCGGACACGACCTGAACCTCGTGAACCTGCCGCCGCTCAAGGCTGCGATTCCCGATCTTGCCGAGGTGTCCATCGGCCATGCCATCACCGCCGATGCGCTGATTTACGGCATGGCCGAGACGGTGCGACTCTACAAGGCCGCCTGCGCTTGAGCCGGAATTGTGGCCTGCGGCCGCCCATCGGCTGGACAGACGCGCAAACCCCGCGATAGAAGGCGTTTCCTGTTTCTGGCGGCGGGGCCCGGGCCTCGCCTTTTGTCTGTAAGAGACCCGTCATGACGAGCGTGAACGATATCCGGTCGAGCTTCCTCGCCTACTTCGAGAAGAACGGTCACGAGCATGTCGCTTCGAGCCCACTGGTGCCGCGGAACGACCCGACACTGATGTTCACGAACGCCGGCATGGTGCAGTTCAAGAACGTCTTCACCGGCATCGAGAAGCGCGACTACGCGCGGGCCACGACCTCGCAGAAATGCGTGCGCGCCGGCGGCAAGCACAACGACCTCGACAATGTCGGCTTCACCGCTCGCCACCACACCTTCTTCGAGATGCTCGGCAACTTCTCGTTCGGCGACTACTTCAAGGAGACCGCCATCGAGCTCGCCTGGAACCTGCTCACCAAGGAGTGGGGCCTGCCGGTGGCAAAGCTGACGGCGACCGTCTACCAGGACGACGACGAGGCGTTCGAGCTGTGGAAGAAGATCGCCGGGCTGCCGGAGGACCGCATCGTGCGGCTCGGGGCCAAGTCGAACTTCTGGCAGATGGGCGACACCGGCCCGTGCGGCCCGTGCTCGGAAATCTTCTACGACCACGGCGACAAGTACTGGGGTGGCCCTCCGGGCTCGCCCGAGGAAGACGGCGACCGCTTCGTCGAGATCTGGAACCTCGTGTTCATGCAGTTCGAGCAGTTCGCGGATGGCTCGCGCACCTCGCTGCCCAAGCCGTCGGTGGATACGGGCTCGGGCCTCGAGCGCGTCGCCGCGGTGATGCAGGGCACGAACAACAATTACGAAATCGACCTGTTCAGGTCGCTGACTTCCGCGACCCAACAGGCGACCGGTTTCAATGGCGATCCGGCGACGCCCAGCCTGCGCGTGATCGCCGACCACGTGCGCGCCATGAGCTTCCTCATTGCCGAGGGCGTGCTGCCCTCGAACGAGGGCCGCGGCTATGTGCTGCGCCGCATCATGCGCCGCGCCATGCGCCACGCGACCCTGCTCGGCGCCAATGATGCGGTGATCCACAAGGTGGTGCCGACGCTGGTGCGCGAGATGGGCCAGGCCTATCCGGAACTGGTGCGCGGCGAAGCCATGATCGAGGAGACCGTGCGGCTCGAGGAGCAGCGCTTCCTCAAGACGCTCGGCCGCGGCCTGCAGATCCTCGACGAGGCGACTGCCAACCTCAAGGAAGGCGACATGCTCGAGGGCGTCACCGCCTTCAAGCTCTACGACACCTATGGCTTCCCGCTCGACCTGACGCAGGATGCGCTGCGCACCCGCGGCATCAATGTCGATCTCGCGGGCTTCGAGGACGCCATGGCCAAGCAGCGCGCCGAGGCCCGCAAGAGCTGGGCCGGCTCTGGCGAAGTCGGCGAGGACAAGGTGTGGTTCGCGGTGGCCGACAAGGTCGGACCGACGGAGTTCCTCGGCTACGAGACCGAGACCGCCGAGGGCGTCGTGACGGCGCTGGTCAAGGGCGGCCAGATGGTCGACGAACTCACGGCGGGTGACGAAGGCTTCGTGGTGCTCAACCAGACGCCGTTCTATGGCGAGAGCGGCGGCCAGGTAGGCGATACCGGCACGATTTCGGGCGAGGGCAACGCGGCCGACGTGCTCGACACGGTCAAGAACAACGGCGTGTTCGGCCACAAGGTGAAGGTCACGACCGGCACTCTGAAAATTGGCACGCCGCTGACGCTGGTGGTGGATCATGACCGCCGTTCGGCCATTCGCGCCAACCACTCGGCAACACACCTGCTGCATGAGGCGCTGCGCCTGGTGCTGGGCGATCACGTCGCGCAGCGCGGCTCGCTGGTGACGCCTGACCGGCTGCGCTTTGACTTCGTGCACACCAAGCCGATCTCGCCGCAGGAAATGGCGCAGATCGAAGACCTCGCCAACGATATCGTGCTGCAGAACTCGCCGGTGGAGACGCGCCTGATGGGCGTCGAGGAGGCCAAGGAATCGGGCGCTCGCGCCCTGTTCGGCGAGAAATACGGCGACGAAGTGCGCGTGGTGTCGATGGGCGACCCGACGGGCAACGCGCTCGGCTGGTCGGTGGAGCTGTGCGGCGGCACGCATGTGCGGCGCACCGGCGATATCGGCCTCATTACCATCCTCGGCGAGTCCGGCGTTTCGGCCGGCGTGCGCCGCATCGAGGCGCTGACGGCCAAGGGCGCGCGGCTGCATGCCCGCAACAACGCCAACCTCGTTGCGAGCGTGGCCGATGCGCTGCATGTCGGCCCGCATGAGGTGTTCAACCGTATCGAGGCGCTGCAGGAGAACCTCAAGAAGGCCGAGCGCGCCCTCAGCGAGGCCAACAAGAAGCTGGCGCTCGGCGGTGGCGGTGCGGCTCCGGCCGCCGACGAGGCGGTCAATGGCGTGACCTTCGTGGGCCGCGCGGTGGAAGGCATTTCGCCCAAGGACGTGAAGGGCCTTGTCGATACCGAAAAGAAGCGCATCGGCTCGGGGGTGGTCGTCGTGGTGCTGAAAGGTGAGGATGGCCGCGGCACGGTTGCCGTGGGCGTCACGGACGACCTCACCGCAAAATACTCGGCCGGCGACCTGGTGAAGCTGGCGACGGCGGCGCTGGGCGGGCAGGGCGGCGGTGGCCGTCCCGACATGGCCCAGGGCGGCGGACCGGATGGCTCAAAGGGCGCCGAGGCGATTGCGGCGGTGCGCGGGGCGCTCTAAGCGTCACGCAGCGGTGATGAGAAAAGGAGGGCGGTGCCGATGGCGCCGCCCTCCTGCTTGCCTGACAGGCGTCGGTTTCGCCGCCACCTTCCGCTGCGAACGGGAAAAGGACGCGTGGGGAGGTCGGTGACCTATTTCAGACCGGGTCCGGGCCCGGGCCCTTGAAGTCGTCGGGAGATGGGTTGACCTTGCGGGCGGTGTACTCGGCCCAGCGGCCGGCGATGCGGGCGCGGGCGCCGTCGGCGAAGATTCCGGCGATGCCCGAGGTGATCACCACGGCGAGGCCGACAAGGCTCATGGCGTCGGGGAACTCGGCGAAGAAGAGCGCACCGAAAAGCAGGGCCCAGATGATCTGGCTGTACTGCATGGGCGCGACGCGGCTCGCCGGGGCCAGCGCTACGCCCTTGAGCTGCAGCAGATAGCCGATGCCGCCGAGCACGCCGGAGGCGAGCAGGAGGCCGAACAGCTCGAGCGTCGGGAACGTGGCGCCGATGATCATCAGGCCGACGAGGTTCGCCACGAGGGTCAGCAGGCCCGGCAGGACGAAAAGCGTCACACGCCGCTCGGCGCCCGAGATCAGGCGGATGACGGTGAGCGACACGGCGGCGGCGAGGGCGCAGACGAAGGCCGTGAGGTGGCCGAGTTCCAGCTCACGAAAGCCGGGACGCACCACGATCAGCACGCCGACAAAGCTCACCACCACCAGCACCCAGCGGGCCAGCGACACTTCCTCCTTCAGCACCACGACCGACAGGATGGTGGCGAGGACGGGGATGAGGAAGACGAGGCAGTAGGCTTCGGCCAGCGGGATGGTGATGAAAGAATAGGTGATGAGAATGGCGCTCAGCGTGCGACACGCCGCCACCACGATCATCAGGGCCGGGCGGTTCAGCTTGAAGGTGTCGCGCCAGCGTTCCTCGCGTGGCTTGCTGAAAGCGGCCGGGATGAACGAGAAGAGGGTCGTGAAGAAGCCGATCTCGAAGGCAGAGAGGGAGGCTCCAAGACCCTTCACCAGGGCGTCGGCGGTCGAGAAGGCGGCCATCGCGCCGAGCGCGCACAGCACGCCCAGCGACGTGGCGGAGAGCGCCGGCAATTACTTGCCGACGACGGCCGAGCCGCCGTTCGCCTCGCGATCCCGTTCCGCGGCGAACTTGAGATCGGCCTCGCCGATGGGCGGGCTGATCTCTGATACGGCACTCGCCGGACCGAAGACTGAGAGGCGCGAGAAGATACGGATGCGCGCCTCGTCGGAGAGCACGTTCATGATGCCGCACACCGCGACCACCACGAGCCCGCAATAGGCGACGAGGTCCGGATATTCGTGGAAGAACACCGCGCCGAAGACGATGGCCCAGGCGATCTGGCTGTACTGGGCCGGGGCGATCTGGCTCAGCGGTGCGCGCCGCGTGCCGGCGATGAACAGGATGTTGCCGGTGCCGCCGAGCGCGCCGATGGTCAGCAGCAGGGCGAACTGCTCGAGTGACGGCCAGTTGAACATGCCGGGGATCAGCAGCATCAGCGCGCCGTTGACCAGCGCGATGTAGCCGAGGGGCAGGCCGAGCAGGGTCACGCGCTTTTCCACCGGTGCCACCTTGCGCAGGATGGTGGTGGTGAAGCCGCCCATGATGGCCGCACCCACCGCCAGGAAGTGGCCGAGCTCAAGCTCCCGGAAGCCGGGGCGCACTACCAGCAGCACGCCGGCGAAGGTGGCGGCGAGGAAGAACCAGCGGTGCCAGCTCACCTTCTCGGCGAGGTAGATCACCGAGAGCGCCACCACGAAGATGGGGGCGAGGAAGGCGATGGAATAGGCCTCGGCCAGCGGGATGTGGGTGAAGGCGTAGATGATGCACAGGTTGCCGACGACGCCTGTCGCGCTGCGCAGGTTCACCAGCCAGGGGTGCGTCATCTGGAACATCTGCCGCCAGTGCTCACCCTTGGGCTTGGTGAAGATGGCGGGGAGGAAGGAGAACAGCGCCGTCCAGAACGCGATCTCGAAGGGGGAGAGGTTGGTGCTGAAGCCTTTGATGATGGCGTCGCAACAGGAGTAGAGCAGGTAGGCAGCGAGCGAAAACAGGACGCCGGAGGGCATCTTAGGTGGTTCCGGGGAGGGGAAGGACGGCGGTGACAGACTTGGTCGAGCTATACGCCGGGCCGTTGAAAACGTCGATGGGCGAAGAAGTGCCGGCGACTAGTTATTTCGTCTCTATTTGAATCGGTCGGCGGCAAGCTGGCCTATCGTTTCGATTTTGTTGGTCCAGATGTAACCGATGAAACTTTCGGGCACCTGGGCAAGCTGTTCTGGCGTATCGATACCCGCCGTGCCCGGATCACCGGCAGTATAGGGACCGAGCAGGATGACCTCGGAGCCGGCGTCGCGCATGCGCTCAAGGAACAGGTTCGGCCAGCCCCAGACGAATGGCGCGAAGTTGACCGGCAGCATCACCTTGCTGTTGCGGCAGGCATGGGGGACGATGCCGAGCCAGCCCAGCCCCTCGTATTGCAGCAGGCAATCCACGAGCCCACGGCGCGACCAGACGTTCAGGCCCTCGATCAGCTCGGCGGCGCGGAAGGTCGGGGGATCGCCGCCATAGGCGCCCCAGACGGCGGGACGCCACTCCGGGTGCTCGCCGAGCAGCGCCGCCAGCATGTCGCCCTCGCGCGCTTCGTTGCTCTTGTAATTGACCAGAAACTTGCGGTCCGGCAAGGCGGCGAACACCTCCCTGAGCTCGGGCATCATGCCCACACCCTTGCCGCGAAAGGGGAAGGTCTTGCCGCCGTCGGGAGTGTAGCCGTAGCCGATGTCGAGCGTCTTGAGATACGCCATGTCGTGGCTGCGCGTCTCGCCGGCACCTTCGGTGCGGCAGTCGATGGTCCAGTCGTGCATCACCGCGAACTGGCCATCCGTTGTGGGGTGAACGTCGAGCTCGACGATGTCGGCGCCGGCGGCGAAGGCCGCTTCCATCGAGGGCAGGGTGTTCTCGAGGTAATCGTGGGTCGGCGGATCGATGCGCTCGGCCGTGCAGGTGTCGTTGTCGAGGTTTTCGCGGCTGAAGGTCTGGTGCACACCGCGATGGGCGATGAGCTGCACCTCGCCTTCGGGCGGCGCTACGCGCCATGAGGCGTTGAAGACGTAGACCGCAGCGGCAAACACCACGAGTACAATGAGAATTCGCCGCAACCAGCGCATCGTTCACCCCTCTGGAATCGGGAGCCAAACTCGGGCGCGTTCGTGGCTCAAGTGGGGCGGCGGGCACAAACAGAGAGCCCGCTCCGATGATCGGAACGGGCCCGCGTGACTGGCTGTCTGAAGCCTGGATCAGGCGCCCATGGCCCTGCGGAGGTTGCCGTCGACGGCGTCGAGGAAGCCCAGCGTGGTGAGCCACTTCTGGTCCGGGCCGACGAGCAGCGCCAGGTCCTTGGTCATCTGGCCGCCTTCCACGGTTTCTACGCAGACCTTCTCGAGGGTCGTGGCGAACTTTGCCAGCTCGTCATTGCCGTCGAGCTTGGCGCGGTGGGCGAGGCCGCGAGTCCAGGCGAAGATCGAGGCGATGGAGTTGGTCGAGGTCTCCTTGCCCTGCTGGTGCTGGCGGTAGTGGCGGGTGACGGTGCCGTGGGCGGCTTCCGCCTCGACGATCTTGCCGTCGGGCGTCATCAGCACTGAGGTCATCAGGCCGAGCGAGCCGAAGCCCTGGGCCACGGTGTCGGACTGCACGTCGCCGTCGTAGTTCTTGCAGGCCCAGACATAGCCGCCCGACCACTTGAGCGCCGAAGCGACCATGTCGTCGATCAGGCGGTGCTCGTACCAGATCTTCAGTTCGTCGAACTTCGCCTTGTAGTCGCGGTCGAAGATCTCCTGGAAGATGTCCTTGAAGCGCCCGTCATAGGCCTTGAGGATGGTGTTCTTGGTCGACAGGTAGCAGGGGACCCTGCGGTTAATCGCGTAGTTGAACGAGGCATGCGCGAAGTCGGCGATCGAGGCGTCGAGGTTGTACATGCCCATCGCGATGCCGGCGCCCGGCGCGTCGAACACTTCGTGCTCGATCACCTGGCCATCTTCGCCGGTGAACTTGATGGTGAGCTTGCCCTTGCCGGGGAAGCGGAAATCGGTGGCCTTGTACTGGTCGCCGAAGGCGTGGCGGCCGACGATGATCGGCTGGGTCCAGCCCGGAACCAGGCGCGGCACGTTCTTGCAGATGATCGGCTCGCGGAAGATCACGCCGCCCAGGATGTTGCGGATGGTGCCGTTGGGCGACTTCCACATCTTCTTGAGGCCGAACTCCTCGACGCGTGCCTCATCCGGCGTGATGGTGGCGCACTTGATGCCGACGCCGTGCTTCTTGATGGCGTTGGCGGCATCGACGGTCACCTGGTCGTTGGTGGCATCGCGGTTCTGGATCGAGAGGTCGTAGTATTCGATCTTGAGGTCGAGGTAGGGAAGGATCAGCTTGTCCTTGATCGCCTGCCAGATGATGCGGGTCATCTCGTCGCCGTCGAGATCGACGACAGGGTTCTGGACTACGATCTTGGCCATACTGGGCTCCTCGTGCAGCGATGTGATCTGGTGGCGCTGCCTATAGCACGAAATGGCTGAGACGGAAGGCCGCAGTCTCCGTACTTGCAGTACCCCTCGAGGCGAACTCCGGGCAGACGTGCCTGCTTGACACCGTGCATATACACACTAACTATCACCGCATGGACGATTTCACGCAGTGCATGGTTTCGAACACGCGGATGGCGGCGCGAGCGATCACGCGGCGCTACGATGCCTATGCGCGCCCCTTCGGGATCACCTCGACGCAGTTCTCGCTGCTGGGCACCATCATCGCGGCCGGTGGCAGAACCGTGACCGAGCTCGCCGAGGAACGCGGCTTCGAGCGCACGACGCTGATCCGCAATCTCGATCGGCTGGAAAAGCTCGGGCTGATCGTCTCCACTCCGGCCGAGCAAGGCAATGGCCGCATCTGCAAGCTGACCCCCCAGGGCGAAGAGACGGTGGAGAAACTTCTGCCCTTCTGGCGCAAGGCACAGCAAGAAATCCGCGCCGAACTGGGGGCCGATCGGTTCGACGACACGCTTGCGGCCCTGAGGCGCCTCGCCAGCATCTGACTGACTTTCCTTGAGCGGCGGGCGCTTTCGCGCCTGACCGTGTAGCTACACGAAACGATGGAGTTACCGATGCCCACCGAAGCAAGCCGCAACCCCGACCCGATCGTCGTCACCGGCATGGGGGCCGTGAGCCCGCTCGGCACCGGCGTCGAGGTGAACTGGGCCCGGCTCACCGCTGGCAAGAGCGGGCTGGTGCGCAACACGCGCTTCGACGTTACGAATTTTGCTGCCAAGGTCGCTGGCCTGGTGCCGACGAAGGAGACCGATCCCGACGGGTTCGATCCGCTCGTCGCCATCGATCCCAAGGACATCAAGAAGATGGACCTCTTCATCCAGTATGGGCTGGTGGCGGCACAGGAAGCGCTGCAGCAATCCGGATGGGTGGCGGATACGCTCGAAAAGCAGGCGGCGACGGCGACGGTGATCGGTACCGGCGTCGGCGGCTCGCCGGTGATGGCCGAGGCGGTCGAGACGATCATCGAGAAGGGGCCGCGGCGGCTGTCGCCGTTCACGGTGCCGGCCTTCCTCGCCAACCTCGCAGCCGGATGGATTTCGATCCGTCACGGCTTCAAGGGACCGATCGGCGCGCCGGTGACCGCCTGCGCTGCCTCGGCCCAAGCTATTGGCGACGGCATGCGCCTGATCCTCACCGGCGAGGCCGAGGTCGCGGTGGTCGGCGGGGCCGAGGGCTCGATCGATCCCATCTCGGTCGGCGGCTTCGGCGCGGCGCGGGCGCTTTCGACCGCGTTCAACGACGATCCGGAGGCGGCGTCGCGGCCGTTCGATCGTAAGCGCGACGGCTTCGTGCTGGCGGAAGGCGCCGCGGTGCTGGTGATCGAGCGGCTGAGCCACGCGAAGGCGCGGGGCGCGAAGCCGCTCGCCATCCTCTCGGGATATGGGACGTCGGCCGACGCCTACCACCTCACGGCCGGCGAGCCGAGCGGGGCGGGGGCCCAGGTGGCGATGCGAAATGCGCTGCGCATGGCAAAACTGTCGCCGGGTGAGATCGACTACATCAACGCGCACTCGACCTCGACAGGCGTGGGCGACGCGGCCGAACTGGCGGGCATCGGCGCGGTGTTCGAGAACCGCGGCAAGGACCTTGCGATTTCCTCGACCAAGTCCGCGACGGGGCACCTGATGGGCGCCGCGGGGGCCATCGAGGCGGTGTTCTCCATCCTCGCCTTGCGCGACGGCGTGGTGCCGCCGACCCGTAACCTCGACGATCCCGATGTCGGCGACCGCTTCGACCTCGTACCCAAGGTGGCGAAGCGCAAGACCCTGCGCCACGTACTGTCGAACTCGTTCGGGTTCGGCGGGGTGAACGCATCGCTGGTGTTCTCGGCGATCTAGCTCCTGGCGGCTGCGGCCTTCCGCGGCCGTTTCGGCTTTTCCTCCCGGGGTGGGCGTTGGGCGACCGCCTGCTCGGCGAAGCGGACCCAGTCTTCCAGCGCCTCGTCGTCCTCGATGGCATCGGGGTCGATCCAGAAGAAGCCGGACATGACCCGGCCGCCCTGCAGCATCTCGGTGCTGCCGGGCCTGGCCTTCGCCGCTTCGTGGTTGGCCTTGCCCACCGAGATCAAGATGCCGCCATCCGGCCGGCAACCGACGAGGATGCGGCCGTTGAGCAGGAAGGTCGGGCCGCCGAACATCATCTTCTCGGTGACGCGCGGGTCGTCGCCGACAAGCAGGCGGACACGGTCCGCCATGTGGATCATAGCCTCGGACTTCACGTATGGCCTTCCTCGTCGCGATAGGTCTGCCAGCGGGGCAGGGCGGGATCGATGGTGTCCCAGTCGTGGTGGCTGCGCGCAAAGATCAGCTGCGTGGGCTGGTACCAGCCGGCGGCGCGGCCAAAAAGGCCGGCCGGGATGATGGTGAGCGTTTCGGCTCGGCTGGAGCGGCCAAACAGGGTGGTGCCGCAGGTGGGGCAGAACCAGCGGGTGAAGGTGGCGCCGGAACTGGCCGGCCGCGCAAAGCTACGGGTCTCGCCGTCCACACTCACGTCGCCGGCGGCAAAGATGGCGAAGGCGGAGTGGCCGCCGCCGGTCGCCTTCTGGCAATCCTCGCACGAGCACATCAGCATGGCGCGCACCCGGCCGTTGACGGCGACGCCCGCGCCGCCGCAGGCGCAGCGGGCGGCGGCATTCACCTCAGGTTTGCCGGAAGCTGACATGCACGAAGCTGACACCAAGCCGACGGGAACCGCAAGGTGCGCGGCTTGATCGGCCGCCTCACGCCGACTAGACGGGAGCATGGCCTTCGAACCGCGCTACCCCATCGAGACCGAGCGCCTGCGCCTCCGCCCGTTCAACCGCGGCGATGCCGATGCGGTGTTCGCCTATCGCAAACGCGAGGACGTGGCTCGCTACCTGTTCGACGGGCCGATGACGCACGAGACGGCCACCGAGGTGGTGCGCCTGCGCGCCGGCCAGTCGACGCTTGCCAGCGAAGGCGACAAGATTTTTCTCGCCGTCGAACTCAGGGAGCCGCATGTGATGATCGGCGAGGTTTCGCTGATCTGGCGCGATGCGGCCAACCGGCAGGGCGAAATCGGCTACATCTTCAACCCCGCGCACCATGGCAACGGCTACGCCACGGAGGCGGCGCGGGCGCTGCTCGAACTCGGCTTCGAAGGGCTGGGGCTCCACCGCATCCATGCGCGCTGCGCGGCGGCCAACACGGCTTCGTGGCGGGTGATGGAGCGGCTCGGCATGCGGCGCGAGGCCCACTTCCGTGAGCATATCTTCGTCAAGGGCGCCTGGGACGAGGAGCTGATCTACGCCATTCTCGAACACGAGTGGCGCGCCCGCTATCGCTGAGGCCCGTTAAGTGCCCGGCGGGACAAGCGGATTTCGCCAAGGCGCCCCGATTCAGCAATAAATTTCAAGGCACAAGCCGGAACCCGTGGGGCCGGATGTAGTTGATGATCCGTGGGCTATTTTGCGGAGCGGAGATATTGCCGATGACCAGTCTGGATCTTCCCATCGAGTGCGAGCGACTGATGCTGCGCACCTTCGAGCGGACCGATATCGACCAGCTCTCCACCTTTTACGGCCTGCCCGAGGCGCAGCGCTACTATGACCTCAAGGCGCGCGACCGGGAGGACGTGAAGGCGGCGCTGGAAATGATGCGGTTACAGACGCGCCTCACCCGTCCGGGCGACACACTTACCCTCGCGGTGGAGCGCAAATCCGACGAGCGCCTGGTGGGGCACGTGTCGCTGACCTGGACCGACGCCACAGCGTCGCAGGCCGAGCTACGCTTCTTTTTCGACCCGGCGGTGCGCCGGCAGAACTACGGTGCCGAGTGCGTGCGCAAGCTCATCGACATCGGCTTCGACGAGTTCGGCTTCCATCGCATCTTCGCGCGCTGCGGGGCCAAGAGCCAGGGCTCGGCGCGGTTGCTCAAGGATCTCGGCATGCGGCTCGAGGCGCACTATCGGGAGCATGCGCTGTTCCAGGGCGAGTGGGACGAGGAGCTGCATTTCGCCATTCTCGACCGCGAATGGAAGCGCGGCAGCAAGGTGAAGGAACTGCACCGCAACCTGGTGGCGTAACCTCACTTGATCGAAACGCCGTTCGGACGTATCCCGCAACGCCCGAACGGAGCCCAGCATGGCCGGTACCGACAAGTCCCAGGAAATCACCTATCGCCCCAGCCCGGCGATCATCCTGTGCGAGCCGCAACTGGGCGAGAATATCGGCACGGCGGCGCGCGCCATGGCCAATTTCGGCCTGTGGGATCTGCGCGTGGTGAACCCGCGCGACGGCTGGCCCAACGAGCGGGCCGTAGCCGCTGCCTCGCGCGCCGACCATGTGATCGAGAAGGTCCGGATTTTTTCAACGCTGGAAGAAGCGGTGGCCGACCTGTCGCTGGTCTTCGCCACCACGGCGCGGCAGCGCGACCTGCAAAAGCCGGTCTACGGGCCGGAAGAGGGGGCGCAGCGGCTCGTCAGCCATGTTGCGGCCGGGCAGGGCTGCGGCCTGATGTTCGGGCGCGAGCGCTGGGGCCTCTACAACAACGAACTGTCGCTGGCCGACGCCATCGTCACCTTTCCGGTGGAGGCGGCGTTCGCCTCGCTGAACATGGCGCAGGCCGTGCTGCTGATGAGCTACGAGTGGCGGCGGCAGGCCGACAAGGGCGAGGTGCTGCCCTTCGCCGGCGGGCTCGAGCCGCCAGCGCCGCGCGAGGAACTGCTCGGCCTGTTCGGCCATCTCGAGGAGACGCTCGACCGCACCGGCTTCTTCAAGACCGAGGACAAGCGGCCGACAATGGTCAACAACCTGCGCGCCATTTTCGCCCGCGCCTCGCTGTCGAGCCAGGAGATACGGACGCTGCGCGGCGTGATCTCGTCCATCGACCGCATGCATCTAAGGCACGGGCGGCTGGCGAAGAAGGACAAGGCCGGCGACGAGTAGGCCAAGCCTACGACTAAACTATCCTTTGACCGGCGCCATGGCGGCGTGGCATCCAACCCGCCATGAACCCGCCCGCCTCCGAGCCGTCGTCGCTCGCCTTCAGCTACCGCAATTTCCGTTTCTTCTGGGCCACGACGCTGCTCGTCAGCTTCGCGGTGCAGATCATGTCGGTGTCGATCGCCTGGCAGATCTACGATACCACGGGCGATGCCCTGCTGCTCGGGCTGGTCGGCCTGTCGCTCTTTCTGCCCTCTCTGCTGCTGATCCTCGTGACGGGACTGGCCGCCGACCGCTTCAACCGGCGGGTCATCATGGCGCTCTGCCTTTCTGTGGAGCTCGTGTGTGCACTGGCGTTCCTCGCCTTCGTCAACACGCCGGAACACCAGGTGTGGATGATCTTCGTCATCCTCGTGGTGCTGGGCATTGCCCGCGCCTTCTGGGGGCCGGCAGCGACCTCGCTGGCGCCCAACATCGTGCCGCCCGAGGCGCTCGCCAACGCCATCACCACCAATGCCTCGGCCTGGCAGTTTGCCGGCATCATGGGGCCGGCGGCGGGCGGGCTGCTTTATGGCGTGTCGCCGAGCGTGCCCTTCATCACCGCTGCGGTGCTGCTGGGCATGGCCGTGGTCTCCGTGCTGCTGATCCGCAAGCCGGCGGTGCGCGAGTCGCATGCCGCGACCAGCCTCGAGACCATGTTCGCGGGCTTTCGCTACATCTTCCGCAACAAGGTGGTGCTGGGCGCCATCTCGCTCGACATGTTTGCCGTGCTGATGGGCGGCGCCGTCGCATTGCTCCCGGTCTACGCCAAGGACATCCTGCAGGCGGGTCCGCAGGAACTGGGCTTCCTGCGCGCGGCGCCGGGCATCGGCGCCATCCTGATGGCGCTCTGGCTGACGCGCTTTCCCGTGCGCGACCATGCCGGGCGCATCCTCTTCCTGTTCGTCGGGCTGTTCGGCGCCTTCACCGTCGTCTTCGGGCTTTCGACCAATGTGTGGCTCTCCGTCGCGGCGCTGATCCTGGTCGGCGCGTCGGACATGGTGAGCGTCACCATTCGCGAGACCATCATGCAGCTGTGGACCCCGGAAGAGGTTCGCGGGCGGGTGAACGCGGTGAACTCGGTGTTCATCGGGGCCTCGAACGAGCTGGGCGAGTTCCGCGCCGGCACGGTGGCGCATCTCATCGGACCGGTTCCCGCGGTGGTGATCGGCGGCATTGGCTCCATGCTCATCGCGCTCGGCTGGAGCCAGCTCTTCCCGGGCCTGCGCAATCAGCGCACGCTCGATCGCAAGATGGTGGCCGACGAGGTGGCGGGCGCTTGACACGGCGGTGCTGCCCCACTATCACGCGCCCACTTGACGGGCCATGAGGGTCCGACGAGCGCACCCGGGATTCCCTGAACCCATGGAATCTGTCGGTCCGTGCCGCAAGGCCGGGCAGAGGAGGGCGCAATCACTTTCGCATCCTTGAAAGGATTACGATGTCGAAGCGCATTCAGTCCAAGCACAAGATCGACCGCCGTCTTGGCGAAAACCTGTGGGGCCGCCCGTCGTCTCCGCTGAACAACCGCGCCTACGGCCCGGGCCAGCACGGCCAGCGCCGCAAGGGCAAGACCTCGGACTACGGTCTGCAGCTGCGCGCCAAGCAGAAGCTCAAGGGCTACTACGGCTCGATCACCGAGAAGTCGTTCAAGCGTCTCTACACCGAAGCCGCCCGCAGCAAGGGTGACACCGGTGAGAACCTGATCGGCCTGCTCGAGCGCCGTCTCGATGCGGTCGTCTACCGCGCCAAGTTCGTGCCAACCGTGTTCGCCGCGCGCCAGTTCGTGTCGCATGGCCACATCCTGGTCAACGGCAAGCGCGTGAACATTCCGTCCTACCTGGTGAAGGTCGGCGACAAGATCGAAGTCCGTGAGCGCTCCAAGCAGCTCGCGATCGTTCTGGAAGCCAACCAACTCGCCGAGCGCGACATTCCGGACTACCTGGAAGTCGATCACGGCAAGCAGACCGCGACCTACCTGCGCGTTCCGGCCCTCGCCGACGTGCCGTACCCGGTCCAGATGGAACCGAACCTCGTGGTGGAATTCTACTCGCGCTAAGCCGCGAACCACGCCTCGAATTGCAAAGGGCCGCTGCATCGCAGCGGCCCTTTCGTTTTGCTATGGTCGCTGTGGCAGGGCGAGGAGAGCAGCATGGCCAGGGGCTATTGGATCGCGCAGGTCGATGTCTCCGACATGGAGGCCTACAAGCAGTATATCGCCGCCAATGGCGGGCCGATCTCGGCCCATGGCGGCAGGTTCATCACCCGCAACGGCCAGCATGTCGATGTCGAGGCAGCATGCGTTCGCGCATCGTGGTGATCGAGTTCCCCAGCTACCAGGCGGCGCTCGACTGCTACCGGTCCGAGGCCTACCAGGCGATCATTCCGCTGAGGACCAGCGTCGCCGAATGCGACATCACCGTGATCGAAGGCTACGACGGATAAGAAAGAGGGCCGCCCGGAGGCGGCCCTTCCTGCGTCAGGTGGTGGCGCTCGCCGACATCGATTCCTTGATCGGCTCCTGGTCGCGCGGGATGAAGCTCTCGAAGCGATGCAGGCGCTGGTAGATCGACATCAGCTCGACAATGGTGGTCCACGCCCGGGCGAAGAACTGGAACGACGAGGCCACCTCGCCGAAGGCGTTCTGCACCTGCTGGTAGATGCCCAGTGTCAGCGTTCCCGCAAGGATCGACGGCGACAGGGCGAGCAGCGGGATGTAGCCGGCGACGTTCAGGTACGCGTAGCGGGCAAGGTTGAAGTAGGTGTAGTGGAAATAGAGGCGGAAGTAGTTCTTCTGCACGTTTCCGAACAGCTCGCGGAAGGTGGCCGGAGTCGGCCGCCCTTCGTGGTCCTCGCCGTAGACGAGCTCCTTGCGCAGCGCCGCCTCGACCTTCTGGTTCTGGAAGTTGAGGCCCGGCAGCTTGATGCCGACGCCCCAGAGCAGGGCTGTACCCAGCGCTGCCGAAACCAGTGCCACCCAGACGAGGCTGCCGGGCACGTTGCCGAAGATCGGCAGCGAGGTGATGTTCACCGACAGGTTCCACAGGATCGGCAGGAACACCACCAGCGTCATCAGCGAGTTCACGAACGCTGTGCCCAAATCCTCCATGATCGAAGCGAAGCGCATCGTATCTTCCTGCACGCGCTGCGCCGCGCCTTCGGTGGAGTGGATCGCCGGCCAGTACGCCATGTAGTAGGACGTCATCGCCTTGCGCCAACGGAACACGTAGTGCGAGGTGAAGAAGTTGAGCATGATCAGGAAGATGATGTTCGGCATCAGCACCGCGAACAGCGTGACGACGTAGGGCCAGTACTCCTCGGGGGAAACCGATCCCGGCTGGCTCAGCGCCTGCTGCAGCACGTTGAAGAAGCCGCCCTGCCAGTCGTTCACCCAGGCGCTGATCTGCACCTGCGCATAGACGGCGAGCATCACCACGGTGGTGCCGACGACGCTCCACCAGTACCACTCGTTGCGCTTGTAGAAGTACCAGAACACGCAGAACAGCACGGCGAAAATCAGGATGTACTGGTACTCCCAGATCTTTCCGCCGTTGAGGAAGTTGGTGTCCTCGACCACGCAGTTGGCCTCCACGGCCCCGGTGGGGGCGTCGGTTGCCGCGGGATCGGTTGGGGCAGGGGCGTTGGGGTTGGTCAGTTCCTCGCCGGCGGCGGGCGGCGCGGGCGTGTCGGTCGAGCCGATCGGTACCTGGCCTGGCGCACAGATTTGGGGGGCGAGGAAGCGATCGACGCTGACGGCGGCGCGCAGCGTGTCCCCACCGGCGTAGAACAGGGCGATGCCGATGAGCAGCAGCAGCGCCGCCGAGCCGAAGAACAGCTTTGGAACGGGAAAGAACGAGCGGAACACAGCGACTCCTGGGGCTCCGGAAACTCGGTGTCATCTAACTGACTAACTTTGCGAGCCGCAAGGAAGGCGCGCACACCTTGCGCCGAAGTTACTCGGCCGCAATCATCCGGCGGGCCCGTCAGGATTGGACCGGGGTGGAGCAAAGGTAGTTGTGCGTTGCAATGCTCGTCAGCAGCGGGCTATCTGGCGCCATGAACGAGATCGTCCCCACCGCACAGATCACCGCCGATGCCGAGGACTTCTCGGGGGCCCACCCGCTCTTCGCCGCGGCGCCGCGCTCGGTGGAGTTCAACAAGCTGCGCAAGCGCCTGATCCGCAACGTGCGCGAGGCGATCGACAAGTTCGGCATGGCGCGGCCGGGCGAGAAGTGGCTCGTCGCCATTTCGGGCGGCAAGGACAGCTACGGCATGCTGGCGCTGCTGCTGGATCTCAAGTGGCGCGGCCTGCTGCCGGTTGATCTCATCGCCTGCAACCTCGACCAGGGGCAGCCGGGCTTTCCCAAGCACATCCTGCCCGAGTGGCTCGAAAAGCACGGCATCCCGCACCGCATCGAGTATCGCGACACCTACTCGGTGGTGACGAGCACGCTGCCCGCGGGCGCGACCTACTGCTCCCTCTGCTCGCGGCTGAGGCGCGGCAACCTCTACCGCATCGCGCGCGAGGAGGGCTGCTCTGCGCTGGTCCTCGGCCATCACCGCGAGGACAGCCTCGAGACGTTCTTCATGAACATGTTCCACGGCGGCCGCCTCGCCGCCATGCCGCCCAAGCTGATGAACGATGACGGCGACATCGAGGTGCTGCGGCCGCTGATCTATTGCGCCGAGCCGGACCTCGCCAGGTTCGCCGAGCACATGGGGTTCCCCATCATCCCCTGCGACCTGTGCGGTTCGCAGGAGGGACTCGAACGCAACGCCATGAAGGCGATGCTCGATGACATCGAAAAGCGCATGCCGGGACGCAAGGACATCATGATCCGCGCCCTCGGCAATGTGCGCCCCAGCCACCTGCTCGATCCGAAACTCTTCGATTTCCTCGGGCTCGACACCAGCACGAACACGCCCAGAGACTAGCCATGCCAGCTTTAGACGTCGCCCGCCTCGCGGACATCCTTCGCGATGCCAGCAGGGCCGAGACCCTGCCACGCTTCCGCCGCCTCGGGGCGGCTCAGGTGCACCAGAAGACCTCGGCCATCGACCTCGTGACCGAGGCCGACGAGCAGGCCGAGCGGCAGATCAAGGCGGCCGTCGCCGCGGCCTGGCCGGATGCGCTGTTCGTGGGCGAGGAGTCGGTGGCGGCCGATCCGAGTCTGCTGGACAGGCTCGACAGCGCCGATTTCGCCATCGTCGTCGATCCGGTGGATGGCACGGCCAATTTCGCCGCCGGGCTGCCGCTCTATGCCACCATGGCCTCGGTGGTGGTGAAGGGCGAGACGGTCGCCGGCATCATCTACGACCCGATGGGTGACGACTGGGTGATGGCCGAGCGCGGGGCGGGGGCGTTCCTGCGCTTCCCCGATGGCGGCGCGCAACGGCTCCAGGTAGCGGCGGCGCCGGGGCTCGAAGACATGGTGGGCCATGTCTCGATCACCTTCATGCCGGCCGCGCCAAAGCCGCAGATCATGAAGAACCTCGCCAAGGTGCGCGTTGCCGCCAACTACCGCGTTGCCGGGCACGACTACCGCACCTTCGCCAGCGGGCACTGCCACTTCGTGGCCTTCAACAAGCTGATGCCGTGGGATCACCTCGGCGGCACGCTGATCTCGCAGGAGGCTGGCGGCTACGCGGCGCGCTTCGACGGCTCGCCCTACCTGCCGAGCCACCGCGATGGCGGGCTGATCGTCGCCACGGATCGCGATAGCTGGGATTTGCTGCGCCGCGAGGTCTTCACGCTATAGTAGGGGCATTCACCCCTGCGAGTGGAGGCGCGGCGTGGACGATCTCACCTACTGGGCCATCGCCGACCGGGACATCGAGATCCAGAACCCGGTCACCGACCGCAAGCTGAGGCTGCTCGACGGCTATTGCGATATCCGCGACGGACTTTCGGTCTTCGATATCGGCTGCGGCAAGGCGTGGGTGATGCGGCAATGGGCCGAGCGCCATGCCATCGAGGGTGTCGGTGTCGACATCAACCCGCGCTTCATCGAGTTCGCCCGGCGCACGACGCCGGCGCGGGGCCGGCTCACCTTCCACAGCCGTTCGATGGAGGGGTTCATCGTCGAGCCGGCCTCCTATGACGTGGTGATGTGCCTCGGCGCGACGCAGGCGATTGGCGATATTCCGTCGGCCGTGGACTGGATGGTGTCGGCGGCCAAGCCGGGCGGCTCGATCGTGCTCGGCTGCATCACGCTGAGGCACCAGCCCGAGGTGCCGCGCGGCGAAATCCTGCCGCTCGACGTGACGCAGGTGATCGGCGTCATCGAACGCCACGGGGCCGAGGTGAGCGCCACCATCAGTGCCTCGGAGGCTGACTACGAGCGGTTCGAGAGCCATCGCCGGCACTCGACCCTCGCCTGGGGGCGGGAGAACGCCGGCCATCCCGACCATGCCGACGTGCTCGCGCGCAGCCGCGCCAACTGGATGATGTATCTCAAGACCATCCGACCGCTGCTCGGCTGGACGATCTTCGTGGCGCGCAAGCCCGGTTGAGGATCAGTGCCCCGGGTCGGCGCTGGCGGTGCGGGCATACTGCGCGCCGACGCCGAACAGCTTGCCCTTTTCGGCGATCAGCACGCAGACGAGCACGAGCGCGCCCATCAGTGCGTAACCGAGGGCGTTGGGCACCAGCGTGCCATCGTAGTGCTGGCCGATATAGGTGCCGATCAGCGCTCCGCCCACGGTCTGGGTGAAGCCGAATACCGAGGCGGCGGTGCCGGCGACCGCGCCCAGCGGCTCCATGGACAGGGAGTTCATGTTCGAGGCGGCCCAGCCGAAAAAGAACTGGATGACCATGAGCAGCCCGAAGAAGACGGGGAAGGGCACCGGCCCCATGAGAGCGAAGACCAGAAGGATCACGGCGCCGCCGACATAGGCGAGGTTTGCGGTGTGGGCCAGCCGGCGCATGCCGAAGCGGCGCACGACCCGCGAGTTGATGAACTGCGCCACCGCGATGGTGCCGGCCATGATGGCGAATGCCACCGGGAACCAGGGCCCGAGGCCGTAAAGCTCGACGAAAATCTGCTGGCTGGCCGAGATGAAGCCGAACATGGCGCCGAAGAGGAACGTGCCGGCGAGGCCGTAGAACAGCGCCAGCCGGTTGGTGAGCACGATGCGGAAACCATCGACCACCGACCTGAAACTCAGCGGCCGGCGATACTCGGGATGCATCGTCTCTGGCAGCCGGAAGAAGCCCCATAGCCCGATGGCCAGCGCCAGCCCGCCCATGAACAGGAAGATGTACTGCCACGGCCCGGTGAGCAGGATGACCTGCCCGATGCCCGGCGCGATGATGGGAATTGCCATGAAGATCATGAAGGTGAGCGACATCACCTCGGCCATCTCGCGGCCTTCGAAGCGGTCGCGCACGACGGCGGTGGCGATCACGCGGGTGCCCGCGGCGCCCATGCCCTGCACGAAGCGCAGCGCCAGCAGCGCCCCGAAATTGGGGGCGAAGGTCGCCGCGAAGGCGCAGACGAGATAGATGGCGAGCCCCACCAGCAGCGGGCCGCGGCGGCCGTAGCGGTCGGTCAGCGGCCCGAAGGCCAGCTGCGCGAGGCCGAAGCCGAACATGTAGAAGCCGACTACCAGCTGCCGCTCGTTCTCGTTCGAAATGCCGAGCGCCTCGCCCATATAGGGCAGGGCGGGCAGCATGACGTCGATGGCGAGGGCGTTGAGCGCCATCAGCGCTGCAACAAGGATGATGAACTCGACGCGAGAGGGTTCCCGCGAGCGGACAACTTGGTCGGACATGTGAATCTCGTCAGTCCCCGGGGGAGGAGGGGGGCGGGAAGCCCGGACCATGCCCCCATAGGTCCGCTTTTGCAATCATTGAAACCGCAAATGTGATTGCGACAATTGTCGGGGTGCTAACTTCACTGGGCGGGGCGAAGCCGGAAGCTCGCAGCACCCAGCTCCTTGATCGGCAGGTGCAGGGCCGCCGAGCCGATCCCGAGGATGATGCCGAGGTACCAGATGATGCTGTACGAGCCGGTGGTATCGAAGGCATAGCCGCCCAGCCAGACGCCGAGGAACGAGCCGAACTGGTGGCTGAGGAAGGCGAGGCCGTAGAGCATGCCCATGTAGCGCGCGCCGAAGAACAGCGTCACGAGCCCGGCCGTGAGCGGCACTGTCGAGAGCCAAAGCAGGCCCATGGCAGCCGAGAAGATCAGGGCACTTTCCAGCGTCACCGGGAAGATCATGAACAGGGCGATGGCAATGGCGCGGCTCAGGTAGATCGATGCCAGCAACAGCTGCTTGGGCAGCTTGCCGCCGAGCCAGCCGGCGAGCAGCGAGCCGAGGATGTTGAACACCCCGATCACCGCGATCGACCAGCCGCCGGCTTCGGGCGGTAGTCCGCATTCGACGAGATAGGCCGGCATGTGGACGTTGATGAAGGCGATGTGGAAGCCGCAGACGAAGAAGCCGATGACCAGCAGGCGGTAGGAGCCATAGCCCCAGGCCTTGCTCAGGGCCTCCATGAACTTCAGATTGGCCTCCCCGGTGGCGTGCTCGCTGCGGCCACGCAGCGCGTAGGTGAGCGGAATCATCAGCACCAGCAGCGCTGCTGCGTAGATCAGGGTCGCCTGCCAGCCGAAGTTCTGGATGAAGGCCTGCCCGATGGGGGCAAAGATGAACTGGCCGAAGCTCGAGGCGGCGGTGGCCACGCCGAAGATCAGGGGGCGCTTCTCCTGCGGCACGCTGCGCCCGAAGGCGGTCATCACGATGGAGAAGCTGGAGGTCGCAATGCCGACCCCGACCAGCACGCCGGCGGTGAGGTTGAGCATCGTGCCATCGGGCGAGACGACCATCAGCGCCATGCCGAGGGCATAAACCAGCAGGCCGCCGACAATGACCTTGGCAGTGCCGTAGCGGTCGGCCAGGCCGCCGGCGAATGGCTGGGCAAAGCCCCAGGCGAGGTTCTGGATGGCGAGGGCCAGCCCCCAGGCTTCACGCGTCAGTCCCAGGTCGCCGGACATGGGCAGCGTCAGCAGGCCGAAGCTGGTGCGAATGCCGTTTGTCACCGCAGCGATGACGCAGCCCGCCACGATCAGCAGGATGAGCGGCATGGCAAGCGAACGGGAGGAGGATTGGGTGACGGAGGACATGATCAAACCTCGAAGGTGCGGTCACCCTACATCTGAACCAGCCATGCGAGAAACGCATTCCAGTGATGAGGGCCATCAAGCAACGTGATTGCGCCGGGCGAAGCACCTATACCGGGCGGGATCCTCGAACCACCTGACAGAGATCAAATGATCCGCCACATCGTCTTCTTCACCGCCAGGGACCCGGCCGACCTGGGCCGCATCGTCGAGGGGCTGGAGCTGCTCGGGCAGATTCCGCACCACAAGCATTTCGAGGTGGTGCGAAACTCGAAGGTGGATCAGTTCGGCAACGAAGTTGACGTGGTCGTCTATGCCGAGTTTGCGGACGAAGCGGCGCTCGCCGCCTACAAGGCGCATCCGATCTATGCCGAGGCCACGAGACGGGTTCGGCCGCTGCGGGAGCTCCGCTTCGCGGCCGACTTCAAGGCGCGGGAGAAGAAACCGCTCAGGCGGTCTGCGTGATCTTGATGCCCTTTTCGGTGAGGTGCTGCTGCAGCTCGCCGGCCTGGAACATCTCGGTGACGATGTCGGCGCCGCCGATGAACTCGCCCTTGATGTAGAGCTGCGGGATGGTGGGCCAGTTGGTGTAGGCCTTGATGCCCTCGCGCAGCTCCTGATTTTCCAGGACGTTGGCGCTGTTGAACTCGACGCCGAGGTAGTTGAGGATCTGGACGACGCGGCCCGAGAAGCCGCACATGGGGAAGTCCGGCGTGCCCTTCATGTAGAGGAACACGTCGTTGTTCTTCACCTGCTCGTCGATCAGCGCGTTGATATCGGTCATGGCCATGCCTTTCATGCGGGCGGACGCGCCGCCCCGTTGACGCCGTAGATAGTCCTGCAATGGGGCGCTGTCGAGATGCCCATCGGCTAATGCCGATGTTGTGCCTCGGCTATGCGTGCCATGACGGGCTCGGAAGGGTTCGTCCGGGGACGGTGGCGAGTTCGGCCAGATGCTCGGGCCGGGTAGTGCCGACCACGGCGACGCTGACCTCGGGGTTGGCCAGCACCCAGGCGAGCGCGGCCTGGGCCGGGCTCCAGCCCTCGATCTGGCGCAGGAAGCCGTAGCGCATCCCGGCAACGAGATCGGCGCGGTGGCGCGGATAGGCGAGGCCGCGCGCGAGGTACCACAGGTCCGCCATGCGCCTCAGCTTGACAGCCTGCCGGTCGATATGGCCCATGGCGAGCGGCATGCCGGCAATGGTGCCCATCCCCCGTTGGGCGGCAGCGGCGATCAGTTCGGCGCGGCCCGGGCGCAGCACATTGTAATCGAGCATGACGCTGTCGAAGCGGCCGCTGTCGATGGCCCATTGCAGCGGTTCGTGGTCGAAGCTGTTGAGCCCGAGCCAGCGGAACCAGCCGCGGGCGCGCAGCTGCCAGAGCCGCTCGAAGAGCGCGCCGGTCATGTCGGCGATTTCGGGGCCGTGGAGCTGGAAGAGGGGGATGGTGTCGAGACCCAGCCGCTGGCGGCTGCGGGCAAGGCTCGCCTCGATGGCGTCGGGGGAATAATCGCGCACCACCCGGCCATTCACCTTTTCCGGCCCGGCCTTGGTGGCAATCAGCAGGTTGTCGGTGTCGCGGCCCCGCAGGGCGAGGCCGAGCCGCGTCTCCGCCACGCCGCCGCCATAGCTGCCGCCGGTATCGAAGAAGGTGATGCCGAGCTCGATAGCCTGGTGCACCAGGCCAATGGCCCGTGCCTCGGGAAACATGGCGCGGCCCCAGAAGCTGGCACAGCCGAAGCCAAGCTCTGACACAACGGCGCCAGTGCGCCCGAGCGGCCGCATGCGCATGTCAGCGGATCCACAGATACATGCCGATGGAACCGTGGTTCGCCACCGGCTGAAAGCCGTACTGGGCGTAGAGGTCCTTGGCCGGCCCATCGGCGATGAGGCTGATATAGGCCGATTTCGGCGCGTTGGCGTGCAGCCAGCCGACCAGCGCCGCGACGATACGCTTGCCCAGACCCTTGCCCTGGTGCTCGCGCAGCACGGCGATGTCGGTGATCTGGAAGGCCGTGCCGCCGTCGCCGATGATCCGTCCCATGCCGATGGCCTCGCCGCCGCGTTCGAGCACCACGGCATAGCGGGTGTTGGGCAGGCCGGCCGCCGCCGCCTCTTCGGTCTTGGGGCTGAGGCCCACCAGCCGGCGCAGGTCGCAGAATTCCCGCACGGTGGGGAGGCGCTCGACCAGTACGTAGTCACTCACTTCAATTTCTCCGCGATCCAGGGATGCCCGATGACATCCTCAAGTCCGTTCACCTGCACCGCCTCCCAGCCATGCGCGCGGGCGGCACTCACAATGTCCTCGCGGTCGTCGAAGAAGAGCGGCTTCTCCGCCTGCGGCCCGAGACGGTTGCTCACCCAGTCGAAAAAGGGTTTTGCCGGCTTGGCATGACCGACGCGGGCGGAATGGAACATGTCCTCGAAAATCTCGCCGAACTTGAGCGTCTGCCACAGCCACTGGGCCCGCATGTGCTCCTGGTTGGTGGCGAGGAAGAGGCGGCTGCCCCCGGCGTCGCGCAGGCGCCGCACCACTTCGACCATGTCTTCGTTGACGTTGCTGTCGTGGCTCAGCCAGTAGCCGGCAAAGGCCATGGCGGGCCCGCGATAGCCGAGGCCGGGCAGGGTGCGCTCCAGCGCCTCGAGCAATGACATCTGGCCGACGATCACCTTCTTGACGAAGACATCGTAGATGAACTCCGCATTGAAGCGGTCGGGATCGATGCCGAGATCGGCGAGCAGGTTCTCGTTCCAGCGAACATGCTTTTCGGGGCGAGCGTGGTAGCCGTTCACCAGAACGCCATCGACATCGAACAGGACGGTACGGGTCATGCGGGTTCCTTGAACCGGGCGTGGGGGGCGAGCTTTCTCAGTTCGTCCATCCACAGCCCCGCTTCTTCGCTGCCGATGCCGAAGACGTGCCACCGGCGCCCGCCAAGGGTGAGGTAGAGGCCGCTGGCGACATGCGCGGAGGTGGCCGAACCGATCGCGAACAGGGCGAGAATGGCGCCGAGAGACGTCCCGCTCAAGCCGCCAGCCGCAACCGAAGCGGCGCCCTCGGGGACGAACTCGACTTCGGTGAGCTCGACCATGGAGTGCACCGCGACTTCGCCACGGCTTCCGACCAGCAGCTTGCCATTGGTGCGGTCGAGGGCGAGGCCCGAGCCGTCGTACCAGTTTGCCGCCTGGGGCTCGATGGTGTCGAGTGCCGCTTCGAAGGGCCCCTTGCCCTGGGCGGTAACGAGGCGGCGGATGGGCACCCAGATCGCCCACGGCACCACCATCAGTGCGATGCTCGGGACGAGCAGGTTCGTATTCTCGAAGAACGAGTATGCAATGCCGGCTGCGCCCACGGCTGTTGCGGCAATGGCAAGGACCAGCAGAAAAAGCGCGAGCCCCCGCACTAGTCTGGCCCCCTGGTGGGCGTTACGTGGCAGCGGTCGACCAGCACGCCATCGATGTCGAACGTTACGGCGCGGATCACGCTTCGCCTCCTCCCCCAGCTTGCCTCATGCCGCTACCAGACTAGCGCAGGCAGTCGGCGAAAGCAGCGACGGCCGCCTTGGCTGGGGCGATCCTCACCGGAAACTCGTGCGTGCCGTTGATCAGCGTAACGGAGGCGGATGCCGCCTGCGCCTGCGACAGCGCCGCGATGACAGTTGGCCACGCCTTTGTCGCGAGCGACAGCGCGATCCTGGAGTTGGCCGCACCCGAGCCGTGGGTCCAATCGGCCTTGAGGCCGCTTACCGTCCAGTCGCCGATGGTGAGCTTCACATCACGGATGGTGCCCTTCTTGCCGGCAAGCAGCGGCGGCAGGTTGCCGAAGGTGACGGTCGGCACCGGCGAGCGTGCGCCCTTGGGCAGCTTGCCTTCGAGTGACAGGGTGTACCCGCCGCGCTCGACCCCGGTGCGCACGGCGCAGGTGGTGGCACCATCGGCCTTGAAGGTCCGGGTGACCTGCCAGTCGGTGTAGGACTTGCCGGCAGACCCGGCGGCAAGGGCCGAGGCACCGCCCAGGGCTGCGATGGAAACAGCCGCGGCGAGGGCGAGGCGGGCAGGCGAAAGGCTCATGGCAGTCTCGGAGTTGATGAAAACAGGGCCGGCAGCAATCGCCGCCGGCGCGTGCCTGGTCAGGTATCAGGCGGAGGAGGAGAACTCGTCAGTCCGGTGCTTTGGTCTGCAGCGCGAGCGAGTGGAGCAGGGTGCCCATGTCGGCGCCGAAGGCGGCGTTCACCATCTGGTGCTGCTGGACGCGGGTCTTGCCGCGGAAGGACTCGGAAATGACGGTGGCAGCGTAGTGATCGCCGTCGCCGGCGAGGTCGCGGATCTCCACCTTGGCGTCGGGGATCGCGGCGATGATGCGTTTTTCGATCTCATGCGCGGCCATGGCCATGGCGTTTCTCCCGGATTCGGTCGTGGTGAGGAAGATATGCGGCCCGGCCCGGCCAAACGCAAGGCGGGCGCCGGTTGCCCGGCGCCCGCCTGTTCATAATCTGGGTTGGCGCTTATGCCGCCTGGCGCCTGGGCAGCTTCCAGTTCGGACGTACCCAGTGGCAGGTGTAGCCGTTGGGGATACGCTGCAGGTAGTCCTGATGCTCAGGCTCGGCCTCCCAGAAGGGGCCGGCGGGCTGCACCTCGGTCACCACCTTGCCGGGCCACAGGCCGGAAGCGTCAACGTCCTTTATGGTCTCCTCGGCCACCGCCTTCTGCTCGGGCGAGGTGTAGAAGATGGCCGAACGGTACGACCGGCCGACATCGTTGCCCTGGCGGTTCTTCGTGGTCGGATCGTGGATCTGGAAGAAGAACTCGAGCAGGTCGCGGAAGCTGATGCGGGCCGGATCGAAGATGATCTCGACCGCCTCGGCATGGTCGCCGTGATTGCGATAGGTGGCGTTGGGATGGTTGTCGTCGCCCGAATAGCCGACGCGGGTGGAGATGACTCCCTCCTTGTGGCGCAGCAGCTCCTGCGCGCCCCAGAAGCACCCGCCAGCGAGAATGGCCCGCTCCGTCGTGGTCGTCATGATGCTCTCCGTGATTTGGGATACGCCCTATATACGTGCTCACCGGCGCGTACGTTACACCCATTCACGAAAATGGCATCGGGGAACAGATCGACCCGGGACGGCCCATCTCCAGCCCTCCCCATGAAAGGGAGGGTGCGGGGTTGTGCGATTGCTCCTACACGATCTCACCGCCCATGAAGCCGGGGAACCAGCCTTCGTGCGCGGCGCGGAGTTCGCTGAGCGGGATCGGGCGAGCTTCGCCGAGGGTCAGGCTGTCGCCGCCGGTGGTGCCGATCCACGGTGCGAAGACGCCGGCATAGGGGTAGACCTCGTCATAGAACTTCTGCAGATCGGACTTCTTCATGGTGACGAGGTAGCGGCCCTGGTCCTCGCCGAAAAAGAGCGGGATCGGGTCGCCGCCGTCGAGCTGGTTGACCCTCGCGCCGATGCCGCCGGCCAGCGCCATTTCAGCCAGCGCAACGGCGAGGCCGCCATCGGAGAGGTCGTGCACGGCGGTGGCGATGCCGTCGCGGATGAGGATCCGGACGAGGTCGCCGACCTTCTTCTCATGGGCGAGATCGACCGGCGGCGGTGTACCTTCCTTGCGGCCGAACAGGTGCGACAGGTAGATGGACTGGCCGAGGTGGGTGCCCCACCAGTCCGGCGCGCCGAAGAGCAGGATGGCTTCGTCCTCAGCCGCGAAGGCGGCCTTGGCCATGCGGCTCCAGTCGGGGATGAGGCCGACGCCGCCGATGGTCGGCGTGGGCAGGATGCCGCGGCCGTTGGTCTCGTTGTAGAGCGAAACGTTGCCCGACACGATGGGGAAGCCCAGCGCCCGACAAGCATCGCCGATGCCTTTGATGGCATGGACCAGCTGGCCCATGATCTCGGGCCGCTCCGGATTACCGAAATTGAGGTTGTCGGTGGCTGCCAGCGGGTCGGCACCGGTAGCCGTAAGGTTACGCCAGCACTCGGCTACGGCCTGCTTGCCGCCCTCGTAGGCGTCGGCTTCGCAGTAGCGCGGGGTGACGTCGGAGGAGAAGGCGAGCGCCTTGGTCGGGTGGCCCTCGACGCGGATGACGCCGGCATCGCCGCCCGGACGCTGCAGCGAGTTGCCCTGGATCAGCGTGTCGTACTGCTCGTAGACCCAGCGGCGCGAAGAAAGCGCAGGCGAGTTCAGCAGGCGCAGCAGCGCGTCGGCGATGTCCATCTGGGGAATGTCGTCGGCGGCGAGAGGAGCAGGGGGCGTCGGCGCAACCCAGGGGCGGTCGTATTCCGGGGCCTCGTCGCCCAGTTCCTTGATCGGCAGGTTGGCGACTTCCTCGCCCTTCCAAAGCACGCGGAAGCGGAGGTCGTCGGTAGTCTTGCCGACAGTCGCGAAGTCGAGCTCCCACTTTTCGAACACAGCGCGGGCAACGGCTTCCTTCTCGGGATGGAGCACCATGAGCATGCGCTCCTGGCTCTCGGAGAGCATCATCTCGTAGGGCGTCATTGCCGCTTCGCGCACCGGCACGTTGTCGAGGTTCAGCTCGATGCCGAGGTCGCCCTTGGCGCCCATCTCGACGGCGGAGCAGGTGAGGCCGGCCGCACCCATGTCCTGGATGGCGATCACGGCGCCTGTGGCCATCAGCTCGAGGCAGGCTTCGAGCAGGCGCTTTTCGGTGAACGGGTCGCCGACCTGCACGGTCGGGCGCTTCTCCTCGATGTCGTCACCGAACTCGGCCGAGGCCATGGTGGCGCCGCCGACGCCGTCGCGGCCGGTCTTGGCGCCGAGATAGACGACGGGCAGCCCGACGCCTTCGGCCTTCGAGTAGAAGATCTTGTCGGCATCGGCGAGGCCGGCCGCGAAGGCGTTGACGAGAATGTTGCCGTTGTAGCGCTCGTCGAACTCCACTTCGCCGCCCACGGTGGGCACGCCGAAGGAGTTGCCGTAGCCGCCGACGCCCGCGACGACGCCTGCGACGAGGTGGCGGGTCTTCTCATGATCGGGCGCGCCGAAGCGCAGGGCGTTCATCGCCGCGACGGGCCGTGCGCCCATGGTGAAGACGTCGCGCAGGATGCCACCCACGCCCGTCGCCGCGCCCTGGTAGGGCTCTATGTAGCTGGGGTGGTTGTGCGACTCCATCTTGAAGACGACCGCCTGACCGTCGCCGATATCGACGACGCCGGCATTCTCGCCCGGGCCCTGGATGACGCGTTCGCCAGTGGTGGGGAGCGTGCGCAGCCACTTCTTGGAGCTCTTGTACGAGCAGTGCTCGTTCCACATGGCCGAGAAGATGCCGAGCTCGGTATAGGTCGGCTCCCGCCCGATGAGGTTGAGGATCTTCTGGTACTCGTCCGGCTTGAGCCCGTGGTCGGCAACCAGCTGTGGCGTGATGGCGATGTGGTTGTTGAACGTCATCAGGGAATCCGGGAGTGGGGGGCGTGGGCTCGCTATAGAGCGTTAGGACCGGAAGGGGAACCGCCGAGCGGGTCTGCCCCCCGGATTCCTCCCATACAGTAGCCGCCGGACTAACGGTCCCCGTCCGCTACTGCGGCGAGGCGGGAGTTGTAGTACTGCGGATCGCCGGTCACTTCGGCGCCGAGCCAGTCGGGGAGTGCTGGCGCGGCGTCGGGGCTTTCGAGTTCGACTTCGGCGAGCAACAAGCCCTGGTGGCGGCCGCCGAACTCGTCGACCACCCATTCGCCACCCGGCAGGTCGAGCGTGTGCCGCACCTTTGCGAGCCCGGTGCTGGAGAGCTGCAACAGCTCTCGCGCGTCCTGCGCCGGCACCTCGTATTCGAACTCGCTGCGGGCAAGCGTGGTGCCGCCGGACTTGATGGTGAGGAAGCCCTGGCGGTCGTCCACCAGCCGCACCCGCACCGTCACTGCGCCGCCAGAGGCGAGATAGCCCTGCTGCAGCTTCTCGCTACGCCTGACGAGCGGGCGCCAGCCGTCACCGGCGACGAGAAACTTGCGTTCGATCTCGATGCCCATCTACGCGGCAACCTCCTCTGCTGCCCACCCCTCGAGATAGCGCAGGAAGCGCGCCCGGAACGCCTTGGGCGTTTCGGCATAGACCTGCCGGCCGAGCCCGGCTATGGCGGCCTCGAGCTCGCGCTGGCGCCGCGCCGCCGCCTCGAGGACGAAGCCGGTGTCGATGTCGCCAAAGACGCCGGAGTCGGCTGCAAGCTTGTCGCGCAGCATGGCGATGTCGTGGTGGAGCCCGAGCAGGCTGGCGAGGTCGCCCGCCGCCTTGTGGGCCGAAGGCAGAATGTCCTCGGCGCAGGCCGCGCAGAGGCCGATCTGGTTCCAGTGACACTTCGTATGCTTGCGCCATTCGTGGAACGCGGTGTCCGAAGGGGCGGCGAGTGCCCGCTCCATCGCTACGAGGCCGCGGCGATAGGTGTGGGCCAGCCCCTCGGCCAGCGTATCGCGGTCAATCCTGCCGGTCTTCCAGTACACCGTACGTGCCAGCATCTGCTGCATCGCGTCTGCGAAAGCCGCGAGGCCGGCCTCCTCGTCGCCCGGTTCCGTGGCGAGCCTGATCGGTGGCACCTCGCGCCCGGCCCACTCCATCAAGGCCACCAGTGTATCGGCGGCAACCTTCACATCGCGGGCTGACGAAAGGCCGCGCGCGGCGTCGCGCACATGGGCGTTCTCGCGGGCATAGTGGCGAAAGCCGGGGCGAACCAGGCGGAGCAGGGCCCGCAGCTTCTTGGCCCGCCGCCGTGCTTCGTGCACCCGCTTCGCGGCCGGGTCGCTGTTGTCACTGGCAATCGCAATGGCCTTGGCGATCTGCTCGCGGGCGATGCGGACGAAGCCGTCGCCGATCGAGCGATCCTCGAGAGACCATTGAAATCCCATGCGCCAAGCCCCGCGTTCGCGGAGAGCCTAGACCGGCCGAGTTGTCACAAACAAGTCATGCAGCCGTTACCGATCGCCGGGCCAGCAGCCGGTCGGCGCCGACGAGAATGGCCGAGAGGATCGAGACCCCAACCAGCAGCGCAAGCACGCCGATGGCGACGCCGCCATAGCCGTTCTTGCCCGCATCAAGGATGTCGTAGGGGTACTCGTTGACGACAGCGCCGCGCAGCAGCACCGCGGCGACGTAGATCATGCCGGGGATCAGCATGAGCGGGATGCGGCGCCAGCCGAGCCGGCCGTGCGGCAGGCCGAGTATCCACCACAGCAGGTAGAGCACCGGCGCTACGTAATGCAGCAGGTAGCTGGCGAAGAGCAGCGGGCCCTGCATGTTCAGGTAGGGCGCGAGCATGAAGTGGTAGAACAGCATGACGAGGGCGATGAAGGCGGCGGCCGAGGCCTGCATGGTGGCGCTGCGGAACAGCTTCAACCAGCGCCAGCCGGTGAGCCAGGCAAGGTAGGTCACCACCAGCCACAGGTTAGTGAGGTGGGTGAAGTAGCTCCAGAAGTAGACGAACACGTCCGGGAACGAGCGTGCCACCGGGTTGGTGGCGCTGACCACGGTCATTGACGGGAAGATCATCGCCGCGTCGATGGCGAGCCCGGTCACGCCGATGGCGATGCCGGCCAGGGGCAGGATGTTTCGCAAGGCAGCATTCCGGCAACAGCTTGAAACGCCGTGACAATAGGCGTGCCGCGCGATGCCGCCAAGCGCGCTCCGGGTGTTGTGTACGGCCTCAGGCGGCGAGCAGGGCGGCGAAGAGGTTGCGGCCGTCGTCACCGCCATGGGCGGCTTCGATCAGGTTCTCAGGATGCGGCATCAGGCCGAGCACGTTCTTTTGCTCGTTGAATACGCCCGCGATGTCGTTGATCGAGCCGTTGGGGTTGGTGCCCTCGGCGTAACGGAACGCTACCTGGCCGTTGCCCTCGATTCGCGCCAGCGTTTCGGCGTCGGCGAAGTAGTTGCCGTCATGGTGCGCCACCGGGCAGCGGATGATCTGCCCTTTGATGTAGCCGCGGGTGAAGTCGGTGTCCGCGTTCTCGACCGAGAGCTTTACCTCGCGGCAGACGAAGCGCAGCGAGGCGTTGCGCATCAGCACACCGGGCAGTAGCTGCGCCTCGGTGAGGATCTGGAAGCCGTTGCAGACGCCGAGCACGCGCACACCCTGTGCGGCGCGCTCGCGGATGATGTTCATCAGCGGCGAACGGGCGGCGATGGCGCCGGCCCTGAGATAATCGCCGTAGGAGAAGCCGCCGGGGACGACGATGAGGTCGACCTTGGGAATGTCGGCATCCTGGTGCCACACCACGGCCGGCGCCTCGCCGCCGATCCTGGTGAGCGCTGCGATCATGTCGCGGTCGCGGTTCAGCCCTGGGAAAACGACGACGGCGGCTTTCATCGGCGGCATGCTCCAATGCGAGATGCCGATGCTTTGATGAGTCTTGGCGGCAAAAGCAAGGGCGACCGGCAAATGCCACCCGCCTGCCTGTGGTTTACTCCGCCGGAACGGCGCTCCGCTTGGGTTCGGGCTTCACGTAGCCGCGGCTGCCGGGCGTGCCCGGAATATGGGCCCAGGCGGGCCGCTCGAACAGGAAACGGCCCCAGCCGGTCTTCCGGATCATCCAGTAGAGGATGAGCGGCGAGACGAGTGCGATGGTCATCACGATGATGCTCACGGTGCTGGTGTCGTCGAGGACGCCGGTCTTGAGGATGAGCGTGCGGCTCGCCGCCATGGGGATCGTGAAGCTGAGATAGACAACGATCGAGCGCTCACCCAGCCAGCGCAGCCAGCCCATCCACGGCAGCCTCACCAGCAGCCCGCCGGCGATGCAGACGGCCAGCGAGCCGACGAAGCCGAGCAGCAGGTGCAGCGGCGGGAAGGAGGCATAGCCCATGTCGATGCCGCGCGGATACATCTGCGCGTCGCCCTCGAACACGAGGAACCACTCGATCGCGCCATAGCTCGCCAGGGCGAACACGGCATAGAGCCAGTTCTGCTGCGCCGATGCGACGATGCGGAACACCAGCGGCGCGAAGGCATAGCCGGCATAGAAGTAGACGAAATACATGGCGAAGTGGTCGACCAGCCCGGAGCCGCTCCGGATCGGCGCCATCATCAGCGCGGCACCGAGCACCATCGCCGCCCAGTGCGGCACGCGCAGGGTGTGGAACAGCCTGGTCACCAGCGAATAGACCGCCAGCATGTAGATGAACCACAGCACGCCATAGGGCTCGATCACGGCCCGGGCGATTTGGGTGAACACCGCGGCCACGTCGCCGGTGCCGAGACCCACCTTGAACACCACCTGCAGCACCACCCACAGGGCATAGAAATAGAGGTAGTGGACGATGCGTCGGTCGGCGTAGAGCCGCCACGGGCGGTCGATCACATGGCCGAGGAACAGCCCCGAGATCAGGAAGAACTCGGGCATGCGGAAGGGCGTGGCCCAGCCGATGATGTAGTGCAGGATGCCGGTGTCGTTCAGGTCCTCGCCCACGCCATAGGCGGAGTGCATCATGACAACGAGGATGATCGACAGGCCCTTGGCGGCGTCGACCCAGTCGCGGCGGTTCTGCTTCACCGACATTGCTGGCTCCGCGGATTCATCGAGCGCCGATATAGCGCCTCACCGCCGAGGCTGGCCGTAAAGCCTGCGATTACGCTTAAGCGGCGTGCTTAACATCTGGGGTTTTATCGATTAGGCATCGCCGCTCGTCGTCCCTCGGAGTCCGTCCGGCAAATGGCTACCCGCATCGTCGGCATCGTTCTGGTGCGCAACGAGGAGAATTTCGTCACCTGGGCCATCGAGAACGCGATCGGCTTCGTCGACGAGATGCTGGTGATCGACAATCTGAGCCGCGACGCCACGCCTGCGCGCCTTGCAGCGCTGGCAGAGCGCCATGCGAAGATCAGGCTGATCAGGGACAGCCAGCCCGACCGCACCAACCGGCACCTCCAGCCCTATATCGGGCAGGACGTCTGGGTGTTCGGGCTCGACGGCGATGAGATCTACGACCGCGACGGCCTCGCCCGGATGCGGGCCCGCGTGCTGGGCGGCGAGTTCGACCGCCGCTGGGCGCTATTCGGCCACAGCGTCCACGCCACGGTGATCGATTTCGAGCGCCAGACGGCAATCGGCTACGCCACGCCGCCCGCCGCGCCCGCCACCAAGCTCTACAACTTCTCCGTCATCGAGAGCTGGCACGCCAACACACAGCGGCTCCACGGTCGCCCGGTGCTGAAGGCGGGCCACAGCCACGACGACATATGGAGGGGGAGCGAGGCAGTGACCTGGACAGGGAGCGATTTCCGCAACCTGCACATGTGCTTTTTCCCGCGCTCGTCGTTTGACGAAGACGTGGAGCTGAGGGCCAACATCACCGACCGGAGCTTCCGCAACGTGGTGCGGCGCCCGGTGTTCAGGGCGCTGCAGCGGCTCGGCGTGAAGGGCAAGCTCGCCGACTATCTGGCCCAGCGCTCCGGGCTCAAGAAGGCGCTGCGCTACATGCGGGGCGATGTGGTGGAGGCGGGGCTGTCACCGGGTTTCGGCCGCCCATCGGCGCACGCGGCGTTCGATCCGCGGGCGGGAGAGGTCGAGGCGCTGGTCGCCTCGGTGTCGGCACGGCGCGCGGACGCGCCCGACATCAGGCTCGAGACGGCGCCCTAGAAGGGCAGCCCGGCATGGGTGGCGGCCAGCAGGCCGAGGGTCATGAAGAACAGGGCGGATATCGAGAAGGTCTTGATCATTTTCGTGCGTCTTGTGTCGGCGACCGTCCTGTGCGCCAGGGCAGGGGCATCGGCCGCCTGCGAGCGAGCAGATGCACTTTCTGGCCTGAACGGAAACTGAACCGGGAAGAGAAGCCGGATCGGCCCTATACCCATAACCCGTTAGCGTTACCGTCCGGTTACGGGAGCGGCCGCCACTTCCTCGATCACGTCGGCCACCTTCACATAGCCGCCCGGCGCCCTGAGCGTGTCGCCGAGTCTGCGCGCGTTCTCCCGATAGCTCGGATCGGCCAGCACCGTGTCGACGGCCCGCCGAAGTTCGTCGCCCTTGACCGGGCGGCCATAGACCTCGTCATCGAGGATGACGCCGGCGCCGCCGCGGGCCGCGGCGAGTGCGTTGCGCATCTGCTCGAACTGCTGCGGTATGGCAACGAAGGGAACGCCCTGCCATAGCGTCTCGTGCACGCTGCCGAGCCCACCGTGGGTGATGAATAGCGCAGTCTTTTCGAGCAGCGGCATCTGCGGGAAGGTCTGCTGCACGATGAAGTTGTCGGGAATGGCGCCGAAGCGGTTGACGTCGCTGCCCGGCCCGGCGGCGAGGAGGAACTGGGCGGGATAATCGGCGAACGTCTCGAGGCAGGTCTTGAACACGCGGTCGTTGACGAATTGCAGCGTGCCCATCGAAATGAAGATGACCGGCCGGCCGTCGAGCTTCGAGAAGTCGAACTGGTCGGGCCGCGTCCGCGCGTCGATGGAGGCCCCCGTGAAGACCCAGTTGTCCTTGCGGAAGATCGGTGAGGCCGGGTGAAGCTCACGGCTCGTCAATAGCAGGTCCTTGTGGCCCCGCACCGGGTAGAGCGGGATGGCGATCGGCATGTTGCCGAGGCCGAAGCGCAGCATGCGGAGATAGGCCATCACCACCCGCGGCAGCTGGGGAAGGAAGCCGGTGGTCAGCCCCCACAGCTCCTGCCAGCTGACCATGTGACGGAACACCTCGAACACGAAGATCGGGGAGTCCGACACCCGTGGGATGCCGTGTATCCGGGCGGCCATCGCACCCCACATCGCCACCGCATCGTAGACCACCACGTCCGGGCGATCCTTCTCCAGCGAGTCGAGCATGAAGTCGGTCAGCGGAGGCACCGCCTCGAGCAGCAGCGGGTAGACGTTGAGATGGTTGCCGGTCTTAAGCGCGCTGGCGATGTCCATCATGTCCAACGCCGGCGGATAGGTAACAGACCGCGCACCGGTGGCGGTAGTCAGCGTCTCGAACTGCGCCGAGTTGCAGACGACGACGTCATGGCCCCGCCGCACCAGCTCGGCGATGGGGCCGAGCATGGGGAGGACGTGGCCGTAAGCCGGCGTGCAGACGATGGTGATTTTGGACAATGAGATTCCCCCGAACTCATGCGGAGGAAGCCTATTCGGCCCAAAGGCGGATTGCTAGACGGGGAGCGAGGCGTAGGCGGCGAAGAGCAGGCCGAGCGTCAGAAAGAACGCGAGCGACAGCGAGACGGTCTTGAACATCTGGGGGGCTTCACTGGTACTGGAGCGCGTTACGCAGCGCGGCCAGAATATTAGTCGGAGAATCTTAAGGCGCGATTTCGATGGTGTAGTTCTCGATCACGGTGTTCGCCAGCAGCTTCTCGCACATCGCCCTGACGTTGGCCTCGGCCTCGGCCATATCGGTCTCGCCAAGGTCCAGGTCGAACACCTTGCCCTGCCGCACCGAGCCGATGCCGTCAAAGCCCAGGGCCTTGAGCGAGCCCTGGATGGCCTGGCCCTGGGGGTCGAGAACGCCGGATTTCAGCGTGACGGTGACGCGAGCTTTCATCGGAATTTCCCGGTGGAGAGGGCAGGGGGCGAACGCCCCTGCGCGGCCTATTGCACGAGTCGGGGACCGGTGGTCAGAGCGTTGTCGGTTTCCACAAGAATGCCGAGGCGCTGTGCCACTTCGCGGTAGGCATCGACGAGGCCGCCGAGGTTTTCGCGGAAGCGGTCCTTGTCGAGCTTGTTGCGGGTCTTGATGTCCCACAGGCGGCAGTTGTCGGGGCTGATCTCGTCCGCCAGCACCACGCGCATCAGGTCGCCGTCATAGAGCCGGCCGCATTCGATCTTGAAATCGACGAGCTGGATGCCGACGCCCATGAACAGGCCGCTGAGGAAGTCGTTGACGCGGATGGCGAGCGCCATGATGTCGTCGAGCTCCTGGGGCGTCGCCCAGCCGAAGGCGGTGATGTGCTCTTCGGAGACCATCGGGTCGCCCAGCGCATCGTCCTTGTAGCAGAACTCGATGATAGAGCGCGGCAACTGGGTGCCCGGCTCGAGGCCGAGGCGCTTTACCAGCGAACCGGCGGCGACGTTGCGCACGATGATCTCGAGCGGAATGATCTCCACTTCCTTGATCAGCTGCTCGCGCATGTTGAGCCGGCGGATGAAGTGGGTGGGAATGCCGAGATTGTTCAGCTTGGAGAAAATGAACTCGGAAATCCGGTTGTTCAGCACGCCCTTGCCGTCGATGACCTCGTGGCGCGCGCCGTTGCCGGCCGTGGCGTCGTCCTTGAAATACTGAATGAGCGTGCCGGGCTCCGGTCCTTCGTAAAGGGTCTTTGCCTTGCCGTCATAGATTTTCCGCCGACGACTCATCTGCTCTGCCTGTAACGATGCGGGGGGAATGGATTGGGGCTCTCATGCGCCAGAAACGCCGCTTTTTGCAAGCCTTTTCACCCGGCTCCCGGTCCCTCCGGGTGGTTGCCGCGGCAATTGCCGCACGATTCCATCGCTCTTGCTGCATCCGGTGCGCACGCCTGCGCGTTGTAGCGGACACGTTATGACGCGGGCCGGAACCCGTTGATTTGCCCCGCCATCCATCCTATCTCCCAAGGCACAATGAGGGCGCCCGGCAGGGCACTAGAGTGGAGAGCCGAAATGTCGGGATTTGAAGACCGCCAGAAGAGTCAGGAAGCCAAGTTCGCGCATGACTCGGAGCTGCGCTTCAAGGCGGAAGCGCGACGCAACAAGCTGCTCGGCCTGTGGGCCGCCCAGCACATGGGCCTCTCCGAAGAGCACGCCAAGGAGTATGCGGCGGAAGTCGTCGCCGCCGATTTCGAGGAAGCCGGTGAAGAGGACGTGTTCCGCAAGATCTCGGCCGACCTGAAGGCCAAGGGGGCTTCGGTCTCGGACGACATGATTCGCCAGAAAATGGCGGAACTCGCCATCACGGCCCGCGAGCAGGTGCTCAACGAGGCCTGAGCCGCAGGGCACAGCTGAAGTAAAGGCCGTGGAGGTTCGCTCCACGGCCTTTTCTTTTGCTCTTCGCCGATCGTTAGCGGTTGTAGTAGCCGGCCAGATGCTCGAGCCCGGTGGCGCGATCGAGGTCGCGCAGCGTCCCGGAGTCCTCGCCGAACGGAATGCGAGCGCCCACCGTCACGCGCTGGTTGAACATGCTGAAAACATCAACGTCCGTACGCGTGTAGTCATAGTACTCGGCCATGTACCGGCCCGTAAGGATCAGTGGCTGGTCCGGCAGCTTGTAGTCGAAGCCTACGACGAGCGCTGTAACATCCTTCTGGTCTACGGTGTTCGCCTCATCGGTGTATCGCGACCAGGAGATCTGTGCCGACAGGCTGAAGTCCGGGTTGAGGTAGTAGGCGGCATCGAGTGCAGCGAACAGTATCTCTTCGCCTATGTCCTTGGAGTAACCGCTCAGCGACCCCGTATAGCCGAGGTGGCCGATCAGGCTGAACTCGTCAGCATCGAATCCGCTCTCCAGGGCTACTGACCCATAAGTGGAGTCCTTCTCGTCGTTGCCGTTCAGGAAACCGAGGCTGCCTGCGACACCGCCAAGGAAGTCGCCGTTGCGGTAGGTGAGGTGGGCCGCGGCGCCGCCCTGGAGCTGATACCAGGTGGTCAGGCCGAAGTCATCGTCGTCGATCTCACCCTCGCCGCGGCGCAGCCAGGCGTCGAACTGCGCCGTGATCTCGTCGGCAAGGTCGACGCCGAGCCGTCCATAGGCAGCGGCCCAGCCGCCCGGCCCGCGCTGGACCTCGTCACCGTCCCAATGGCCGGTCTGCCAGTCTGGCCCCAAGTCGAAGCCGACATAGCCGGTAAGATCCTCGGCCAGAGCAGCAGTCGCGCCACACAGTGCGGTCGCAGCGAGCATGGAAAATACGTGGCGCATCAGTCTCATAAATCGTCCCCAAATACAGTAACCCTAGGAGCTTACGTATTGGCGGAGCTGATTCACAACACAGGCGAATACGTATTCGCCACAAGGACGTTCAAATTCTCTGCATCAACCGCGTGAACATCAGCAGTCCTTCCGGCCACGGACCATGCCCGGAAGCAACATTGATGTGGCCGGCGTCGCCGGCAAAATGGAGTTCCGAGCCCCATGCCGAAGCCATGTCTGCGGCCCGTTCGCGCGATACATAGGCGTCAGTATCCGAGACCACCAGCAGCGAGGGAAAGGGCAGGGGGTCGGACGGTACCCCGGCAAAACTCTGCGCCTCACGCGGAATGGCCTTGGTCTCGTGGTCGGGGGGCGAAACGAGGAAGGCGCCCTTGACCTTGCCTGCGGGCAGGCGCGGCGCGGCATGCACCAGCGCCGACACGGCGAGCGAGTGGGCGATGATCACCACCGGCTTTTTCGCCATCTCCACCGCCTCAACGATTGTCGCTGTCCAGTCGCGCAGGTCGGGATCGTCCCACTCGTCCTGCTCGACGATGCGGCCGGTCGAAAAGCGCTCGGCCCAGCGGCGCTGCCAGTGGCCCGGTCCGGAGTTTCCCAATCCGGGAAGGATGAGGATTTCAGCGTCCGCCAGTTTCATCTACCAATCGCCTTCATGAGAGTGCTGCTGATCGTATTAGTTGCCGTGACCGCGCTTGGCCATGCCGAGGCCCGGGCGCAAAGCTGCGAGCGCCAGCCCACATGTACAAAGATGCGCAGTTGCGCCGAGGCCGACTACTACTTCCGCGTCTGCGGACACACCGAGCGCGACGGCGACAATGACGGCATCCCGTGCGAGGCGCTGTGCGGCAAGACGATGAAGGAGTACCTCGAGCGGCGGGAACAGTAGCCGATTACGGCTCCGGCCCGAAGACGCGCTCGAAGATCGCGTCGACGTGCTTCAGATGGTAGAAATCGTCGAACATGGCGTCGATCTCGCTGGCGCTGAGTTTGCCCGACACTTCCGGGTCCGCCTTCAGCAACTGGGCGAAGAGCCCGGCGCGGTCGCCGCGATGCTGCCACACCTGCATGGCGTTGCGCTGCACGGCGGCATAGGACTCCTCGCGGCTGAGCCCGGCTTGGGTGAGGGCCAGCAGCACGCGCTGCGAGTTGTGGAGGCCGCCGAGCAGGTCGAGGTTGCGCTTCATGTTCTCGGGGTAGACGAGCAGGTTCTCGATCAGCCCGACCAGGCGGTTCAGGGCAAAATCCAGCGTCACCGTGGCGTCGGGGCCGATCATGCGCTCGACCGACGAATGCGAGATGTCGCGCTCGTGCCAAAGCGCCACGTTTTCGAGCGCCGGGGTCACCATGCCGCGCACCAGCCGCGCGAGGCCGGTGAGGTTTTCGCTCAGCACCGGGTTGCGCTTGTGCGGCATGGCCGACGAGCCCTTCTGGCCGGGCGAGAAATACTCCTCGGCCTCCAGCACTTCGGTGCGCTGCAGGTGACGGATTTCCACCGCCAACCGCTCGATGGACGAAGCGATGACGCCCAGCGTCGCAAAGAACATGGCGTGCCGGTCGCGCGGGATCACCTGGGTCGAGATCGGCTCGACGGTGAGCCCCATCTTCTCGGCCACATAGGCTTCCACCCGTGGGTCGATATTGGCGAAGGTGCCGATGGCGCCAGAAATGGCGCAGGTGGCGATTTCGGCCCGTGCCGCCACCAGCCGCTTCTTCGCCCGGTCGAACTCGGCATAGGCCTCGGCCAGCTTGATGCCGAATGTGGTCGGCTCGGCATGGATGCCGTGGCTGCGGCCGATGGTGATGGAGTATTTGTGCTCCTTGGCGCGCTTGCGCAGCGCCGCCAGCAGCCGGTCGAGGTCGCCCAGCAGGATGTCGCTGGCGCGGCTCAGCTGCACGGCCAGGCAGGTGTCGAGCACGTCCGACGAGGTCATGCCCTGGTGCAGGAAGCGCGCCTCCGGTCCCACGATCTCCGCCACATGTGTGAGAAAAGCGATGACGTCGTGCTTGGTGGTGCGCTCGATCTCGTCGATGCGGTCCACATCGAAGGTGGCGCTGCCGCCCTTCTCCCAGATCGCGTCCGCCGCTTCTTGCGGCACAACCCCGAGGTCAGCGAGTTTTGTGGTGGCGTGCGCCTCGATCTCGAACCAGATACGGAACCTGGTTTCCGGCGACCAGACGGCAACCATCTCGGGGCGGGAATAGCGCGGGATCATGGGCTTCTCGTAGCTTTTGCGCGTAACGAGTGAGTTACGCGGTGAGGGCAGTTGCGGCGTTGCGGATGGCGGCGATACGACCGGCATAGGTCGTCGGGTCGTTGCCGGCGAAAACAGAAGTGCCGGCGACAAACAGGTCGGCGCCAGCATCGGCGAGCGCCCTGGCGTTGTCCACGGTCACGCCGCCATCAACCTCGAGCTCGATGGGGCGGCCGCCGATCAGAGCACGGGCCTGCGCTATCTTGGTCAGCGCTTCGGGGATGAATTTCTGGCCGCCGAAGCCCGGGTTAACGCTCATGATGAGGATGAGGTCGACATAATCGATCACGTGTTCGAGCGCGCTCACCGGGGTGGCCGGATTGATGGCGACACCGGCGCGCTTGCCTTCGGCGCGGATCGCCTGGAGTGAGCGGTGAAGATGCGGCCCCGCCTCGGCATGCACGGTGATCGAGTCGGCGCCTGCCTTCGCAAAGGCGGCGATGTAGGGATCGACCGGCGCGATCATCAGGTGCACGTCGAGCACCTTTTTGGTCAGCGGACGGATGGCCTGAACGATCAGCGGACCGATGGAGATGTTGGGCACGAAATGCCCGTCCATCACATCGACATGGATGTAGTCGGCCCCGCCAGCATCGATGGCCCGAATCTCCTCGCCCAATCGCGCGAAGTCAGCCGAGAGGATGGAGGGCGCGATGCGGATCGGACGAGTCATGCCGGGGCTCACCTGCAGGAAAGTTCTGCGGGCTGCTTACTCCGCCCCACCCACAAAGTCATCCCTGCCTGAGAATGAGTAGCCGTCGGGTGACGGGCTGCCGACAGGGGCCGCCTCCGTCTTTGACAGGGAAGACCTGGAGACCTGAGCTCCCATCCCATCACATCCCCGCGCGCAGCATCCGGACGCATTCCCCCCTTGGGCGAAACCGGCTAAAGAGCCGCGCATGGAAGGCTTTTCGTTTCCCCTCGTGTTCGGCGCCGGCGTGCTGAGTTTCCTCAGCCCGTGCGTGCTGCCGCTGGTGCCGCCCTACCTCACCTACATGAGCGGGGCGAGCTTCGATCAGCTGCGCGCCGACGGCGCCACGGCAGGGGTGATCTGGCGGCGCTCGGTCTTTACCTCGCTGTTCTTCATCGCAGGGTTCTCGATCGTCTTCGTGCTGTTCGGCGCCACGGCAACGGCTATCGGCCAGAGCTTCCGGCAGGCGCTGCCTATCCTGATGCCGCTTGCCGGCATCGTCATCATCGCGATGGGACTTCATTTCCTCGGCGTCTACCGCATCCGCTTCCTCGACATGCAGGTGCGGCACAATGGACCGGGCGTCGCCTCGGGGCCGCTTGGCGGCTTCCTGCTCGGGCTCGCCTTCGCCATCGGCTGGACGCCGTGCATCGGCCCGGTGCTGGCGGCGATCCTCGCGGTGGCGTCGAGTCAGCAGACGGCGCTCGACGGGGCCGCGCTGCTCGGGCTCTATTCGCTTGGGCTCGGCGTGCCGTTCCTGCTGGCGGGGATTGCCATCGGCCCGTTCCTGACTTTCTTCACCAGCTTCAAGAAGCACCTGGGCAAGGTGGAGAAGGTGATGGGCGGCCTGCTGGTCGTCACCGGCCTGCTCTTTCTCACCGGGCAGTTCACCCGCATCTCGTACTGGTTCCTCGAAACCTTCCCCGTCCTGCAGCAGTTCGGGTAAGCGCTTACCGTCCCAGCAATCGCCCGCCTGATGGCTCTGGTGAAGGCGCTGCGCAGCAGACGACAGGCCTCGACCAAGTCCTAGGCCAGGACGACGATGGCGAGGACGAGCGCCGCCACCACCGCCACCGCAAACGAGTAAAGGGCCATGCCGTTGGCATCGCTCCAGCGCGCCCGCACCCGTTCGGCCCGGGCACTCGGCACCGTGCTGTCGCCGGGTACGGGTGCGTTCGTGGCCATCAGGCGGGTGCTCCCGGCCGCGGCGGCGGCCGCCGCTTCGCCTTGCCGTCATGGATGGCGTCGTTGGTCCCGAGGTCCTTGGCGGGTGGATGTGCTCCTCCCGGCCGTTTTTCGCGGTCGTAGTGCTCTTCGTTGGAGGGGTGGGGATCGGCCACGTCGTTGCGGCCGGTCCCGCTGCCTGTGGGCATGCCGGTGCGGTTGGAACTCATCAGCGTGATTTCTTGTAGAGTTTCGCGGCGATCTCGTAGAACTCCTCGGGCGCATAGTCCGGGGTAAAGGCCGACGGCACGCCGACGAGCTGGTGAATCTTGCCGCCATCGGGCATGCCCTCGACCACTTCGAGCGGGCCCGGCGGGTCGGTGGGCAACGCCACCTCGTCGTTCGACCAGACGCCGGAGATTTCCTTGTAGTCATCCGGGCTCCACGTATAGAGCCGCCGGTGCGAGCCCTCGTCGAGGTACTTCTGGCACTCGGGGATGTTGGCGAGCGGGATGTTGGGCGTCGGCAGCATCTTCTCGATCTCGACGCCCGTCAGCTTTTTCAGCGCCAGCGCGTAGGAATGCGCGTGCACCGAGCCACGCACCAGCAGGTAGCCGCAGACCTCGCGGCCGGTCGCATTGTCGGCGCTCAGGGTCTCGTAGACGCGCAGCTTGTGCAGCCGCGCCCCGCACTCGAGATGGAAGTTGTGCAGCAGGTCGAAGATGACGTTGCCGGTGGTGGTGACGAAGTCATTGTTCCAGCTGTGGCCGTTGGCGTTCACCGGCGTGGAGCCGCCGCCATTCGACAGGAAGGCCGAGGCGAGGCGGATTTCCTGCATCGCTTCGAATGGCCCCATCGATACGTCGCCGCCCGGCTTCTCGTCCGCCGCGGGCTTGTCGGGACCGTTGTTGAGCATGGCGACGCCGTTGCTCACCAGCTCCACATGCGCCAGTTCCTCGGCGGTGATCGAGGCCACGAGGCTGTAGAAGGGCCTCAGCTTGTCCTTGGAGCGGAAGTTGAAGCTCTGGAACATGTAGTTCCCCAGCGTCGACATTTCGCCGTACTTGCCGCCGAGCAGTTCCTGCAGCGCCGCGGCGGCGTTGGGGTCCTGCTTCTTGGGTGGGGGCAGCTCGGTGATCAACCGGTCCACGCGCATGAACATCGGGCATTCTCCTTGTTGGCCTGCGAGGGCCCAACCAAGCGATGCACGCATCGTTCCCAAGAGAAATGAGTGAGTAATCGGCGCAGGCGGCGGCTCCGGCTGGATGGTGAGTCCAGACCTTGGGTAGAAGGCGCCAACCCAAGGAGTCGCCTATGAAATTTGCTTCTACCCGTATCATCGCCCGTGACATCAAGGCGATGGTCGCCTTCTACGAGATGGTAACCGGCTACAAGGCGGAGTGGCTCGCGCCGGTCTTCGCCGAGATCGTCACGCCGACTGCCACCATCGCCTTCGGCGCTCCGGAGACCGTGGCCGTGTTCAAGGAGGGCAGCGCCGAGCCGGGCGCCAACCGTACCGCCATCCTCGAGTTCATGGTCGCCGACGTGGATGCCGAATACGCCCGCCTGCAGGGCAAGGTTGACCTCGTCCACGAACCAAAGACAATGCCCTGGGGCAACCGCACCACCATGTTCCGCGACCCCGAAGGCACGGCCGTGGCGCTCTACACCCCGGTCACGGATGCGGCCAAGGCCCGCTTCGCGGGGCGCTGAGCGATAGATGTTCCGGGCTGGCGCCGGTTGGCCGCCAGCCCGGTAGAAACTCAGGCCGTGACCGGGCGGGGTTGGCCAATGCCCCGCATCAGCGGCATGCCGGCAATGGCACCCGCGGCGCAGAAGACGAGGAAGACCCAGCCCGACAGCGCCCCGGCCTGGATGCCGGAGAGCAGCACGCCCACGGTGCAGCCCAGCGCCGTCATCGCGCCCCAGCCGAGCAGCAACCCGCCGCCGAGCCCGCGCGCAACGTCCGTCCAGGTCGGCATGCGCGGGGTGAATT
>ENA-UOVV01000467-UOVV01000467.1-compost-metagenome-genome-assembly--contig:-NODE-467-length-47621-cov-10.722049_pt1 | contig 47621 bp, 32 predicted proteins | sample MGYA00238155_ERZ761577 | MGnify/ENA primary metagenome ERZ761577 (study PRJEB28898, sample SAMN06268775) | compost metagenome | isolation source: Emeryville, CA | place: USA:Emeryville, CA | collected... | reverse complement strand
AACAAGTGAGAGGCAGAGTCACCGATGAGAATGGTAACGGATTACCGGGTGTGAACATTGTCATCAAGGGATCACAGCGGGGATTTATCACAGACACCGACGGGCGATTTATGATCGACATCACTGATGAAAATACGGTTCTCATATTTTCATTTGTGGGCTATATGACCGAGGAGATCATCGTCGGCAACCAAAATTCGATCGACCTTACGATGCGCGTCGATCCCAAAAACTTATCAGAACTTGTCGTAGTGGGGTATGGCGTTCAGAAGAAAAGTGACCTCACCGGTGCGGTAGCCTCTGTACCCATGCAATTTGTAAAAGATCAACCGGTTAGGGGCATTGCGGATATTCTACAAGGGAGAGTCCCTGGTATGACCTTATCTCGTACCTCCGGGCAGGTGGGTGCGTCAACAAAAATTAGAATTCGTGGTGCCAATTCAATTTTAGGGGATAATGAACCCTTGTATGTCGTCGACGGTATTATTGGGGGTTCCATTGGATCGGTGCATGATATCGAATCCATAGAAATTCTGAAAGATGCCTCGGCCACAGCAATTTACGGCGAAAGAGCTTCCAATGGAGTCATTCTTGTGACCACCAAAAGAGCCACCAGCAGTAAACCACAGATCCGCGTTTCATTTAACACTGGTTTCAGCTATCAGCCTACCCGTTACCCCGATAAGATGAATGCCGCAGAATTTGCAGAGCATCTCAACGATATGTCCCCAGGAACCTATACAGAGGCAGAGATCGCAGAATTTCGAAGAAATGGAGGTACCGATTGGATGAAAGCGCTCACTCGAACTAGTGTAAAAAATGACCATTACATTTCGTATTCCCAAAAAGTGAATCAAGTGGGCGTATACCTGTCGGCACGCTATTTGGATGAAACGGGTACGATGAAAAACTCCAAAATTGGTGGAAACTATCAAATTAGAGCCAACATCGATTTCAAACCTTCTGACAAACTTTCTTTTAACTTCGACTAAAGGGCTAACCGAAATACCCAACAAAACGGTACGCTCTCGACCGGAACCAGCAAAGAGGATCCATTGTTTCAAGCGTTGATTTGGTCGCCGACTGAACCCATTTGGGACGATGAAGAAAATGGTATTTATCATACTCATGATCGGTTTGGAGCCCTATGGGTCAACCCGTACATGCGTATCATGGAACAGCAAACCCTTTCAAAAAGCCATGGTATATACACCAACCTGGTAGCTGAATATAAAATTACCAACTGGCTTACCTACCATGTTACCGGCTTTGCTCGGCAATCGGCTAGCTCATCCGCCAATTATGATAATGCGTGGATTAACCCTACCGATCCGACTTCAACACGTAGTGCCAATGAAAGTTCAGCCTGGCGGCTCATAAACAGGCTAGATTTCAACAAAACCTTCCAGAACGCTCATAATATCGCTGCCACGGTAGTCTATGAAACCGAGGCATCTGAAAGTTGGGGACTCAACGGGCTAGGTCGAAACATGCCTTTACCTGATCTTGCAGAATATTATAACATAGGCCTCAGTAACCTCCAGACGGCAAGTTCGTCATTCGGCAAATCGTCTCGCATAGGTTACCTAGGCCGTGTCAATTACAATTTCAAGTCACGCTACATTTTTACTGCGTCGTATCGTATCGACGGAAAAAGCGGTCCCACAGATCGCATCGAAGAAAACAAATACGGTGCATTTCCATCATTCGGCTTAGCTTGGAATATAACCGAAGAGCCCTTTATAAACGATCGTGTATTCCAAAACTTGAAAATAAGGTTAGGATGGGGCAAAACAGGCAACCCCTCTGGATTCCCTTATACACGTATGGTGAGCAAAAATTATTCTTTTGGTGTCGGCTCGGCTAGTCTGGGATACGCTCCGGGAACCCCTGCCAATCCACACCTACGATGGGAAGAAACGGCACAAACCAATGTCGGTTTGGATTTCTCTGTCATGAATGGTCGCTTGTCAGGCACCGTCGATGTTTTCAATAAAAACACGAGTGGGCTCCTTACGCGCAAAACATTACCGATGTATTATGGGTACGGGACTAATGCCAGTTTCACCCAAAATCTAGGAAACATCACGAATAAAGGGGTAGAGGCATCGCTAGATTTTGCCCATACCCAACGTAAGGACTTTACCTGGAACACCAACATTAACGCTTCGATAATTCGTAACAAAGTGGTAAACCTGGGTGAACAGGACGCATTTTTTACGGGAGGAAATGCAAAAGGTTTTGCTGACACAGAACTCTATCGTGTAGAAACCGGCTTGCCGCTCGGAACCATGTGGGGATATGAATATCTAGGAGTTTGGAAAACAGGGGAAGAGTCAGAAGCGGCACGATATGGTGAAAAACATGGAGATCCGAGATACCGAGACTTGAACCGTGATGGTGTCGTCGATCTAACGAATGACACACGACAAATCGGCAATTCAAACCCAAAACTAATATGGGGGTTGAGTAATTCGATTACCTATAAAAACTTTCACTTTAATTTTCTGTTCCAGGGTATGCAAGGACAACAGGTACTCAATCTAATGCGTGCGGCTATGTCCCAAGTTCATCCCGAAAGTAGAACGTTGTTATTGAATTCTCCAGCTAAGGATTATTGGACCCCAGAAAACCAAGACACCCAATGGCCAAACATCCATAGTGCCAGTAATCGGAAACGATTCAATTCGTCTCAATGGATAGAAAATGGAAGTTGGGTGAAGCTCAAATATATCGGTTTAACCTACAATGTACCCCAACGGAAAGACTGGCTATCTAACTTAAGTTTCTCCGTTAGCGCAACCGAGATTTTCACCATTACTAAGTACCGTGGCTTCGATCCTGAAGTTTCAGGTTCTGGTGATAGTGATTTATATGGAGGTATCGACTCGGGTACTGTCCCCATCCCTAAAACTGTGTTATTCAGTATCACCTTTTCCCTTTGAGAAAAATGAAAAAAATTATATTATTTCTAGCGACATTTTTGACATTTTCGTGTTCCGAAAGCTTTTTAGATATTGATCCAAAAGCGGAGCTGTTTCCAGGCACATTCTATTCAAATGAGCAAGAACTGGAAATGGCCGTGGTTGCACTTTACCAGATTTTACAAACAACCTATGTCTATGGGTACGCTTCTTCCTATGCTACCGGGGGAAGAGATAAAACATCCAACTTTGCCAATTTCGAAGAGGTAGACATTTTTGCCACCGAAGGTGATAATACCGAAATGAGTAGCTACTGGTCGTATTCCTGGATGGCGATCAATGCGGCTAATGAACTGATTAACCGTTATCAATCCGCTAACGCACCCGAAAACACTAAAAAACTTGCTGCAGCCCAAGCTCATTTCATAAGAGCCTACTCTTATTTCATGCTGGTTAGAGCTTACAACCGTCTTCCCTTGATAAAAAGCTCACTGGAACTGTCCACCGACCTCACCTTACACGAACCGGGAGAAATCTATGAATTAATCATTGAAGATCTCAAGTTTGCGGAAGCCAATCTTCCCGCAACTTGGGCAGGGGACAGTAAAAAAAACGGGGTAGGTTGGACCGCCGGGGCCGCAAAATCCCTATTGGCTTATGTATACCTGTCCATGACTGGTTACCCACTTCATGATACTTCGAAATATGCGTTGGCAGCTGCTAAAGCAAAAGAGGTGACCGACAACGAAGCAACATATGGCTATGGCCTAATGGAAAATATAGCTGACCTCTATTCCGCTCAATACAACTGGCAAAACAAAGCTTGTAAAGAAGTGGTATTAACCTTTTTCTCAGACAATGGATATGGTTGCGTTCTCTGCTCTGTTCCAGGGGAATATGGAGGATGGGAAGTGTACAAAGCCGATCTGAATTTCTTTCTAAGTTACCCGGAAGGCCCTAGAAAGGATGCCATATTTATATGGAAATTCCCAATGGCAGATGGAACCGTCCTCGACTATTCCGAATTACGCTCCAAACGCCCTTGGTACCGACAATACTGGGACGGAAAAATCGATTGGGAAAAGCCCTGGGTGCCCATGAACTGGAAAAATAGTCGCCCAGTGGTTGCCATTACCCACGCAAACACCCTGCTAGTTTATGCAGAAGCCCAGGCCATGGCCGCAGCCCCCGATGCCTCTACCTACGACGCAATTAACCGCGTACGCATTCGAGCAGGGCTACCGGAATTGACGCCCGGTTTGTCGCAAGAAGCCTTCCGGGATTCGGTGGTTAGAGAAAGGCAATGAGAATTTCCGGGTGGTTTTTTCTGTACAGACCCCTGGTATGATTTAGTGCGTCTTGAAAGGGTAGAAGAATCCGTAAAAGAAAGACACACCACTGAAAACCAACTAGTTAACAACCCAACCAAAGCCAATTATTTCTCACCCTACCCGTCAAATGATGTATTAAAAAATCCAAATCTCAAATAGAAAAGCTTTGAAATGAGTCGCCACCGGAATTACTCATTTAGCTAATTCAAGCCCCGCGTTAAACGTCAAAGTATAACCGGGGCTTACTTTTTTAGAGATTTAACCAAAAAGCTTAAACCCAATACAACCGATTTGAACCTAAGTTACAATCCTAATCCAATTTGGAGACCTTCAGCTGTACTTCATTCCCCGAAACACTGTAGTAATTCCGTACCAAAGTAATTCGCTGCTAACAGAAGTCCTGATCAATTTAGCCCTCTGAGTAGTACAGGTGATTTCTTATCGACCAAATTATCTAGGGGAGACAAAAAATTCGCGTACCGAATAATTATTTGAATTATACAGTATAGGACCATCCAACTCACCTTTTTTTGGTGCTATGAAGTACCTAAGTCGCCCATTTTCTTTGGTAATTCTCTTTCTGGCCTTTTATCTAACTCCCCTCTTTTTACGCGGGCAGAAAACCAACATTATCCTCATCATGGCCGATGATTTGGGGCTGGAAATGCTGGGTTGCTACAGTAATACAGAACAACTCACACCCAATCTCGATCGATTGGCATCGACCGGAATGCAGTTCGAAAACTGCTTTTCGACACCGCTATGTACCCCATCCCGTGTGCAGTTGATGACCGGTAAGTACAATCACCGCAATTACATCGGGTTTGGTCTGCTTGACCCCAAGGAAATAACTTTTGCCCATATGCTTAAACAGGCCGGATATAAAACCGGCATCACTGGCAAATGGCAATTGCTAGGAAATGCCCGACAACGTCAACTAGCCGGGGGAAAAACCGGTTCCCTCCCCCACCAGGCTGGTTTTGATGAGTACTGCCTGTGGCAGGTAGACACGCTAGGATCACGTTACAAAAACCCTGTGGTTTTTACAAATAAGCTAAATAGCTCTGTATTACTCGAAAACGAGTATGGTCCGGATGTATTTAATCGTTTTGCCCTAGATTTCATCGAAACTCACCGCAACGAGCCCTTTTTTCTTTATTATCCGATGTGTTTGACCCATGCTCCTTTCGAACCTACCCCTATTTCCTCAGCGTACGAAACCGGAAAGGAAGACCCCAAGTATTTCCGAGATATGGTGAAATATATGGATCATTTGGTGGGCAATGTAATTGATAAATTGACCGAACAGGGGTTATTGGAAAACACCTTATTGATATTTATAGGCGATAACGGAACGGACCGCACGATCAGTTTTGAAGTCAACGGGGTACAACGAAAGGGTGAAAAGGGCAGTTCGAAAAAAGGGGGTATTCATGTGCCCATGATCGTGAGCTGGGAAAAACACATTAAACCGGGCAGTAAAACATCTGCCTTAATCGATTTCACCGATTTTGTCCCTACCTTCTTGGAAGTGGCCGATGCCAAAACATCCGTCAAACTGGATGGCTTTAGTTTTTTGCCCATCCTTACCGGGCAGAAATCCAACGTACGTGACTGGGTATTCTGTCATTATGATCCCAATTGGGGTAACTTCACCCCTAAAACCTTCGCATTTGACGAGCGTTGGAAAGTCTATTCTTCAGGTGAAATATATGACATAAAAACGGATCCCGATGAAAAAAAATCCCTTGATCCAACGACCCTCAAAGCAAGCGATAAAAACAAGGTGGGTGTACTTCGGGAAGTTATTCGAAACATGTATCGGTAATCTCTATGTCTGTTTGTAGCTAATAATTATTCGTTTTACTATGTATAAGATCCAACTATTCTTCCTGTTTAACCTATTGTCGTGTTTTGCGCTAGCACAGCAAAACAAGAAACCGAACGTACTATTCATAATATCGGACGATTTAACCACCACAGCGGTTTCCAGTTATGAAAACCAAATGTGCCAAACTCCTCATATCGATCGCCTCGCTTCAGAAGGAATCAGATTCACCAAAGCCTATTGTCAATTCCCGGTATGCGGTCCCTCGCGAGCATCGCTTTTATTTGGCTATTACCCCCATGCAACCGAGGTTTATGGTTACGTAAGCGGGCGGGAAAACGTAGGTCCTGATCGGAAATCCTGGCCTCAACTTTTCCGTGAAAACGGCTACTTTACCGCTAGAGTTAGCAAGATTTTCCATATGGGAATTCCCACCCATATACTGACCGGTGAGGATGGAACCGATGACGACGCCTCATGGGATGAAAAATATAATAGTCAGGCTCCGGAGTGGCAGACACCCGGCGAGGCTGAACTAGTGCAGCATAACCCCTATGGAACCATTGAACGCAGAGGGGGTAACGTAATGACCATCGTCAAGGCAGATGGGGACGACTTGGTGCATTCGGATGCCAAAACTGCCCAAAAAGCAATTGAGTTAATAAAAAAGCATAAGGATAAACCTTTCTTTCTTGCAGTTGGGTTTGTCAGACCCCATGTTCCTTTTGTAGCACCGAAAAGATACTTCGAGGCTTACCCCCATAACCAGATGGTTTTGCCCCCTCAGGTGATCAACGACTGGGACGATATTCCAGCCAGTGGAATTAACTACGTCACGAGCCTGAATTCGCAAATGTCAGAAGAACAGGAAAAGAAGGCTATCGCGGGGTACTACGCTTCCGTTTCTTTTATGGATGACCAGGTAGGAAAAGTACTACAGGCATTACGCGATGAAGGCTTAGAAGACAATACCATCGTTATTTTCACGTCCGACCATGGCTTTCATTTGGGAGAACACCGATTTTGGATGAAGGTAAGCCTGAAAGAAGAATCGGCGCGAGTACCGCTCATCATCAAAGTTCCAGGAAAGCAACCCGCCGTATGTCATTCCTTCGTGGAGCTAATCGACCTTTACCCCACGGTTGCAGAATTGGCCGGTCTTAACTACTCACCACACCTTCAAGGTAAAAGTTTGGCAAAAGTGATCGACAACCCTGAACTGGAGGTAAGACCCTATGCATTCTCAGTTTCTCAGCGGAATAACGTATTTTTTTTCCTGATCCGAACTTCGAAATGGGCTTACATTCAGTATGAAGAAGATGCTTCGGGAGGGATAGAATTGTTCGACATGGAACACGACAGCAAACAATTTAATAATCTTGCAAATAACCCTAAATATAAAGAGATCGTCGCCTACTTCCAGGAAGAGTTGAAACGGAAGCTGAAAGAAATCCGAACCAACGATCTGGGGATTAGTTATAAATAGGGACCAAATATGCATTTCTACTGCAAAAAGTTTAAGAGGATAACAGTTATCTATTTAATATACCTATGCTGTAATTTCATTTCGTGCGTCTCCCAACCCACCGAAATGAGCTCCTTTCCTACGCGCGGGCTAGTTCTCGATGTCAACGATCTGGGCACCGTCGATTGGCCTAAAATAGCAAAGGAGGCTGGGTTGACTACCTTAGCTACTCATATTACGCCCAGCCAGGTAGTAGAATTTATTCAATCAGAGAAGGGGCAGCAGTTTTTAAAAAATTGTAAAGCCAACGGAATTGAAGTAGAACACGAGCTTCACGCCATAGGTGATCTGCTGCCCCGGGAGCTGTTTACCCAAGATTCTACCCTATTCCGAATGGATGAAAATGGCCGGAGAGTGGCCGACTACAATCTCTGCGTTCATTCCCCTACAGCCCTCCAAACCGTTTGCGATAATGCAGTGAAGTTCGCCCATATACTAAGGCCCACTACCGGCAGGTATTTTTATTGGATCGACGACGGGAGCCCCATGTGTCGCTGCCCAAAATGCAAATCCTTCTCCGACAGCGAACAAGCCCTGATCCTTGAAAATGCCATCGTACAAGCCCTGAGGGAACAGGTCGACCCGAACGCTATGCTTGCCCACCTCGCCTATATCAACACCCTCGAAGCCCCCGTTAAAGTGAAACCAGCCGACGGAATATTTCTGGAGTTCGCTCCCATCCATCGCCGTTGGGACAAGTCATTGCTCGACACAAGTGCTACCGGTTGGAATTCCTCTAGACCCATTACACATGGACAATACCTCCGGTACCTCGACGATAATCTCAACGTTTTTCCAGCTGAAACCGCACAGGTCTTAGAATACTGGCTCGATGTTTCCCTGCAAAGTGGATGGAAAAAACCTGCAAAAAAACTCGAATGGTACCCAAAAGCCTTCCGGGAAGATATCGATGTATATCAAAAGAGGGGTATTCGACATTTCACCACCTTTGCAGTTTATATCGACGAAGCGTACATACTAAATCACAAGGATATTTCCTTTGTCAACGAATACGGACAAATTTTAAAGGAACAAGGTCAAGACAACTAATCCGACGAAAACAATGCGATATCTAATGGCGGCCATCCCGTTTTTTTTATTAGCATGCCAAGTCACTCCCGAAAATTCGACCACCATTCCTGCTATCGTTAGCGTACCTCTTGAAATCGACGGGAATAGTAAAGATTGGGACCAAATCCCGAAGAAATTCGAAACCCGTAACTTCGAGTCGCCCTGGGACGATACACCATTCGGTTCAACGCATTTCCAAGCAGTCGCAGATAACAACTGGCTCTATTTCTGTTTCGAAGCCGAGGATACCACCTTAGTTACCAAACCTTTTACCAAAGAATTGGATGTCGCTGACGGTGACCGCGTAGAAATTTTCATCTCAGCCGATACGACCCTAACACCGTATTATTGCCTAGAACTAGGGCCAACCGGCGACATACTCGACTATAAAGCCCATTTCTATCGGGAATTTGACGACAGCTGGAATTTGCCCCAACTATCCGTTAGGACATCCATGAAAAGCCAAGGCTATACGGTGGAAGGGAAAATCCCCCTAGGCTTCCTCAAAAAGCTCAGTAATCATCATGTAAACCAACCCACCCTTTCGCTTTACCTTGGTCTTTACCGAGCCGAGTATCGGAAATCGCCCAATAATGAAGTCATTGAACAATGGTTAACCTGGAATGACCCCCAGATTTCGGAGCCTGACTTTCATATCCCGTCCACCCTGAAACAAGTAAAAATTGAAATTGCGAAGTAGTTTCGTTAAAAATCTTCTTTCACTCTATAGTGATTATCGGGAAGTTTATACCTCCAATCGGGGGATCGATTTATAAAAACACTTCCCCCACTTATTCAGATCCCTTACCCTAACCGATACCTAATTCGATGAAACAACTTAGAAGTTGTAGGTTCATAATGTTCTGTTTCACCGTCGGGTGGAGCTTACCCGTTTCAATATCAATTCATGCCCAAAACATTGCTGCCACCCCTCCCCTAACGATTGGAAACACCAAGCAGTTATTTGTTGATGATCACATCATTGACACCCGAAAGTCGGTGGAATTTGTCATGAATCGTCCTCACCCCACCGGCGAGAAGCTTATTGTTGCCGATCAACCCTTTGAAAAGGGCGGCCAAATCTACCTGTACTCGAGTGTTCTCAAAGATCAGGACGGAAAGATTAAAATTTGGTATGACTTTTTGAGACAGAAAAGCGAGACTGACCCTTACGACCATGATCGACATGTGGGTTATGCTGAATCCTTGGACGGAATTCATTTTCATAAACCCAACGTAAGAATTTACCAAGTGGAAGGCTCCCAAAATAATAATGTGGTTTTACCCAGTATAATTGGAGGTACTTCCGTTTGGATTGATCCCATTGCACCCAAAGAACACCGCTATAAAACCCAAGCGAAGGTGTATCCTTCTGGAAAATTTCACATGCACAGTTCACCCGATGGCATTCATTGGAATTTATATTCAGAAATAGACCCTCGCGGAGCTTACGACACCCAAACCATCATTTTTTGGGACCAGAACCAACATCTTAGCTATAGTCGCTATTTTATTGAAAAGAAAGAGAACGATTCACGCATTTATCGTCGTCGGGGCGTAAGACGTTCGATCTTAAAAGACTATAAATTTCTTGAGGATACAGACGTTGTCCTTTGGCCTGATATGACGGACTTGCAAACCCATACCGAAAATTCACAATTTAATCCGGTCGATTATTACGGCGCAACCGTATTTCCTTATTCCGAAACACAAGGCCTATACATCATGCTAGCTCAAGCATTTTGGCATTGGGATGCTACTACGGAGTACCAAGGGACCCCTCCACCCGGGACTAGAGATATTAGACTTGCGATTAGCAGGGATGGCATTAATTTCAAAAGAGTGGGTGAACGCAAAGCATTTATCTCCCCCGGCCTCCTAGGTCGGTTCGACTCAAAACAGATTTGGGTAATGCCCAACCCCATCATAATGGGCGACGAAATCTGGTTTTATTATTGCGGTATAAATTGGGACCGAGCCGGTCGGACTGACCCCATGGCTCCCCAGGGTGAAAAACAATCAGCGATCACCCGTGCAGTATTGCGGTTAGACGGATTTATTTCTATGGATGCCCCTTATGACCAATGGGGAGAGATCATTACCCACCCACTAATTTTTGAAGGAAATAATCTGGAAATAAACATTGATACCGGCGGGGGCGGAAGTCTGCGCGTCGAAATACTCGAAGAAGACGGTACTCCTATCCCAGGTTTTACCCTTGAAGAGGCCGAATGGATCGTAGGTAACTCGGTCCGTTACCCGGCACGTTGGCGAAACAATACGCCCCTAAGAAACTTAGAAGGAAAGCCGATTCGACTACGATTCGTATTCAGAGATGCCAAACTCTATGCCTTCCAGTTTAAATGAAATTCCTATACAGACTCAACCGATTCATTTCATAACATGAAACGTAGAAGATTCCTCGAAAAATTGGCTTTAACCGGGGGAGCGGGTGTCTCCTTCAGCTATGCTACACCTAACCTAGGACCGAACCCCAGCCGTCAAACGAATGCCGACAAAAAACTAACCAGTATACAAGTAACTGTGCCTTCCACCATTTCCTTGGGGGAAGATTTCTGGATAGGTATTCGACTGTTAACCCAACCTTTTTTTACCCATTGGATACCCGTTTGGCAGAGGAATCGAGCTACCGTGAACGGCCCTTTTAATCAATCAGCTCGGGGGATACATTATATGGATAACGTAATTCCGAGTTGGAATAAGGAAGTTGAAATAATAGGTGACGAAGGATTTGAAGGTCGAAATCGGTATTCCTTTAAAGAGGGAAACGGACCTTACGAAGGTGATCACCGACCTGTGCGGCGATTAGAAGGATTCCGTTTTACCCAACCCGGGATAAAATACATTAGGGTACGAGATCCGGAAACAGGTATCACGGGGGTGAGCAACCCTATCGTCGTAACGTCCGAAAAACCTGATTACAGGCTATTTTGGGGCAATTTGCATTGTCATTCTATTTTCGGAGACGGAATCCGAATACCAGAAGAAATCCATGCTTTTGCCCGAGATGAATCATTTCTTGATGTCTTTGCGCTAACAGACCATACCGAAGCTATTACCAAAGGCCAATGGACCTATTTCAATGAAGTGGCAAACGATTTTTACGAACCGGGTCGGTATGTTACCTTTATCGGTGGGGAATGGACGAGTCCGCAATATGGGCATAGAAACTTTATTTACCCTGGAAATAGCGGACCCATACTACGGTGTACCGACCCTAATCAGGATACCCTTCAAAAACTTTATGCGATTGCGCGCGCGGAAGGTGCGCTCATTGTAGCCAATCACACCGCCAGCTTCGGGCATACCACCCATTGGGACAACGGACACGATCCGGAAACGGAACGTCTTATCGAGATTTATTCGATCGGAGGGATTAATGAAATGATGTTCGGACTTAACAATCTTTCACCTAATCGTAGAAAGGATCAGGAAGTGGAAGGAAGTCATGCCATTGATGGGTTGAAAAGAGGTTTCAAATTGGGCTTTATTGGCACAGGTGATGACCACGACGGTCGCCCTGGGGACTCCCTACATCACCTGCAGGAAAAACCCGAAAGTTACAAGTTTCTGAGAGGCCCTGGCTTAATGGGAGTATGGGCTGAAGACTTAACCCGAGAGTCCGTATTTAAAGCTCTGTGGAACCGTCGCGTATACGGAACCACCAATAACCGAACCTGGCTCAAGTTTTCAATTAACGGCAATCCTATGGGCTCTGATTTCCAAACCCAACAAAATCTCACACTAAAAATTGAGGCTGCCGGATCTACAAAAATTCAAAGAGTCGACCTGGTTAAAGAAGGAGAAGTGGTGCATTCTCGCACGATGGACCAATGGCATTTAAATTGGGACCTAAAGGAAAATCGCCCAAATAAACCGACGTGGTATTACGTACGTTTAAAATTAGAGGACGATCACGCTGCTTGGTCAAGCCCCATTTGGATTACACCGGAATAACGAAAGGTTATAAACAATTAAAGGATATTTATGGGGATTACAATACATTTTTAAATCTATCACACAGTATAAATTAAAAAAACTTTGCTTATTCTCCATATCTTTGTCTAGCTATGAGCTGGAATTTATAAACGGCCATGTTACTGCAAACTCCCAGCCAATTTTCATGGAAAAGCCTGAACTTACACTTTCCGATGACACATTACAACGGCTTTCAAAAGGTGATGAGGACGCATTTAGACTTATTTATGATCGGTATTTAAAAGTAGTTTACCACACAGCATTCAGGTACTTACATAGGGAAGAACTAGCCCAGGATATTGTACAAGAGGTTTTTTATACCCTATGGAGCAAAAGAGAGCGATTTACGCAAGTTAGAAGCCTCGAAAGTTACTTGATATCGATGACCCATCACCAAGTTTACGCGCAGTTTCGCAAATGGGCGACCGAATCGCGTAGTTGTCAAATTTATGCCGAAGAAATCGACTGGGTGACCAGAGACACCGATCATATTATACGTACCCAACAATCGGAAGCCATTTTACAAGAACTCGTAGATAAACTACCGGCTCAGCAGAAACTGGTCTACAAAATGTCGAGAAACGAAGGTATGACCCATGAAGCAATAGCTCGTGAGCTTAATCTTTCACAAGGAACCGTAAAAAATCATTTGGTTAGGGCTTTGCAATTCCTTAGGCAAAATTTGTCTCATCATATAGGGATGCTCATTGGATTAATTCTAGGCTACCAAAGCTAGGTCCAGCTTACCGTATCGAAGTAGGCAGTGACACCCACTCCCCAAGCATAAAATCAAATTAATTGATTGGTTAGTCCCTTTCGTTACAAGGGATAGAACACCTGTATTTCGACCCTTATTCGTGCATTTCTTAACTCGATATTATTAGCTAAGAAAATATTTTTTCAAGGTCACTGTCCCTCTCCCCCTCCGAGATGACTCTATTATAGTGATAGCTTTCTGGATTGCGTTGATCTTTAGATCCAGATCTAAACCTTTGACCCCATGAACGAGCAACGATTTAATTTTTTACTGGAAAAATTTGTCAGCGGAACGATAACACCGGACGAGGAGGACGAGCTGAAGAACCTGGTACGCTCTGGTCGTTATCAGGAACATTTTCGCGAGGACTTAACCCGCTTTATGGAAGACAAATTGCGGTCTTCTACTTCGCCGAATGTACCTTTTGATGCTGATCAACTTTTTAATAAAATTTTACGGAGCGATGTAGAAGAGAGCATAGCAGTCCAATCTGAAAGATTTACGTTGCGATATTGGGCGCGGATTGCTGCCATGTTGGTATTGGGGTTTGGTCTGGGGTGGTGGTTATTTGAATCGAGAAATACACATACCGATCCTTTGATGGGGCAAATGGAAGAGTCTGCCAGTGATGAGCTTATCCGTTATACAAAAAAAGATTTCATCCATTTACCTGACGGTAGCAAGGTGTTATTAAATGAGGACAGTGAATTAAGTTTTTTATCGACGTTTGGAGATTCGATTCGGGAAGTCCATTTAAAAGGGGAGGCATTTTTTGACATCGTTTCTGATCCGCAACGCCCTTTCGTTGTTAGAACCGGAACGATTTCCACCAACGTATTAGGTACGGCATTTAATGTAAATGCTCGAGATCATAACATTGTAGTTACCGTTGAGCGAGGACTAGTACAGGTGAACGACGAAATACAGACCCTGAGTTTGGTCCGTCCCCATGAACGCCTGGTTGTCGATACGGAAAGTAAAAGTTTCGAAAAATCGGATATCATCATTGCTGAGGAGATAAAATGGAAAAGCAATAATTTAATTTTTGACGACATTCCATTGCTACAAACTGCGGAGTTACTGCAAGATCATTTTGGTGTGGAAATTAAAATTGAAAATCCAGCCATTGAAGAATGCCGCATCAGTGCTTGGTTTCTCGAAAATGAAAGTTTGGAAGAGATTTTAGAGATGGTTTGTGGAATTCGACAAGCCCAATACGTGAAAAGTAATGACCGGATAATTATTTCGGGTGGTATTTCCTGTGACATGTAAGCGACTAACCTAAATCCTTAGCCTATGAAACACCCTTAAGCTTAAACAAAAAAGAGCGGCCATCCGGGGTAGGAGCCGAATGGCCGAATGTTCTTAACAACCATTGAGCAATTATTAAAAACACGTAAAGTTATGCAATTATCTTTAACTAAGATTGCGTGCGGTTCCGGGTATATGCGAAATCCACGGAGACACGCTTTAATTCGATCACTTATGCGGATCACTTTGTCCTATATGATATTGTTACTCGGGACGATCCAGCTGCTGACGGCGAGTACCGGTGTCAGTCAGGAACTTCATCAAATGACGGTAACAATGAGTGCTCAGCAGGAAAGCCTGAAAACGGTATTAAAACGCATTGAGAAAAAGACGGGGTTATCGTTTGTGATGCCCATGAACGAAGTGGAAACGTATACAGTAGTGAGTTTACCGAAGATGAAGCGGGATATCAAGACCACCTTGGACCTGGTATTGGCCGGTACACATCTAGGTTATCGACAAATCAACAAACGCTCCATTTTGATTTATGTAAAAAGCAAAGAGCAAGGAAAAGCTTCGCAACAGGAGCTTTCGACCTTCGATTCCCCCTCCATTGCCTTCGTGGTTCCTCAGGTTACTGGCCGAGTGACCGACGAAAAAGGGGAAGGATTACCGGGGGTAAGTATTTTGGTAAAAGGGACTCAACAGGGTGCCATTACCGATGAAAACGGTCATTTTCAGCTCAATGTTTCCCCGGGTGCTGTCCTTGTATTTAGTTTCGTGGGTTATGAAACCACTGAAATCACGGTGGGCAATGAATCACATTTAGAAGTAGCGTTAAAGATTGACGAAAGAGCGCTGGAAGAGGTGGTGGTAGTGGGGTATGGGGTGCAAAAGAAGACGTCCGTAACGGCTGCTGTTTCGAGTATGAAAGGGGAGGAAATTGCTAGCGTGCCCACAACAAATTTGAGTAACAATTTAGGAGGACGGCTTTCAGGGGTGATCGTGAAACAAGGCTCTGGAGAGCCTGGTCGAGACGGTTCGAATATTTACATACGCGGTATTTCAACGACCGGAGCAACTCAACCACTCTTGATTGTGGATGGTATTCCACGAAGCTTTCAACAATTAGATCCTAATTCGATTGAATCATTTACAGTCCTGAAGGACGCTGCGGCAGTTGCCCCTTATGGTGTGGCTGGTGCAAATGGGGTAGTTTTGGTAACAACCAAAAAAGGTAAAACGGGGCAACCAACTATTACCTATAATGGATACGTAGGTTTTCAAAATCCTACAGCTTTACCGGAGTACGTCAACTCCGTTGAATTTGCAACACTCAAAAATGAGATCGCTAGAAGTGAAGGACTTCCCCTACCCTATGATGACGATGCACTTCGAAAATTTGCAGATGGTTCCGACCCTGATATTTATTCTCCTGATTACGTACTTGATTTTGTTATAACCAAGAATTCTCCCATGACCTATCATAATGTGGAAATGACAGGAGGTACAGACAAAATAAAGTACTATGCCGGTTTCGGTTATTTATATCAACAAGGTATGTGGGAAACCACTTACTCCAATAGATACAATCTAAATATTAATCTAGAGGGTAAAGTTAGTAATTACACTACCGTTTCATTAAACCTTAATGGGCGTATCAATGCAGGACATTATCCTAATTCGGACCAACCTGCAAATGCGACCGGTAGAATACTTGAATTAATCGGATATGCTCACCCGGGATATGGGCCTATGATTTTCAGTAATGGTCTATACGGTCGACATGTAATGCCTGCTATCTATGGTAGCGGTTATCTAAAAGATCGAACAACTGGTATTTATACGCAATTAAACATCGAACAAGAACTTCCCTTTCTAAGTGGTTTCAAATTAAAAGGAACCATCGCTTACGACCCTACATTTTATAACACTAAAGGGTGGGCAACACCTCTACATTTGGCAACGGTCGATACAAGTAAGGACCCCTATGTCATAAACGATGGAATATTCGGTGAAACTAAACCGTCTATTAGACATGACGTCAGCCAATCGCAACAGTTCACCTATCAGGCGGGGTTCGACTACGCCAAGTCATTGGGGAATCACAACCTGGGGGTACTCGGACTATTTGAAGCTCGCGCCAATGATTCTTGGAGTTTGGGCGCAACCCGAAGAAATTACAACCTCTATATCGATGAGATCAACATGGGTAGTTCTTCCTCATCGGATATGACCACAGCTGGAACTTCGTCCAAAGCCCGCCAAATTGGATTGGTCTATCGCGTTGCCTACGATTATATGGGTAAATATCTCTTCGAAGCAAGTGGACGCTACGACGGACACTATTATTTTGCCCCCGACAAACGATTTGGCTTTTTCCCTGCATTCTCGGCCGGATGGAGAATTTCTGAAGAGAATTTTCTTAAGGATAAATTTCTTTGGTTGAATAACCTCAAAATACGTGCCTCTTATGGCGAAGTTGGCGCCTTGGCAGGTAGTGCATTTCAATACCTTAGTACTTACAATGTATCAGGTCCAGGTTATGTAATTGGAGGAAATGCGGTACAAATTGTCAGTGAACGTGCCGAACCGAACCCTAATATCACCTGGGAAAGAGCGCGTAAGTCTGATATCGGCTTAGAAATTGGATTATTGAACAACCGCATCAATGTCGAATTCGACTATTTCTATGAAAAAAGATCGAATATGCTCGTCGCTCCCGACGTGATCACGCCCCTCGAATATGGGATCGGACTCAGCCAGGTAAATGCCGGTATAATGGAAAACCGTGGTGTAGAATTAGCAGCGGGTTTCAATATTCGACCTTCAAAAGATTTTTCAATTCAACTAAACGGCACTTTTACCTACGCGAAAAACAAATTACTACAAACCTTTGAAAATACCGTCACTTACAACAATCCTAATCGAAGGAGAACAGGAAAACCTCTGGGCACTCAATTCGGTTATCAGGCTATCGGATTTTTTCAACAAAATGACTTCAATGACGATGGAAGCTTGAAAGAGGGTATTGCTGTTCAACCTTGGGGAGCCGTACGACCTGGCGATATACGCTATGCTGACCTTAATAACGACGGCAAAATCGATGTAAACGATGAAACGGCAATTGGTGACCCCAATCAATCTCCTCGAATTATTTACGGATTTGCTCCTAGGGTTGAATATAAAAATTGGTCACTCGATATCCTGTTTCAAGGAGCAGCTAAGACTCACTTGTATCACGTCAATGAAATGGCATGGGCTTTCTTTAATGGTATGAATGCCTATAAAGAAAATCTTGATTATTGGCGCCCCGACAACACAGATGCAAAACACCCTAGATTAACCGGAGCCCCAACCGCAAACAACAGCCAAACTTCATCTTTTTGGATGCGAAACGCTGCTTACTTGCGTCTCAAAAATGCAACACTAAGTTTCCGAATTCCTGAAACGATAGCAAGCAAAGTCGGATTACACAATGCTCGAATTTATGCTTCTGGCCAGAACATAATCACCTGGAGCAAGCTTATCTACTGGGACCCCGAATCTACTTTCCGTAGCTACCCTCAGCAAAAAGTGTTGTCATTTGGTGTAAACTTCAGTTTATAATTAGAAATCATGAAAAAGATATATGTATTAATAGGCTCAATTGGCCTAATTACCATCCTAAGCGCCTGTTCCGATTTCCTAGAAGTTGAGTCCAAAAGCCAGGTTTCCGATAACACATTATGGAGCTCCCCCGAAAATGCCGATCTGTTCCTTAATAATGTATATGCCGGTTTACCAGGACCATTTACGACCGACGACCCCGGTGAGAATTGGACCGACAACTCCATGGCAAGTCGTGTAGGACCTACCAGTCGGAACCTAATGGCATTGTCACAGTACGCTCCAAATAATACGCCTAGTCACTGGGGACATTATGCTAATATTCGCAAAGCAAATCTATTTATCGAGAAGGTGAGTGCAGCAACTTTACCGGAAGATTGGAAAAAACAAAGACTTGCAGAAGCAAGATTTCTAAGAGCATACTATTATATGATACTTTGGATGTACTATGGTGGCGTACCCGTCATTACGGACGTTCTCAATATGACCGAACAAGGAGACGCCGTATTCCGACCAAGGAATAGCTCCGAGGAAACATTCCGATTCATTACGGAGGAATGTGCTAGTATTGCTAACGATCTTCCCCTACGATCCGATGCTGGACGCGCTACAAGGGGCTCCGCACTAACCTTAAAAGGATGGTGTGAGCTCGTATGGGCAAGCCCCATTTATAACTTGTCAAACGATCCGACCCGTTGGCAAACTGCAGCAAATACGAACAAACAAGTTATCGATTTGAACGTCTACACGCTCTTCCCCGATTATAACACTTTACATTTTGAAGAGAACAATAATAACGAGGAAGTGATATTTGACAAACAATATCTGGGTGGAACAGCCTTAGGAGGTAGCAGAGAAGGTCTACAAGGACCTTGGCGAGTAGGAGGAATCCAACGTTCTTGGGGAAATGTTAATCCAACACAGGAGCTGGTGGATGAATATGCCATGGCAAATGGTTTAACGATTGATGATCCAGCTTCAGGCTACGATCCTCAAAACCCATATGCTAATAGAGAAAAACGATTTTACCAATCGATTATATACGATGGTTCAGAATGGCTCGGTTTCGAAATGGTAAAAAAACAAGGGGTAGGTAGCCCTAATGCTACCGATTTGAGTGATATCAATGAAGCGACAAATACAGGTTATTCACTACGTAAGGGATTAAACCCGACCTACGCCATAAATGGTCATAATCGGCAAAACAGTGCTAGCTTTATTATTTTCCGCTATGCAGAAGTATTATTAAGCTTTGCTGAAGCACAAAATGAAGCAACCGGTCCCGATCAATCGGTTTATGACGCTGTTAACGCTGTACGAGAAAGGTCAGAACTTCCCCCTCTCCCCAATGGTTTGTCAAAAGATGAAATGAGAAAGGCAATTCATCGTGAACGTAGAGTAGAACTAGCATTTGAAGAAAAACGGTGGTATGATCTAATTCGATTACGTTTGGCAGAAAAGAATCTCAACAGCACCTTGCATGCTATGGTCATCGAAAATATCAATGGAACTTGGACCTACAAAGTAGTTCCAGCACCTGGGGGACAGCGGGTATTCTACCCCGAAAAGAATTATTTTTTACCTATCCCACAAGGAGCGCTCGACCAAAATACACAATTGACTCAAAACCCTAACTACTAGGCTTCTAAACCTCGAGAAATTAAGTGGCCACTGAATAATCGAACAAGCTTTTATTCATGGCCACTTCTCAACAACATTAAAATACCATCATCGCCCCCTTTTTAACCCGTTGATGAAAATTTAAATTATTAATTAAGGTTTGACCTTACCCTAAACCCGATGAATAGAAGAATATTCTTTAAACAATCTGTAGGTGGCGCCCTAATTGCCGGTCTGGGGAAGCCAATTTGGGCGGAGGCCAATAACCCCAACGATACTGTTTTTATAGCAAACTATGACACCGAAAGTCAAAACTGTCTTAAATACCTCGAAGCCATCGTGGAAGTCCATTTAAGACACCAGATGCCCGCCACCTTCTTTATCGTGTCTGATATATTAAATAACTCGAATATGTCATGGGTGGTCAAATTACTGGACAATCCCTTATTTGAAATCGGTAGTCATTCAAAAAGCCATGACCTCATTCTCCCGCACCCCCTTAACCCTAAAACAGGAAATCCGAGAGAACAATTGATTGACTCAAAAAAACGTCTAGAGGATATTTTTGGAAAAAGAATAATCGGCTATGCTACACCCTATGCCTATGTGGACGGGTTCAAAGGACACAAAAATATCCTCGAAATTGTACAGGAAGCTGAATACCAGTATATAAGCACCATGTGCTGGGGGCCAGGCTATTCTTTACCAGCCCCCATCCTCGAACCTTTCAACTATCAAGACGATGGTTTCCCAACTATTTGGGAGATTCCAAAACATGGATGGCACGAAAACGTGCTTAAAGGACATACAAAAGTAGACCAGGTAGCCTTACTCAACTGGCCTAGTCCATGGCCACCTGGAGCTATCCCTCCAAAGCCTATTCAAAAACCCGAAGAAGAATATGCCGTAAATAAAGTTTTTATTGATCTAGCCCGGAAGGAAAACAAAAAACATTTAACGCTAGCCTGGCATCCCTGGTCTATTGGACGATTCGATCCAAAAATGATCGCATTAGACCTAACATTTACGTATCTGAAAAAGCAAAAATTTAAAACCGGAACTTTTCTTAACCTGTACAAAACCCTTGTGTAAATGAATTTCAACCCTGGTTGGATAGTACTTTTATTATTAACAATTGGTTGCCAATCGAATCAAGAAAAAATCGACCAATGGGCGCCTATTCTTAATGACAATGATCTCAACGGCTGGACACCAAAAATTGGTGGACAACCATTAAACGAGGATTCCACCGGTGTTTTTAAAATTGAAAAAGGTGTGTTGAAAGTGTATGATCATAAGGAAAACCGTCGAACACCTATAGGACACCTCTTTTACCAAAAACCCGTTTCTAATTTCAGGCTAAAATTCGAATATCGGTTTACTGGAAATCAGTTTAAACCAGACGAATCATGGCCTGAACAATACGGAGGTATCGTATTTCACGCTCAATCGCCCGAAAGCATGGGTTTGTTACAGGAATACCCCATTTGTTTGGAATTTCAATTACTGGGAGGAAAAAATACGGGAGAACGACCAACCGGCAATGTATGTACCATCGGCACTCAAGTCTTTGTAGCCGATACACTTAATCCGGCTCATTGTATCGAATCAAGCTCAATAACGTACGACGGTAACACATGGATATCGGCTGAAATCGAGGTTTGGAGTGATTCGCTGATACGGCACTATATCAATGATGAAATGGTACTCGAATATACCCGTCCGATTATTGGGGGTGGATTTGTTAGCGAAAGCTTCAACTGGGAAAAAGGCAACGTTAGGGACTGGGATTATTGGGCAACCAAGGAAGGAACTCCTTTGAAAAGTGGGTTCATTGCCATACAAGCACACGATCCCATGGAGTTTCGAAATATTGTATTGTATGAAGTTGAATAGATTAACCTAAAGAACTTTTTGAATGGGGAATAAAGCCTTGAAAAATGCTTGAATCAAACCCATTCGTTATTCCGGAAACTCAAAATCATGCATAAAAACCAATTCGACGCCATCGTCGTCGGCACAGGCATAAGCGGCGGCTGGGCTGCCAAAGAACTATGCGAAAAAGGACTCAAAACCCTAGTTTTAGAAAGGGGAAGGGACGTCAAACATATCGTCGATTATGAAGATATGAAAGCGCCCTGGGAACTACCACATCGGGGGAGAAAAACGCAAGAAGATATACGGAGAAGCCCCATCCAAAGCGGCGTCTACAATTTTCATGAGACCTCGAAAAACTTTTTCGTCAATGATCACGATCAACCCTATGAACAAGTAAAACCATTCGAATGGGCAAGAGGATATCAAGTGGGTGGAAGAAGCTTAATCTGGGGACGACAATGCTATCGTAGAAGCGATGTAGACTTCGAGGCAAACGCCCGTGATGGGTACGGCGTCGACTGGCCAATCCGCTATAAGGATATTGCTCCCTGGTATGACTACGTGGAATCTTTCGTCGGCGTTTCTGGATCCAAAGAAGGTCTCCCCCACCTACCCGACGGGAATTTCCAACCCCCGATGCCCATGAATTGCCTCGAAAAATATGTCGCCGAACGTGTTAAAAAAGGGTTCAATGGAGAACGTCTCATTATCCATGGCAGGACAGCCAATCTCACTCAACAAATCGGCACCCGTGGACCCTGCCAATATAGAGGCAAGTGTGAAAGTGGATGTTCCTATGGAGGCTATTTCAGTAGCAATGCTGCCACTTTACCCGCAGCTGCTGCGACCGGAAATATGACATTGCGACCATTTTCGGTAGTCAGTGAGGTCCTTTACGATAAAGAAAAACGTAAAGCCATTGGCGTAAGGGTAATTGATGCCGAAACCTTGGAAGTCTTTGAATATTATGCCAAGGTGATCTTTCTCAATGCATCCACTTTGAATACGACCCTTATTCTACTCAATTCCAAGTCGGATGCTTTCCCCAATGGACTCGGTAACGGTAGCGGACAAATCGGCCATAATCTAATGGACATGCCCTATGGGATGGGAGCTACAGGAACTTTCGAGGGATTTAAAGACAAATTCACATTTGGAAGTCGACCTACAGGTATATTCGTTCCCCGATTCCGTAATATCAATGAGAAAACGAAATCGCCCCATTTTCTGAGAGGCTATACTTATCAGGGCGGGGCAGGACGAGGGAGAATTTCATGGGCAGATGGCGTGGGTACGCAATTGAAAGAAAAACTCTCAGAAGCAGGGGCCTGGAGCATGTCGATCACCGCTTGGGGTGAACACCTACCTTACTATGACAACAAGGTCACATTGGACCCGGTTAAAAAAGACAAATTCGGAATGCCCGTGTTGAGAATAGACTGCGAATTCCGAGAAAATGAAAAGAAGTTAGGTGAAGATGCCATGAATAGTGCCGCAGAAATCCTGGAAATGGGAGGGCTAAAAAATGTAAAAACCTATGACAGAGGGAAAATCCCTGGTTCATGTATCCACGAAACCGGAACGGCCCGAATGGGTAAGGACCCAAAGACGTCGGTGTTAAACAAATGGAACCAAATGCATGAAGTCCCTAACGTGTTTATAACCGATGGATCGGCCATGGCGTCCTCGAGCTGCATTCCAGGTCCATCTATAACCTATATGGCGTTGACCGCAAGAGCCGTCGATTACGCAGTTAGTGAAATGAAAAAAGGTAATATTTAGTTGGGCACTTCATCCCGAAACTACCCTAAACGATGAACCGAAGACAAGCATTACAACAGGTTTCGCTTCTATTGGGAGGTACCATGATCGGTGCTCAAGCATTCTTAGATAGTGCTTGCACCCGAAGCAATACCCATAAAATTTTGAATAGTGATCAAATTTTTCTGTTGAACGAAATCGGAGAAACCATTTTTCCTGAAACCGACACACCCGGAGCGAGAGCCGCTGATGTAGGTAGTTTTATGGATGTCATTGTAGCCGATTGCTACACCCCTGAAGACCAAAAAGTATTTTTAAACGGATTGGAAAAATTACAAGATGCCGCTAAAAAAAGCTTTGGGAAAGATTTCTTAAAACTATCACCCCAACAACGGGAAGAATTATTAACAGCAATCGATCAAGAACATATTCAATACACGAAGAATAAAGGTCAGAACGACCCTGCCCACTACTTTCGTATGATGAAAGAACTGACCTTAGCCGGTTACTTTACATCCGAAATTGGCGCTACTCAATTCAATAAATACAACCCCGCCCCTGGGAGGTATGACGGTTGTACGACGGAAAAACCATGGCACTGAGACTATTTGTTGCTATCTACCTGAGTTTATTCTCCTTAATGACCTCAGCCAACGGGATCAAGGAAATTTATTTTACCGTTACCATTCATCCAGGTGACCTGGATAGGGGTTCTTTGGATTCGGTATTTCATGACTACGCTATATTAAAACTACCGTCGACCTACACTGAGACTGGTAAACCTACGCGCTTAGTCTACATGGCGCATGGAGCTGGTGGTGGTGTTTCGGAAAACGAGTGGTTTCTAAATCGATTTGAATTACAAAAGCTGCTACTTGAGAACGGCTATGCTGTTTTTGATGTAAATGGCGGTCGAATAGAAAACATGGGGGGTGAACTGGCGGTCGCTTCGGCATACAACGCCTGGAAAATAATCGTAGAGAATTATAATGTCTATCCCCAAATTTTCGTCGGCGGTTTTTCAATGGGAGGTTTAACCTCAACCAATTTTGTGTTAAGACACAGTAGCCTGGTTTTGGCACATGTCATGTACTCCCCGGTCCTAGACCTCTACGAACAAGCCTGGAAAAACCCCTGGCTTAAAAGTACGCGACAGGCCATAGCCGAAGTCTATCATTTCTCATCTTCAACAGAAGCAGAATATGATTTCAAGGCTACAAGGTTATGGAACCCGATTAACCAACACTCCCTAAACAAAAATGGTGAGTCTATCAAAATCTATCCGGTACCGGTAAAAATCTGGCATGGAGTGGGTGATCCGGTAGTGACCGTCGAATCATCCCGTAGATTTTGCCAAGAAATTAATCTCGGTGGGGGTTCGGCCGAACTGGTGGAAATCGATAGTGATGATCACGGACTTAGCTGTGGTAACCCCACTATGAATGGAGAGCTACTCGCATTTTTACAACGTATTAATCAAGCCCTACCCAGATGATTAAATGTAAAGCCCTTTTAACCGCAATAACACTCGTCGCGCTGTCCGCCTTGGATCTCCATGCCAAGGTCATCCTTCCCTCCATTTTCGCCGACCATATGGTTTTGCAACAAAATACCCGGATTAAAATTTGGGGATGGGCAGACCCCTGGGAACAGGCCAAAATAAGTCTTTCCTGGTCCGACCAGGTTTATCAAATCAAAGGCGACGCCAATGCCGCATGGTTTATCCATACGGATACTCCTGCAGCGGGTGGTCCCCATTCCATTACCATAACGACAGCTGATGAAACAATCGAAATAAAAGACATCTTGTTCGGTGAAGTATGGATCTGCGCCGGCCAATCGAATATGGAGTGGAGTGCCAAACACGGTGTTAAAGATGCTTTGCAGGAGCTTCCCCAGGCATACAATGCCAATATACGCCTTTTCAAAATGCAAAAAAGAGGCCATAACGAAAGGCAAGTTGATGTACATGGACAATGGTCGCTATGTGATTCGTCCACTCTTTACAATTTTAGTGCCGTAGGTTATTTCTTCGGCAAGCACCTCTGGCAGACACTTAACGCCCCCATAGGATTGATCGATATGGCATGGGGTGGATCCTTCATTGAATCCTGGATCCCTTCAGAACTGATAGAGCTTTATCCCCTCACTCGGGAGTCAGCCCGACTTATTCCCCCCAGCAACCATTGGCCACAGAAGGCCGGTTACATATTCAATGGAATGGTAAACCCGATTATTGACTATCCGTTCGCGGGTATAATTTGGTATCAAGGCGAATCGAATACCCATTTCCCGTCCGCTTATTTACAGTTACAAGAAATGTTGGTTGAAAACTGGCGCAGAGCTGCTCAGAACGATTTCCCCTTTTACTATGTACAGATCGCTCCCTTCGTTTATAGGCAGGATACCACACAAATCCAGGCAGCTTTTGTGCGTGAAATGCAATCCTTAGCCCAAACAATGCATAAAACGGGCATGGTTGTGACCACCGATTTAGTCGATAACCTAAAAGACGTCCATCCCGCTTATAAAAGCCAAGTAGGTAAACGCCTGGCCAACTACGCACTGGCCGAGCACTATCAAAAACCAATCGAAAACTATAAAAGTCCCTCTCTCGCTCAATATCAAGTAAAGGGTAATAGGGTCATCGTTACGTTAAATGATGTGTCGAAGGCTGGTTTAGAAATTAGGGGAGCCGGGAAAAATGAATTTTATATCGCGGGCAAGGATAAACAATTTGTCGCTGCCCAAGTCCGAATCCTTGATACGAACAAAATCGAGGTATGGTCAAACGAAATAGCACAACCCGTTGCCGTCAGATTTGCCTTTTCAAACGCACCCGAACCCAACCTTTATGATAAGGCAGGTTTGCCGGTTGCTCCTTTCAGAACCGACGATTGGTAGTAGATCATCAACATTTTTATCATGATTTTTCATTCAAAGAATTTTTTACAAACAGCTGCCGGGGCATTCATTTTGGTATTTTTATGGATTTATCCCGTTGCAGCACAATCGTCGTTTAAAGCCTCATTTGCGCGAACGAATATTACTCCCTATAAGTCTCAAAATCTTCTCGGCTACGGACCGCGAATGTCGGAGGGAGTACGCGATAGTCTTTTCCATAAAGTGGTTATCCTGGACGACGGTAATACGCAATTTTATTTGGTTGTAACCGATTTGGGCACCATAGCTCCGGTCACCTACGATAAGGCAGCCGATCGACTGAAAAGAGAATTCAATATTGACAAACAAAACTTTTGGTGGGCTAACACTCACACGCATTCAGCTCCAGAAGTAGGCTCGGGTGGCGTTATTCCCTTGTTTTTAGCCGACCGCTACGAGGAAAAATACGACGAAGAATATGCCAGATTTGTAGAAGATAAACTCGTAGAAGCCATTGCCAAAGCCAAAAAGCAATTGGTACCAGCCCGATTAGGGGTGGGATGGGGATATTCCCGCGCCAATATCAATCGTCGGGCGAGAACCCCCGATAACCGAACTTTCCTAGGCGAAAACCCAAACGGTCCGATCGACCGAAAAATTGGCTTAATCCGATTGGAAACTACCTCGGGGGAGCCCATAGCCTTAATTTCCAATTACCCGATTCACGGTACAGTATTGGCCATTTCCGACACAAGAATCAGTGGGGACGTCCCTGGTGTAGTAGCTAATTATGTGGAAGAAAAAACAGGCTACCCTCTCCTATTTGTCAATGGTGCTTTGGGAAATGTAGCTCCTCTCTTTTCGGTTCCGGGTCAAAATACGGGTAAAAAAGACGGGTTCCTTAATCAGTTTCGTGTATTGCTCGGAGAACCCATCATCGCAGCAAATAATCGCATCCTGGCAACCACGCCCAATGTCCAAATTTCAACTTCCCGCCATATTATTGAGACGCCCCGAAAGGAAACGATCTCGACCTGGCCAGAAGATATGAAGGACTACCTACGTTTAACCAGTACCGGAGAAGCACTCATCCAGATTCCAGTTAGTTTTCTGAAAATCAATGAGGATATCATGATGTGGAGTGCCCCTTGTGAATTATTTTGTGAGATTTCTAATGAAATTCGCAATAATTCCCCCTTCCCGCATACCTTTTTTGCTGGGATAACAAATGGAACTCTTGGGTATTTATGTACCGCTGAAGAAATAGCTCTCGGAGGCTATGAACCCTCCGTATCCCCTTTTTCCGCAAGTGCTGCAAAGGATTTGACTTGGGGCGTTAGTCAACTTTTGGAAGAAATTTCTAAAACCAAACCTTGATTCTAAAACTTACTTAATGAAAATTTTTGACCTTTTATAATGAAACCTATTTATCTATTTTTCGCGCTAAGTATGGGCTTGTTGGCATGCAATCCAACAGGCCAGAAAAAGAAAAACACGATTCGAGGACTATCACCGGAAGAGGCCATGCAAACCTTCGAAGTGGCGGAAGGCTTCCAAATCGAACAAATAGCCGCAGAACCACTCATTTCGGACCCGGTAGCAATGGAAATTGATGAATTTGGAAGGCTATACGTCGTTGAAATGCATGGATACCCCTTAGATAAGAGTGGTTCCGGAGCGGTCAAATTATTGGAGGATACGGACGGCGACGGAATAATGGATAAAAGCACAGTTTTCGCCGACAAACTCGTCCTTCCCACCGGTGTCATGCGTTGGAAAAAAGGCATTATAGTCACGGATCCGCCTAATGTACTTTACCTAGAAGATACGGATGGCGACGGCAAAGCAGATAAAAGGGAGATCATTCTCACCGGATTCGCCCTAGCCAACCCCCAGCATAATGTAAACAATCCCCTATTAGGCATTGATAACTGGATTTACCTGGGACATGAGCCCGCCGCTACAGCAAAAGTATATACCGATTATTTCAGTGATCGTGGAAGTGACGTCTATTTCCCAGCCCACCCCGATGGTCCTCGACTACCCACGAACGCCCTAGGGAGAAGTGTCCGATTTCACCCCGAAAAAGTGTTGTTGGAAAACCTTTCCAGCCAAACTCAATTCGGACATACTTTTGATCAATGGGGTAATCGATTTCTGGTAAGCAATGCACATCACATTTACCACGAAGTTGTGGCTGCAAGATACCTCAGTCGTAATAAGTCACTACTGGTTTCCAATACCATCGAATCGATTTCCGATCACGGCAATGCAGCGGATGTCTACCCTATAACTAAAAACCCTGAGCACCAATTACTTACAGACCTAGGAGTATTTACAGCCGCCTGTGGGATCACCGCCTACACAGGAAGTCTGTTTCCTTCTCCCTACGAACAAGTCACCTTCGTTGCCGAACCTGTTGGAAACCTGGTCCATGCCGATATACTAAGAGAAAAAGGTCCCACTTTTATCGCGAGTCGTCTCTTCGAGAAGCAAGAATTTTTAGCCTCTACCGACTCATGGTTTCGACCTGTCAATATGTATGTCGGACCCGATGGCGCCCTGTATGTATTAGATTATTACCGTCAAATCATTGAACACCCCGAATGGATGGCTGATGATGTGGGGAAATCAGACGCTGTCTACAATGGGGTCGATCAAGGTAGAATTTATCGTATTACCCCCAAAGGCACTCCGCCGGCATCTTGGTCAGGAAAACTTACTTTGGGCGAGGAAAGTACCGAAAAACTGGTTTCTTATTTAAGCAATAGCGAAGGCTGGTGGCGTAAAAACGCACAACGACTCCTCATCGACCGAAACGACAAGTCAGTGATCCCTCTTCTCGAAAAACTAGCCGTAGAACCCAATAACCCATTAGGCAACCTACATGCACTTTGGACCCTCCACGGACTATCAGAATTAAAGGCAGATCTACTTATCGAAGGATTACGGAATAAAGAAGCGGGCGTTCGTGAAAATGCAATCCGAATGTCTGAGGATTTGTATTTAGTACGTACGAATCCTGATACAGAACGCGTCGTGGATGCTATGTTAGCGCTGAAAAATGACCCTTCCGGGAAGGTCCGCTACCAGTTATTGGCTAGCCTGGGCTACGTCAATACGAATGCCGCACGAAGGGTTCGGAACGAACTTCTGTTTAATCAGGTGGACAATCCTTGGATGCAAATTGCGGCTTTATCAGCCGTACCTGTTGAAAATGACAATCTCTTAGAAACGGTACTTCAAAATTACAAGGCAGGAAATGCCGGCTATGCATCGCTGGTGGAACGACTCAGTAACATGGCAGGAGCCCGCGGCGATGTAGAACAGTTAAAATCGTTAATACGACAATCACTAGCCCGGGAAAATTACCGTAAAGACTGGACGGTACCCGTGGTCAGGGGGATCACCCAAAGTCTACGTAACAAGGAATTCGATGCTAATACCCTCCAGCAAGAAAGGGAATTGTTATTGACGACAGCTATGGAATACCCGACGCCAGCTATGCGACGGGCTGCCATGGATCTCCTAAAGGTTTTAGGTCTTCCATCGGGTGAGTCTACCGCAAGAGTTCTGAAGCAATCGGTCGAAAACGTAAAAAATACCGACCTCTCGGCTGAGAAAAGAAGTGAATCTATCCGAATGCTTATGCTCGATGACGTCCGGAAACACCTCGAACTGTTTCAAGGCCTGATTACACCGAATGAGGCCGTTTCTGTCCAAGCAACCGCATTAAGCGCTATACATGCCCTACCGGATTCAACCATCAGCGTATTCCTAGTGGAAAAATGGCCTACGCTTACCCCCGGTCTGCGAGAACAAGCCATTGGAACTTTTCTGGGTAACGAATCCAGAATTTCAATTCTACTCGACGCGTTGGAGAATAAAATCATCGACCCCTCCGTGATAAGTTGGCCTCGTCAAGTGGGCTTGATGGCCAATGGAAACGAAAAGCTAAGGTTACGAGCGCGAAGCCTTTTATCCTCAGAACAGAGCTCTAAACAAGAAACCGTCAAAGAATTCCAGGAAGCACTCACCCTCACCGGGAATCCCGAAAACGGACAAAAAGTCTTTGCGCAACATTGTGCAATTTGTCACCAAATCGGCGGGAAAAACGGTGTATACTACGGACCCGACCTTGCCACCATCCGAAACCGACGACCTGAGTCAGTTATGGCTGATATCCTCGTACCCAACCTGTCTATCGCTGATGGTTATGATATATGGAACATCGATCTAAAGTCGGGAGAAACCCTGCAAGGATTGATTGCTTCAGAGACCCCATCGGCGATAACCATACGAAATTATGGTGGATCGGAAACGACCATAGCCCGCTCAGAAATTAACGCTCTTACCGCGATGGGCACTTCTGTGATGACTTCCGGATTCGATCAATTACTCAGCCAGCAAGAAATGGCTGACCTTCTGGCATTCCTGCGTCAACCCCAATGATTTAACCTTTAAAAGCGATGAAATACTACCTAACACTCCTATTACTTTTATTCTTTACCCCCCAGAAGTTACTTGCACAAAACTTTAGGGCAGCGGTATCGAAAGTCGATATTACCCCTGATAACGCACAACAACTACTGGGATACGGAGCCCGAAAATCTACGGGTATCCACGACCGTATTTACCACCGTGTAGCGGTGATGGACGACGGTAAAACGCGTTTTGTGCTGGTTTCTTCGGATATCTGCGTCATATCACCCACGGAATACGACGTGGTAGCTGAACGCCTAAAAAAAGAACTGGGCATAGCTCCTGAAAATTTTTGGTGGTGTTTGACCCATACCCACTCCGCGCCTGAACTAGGCCCTCCCGGACTACCCGAAGCTTTCATGCCAGGGCGCTATACACACCAGTGGGATAAGCAATATACCGCCGAAACCGAACAAAAATTGGTGGATGCCGTAGCCGATGCCCTTAAAAGATTGGAACCCGCTAAGCTAGCCGTCGGATGGGGTCACGCTAACGCCAATATCAATCGGAGAGCGAGAGACGGAAAGGGGAAAACTTATCTCGGTCTAAATCCTGACTTGCCCGTAGATAGACGCATTGGGATGCTGCGCCTCGACAAAGCCGACGATACGCCCATGGCGATCATAGCCAATTATGCAATGCACGGAACCGTGATTGGCGGCCAATGTACCTTGATTAGCGGGGACGCCCAAGGAATCGTTTCTGAATATGTCGAAAAAGAAACGGGCGCCATGATGCTTTATATCAACGGTGCCGCCGGGAATATAGCTCCTATCTACAGTACCCAACCTGGACCGGAACGTTTAAAGGAGTTTGAACCCCTTTTAGGTGATCGTATTATCGAAGCCAACGCCAAAATGAAGCACTCGACTCAGGAAGTAGCCCTAAAATTGGGTAGCACCGTACTCGAAACACCCCGACGGGAAGGCTTAAATTGGCCGGAATACATGAACGGCTATACCCAAAAAAGCCCCACTGGAGAATGGATGGTTAAAATGCCTATTCGGTTCCTTCGCATCAATCGGGATGTCGCAATCTGGACCGCACCCGTGGAGTTGTTTTGTGAAGTTTCCAACGAAGTTCGCGCTCGTTCTCCCTTCCCTTATACTTTCTACTATGGTTATACCAACGGCTGGTTAGGGTATTTGATGACGGATGAAGAAATTCCTTTTGGGGGATATGAAACAACGGTTACCCCTTTTAAACCGGGTGCAGCCCAGAATTTAATCGAACATGTCATGAGCCACTTGGAAGGTCCCCTAAGGGCACCTTAAATAACCCATTCAGCTTTACCCGTAATTATCACCCTGAATAGACACTTATCTTTATGAAATCCAACCTTATTTGCCTACTCATCGTGCTCTTTACCGCCGGAACGTCGGGATTTGCACAAAAAAATGCCACCAAATTCCCCTGGCCTGAAGGGAAGCGAATGGCATTGAGCCTGAGTTTTGATGACGCTCGGAAAACTAATATTCGCCAGGGCACCGACTTGTTCGATAAGTATGGAGTCAAAGTTACGTTCTATGTGGTTCCTTCGAATGTAAAAAAGGACCTTGAGCTTTGGCAAAAAGCGGCTCGCAACGGCCATGAAATGGGTAATCACTCGGTAATACATCCCTGTAGTGGAAATTTTGGCTGGAGTCACACCAATGCCCTAGAAGTATATACCCTGGATCGTATGAGGGCAGAACTTATCGACGCTAGTAATCAAATTAAAGAACTCTTAGGAGTAACACCGACCACCTACGCCTATCCCTGCGGACTTACAACGATCGGCAGAGGCGTAAATGCGCAAAGTTTCGTGCCCCTCATCGCTGAAATGTTTGTGGCGGGTCGGGGGTGGCTCGACGAAGCACCGGTCGATCCTGCCTATTGTGACATGGCGCAACTAACCGGTGTTGAAATGGATGGAAAGGATTTTGAAGAGCTGCTACCCATGATTGAAAGAGCTCAGCAGAAAGGCCAGTGGTTGGTCTTAGCTGGTCATGAAACAGCGGAATCAGGGCACCAAACCACCCGTTTAAAAACCCTGGAAAAATTAATTCAGTATGCATTGGATCCGAAAAATGGCGTCTGGATCGCGCCTATCGGAGAAATCGCAGCCTATGTCAAACAAAAACGCGATGCCGGTGAAGTGAATACCCCCCAAACGATATATGCAGAGCCCAAAAAATCAGTCGATTTAGAAGCTAGGCATGCATTGGGCGTCGGACCGGAGATCGCTTATATGCCAGAATGGAAGGCCTTCGGTTGGTTTACCGCTAAGGATAAAGTGGAATGGACCCTAAATGTTCCCGAAACCACAACCTACCAAGTTTCGCTGGAATGGTCAGTGTCAGACCAGGAAGCGGGTAAGAAATTTATTCTGGAATGTGGTGATCAATCGATTACCGGGGTCGTCGAAAAAAGTGGTTCGTGGGAAACCTTCAAACAAAAGCAAATTGGAACTATAAAGCTTAATAAAGGCCTGCATACCCTTACGTTCCGGTCGTTAGAGCAATTTGACAAAGGTGCCCTGTTGGATTTGAGAAAACTTAGCTTAATTCCTCAACGATAGTTCTTCAAACTCATCCTGGAAACTTCCAGGGCTGACGATAGGCCGGTCGCAAATAACGATCGGCCTCTTTTATTCCAAATGATTTTTTCTGTGCATCATATTTTAAAGCAGCTCCTCCCATCCGGGCTGCAATATTTCCCATATGAGCATATTTTGCCACTAAACTCCCAACCTGGATCGGACAGGCTGTATGTATATCCCTGTTTTTAACGCACTCGATAAAGTTCCGAATGTGATTACTGTGTTCCTTCCTATCACTCTTCAATTCTTTTTCAACGGTCTTCGCTGCATTCGTTGATCGTTCTTTCTCTGCCAATATTTGCCAACTATTTCGATCCGCCACTAGGGTCCCTTTCGTCCCTTTAAATAATACACCGTAGGGTCGATCATAAGGACCGGTTTCAACCCCAGCATTATGTTCCCAGCTCAATATAAATTCCGGAAAAGCATAGGTAACATATTGCGTGTCGAATGTTTCATGAGCCCCTTGGGGTTGATAATACTTCCCACCTACCCCTGTTACTACTTCAGGCATTCCTTGAACGTCCATTGCCCACAAACCCATGTCTAAAAGATGTACACCCCAATCGGTCATCAACCCTCCCCCATAGTCCCAAAACATTCGCCATGAACCATGAAATCGTTGGGAATTGAAACTTCTTTTCGGAGCTGGCCCTAGCCAAAAATCAAAATCTACGCCCTCCGGAACAGCAGTATCTGCTACCTTGGCCGGTAAGGCTGCATAATTAAAATTCGCCCATATTTTCACGGTACCAATTTCCCCTAACTCCCCCGATCTCACTACCTGAACCATTTCTTTCCAATGAATGCCACTACGCTGTTGCTGACCCACCTGCACCACGCGCTTATTTTGGATCGCCACAAGTTCCATCGCTTCACACTCAGCTATACTATTGGCGATAGGTTTTTCCACATAAACGTCTTTTCCCGCTTTGCAAGCATCTACGAATTGAAGACAATGCCAATGATCGGGCGTCCCAATAATAACCGCATCAATATCCTTCCTGTCCAACAAATGACGATAATCTCGATAGGTCTCAAATTTGGCTTTTTGTTTATTACTTAATTCTACCCTACGTTTAGCCAATATCGCTTCATCGATATCAACTAACCCTAAACAGGATACGTTGGGATTATTCAGGAATCCGGATAGATTTCCCCAGCCCATCCCCCTGCACCCAATCAATCCTACATTCAGTCGATCATTCGCACCTATTACTGACGATATGGGACTAATTCCACCCCCTGCGATCAGAGCTGCAGACTTTAAAAAATGACGACGAGATAAAAGCATGACGTTAAAGGTTAAGTTGGATGATAATTGGGAATTCCTCCCGACAGAATAAGGGTAGATGATTTTCTTTTTACTGATAACCCACCTAAAAATGTGTCGATAAATACACGCGATCCAAACATCAATAGCTCATAGCCGATCCAGCATGTTAGGATTGTTGCACATTAAATAAAAAACCCCGATAACGAAATTACCGGGGTTACGTCAAACAATTACTTTCTAACAACTATTTTTTGAATTTTCTGTGTTCCGTTTTTATACTTTACCAACCCTAAATAGAGCCCATCCGGTAGGGCCGAAACATCAAGGCTTGCTCCTCCATTACTATCCGCAATTTTCACGCCATTCAAGTTGTAAAGGGACACGTTTTCAACACTCTCCGTATTTATTCGTAGGGAGTACGACACTGGGTTGGGATAAACCGCAATGATATGATCAAGCATCAATGCAATCGAACGAGTAGGACTATATCCAAATGAACCGTCCTGATCTACCATTTTTAAACGATAAAATATAGTCCCCAATCGAATTTCACCATCTTCCGCAGTGTAAATTCCCTTTCCTTTGGCATTTACCCGGTCAACCTTTACCCATTCTCTTCCATCAACACTTCTTTCTACCTCGAAATGAGAGAATTGTAGTTCTTCGGTAGTCTCCCATTGCAATTTCACCCGATCATTTTCCTTATATAATTCGAATGAGGCTAATTGGACAGGTAAGGTGGAGGCGTACCACTCCAAATCGATCAATAGATTTGGGTAGGCTCTATTGGAATCATTAACAGCAATAAAGGGTTGATAAGTGGGGTCACATGGCATGTAGACTTTTAAATTACGCGACCGAATACCATTTGCATACCGCCATTCTGCACCCAAACGTGTTTTAATGGGTTCCGCAGAAATGAGTTCTAAAGTAAGCTTATCACCATACAGAAAAATCTCGTTATCGCCTTGCAAGCTTCCTCCCGTAATTGATTGGATAATCACCCCTTGAGGAATATCCAGTGTCAATAAATTGCTTGCCAAAATACCTCCCACCATTGTTATTTCTACATAAATAGGTTTTGATACTACCGCAGTCGCTTGATTTGAGGGTAAGGTAGTGATCGAAAAAAGCACAGGTTCCTGATCGATTTCAATTGTATTGACACTGGCTTCATTATACCATTCATTGTAATCAAAACGCTGGCCCTGTAAAGTCCAAATTGCCAGCTGAATTTCAGCGAGCTGTTCAGGATCGGTAATCGAATTCGCCCGATCAGCCAAATACATTATACCGGCAGCTACTCGTCTCTTATCCGGAAAATCTGGTATTTCATGAAAGGGATAATCCTCAAAATGCTCGAGTTGATATGAAATTTGTCCTGGGTAAGTGGCCACATTGTCGCTATCCAACGCACCATACAGCGTGGGAACATCTGCCTCGGTTTGCAAGCAAAATGCAGTACTCGACGACATATAATTATTTTGTTCATCAAAATGCGCAAATATCACCGGTAGAAACTCAGCCCCATCCATATAGTTATCGTCGACGACCACATGCGAATTGGGTTCGATAAAATCGCTCCAAATTGCCATGGGTTGTCCTAGATGGGTGGTAAACGTATAATCACCCGTATAATACCTAAATCTCAAATCATTATTGGCAGCACCCGTATAAACGAGGGTAGCTTTCCCTTCCACAACGACGGCATTACCACGATACTGTTCTTGGTTCGATCGGTCAATGGTATGTAAAACTTCTCCAAAAGGCCAGGTACCCTTGTAAATTCGTAGTACATCATTTTCGCCCAAATCCAGATGAGCTGCAGTTTTTAGAAATCGGAAAACGACAAAACCTTCAGCGAAACCGTCAAGAGTAGGAACAATTGTAGCCGTGGCAGGTTCCACCTCTACGTCATTTATATCTGGTTTTAAAGCAATTATTCCTGCAGTTGACTGGGGGAGATCCTATGCATGATCAGCAAAATAGGGTAAGTTTCCCGGATAGGCAGTTTGGCTCCCTAGTTCTAAAAAGATATTCCTAACTCCGCCCGGTAGATCGGGACAAACCTGAGCTCTAACCGACGTTTTAACCCCGAAAAGTACAATCAACAATCCTAAGAAAACTCGGGGAAAACCGCTTTTCTTTCGAAAACTAAATACATAAACGTTACTCATCATAATAAATCGAAATACAGCTTGTGAAAAATTGTGGTTTATGATAGAAATTCAGTTTTGACTATTACTGCAAATCGACACTCAGCAACCATCCATCGAAACACACGCAACAATCCTTATCGAATAGACTTGTCGTTGGATTTGCTACGGTTAAACTTCTAGACCAAAAGGATACGGTAAATACTATATGAATAGTCCCCCCTGTATCATTGTAGTAGAAGTTTCTAAAGCTTATTACGGCAAGTCTTTAGCGCGAGAAAATGAATAGGTGTCAGTTTAAAAATGTCGTTTAAATCGAATTACTCAGAACGTACCCGGCGGAAATTGCCTGGAGGAAAATTCGGGTAACGTATGCGTTTGACCTGATTTGTAGATTTTGACCACTGAGGGAAGGCAACAAATTATAAAGCAGATAGAGTCTACGCTCATGTGAGATATTAATTATCTTTCAGAAAAATAATCAAAAAAAAGAATATCTGTGGTTGAACCTACTGTGAAAACTCCGTTAATTTCAGAGGATACGGTCGTATTTGGGCTTCTCATGGTCATACTGGCCTTTGTCTTCTATACCTCCAATAGTTCTAATCGTATTTTTAAAAGGTTTTACACGATTATTCCCCCTTTGTTACTTTGCTATTTCGTCCCAGGTTTATTCAATTCGTTCGATGTCATTGATGGTAGCAATTCGCAGCTTTACAAAGTAAGTTCTTCCTATCTGCTACCAGCATGTTTAGTACTTTTTACGCTCAACATCGATTTTATTCAGGTTTGGAATCTTCGAAAGAAAGTGGGGTTATTGTTCGTAGCGGGTATGATTGGTGTGGTACTCGGGGGGCCAATAGCGGTGTGGTTGTTTGCATTTATTGCTCCTGAGGTGGTAGCTGGAGAGGTCTGGAAAGGACTGGCTACCTTGGCTGGTTCCTGGATTGGTGGAGGTGCCAATCAAGCAGCCTTATTCAGGATATTTGAACCCTCCCCAGAAATATTCGGTGCTACCGTTGCCGTCGATGTTTTTATAGGGTACAGCTGGATGGCTTTCCTCTTGTATGGAGCTGGTAAACAAGCACAATTCAATCGTTATCTTGGGGCGTCCAGCGAAGAGGTTCAACAGTTAACCAAACAGATCAAATCAAAAGAATTCAGTCAAACTCCGGTTGTTGCGGAGACTAAAGACTACATTCTCATGCTGGGTATAGCCTTCGGAGTGACGGGTATTTCCCATTTTTTGGGTAGTAAAATTGCCCAATCGATAGCGACAGCCGCCCCCCATTTGGACCGATTCAGCCTGACCTCTAGTTTCTTTTGGCTCATCTTTTTGTCCACCCTAATGGGAATCGCCTTATCATTTACTCCTGCTCGGAAATTGGAAATGCGCGGAGCTTCAAAACTAGCAACCGTATTTCTCTATATATTGATTGCTACCATCGGAATGCAAATGGACGTGTTTGCCATTTTTAACAACCCGGGTTTATTTCTCGTTGGTATCGTGTGGGTTTCAGTCCATATTTTTATCTTATTTCTCGTCGCCCGGTTAGTCAAAGCACCTTTTTTCTTTTTTGCCATGGGCAGTATGGGTAATATCGGCGGGGTGGCATCTGCTTCGGTAACGGCTGGGGCGTTTCACCCTTCCCTGGTACCGGTGGGGGTATTTATTTCGGTCTTCAGCTATGCTATTGGTACATATGCCGGATATTTGTGTGGAATTCTAATGCAATGGGCAGCTCCCTAACCGTTATTTTCTACAAAAGGAGATCGATTTATCGAGATTCTAACCTTTGAATGATGCTCACAATCAATTAATTATTATTTTGGATGTTACTTCCTATTTGTATTAAAAAATCACCAACACATGAACCTTCCGACGAATAAACTTCAACGATATCTACTGCCTTTATGGGTATTTTTCTCAGCTATTGCTGTACTGAAAGCCCAGGATATCAACAAAGAGATTAAGGCCTATCGCAAGAAACAGTTGAAAGAACTCAGTGTAGGAGAAGTGGCCCCCCTTAAGAAAAAAGATCTGAAATCCGTACACTTTTACGATGTAAATGAAAAACTCCGACTGACAGCTAAAGTCGAGATACTTTCGAACGAACAACCGTTTTACATGCCTTCTTTTGTGGGTGCACCCCAAGAGTTTGTCCGTTATGCCAAACTCCATTTCCAGATTAACGGTCAGGAATACAGTTTAACTGCTTACAAGAATCTCCGTCTCGCCTTATTACCCAATGCTGAAAGTCAGCCATACTTTGTTCCTTTTAAAGATAATACGAATGGTGCTGAAACCTATGGCGGGGGGCGTTATTTGAACATTCCCATTCCACAAGGATCCGAAACTGTCGTATTGGATTTCAACAAAGCTTATAACCCCTATTGCGCCTATAACGACGGCTATCGTTGCCCGATTCCTCCAACTGAAAACCATCTGAACATTTCAATTTCAGTGGGGGAAAAGCAGTATACGGGCGTGATAAGAAGCCGGGATTAACTGGGTTTTGACCAAAATTAAACGCGAGGTGATGAATGGCAAACTGTTACCAATATTCCTCAATACCCCTTTGGCTCATTTTTTTTAATTCTTGACAGTCAAATCCTACCGATGTAAATCTAAACCCTTTAGAATTTACACGGGTGGGTTGATAATTAGTTACATTTGTACTCTGAAATTAAGATACTACGCTGAAATGGGAATTAAAGGTCTTATTGATTTGTGGCAGCATAGATACAATAAGTATACACACATCCTGAATGCGCTTTGGACCGGAAGAAAAATCACTTCGGAATTACGAAAGGCCAAAAGGAAGCGCAAAGGTAAAGAGCTTATTGCCGTAATTCGGACCGAACATTTTGGAGACATTGTGGCGGTTGAACCCCTATCCAGACACCTTCGTGACGTCCATCCCGATGCTCATATCGTTTGGTTTGTAAAACCGGTTTTCAAAGAACTCGTAGAAGTTAATCCCCATATCGACGAGGTGATCCCGGAACTTTGTGTCACGCAACGACAACATATTTTAAACTCAAAAGTGTTCGACAAAGTTTACGAACTACAATTTCGAAACAACAACTACTGCCCTACTTGTCAGGCTTATTATGACAACCCCGTGGCCGTCGAACGCAATATCAACGTAGACAACTATTTTAATTACGGTAACTTACTGGAAGTATTTGCCAAAGCAGGAGGAATCAACGACCTCCCCGCCGACACCCAGCCCCAACTGTATCTACAAGACCGACATCGTCAAAAAGTCGATGACTTAAATCTACCCGCAGAATATATTGTCATTCATTGCCAATCCAACTTCGCTCCAAAAGATTGGCCCGTTGAAAATTGGAGAAAATTATCCAAATGGTTACTTGACCATTACCCCTATAGCGTTGTCGAAGTTGGACTTAATAGCAACTTGAACATCAACCACCCCCGCTATTTCAACCTCACCGGAAATTTATCCATACTCGAAACAGCGGAAGTAATCAATAGGGCTAGTTTTTTCATTGGCCTCGACAGTGGGCCTGCACATTTAGCGAACGCTACCGGAACTTATGGGGTTATATTGATGGGTAGTTTGGGCAACTTCGATTCTTATAATCCATACTCAGGACGATTTGGTACAGGCGAAAATTGTACCATCATCCGAGAACGTGGAAAACCCTGCTCCCAATTAAGTTACACCCGGGTGATCAATTCGATCAAAAATATTTTGCCATCCGTTGTAACCAATTAATTTGAACATTGTCATAGACTTCAACCCATAAAAGAATGAGCTATAACAGGGAACAAAAACAAGACCGTAAGAACCTCTTATGGGCAGCACTGGCCATATTAGCCCTGCTGAATGTCTTGTTGCTGTACTTCTTCTATCAAGAACGTAAGGAAAATAACACAAAAGACTCCGTCATCGCCACCCGCATGGAGGAGTTGCTTACGACCAAAAGTAAGCTGGACTCCATTTCTTTGCAGTTGGACATTAAGATCGCCCAAATCCGACAACTCGGAGGACGCGTCGACTCACTCGTATCGATAAAATCCCAATTGGAAAAGGACAAACAACTATTGAGAGATCGGAACAGCTTTTCAGCCAAAAAATACGAAGAAAGGATCAAACAGTACGAAACACTGTTAGCCGAAAAAGACGAGGAAATTCTTAGTTTAAGAAGGGAATTGGGGACGGCAACCGCACGTAATCAAGAACTTAGTGAACAACTTTCCGGACTTCAATCGGAAAAAGAAAACCTGGGTCAACTTTTGGAAGAACGCGACTCCAAAACAGCACAATTGGAAGAAAAAATCGCCATCGCATCGGCGCTAAAAGCTGAAAAAATCGAGGTCATAGCGGTCTCGGATAAAGGAAAAGAACGAGACGGTGGCCGCTACCGTTCAAAACGTATCGACCAGATTAAAGTCAATTTCGAACTGGCCGAAAATGCCGTTGCCGAAGCAAACGACAAGGAAGTTTATTTGAGAGTCTTGGATCCTGACGGAGCCGTTTTGTCGGATATGGCTACAGGCTCGGGCTCCTTTATACATAACGAACGGGAGATGATCTATAGCTCCAAACAAAGAATTCGTTATAACAACCAAAGAATGCCTGTCTCCATCATCTACGGACGCGGTGGCCTCCCCTTAAAAGAAGGTACGTATACTGTTGAATTGTACGCCGAAGGATTTAAGATTGGACAAGGCTCATTTACGGTAAGATAATAGTTCATTTTAATTTGAGACTGGTTTCAGTTGGATCAAACGTCGATTTTTGATGATACACTTTTTGCTGATGTCATCCTACCGGTACCGATACCAAGATTGTTTACCTATCGGGTACCCAGGGAGATGTCGATGCAAATCAATGTCGGTGCGCGCGTAGTCGTACAGTTCGGCAGTAAGCGGGTACTCACGGCCATCGTCGTTCAGCTTCATGAAAATCCACCGACGGGCTACAATGCCAAATATATAATCGACCTTCTCGATCTAACGCCCATCGTTACTAGTTGGCAAATCGAGCTATTCCGTTGGATGGCTGAATACTACATGTGCAGCCAAGGCGAAGTCTTGAACGTAGCCCTACCTTCGGGATTAAAAATCACCAACCTATCCAAAATTCAGTATAACCCCGACTTCGACTACCCTGAATTACTCAGCCCCGAGGAATCCGTATTGATCGAAGAAATTAAAAGTCGGGGACTACTCACCTATGATGAGCTGGAAAGACTGACCGAAACGAAAAATATTACAAAAATCATTAAGAGCCTGATCAGTAAAAAAGCTATCATTTTATTTGAAGAAATCAAAGAACGATACCAACCGAAAAACATCCCAAAAATTCGGCTTTCCCCCGCTTATACGGACAAAGAGAAACTGGAAGAACTCGTCCAAACCCTAGAAAAAAGCCCCAAACAGCTTGATATTTTATTACGCTACCTTTCCTATGTACCGGTATTTAATCAGCCGGAATTGAATAAAAAAGGTCTTGAGAAATCGGCTTTTACAAAAAATCAAAACCTCTCGGGAAGTTCACTCAATACCTTATTGAAAAAGGGCATATTTGAACAGTTTGAAGCCAAAGTTTCGCGTATAGCCCAGGTAATCCCCTCTACTGATACCCAAATTCGGCTTTCAGGTCAACAACAGCGTGCCGTTTCAGAAATATTAAATCATTTCGAACAAAACAAGGTAGTTCTACTGCACGGGATCACCGGAAGCGGGAAAACAGAGGTCTTTATTCATTTAATAGCACAAGCCCTGCAAAGCGGTGTTCAGGTATTGTATTTACTACCCGAAATTGCCTTAACCACGCAAATTGTCACGCGGATGCAACGGATCTTCGGTGACAAAATGGGCATTTATCATTCGCGATTCTCCGATAACGAGCGGGTTGAAGTTTGGAAAGGCTTATTGGAAGGGAAATTTCAGTTCGTCATTGGCGTACGTTCTTCGGTTTTTCTACCTTTCGACAATCTCGGCTTAATCATTGTGGATGAGGAACATGAAAGTTCTTACAAGCAATTTGACCCCGCCCCGCGTTACCACGCCCGTGATGTCGCCGTCATGCTCGGCTTCATGCACAAGGCAAAGGTTTTACTGGGATCGGCAACGCCATCACTGGAAAGTTTTTACAATGCTTCCACGGGGCAGTATGGTCTGGTGTCGATGACGGAACGCTTCGGCGAAGCCCAACTTCCTGAATTCGTGTTGATTGACATGAAGGAAGCTAAAAAAATGCGTAAGGTGAAAGACGAATTTTCAGATGTTTTACTTGATACTTTGAGAGAAAACCTGGAAAAAGGTCAGCAGTCGATCTTATTTCAGAACCGTCGCGGCTATGCTCCCTGGTTGGAATGTGAGGAATGTAACTGGATATCACGTTGTTTGAATTGTGATGTCGCACTCACCTATCACATGCGTGATGCCGAGCTCCGATGTCACTACTGCGGCCATCGAGAGGAATTACCCAAAATTTGTCCTCATTGCGGATCTCCTAAGGTGAAAACCATGGGCTACGGTACCGAGAAAATTGAAAATCAACTGCAGTTACTCCTTCCCAATGCACGAATCCAACGCATGGATTTGGATACAACCCGTACCAAAAATGCCTATAACACCATCATCCGGAACTTGGAAGAAAATAATATTGATATATTAGTAGGGACACAAATGGTTACCAAAGGGTTGGATTTTGACAAGGTAACCATCGTGGGCGTATTTGATATAGACCGCATGGTCAATTTCCCGGAATTCAGAGCGACTGAGAAAGCATTTCAACTTTTAACACAAGTGAGTGGACGCGCCGGTCGAAGAGCTAATAGCCAAGGGAAAGTCTTGATCCAAACCTCCAATCCAGGACAAGAAATACTGCGGTGGGTCGTAGACGGCGACTACCACGCCATGTATGAGACGGAAGTAGTAGAAAGAAAAAATTTTGGCTACCCGCCTTTTACCCGCCTCATAAAATTGACCACAAAACACGAAGACAGCGAAATCGCGAGAACCGCAGCGATGAAACTGGTCGATCTATTGACAAAGCCCTTGGGCAAATCCAGGGTCTTGGGACCCGAAGCACCGCTGGTCAATCGGATAAGGAATCGCTTTTTGTTTGACATACTTATTAAACTTGAGCGGGAAAAGGTTAATTTTAGGGCCGTAAAATCACTGATACAAGAATATGTGAATGAAATCCAGTCACACAAAGATTGGAAACAAGTTCAAATAGTGATTGATGTGGACCCGGCGTAGCCGTAAATCATATTTTTTAAAACCTCATGACACTCAAAAAAACTAAAATTGTTGCCACCGTTGGGCCGGCTTCTGAATCATTGGAAATGTTGATAGCGCTTGCTAAAGCTGGTGTAAATGTTTTTAGGCTAAATTTTTCACATGGCTCGCATCAGGAACACCAGGAGAGAATCAACCGCATCCGGCAAATCAATGAAACGTACGGGACGAATTTGTGTATCCTCCAGGACTTGCAAGGGCCTAAAATACGGATCGGAAATGTAGAAAACCCCAATGGAGTCCTCCTACAACCAGGCAAAAAACTTACTTTCACCAATGAGGACGTGATTGGTACTGCCGAAAGGGTCAGTACACCGTACAAAGGAATGTATAAGGATGTCAATATCGGAGAAAGAATACTCCTTGACGACGGCAAACTGGAAGTAAAAGTCGTTGACATCCAAGAAACCGAAATAATCACCGAAGTAATCTATGGCGGTTACCTGAAATCTAAAAAAGGCGTAAACTTACCCAATACCCGGGTTTCCATACCGTCAGTCACCCCCAAAGATTATAAAGACTTGGACTTCGGTTTGGAAAACGAAGTGGAATGGATTGCCCTTTCCTTCGTACGGAAAGCATCCGATATAGAAGAGGTACGCTCTTACATCAATTCAAAAGGGAAATCGACTCGAATCGTCGCCAAAATCGAAAAACCGGAAGCAGTTGAAAACATTGACAGCATTTTAGAGGTTACCGATGCGATTATGGTTGCGCGCGGAGATTTGGGTGTAGAATTACCTGCTGAGGACGTTCCCATGATTCAAAAAATGTTGGTAGAAAAATGTAACCGCGTGGGCAAACCGGTGATCGTTGCTACCCAAATGCTCGAAAGTATGATCGAGAACCCGCGTCCTACCCGTGCCGAAATAAACGACGTCGCTAACGCCGTACTGGACGGAACCGACGCAGTGATGCTAAGTGCTGAAACGGCTTCAGGAGCATACCCCGTCCTAGCCGTACAAAACATGACCCGCACCATCCAGCGGATCGAAGAACAATCCGACTCACTTTATTTCAAATACCACGCTCAAGTCAACGAAAACAAAAATGCGCCTGATCGACTCAACGATAACGTCGTGATGTCCGCTTGTAGGCTTGCCCGGGATACCAATGCCAAAGCATTGATAGGAATAACGAATTCGGGCTATACAGCTACCCGTTTATCGCACCACCGCCCTAAAGCAAACTTGCTCATTTTTACCTCAAACCGGAAATTGATGAACACCCTCGGACTGTATTGGGGTACTCGCGTATTCTTCTACGAACCGAAAGAACACCTCTCCACCGACGATACGATTGATGATATTAAAAAATTCCTGGTCGAAAAAGGGGAATTGGTGGAAGGTGATGTTTTCATCAATACCTTGAGTATGCCGATATCGAAAATTCGGAAAACCAACGCACTTAAACTCAGCGTTGTATAAGGATAACAAATCTGAAAACTTCAAGAAGGTAGGGACCACACGTCTCTACCTTTTTTGTTTTTTACCCTGCATCTCGCCCCCGCTGAAGCTATCCCTAACAAAACACTCCTAAAAATGTGGCCTAATGCCATACATAAACCATTGTGCGACGGAGTAGCCTCCTTCTCAACGAATCGCATCCCACTCATATAGTTTTCTGTTCGAGTAGTTTAATTACGTTGAAAAGAATTGATTCATAAAATCAAAATTAAATTAAGGTAGTATAACCGTTAATCGATTTGCTTAATACTACAAAAGAATTAACCGAACGATCAACCCCATAAGTTATGGCACGTATCCGGCATTCCTTTCCTTCCATCCTATCGACAAACCAACCCTATACCATTCTTGACAGAAAGGGTTACGGGCTTTTAAATATTGAAAAACACCGCGATTAGCAAAGGACCCTGAAAGTCTGAAAAAGAGCTTGAATTCCAAATTAAAAAGCAATTTCAAACCTAAATCTTTAAATAAATATGTTTAAATGGATCTATGTTTCTCTAATTTTCTTAGGGATCTTTGGAGTTTCAAACACCGTTTCTGCGCAGAGAGTATCACCTTCACCCGAAGAAATTATTCAAATAACAGCCCAATGGAAAGGGGAGCGATTTGCCGATGGTCGCCCCAAAGTACCGGACGAATTACTAGCAAGACTCAAAAACATCTCCATTGAGGAAGCCTGGAGTGTACTCCGGAATAGAGGTTATAACAATCAATTTGAAGGAAATTGGCATATCCTTAACCCAGAAGAAGCCATGACCGGAAGGGTCGTCACAGCGCAATACCTACCCATGCGCCCTGATTATCACGAGCCCTTCAGAGAACAGGGAATCAAACAAGGCCGCAGTAGTTCGGGATTTACCAATTCTTGGCCGATCGAAATTTTGAAAGACGGTGATATATACGTAGCCGATGGGTTTGAGAAAATAATAGACGGTACACTTATCGGAGATAACTTAGGTAACTCAATTTACGCCAAGACAAAGCGGGGTGTCATATTTTTTGGCGCTGTAAGAGACGTAGCAGGTCTTTCCAAAATCGATGGTTTCAATGCCTGGTACAAAGGGGAAGATCCCTCCTTTATTAAAGACATGATGTTGGCAGGAATCAATACGCCCATTCGCGTGGGGCGTGCCACCGTATTACCAGGCGATGCTGTTTTAGCAAAGAAAGGAGGGGTCATCTTTATCCCTGCCCATTTACTCAATGAAGTAGTCATTACAGCAGAAGTGACCCAATTGAGAGATGAATTCGGCATCCAACGACTTAAGGAAGGGAAGTATACACCTGGCGAAATTGACAGTGCCTGGAGCGAAGCCATAAAACAAGACTTTTTCAACTGGCTCGACAAATATCCCGGAAAACTACCCATGTCAAAAAAAGAACTGGACGACTATTTCAAGGAAAGAAATTACTAAGTCGGTCGAAAACCTAAACCCTATTTAAGTATGAAAAAGGTTCTCAAGGAAATAATGCGGCAAAATCGCGAAATTGAAAACCAAAGGCGATTGGAAATGAAAGCGGAAATCGATCACCCCGCTACCAAGGATCACCGCAGAAATTTTTTAAAAAAATCATTAGCTGGTGGGATAACCCTGGCTGGATTCATGCATATGCCGATCGAAGACACGGTAGCTGAAGCCACTTCCCGTGTGAAAAGAGCCTCAAAACCCTCCGAATTAAAAATCACCGACCTTCGCTATTGCATCGTACAAAATGTAGGCCGTACGCCTATCATACGTATCGAAACTAACCAGGGTATCTATGGTTTAGGAGAAGTGAGAGACGGGGCAGATGAGCGCTATGCCCTCATGTTAAAGAGCCGTATTTTGGGACAAAACCCTTGCAATGTCGAACAGCTTTTCAAAGTCATTAAACAATTTGGTCATCATGCCCGACAGGGGGGCGGGGTAAGTGGTGTAGAGATGGCCTTAT